>OBLI01000036.1_pt1 | contig 123516 bp, 93 predicted proteins | sample 1519701 | NCBI WGS metagenome assembly OBLI01 (sample SAMEA3663005, study PRJEB22513) | pig gut metagenome | biome: pig gut; feature: pig-associated habitat; material: faeces | place: France | collected 2012
ACAGATAAAAACCAATACCTGATGCCTCTCTCGTTTTTCCCAAGCAGAATGTAAGGCTTACCTCAAACAATCCTGCCAAAAATAAAATTATCCAATTCATACCTATGATTGTAAATTCGGGTGCAAAAGTAAGCAAGTAATTTCTAACCGTTTTTTACATTTGGCAAAAAAGGATTTTTCATTTGACAAAAACAGCCGTTGGCAGCTGTTTCTGTGCACTATTTTATAATTTTGTACCACAAAAATGAATTATGGATATAAAGGAAATCATCAACCAGAGATATGCCATGCCTGATGCGTCTTTGGACAAGTTGCGGCAATGCCTGACGGAAGTCTCATACCCAAAAGGATTCCAAGTGTTGGAATATGGCAAGATAGAAAAAGACATCTTTTTCATCAAGAAAGGCATTGTCCGCGCCTATACTTCGGTAGAGGGGAAAGAAATTACCTTTTGGGTCGGCAAGGAAGGGGCGACTATTGTTTCCATGAAAGGATATGTGAATGACGAACCGGGGTATGAAACAATGGAGCTGATGGAAAATTCTGTCTTATATGTATTGGAAAGGAAAAAACTGAAAGAGTTATTCTTGGAGGATTTGCACATAGCTAATTGGGGACGGCGTTATGCGGAAATGGAACTGCTTGCTGCCGAGGAACGGCTGATTTCCATGTTGTCAGCCGTCGCCTCGGAACGGTATCACGAGTTGTTGGAGAAAGAGCCTGATTTGTTACAGCGGTTGCCGTTAGGAAGTATCGCCACCTATTTAGGCATCACACAGGCAAGTTTGAGTAGGATTCGGGCACAAATAAAATGACGTTTCAACCAACTGAGGATAGCAAGCGGTTTTGGTCTGCCCCAAACACAAACCTGCGCAGAGCGGCGCAAACGGAACGGTGACTGTTAAATCTGCATTTCTGACGTGTAACGATCAGGAAACCGTTCTCTTCCAATTTTTGGAGGTTTGTCCATAGATTTTATGTATATTTGAAATGCTTAAGATCCTCATGTCCGCAGGGAAGGCAGCCCCGAAGGTGCCAGAGGAAGACAGAATCAACGACGGCTTGAAATTGTGATGATGAATAAGTACAATGATTTTTCCGCTTTGAAGGCATTGAAAAAGGAGCTGGACAGAAAGGATTCTTCCGGCAAGGAGGCTGTGCTGCAGTCAAATAGACGCAGCCGTATTGTCGTTCACAAGCCAAAGGAACAGATGGAAGGGGAGAGGGTGGCGAAAGAGCGCGGCCTCTGTCCCGGCTGTACCGTAACGCTGATGGACTCCAATGACCGGGGCATCCTCCGCCACGTGCACAAGGATTGCGTGGAGATAGAGATTGACGGTCTCCTGTTCAGAGCCGGCTTCAACGACTTTATTGTGAACAATGCCGAGGAAGATGCGAGGCTTCTCAAGGGCGCTGGAGGTGGACATGAAGGCAAAGAGCAGGGGCGGGAAAGACCGCAGGCCCTTCCGAATGAGATATCGATAGACCTGCACATTGAAAAGATTCCGTCTGGATATGATGCTCCGGAAGGCTTTGAACTGCCATATCAGCTGGAGTATTTCAAGAGCATCCTGCATAAGAATATGAAGCACAGGGGAATGAGAATCTCCTTCATCCACGGGGTCGGTGACGGAATCCTCCGCGACGCCATCCGAAGGGAGATAGATGAAGCATATGCCCTGAGCTGCTCCTGGACTCCGGGACCCGCAGGCGTGACAATCGTGACCATAAGATAAATGAACTTGACAATATGTGGCTTGCCCTTGCATTTCTGTCCGCAGCGCTGCTGGGACTTTATGATACCGCCAAAAAAGCATCTTTGAAAGACAATGCGGTAATACCCGTGCTGTTTCTGAACACGGTGTTCTCGACACTTATTTTCTCCCCGTTCATCATCCAGTCCTTAGCCGGGGACAGTTCAGCATCTGCTGGTGCCGCCGATGCGCTGAGAGCCCATCTCATGACCTTTGCGAAATCCTGCATTGTGCTGTCCTCCTGGCTGTTCGGATATTTCGGGCTGAAACATCTCCCGATCACGATTGTGGGGCCAATCAACGCCACGAGGCCTGTTCTTGTGCTTCTTGGCGCAATGCTTCTTTTCGGGGAGAAGCTTAACGGATGGCAATGGGGAGGAGTCATCCTTGCGATGGTCTCCCTGCTGATGCTGAGCCGTTCGAGCAAAAAGGAAAATGTCGATTTCGTCCATAACAAGTGGATATGGTTCATAGCGGCAGCTTCCATTACGGGCGCCTGCAGCGGCCTGTATGACAAGTACATAATGCGGATTCTCGATCCGGCCTTTGTCCAGGGCTGGTACAATTTCTACCAGATGCTGCTTATGGGTCTGATGATGTTGGCCTTATGGATGCCCAACCGGCATAAATCCACTCCTTTCCACTGGTCCTGGGCCATACCGCTGATTTCAGTATTCATTTCCGCCGCTGATTTCGCCTACCTTTCCGCCTTGAGACAGCCTGACTCGATGATTTCCGTAATTTCCCTGGTCAGGAGGAGTTCCGTCATCGTGTCATTCCTGTGCGGAGCTATTATCTTCAGGGAGCGGAACCTCAGGGCCAAGGCGCTTGACCTTGCCTTCATCATTGTCGGCATGCTGCTGATCTGGATCGGCTCGCGATAGCTGTGCATGTCCCAGCAGTCCTTTCCGGGCTGATGTCGTGCTGGGGACGGCAATTCCCATTTTGCGGCCCTGACGATTATACAAATCTGATTCTGAATGCCATGGAGGCAACGTCCCCGGACGAGCCGGATATTTCCCGGTTGCCCTCCGTCCTGGTGCAGAGGGGAGTCCTGGCGGCAAGTTCCACGGCTATGATGTCGCCGGTGCGGATGTAGAGCCGTTTCGTGGCCTCGCAGACGGCATTGTCCAGAAGTTGACCCGCCTGGACTGTGTCTTCAAAGATGTTGACCCCGTCCATCTTCACTTCGAAGGAAAGACCATCTGCCTCCTCAATGCTCAATTTCGGGTCGGGCAGGAATGAGGTATGGTCCAATGTCAATGCTTCGGCATACTCCTCAGGCCCCTCTCCGATATGGTCGGCAGGGTAGAGCAGAACGCCGTAACCTACTCTGTCATAATATCTTTTGACAAATCGTGCCCCGACGCTCCGCCCGGGCTTGCAGACACGGGCGAAAACGGCGGGAGTCCATTCGAAGCTTTCCGTGAAATCAGGAGGGAAGAAATCCTCATTGTCCTTCTCCCAGGTCGTGTCCGGCCTGGTGACATAGTGCCCTCCGTATGTTCTTACTATTATGTTCAACGCTGGTGTCTATCTCCTCCGAAATGCTGGAAAAGGAGCTGGGTGGCATCTTCGAAGTCCTTGCCTTCCAATGGCTTGCGGCTCTGTCTTGCAGCCTCCTTTTTCTCCGCTTCAAACTGCTGCCTGAGGATTTCGAACTGCCTCTTGGTGTCAAGGGTGAACTCTCCGTTCTGAATCCAGGCGAAATACGAAGGCTCAGTGCGGTAAACCTCGCGTGCGGTCTTTCCCTTGTGCTTTCCGAAACTGATGATGGCCTCACCGTCCTTTCCGAAAAGAAGCCTTCCGGCATAGTCCACGGTCTTGGGGCGGCCTGCAAAATTGGCAAGGAAATCCACATTGTTCTTCAGCTGGTCAGGATATCTGTCAAGCTGTCCTTTGAGCACTTCATAGGTGGCGATAGTGTCAGCCTCGGCTGTGTGAGCATTCTCGAAATCCTGACCTCCGCAGTAGAACCTGTATGCGGCCCTGAGATTTCTCGGCTCCATTGCGTGGTATATGGTCTGGACGTCCACCATCTTCTTTTCGTGGAGGTTCAGGTCAATGTTCCTGTTTAGGAAAAGACGGACCCTCTCGATTTCCTCGGCCAGCATCGGAAGATCGAACTTGGCTGAATTGAACCCTGCCAGGTCGCTGTCAGCCAGCCATTCCACCACTTCGTCCACCACCTCATGGAATTTGGGACATCCTGCCAGATCCTCGTCCTTCAGCCCGTTTACCTCGCTTGCGCTCGGGTTCATGGGCTGCTGGCATCTGGCCACATAGTTCCACGGGCATAGCTTCCAGGTCTTGATTCTCTGCTCTCCGTCCGGGAAGATTTTCACGAAACTCAGCTCGGCAATGCAGTCGGTCGCTATATTAAGCCCCGTGCTCTCGATATCGAAGAACAGGAGAGGCCTTTCAAGATTGAGATTCATCTTCGACCAAGGTGTTATTTGACCATTATCGGCATTACAATGCCGAAGACCTTCTCCGACTTGGCATCCTCCTCTGAAGGCATCAGGAGGGCAGACCGTCTCCTGTCTGCGAACTTCATCACCACTTCGTCACAGCTGAGGTTCGAGAGCATCTCGATGATGTGGGTGGACTTGAAACCTATCTGGAGATCGCTGCCGTCATACTGGCAGCTTATCTTCTCGTGTGCGGCAATCTCGAAGCCCAGGTCCTGGGCGGAAATCTCGATGAATCCCGGCGTAAGGTCGAACTTGATGTGGTTCGATGCCTTCGGGGAACATACCGAAATGCGCCTTACCGTATTCAGGAGCAATGTCCTGTTGATCTTGAGGATGTTGGAGTTGTTCTGCGGGATGATGGTCCTGTAGTCCGGATATTTGCCGACAACAAGGCAGCAGATTATCACTGTGCCGTCGTATCTGAACACTACCGTCCTGGCGTCGAAGGTCACCTTGACGGACTCCACGTCCTTGCCGATGATGGATTTGATGACGGCGGCGTGCCTCTTGTTGAGGATGAACGAGCAAGGGTTTTCAGCCTTGACGTCATCAGCCGTGTAGCAGGTCAGCTTCTGCAGGTCGGAGGCCACGAGAGTGGTCGAATCCGGGTTGATGTCGAAGAAGATACTGTTCATCACCGGGCGGTTGTCCTCGTCGGAGGATGCGTAGATGGTCCTGCTTATGCCGTCCACCAGCGTCATTGCCGGAAATTCAACGGTGATGGCATCCGGTCCTGTGGTCTGGCACTCCGGATAGTCGTCAGGGTTGAAATAAGGCAGGGAGGATTCTCCGCTGGCCCAGGCGCATTCGAACTGGTTCTCGCTTATTGTCCTGATGGTGAGCGGCTGGTCAGGCAATTCCCTGAGAAGGTCGTTCAACTGTCTGGCAGGGACGGCGATTCTGCCGTCGCCTTCCTTGTTATCCACTGCGATCGAGGTCTTCATCGTGATTTCCTTGTCCGATGCGGTAACCTCGAGCAAGTCTCCGCTCAGGGAGAAGAGATAGTCTTCCAGAATGGCTTCCGTCGCCTTGGACGGAATGGCCTTTGAAACTGTCAGAAGGCCTTTCAGAAGTTCTGAGCTTGATACTGCGAATTTCATATCCTATATACTTTTATATTCGGTAAAACGGGTAACTACAAAGATAATCAAAATTCCCGACTTATGGCATATAATTTGATTTTTCAAGGCCTTGGCTCCCCCGGACGGGGAGAATCCGTAATTTGAAAACAATTAAAACAGAAAGAGATATGAACAAGTCATTGCTTACAATCTGCGTATCGGCCGTTGTTGCCGGTCTTACAGCATTCGGAGTTGTTAAAGCTTGCGTTCCCGGCGAGGTTGCCGGCGCATCTGCCATATCTGCCGACGGTGCGGCATACAGGACTGTCAATCTGTCACAGACGGATTATCCCGATTTCACATATGCGGCCGAGTCTGCAGTGGATGCGGTTGTATATGTCAAGGTGACGATCAGGCAGCAGCAGAATTATACAGTGGACCCGTTCTTCCGCTTCTTCTTCGGAGACCAGGCTACTCCGCAGTCCAGGGAGCAGCAGGGCAGCGGTTCAGGCGTCATCATCCGTCCTGACGGATTTATTGTCACCAACAACCACGTGGTCGATGGAGCTACCAAGGTGGAGGTGACATTGAACAACAACAAGACCTATCCGGCTACGGTCATCGGCACCGACCCGGCCACGGATGTCGCCATCATCAAGATTGACGCCCAGGGACTTCCGGTAGTTCCTTTCGGGGATTCCGACCAGCTCAGGCTCGGTCAGTGGGTCATTGCGATCGGCAGCCCGTACGACCTCAGGTCCACCATCACCGCCGGCATCGTCAGCGCTAAGGGTCGCCAGATGCCTCATTACAACGGTGAATTCAAAATCGAGTCATTCATCCAGACAGATGCCGCCGTCAATCCGGGAAACAGTGGCGGAGCCCTCGTCAACCAGAAGGGTGAACTTGTCGGAGTCAATACGGCAATCATCTCACAGACAGGTTCTTACACTGGATATTCATTTGCCATCCCATCCAATATCGTAAGGAAGATTGCTGACGACCTCATTGACTTCGGAAGTGTCAAGAGAGCCATCCTCGGTGTGACAATGTCGGCCATTACTGATGAAAAAGCGAAAGAATTGAAACTTTTCTCGCCAAATGGAGTATATATAGAGGAGGTTTTGGAAGGAGGCGCTGCTGACAAGGCCGGAATCAGGAAGGGCGATGTGCTCGTCAAGGTTGATTCCACGGCCATCACCTCTCCTTCATCCTTACAGGAAAAAGTCAGTTCATACAATCCTGGCGACAAGGCTGCCGTTACCGTCATAAGAGGTGGAGACGAGAAGATTCTGGAGGTCACATTCCAGGGCACTGCCTCGGAAACCGGTACAAGAGATATTGACGGGTCCACTGCTTTCTACGGCTCCAAGATCAGGGAGGCGTCGAAGGAGACTCTTGCGGCTCTTGGTCTCAAGTCGGGAGTAGAGATTGTTTCAGTCGGCCCGGGCAAGGTCCAGGATGCCGGCGTCAAGGACGGATTCATCATCCTTTATGTGAACGATCAGCCTGTAAGCAAGGCCGAAGATGTGATAAACATCGTGAAGAAGGCGAAGAGGGCTGTATATGTAGAGGGTGTGACTTCTTATGGCAAGGCCGCTTACTTCGCTTTTGGGAAAGATTAGAACCAAAGGCAATATATGAGACAACTTAAGATTACAAAATCGATTACCAACAGGGAGAGCGCGTCGCTTGACAAGTACCTCCAGGAAATAGGAAGAGAAGAGCTGGTTTCACCTGAAGAAGAGGTGGAACTGGCTCAACGCATCAGGAAAGGTGATCAGAAAGCGCTTGAAAAGCTTACCAAGGCGAACCTCAGATTCGTCGTTTCGGTAGCGAAGCAATATCAGAATCAGGGACTCAGCCTCCCTGACCTCATCAATGAGGGCAACCTCGGACTCATCAAGGCCGCCGAGAAATTCGACGAGACCAGGGGCTTCAAGTTCATTTCCTATGCGGTATGGTGGATCCGCCAGTCGATTCTCCAGGCCCTGGCAGAGCAGTCCCGCATCGTCAGGCTTCCGCTGAACCAGGTGGGCTCATTGAACAAGATCAACAAGGCCCTCTCAAAGTTCGAGCAGGAGAACGAGCGCCAGCCTTCAAGCGAGGAACTCTCCGAGATGATCGACGTTCCGAAGGACAAGATTTCCGACACCCTCAGGGTATCCGGCCGCCACGTTTCCGTGGATGCTCCGTTCGTGGAGGGAGAGGACAACAGCCTTCTCGACGTACTTCCGAACGACGATTCCCCGAGCGCTGACCGCGGTCTTGTCAACGAGTCTCTCAATACCGAGATCGAAAGGGCTCTTTCCACACTTTCAAGCAGGGAGAGGGAAATCATCAAGTCCTTCTTCGGCATCGGCTGCCAGGAGATGACCCTCGAGGAAATCGGCGAGCGTTTCGGCCTGACCCGCGAGCGTGTGCGCCAGATAAAGGAGAAAGCCATCAGAAGGCTCAAAAGCCCGAACAGGAGCAAGCTGCTCAAGGGCTATCTCGGATAATGCTTAACCGGAAAATCAATGACACCAGAAACATTTATACAGACTAAGGCAGCCGAGGCCATAAAGAGCCTCTATGGGGCTGATGTGGAGCAGGGTTCGCTCCAGGTCCAGGTGACCAGGAAGGAGTTCGAGGGAGACTATACCCTCGTGGTATTCCCTCTGCTGAAGGTATCCCATTCGTCCCCGGAGAACACGGGCAAAGCCATAGGTGAATGGCTCAGGGAGAACGTGTCCGAGATTGCAGGCTACAACTGCGTCAAGGGCTTCCTGAACATTTCCTTCTCTCCGCTTTACTGGAACGAACTCTTCAATGACATATTGTCGGACAATGATTTCGGCCAGCTCCCATCCACGGGACAGAACATAATGGTCGAGTTTTCATCGCCGAACACCAACAAGCCGCTCCACCTCGGCCATATCAGGAACAATCTCCTCGGAGACTCGGTTTCAAGGCTTCTCAAGGCCTGCGGCAACAATGTGATGAAGGTCACCCTTGTCAATGACAGGGGAGTGCATATCTGCAAGTCGATGCTCGCCTGGCTGAAGGCAGGCAACGGTATTACCCCGGAGAATTCCGGCAAGAAGGGCGACCACCTCGTAGGCGACTGCTATGTGGCATTCAATGATATCTACAAGAAGGAAGTTGACGAGCTTGTCGCCGGCGGAATGTCCAAGGACCAGGCCGAGAAGGAGGCCCCATCCCTGAAGGAGGCCCATGAGATGCTTGTGAAATGGGAAGAGGGAGACAAGGATGTCAGGGAACTCTGGAAGACAATGAACGGCTGGGTGATGGACGGCTTCGACAAGACCTACAGGGAGCTCGGCATTTCATTCGACAAGACGTATTTCGAGTCCGAGACATATCTCCTCGGCAAGGAACTGGTTCAGAAGGGACTGGATATGGGCGTGTTCGTGAAGGATCCGGACGGTTCCGTATGGTGTGACCTTACCGCGGACGGGCTTGACAGAAAACTCCTGCTCAGGAGCGACGGAACTTCTGTGTATATGACCCAGGACCTCGGAACTGCCGAGAGGAGATTCTCCGAATACAAGCTTGACAGCCACGTTTATGTTGTCGGCAATGAGCAGAACTACCATTTCCAGGTGCTGAAGCTCATTCTCGGAAAGCTCGGTTTCAAGTGGGCGGATGACATTTTCCATCTTTCCTACGGTATGGTCGAGTTGCCTGAAGGCAAGATGAAGTCCCGTGAGGGTACCGTTGTCGATGCTGATGACCTTCTGGAGCAGATGTACGATGAGGCGAGGAAGACCTCCGAGGAATCCGGCAAGCTCGCCGATATGTCAGATGACGAGAAGGCCCAGCTTTACAGGATGATTGGTCTCGGAGCCCTCAAGTACTTCATCATCAAGGTGGATCCTAAGAAGACAATGCTCTTCAACCCTAAGGAGTCCATTGACTTCAACGGCAATACGGGTCCGTTCATCCAGTACACCCACGCCCGTATCAAGTCCATCCTGAGGAAGGCTGACGACCAGGGTATATCGCACAAGGCAGCTGACGTGCTTGCCTCCATTGAGCCGTCCGCCAAGGAGACAAGGCTCATCAAGCTGCTCTCCACATATCCTGCGAAGGTCGCGGAGGCCGGTGCGGCATATTCTCCTGCAGTGATTGCCAACTATGCCTATGACCTGGCGAAGGAGTTCAACCAGTATTATCACGATACCAGGATTCTCCAGGAGGAGGATCAGGATGTCCGCAGGTTCAGGCTTGTCCTCATCCAGACTGTCGCCGAGGTTCTCGTGAAGGCTATGGATATTCTCGGAATCCAGCTTCCGGAGAGGATGTAATGGCTTCCATTGAACAGAAAGAGTCCGCATACATGTTCCCGACTTCGAAAAAGGAAGTCGAGGCGTTGGGATGGGACTACATTGACATAATCATTTTCACAGGCGATGCTTTCATCGACCATCCGTCGTTCGGAACCGCCTGCATTGCACGCTGGCTTCAGAAATGGGGCTGGCGTGTGGCGGTTGTGCCTCAGCCGAACTGGAGGGATGACCTCCGGGATTTCCGCAAACTGGGCAGACCAAGGCTTTATTTCGGGGTCAATGCCGGAGCAATGGACTCGATGGTCAATCATTACACCGCATCCAAGAGGCTGAGGCACGATGACGCATATACTCCGGAAGGAAAGTCCGGACAGAGGCCCGACTATGCCGTGACGGTATATACCCGTATTCTCAAGGAGATTTATCCGGATGTGCCGGTGGTGATAGGAGGCGTTGAGGCTTCTCTCCGCAGGCTTGCCCATTATGACTACTGGAAGGATTGCCTGATGCCGTCGGTGCTGGAAACCAGCGGGGCTGATTATCTTTGCTACGGTATGGGCGAGAGGCCGATGCTGGAGCTGACCAGGGGAATCGAGGCCGGCTGGGGCAGGCGGGATATGCAGAAGATTCCGCAGATTGCCTTCATGGTCAGCGGCAGCCCGAAGCCGGGGGAAGGGGTCACTGTTCTGCATTCATTCGAGGAATGCCTGAAGAACAAGCGGGCCTTTGCCGAAAATTTCCATCATATCGAGACATTGGCCAATATGATGCATCCGGACATTATCCGCGAGGGTTGCGGGGACGGATATGTCCAGGTAAATCCGCCTTATCCGCCTGCGACTCAGGAGGAGATGGATTCGTACTGGGATCTGCCTTTCACAAAACTTCCTCATCCGAGGTACAAGGGAAAGAGAATCCCGGCCTACGATATGATAAAGTACTCCATCACCACTCACAGGGGATGTTTCGGAGGCTGCAATTTCTGCACAATCGCCGCCCATCAGGGCAAATTCATCCAGTCCCGTTCGGAGGCATCCATCGTGAAGGAAGCCAGAGGGCTTCTTGATGTGCCGGGTTTCGCCGGGAATATTTCCGACCTCGGTGCCCCGACCGCCAATATGTACGGGATGAGGGGGAAGAACCAGGAGCTGTGCAATGTCTGCCGGCGCAAGTCATGCCTCTATCCTGCACCTTGCCCGAATATGGACAGGGATCATTCGAGGCTGCTTAAACTCTATGACAGGGTCTTGTCTATCAAAGGGATACGTCACGCCTACATAGGCAGCGGCATACGTTATGACCTCTTCCTCACGGAGAAGGGATTTGTAGATGCTTCGTCCCGCCCTTATTTCCGCGAGCTGGTGCTGAATCACACTTGCGGCCGTCTGAAGGTGGCTCCTGAACATACTGAGGACAGGGTACTGAAATATATGGGCAAACCGTCATTCAGGCTCTTCGACAGGCTGAGAGTCGAGTTTGACAAACTGACCGGGGAGGAGGGCCGGAAGACCGGGCTTGTCCCTTATTTCATCTCCTCGCATCCCGGATGCACGATGAAGGATATGGAGAGACTGGCCTCGAATCCTTCCTTGAGAGGTCTCTATATGGACCAGGTTCAGGATTTCACGCCTACTCCGATGACCACATCTTCCGTTATGTTCTATTCCGGACTTGACCCGCGCGACATGAAGCCGGTCTTCTGCGAGCACGACATGAAGAAGAAACAGATGCAGAAATCATTCTTCTTCCGTAAACGGCTATAGGGGTTGGCTCCGGACCGGTACGCACCTTCGGTGCTATCCCTCCCACCGCTTTGCGGCGGGCCCCTCACCGTTCACGGAGCCACGGGCGGCTACGCCGTCCGGAGCCAACCCCTATAGCCGCCAGGATATATCTTTTCAACATTGTTGAAAAATTTTTCGTCAAACCCTTTCACAATTCCAAAACTATATCTAATATTGCAGCCCGAAACCTGAACATTGAAAAAGGCTAAATTCGAGAACAATAATAGATAAATTTCTGTGTTATGGCAGTCAATCAGAAGAAGCGAGCTGTTGTGAGTTATGAGAATATGTCAAGCGAACTGGCGGCGGCTTTTGCAGAGAAATATCCAAAGGGATTCAACGATTATTTTCCGGACCTCATAAAGTATGACAAGCCGGACGGTTCCTGTTTCTATGCGGTGACCGTGGAAATTCCGGATGCAATCTATCTTGTCAAGATCAAGGTCAAGACAGATGATGCCGACGATATCAAGAAGTGGCTTGACGAGGCAGATGAAGGCGACGGGGAAGATGGAGAGGGTACTCCGGACGATACCGGTTCAACCCTCCCGGATGACAACATTGCCCAGTATTCAGCTGGGGATGATGATTCTTCGGACGCATAGAGGCATCGGCGACATACAGACGCATCAGGTTCCGAGGCTCCGTACCCCGGGACCTTTTTTCATTTCTCCGCAATGAACGGCACAAAGAAGATACACTCCATCATCAGACGCAGGCTTGCATCTTTACGGGATCATCTCCGCAATGTTTCCGAAAAGCACAAGCTCCTGGTGCTTTCCCTTGCTGTAGGTATATGCAGCGGGCTGGCCGCTGTGCTGCTCGAAACCCTTGTGGAGACCATTCACCACCAGCTTACCTTCTGGTTCAGCGGCTCTGCCGACAACTATCTCCTCCTCGTCTATCCTGGATTGGGAATGCTGCTTTCCCTGCTCATAGTCAGGTACTTCGTCAAGGACAATATAGGTCACGGCGTGACTAAGGTGCTCGTGGCCGTCTCGAAGAACGAGTCGAAGATCAAGCCGCACAACATGTGGTCCTCCATTGTGACCAGTTCCCTGACCATCGGATTCGGAGGCTCTGTCGGAGCGGAGGCACCGATCGTATATACCGGAGCGGCCATCGGTTCCAATTTCGCCCGATGGATGGGAATGTCCTACAGGAACATCACCATTCTTCTCGGCTGCGGAGCGGCTGCTGCGGTGGCAGGTATCTTCAAGGCCCCTCTGGCCGGAGTGCTCTTCACATTGGAGATACTTCTCTTCAATATTTCAATGACTTCGATGATGCCTCTGCTGCTGTCCTCAGTGTCGGCGACGATGGTATCCTACATCTTCCTCGGAGATTCCCTCCCGTTCGAATGCACCCTGACCCCGTTCACCCTGAAGAACGTGCCGTTCTACATCCTGCTCGGATTCTTCTGCGGTGCGGTCTCGCTGTACTTCCTGCGGACCACATTGTCCCTCGAGGACAGGCTGGGCAAGTTCAGGAACCCGTTTGCGAAATGGGCTCTCTGCGCAGTAGGGCTCGGTCTGCTGATCTTCCTGTTCCCTCCGCTCTACGGTGAGGGATATGATGCTCTCAGCCCTCTTCTGAACGGACAGCCGGTATCCTACGACGGGGAAACCATCCTGGCATTCATGCTCAGGACACCATGGCTTGTGCCCGTTTTCTTCGCATTGATCCTGATTCTCAAGGTATTCTCCATGACATTGACCAATGCGGGAGGCGGAGTCGGAGGTACTTTCGGACCTACGCTTTTCGTCGGTGCCATTGCAGGCTTCCTTCTCGCAAGGGTGACGAACCTCATTCTCGCAGGCTCATCATTCACTGTGCCTGAGCAGAACTTTGTCCTCGTGGGCATGGCCGGGCTTATGGCGGGAGTGATGCAGGCTCCGATGACCGCAATCTTCCTCATTGCCGAGATATCCGGCGGATATGAACTTTTCATCCCGCTTATCATAACTGCGACAATATCCTTCGGCACTATCCGCATCGTGGAGAAATATTCAATCTACACCAAGCGTATCGCCAAGAGCGGCGAACTCCTGACTCACGACAGCGACCAGGCAGTCCTGACATTGCTCAAGATTTCCGATCTCATCGAGACGAATTTCAAGACAGTCCGTATCGATGCCACTCTGGGAGAGTTCGTGCAGGTAATCGCCACGTCCAGGAGAAACATCTTCCCGGTAGTGGATTCAAGGCGGCATTTCCAGGGCTATGTGGCTCTTGAGGATGTCAGGAGGGATATGTTCCAGCATGAACTGTATGACAAGATGCACGTTTACAACTATATGAAATCATCGCCTGCCTACGTCTATGAGGACGAGAAGATGGACAGCGTGATGAAGAAGTTCGAGAAGACCGACGCCTGGAATCTCCCGGTCGTCAAGCAGGACAGGACCTACATCGGCTTCGTGTCCAAGTCCAAGATCTTCTCGGCTTACAGGGATGAGTTGAAGGTGCTGTCACAAGACTGATAACCGCGTTCCGCCGATCGGAACGGACGAAAGACTTAGTTATGAATCATATTTACGTTGCCCATATCGCCGGGACACTTGGAATCAAGGACTGGCAGGTAGAGAATTGCGCCGCCCTCTTCGAGGAGGGCTGCACCGTACCTTTCATAAGCCGTTACCGCAAGGAAAAGACCGGCGGGCTGGACGACGAGCAGGTGGCCGCTGTCAGACATTGGACAGATGTATTCTCCGAGATGGAGAAGAGGAAGGCCTCCATACTTTCCACGATAGATTCGCAGGGAAGTCTTACGCCCGAACTCAGGATTGCCGTGGAGAATTGTGTCAATGCTTCCGAACTCGAGGACCTCTATCTGCCTTACCGTCCGAAGAGGCGTACCAGGGCAGTTGTGGCAAAGGAGGCCGGCCTGGAGCCGCTGGCTGAGCTTATGTATGCTGTCAATGTGAGGAATCTTGAGGCTGAGGCGAGGAAATATGTCAATGACAAGGTGGCCGATGCCGAGGCGGCCCTGGCGGGAGCAAGGGACATCATTGCCGAAAGACTCAGCGAGACGGCCTCGGTCAGGGAGACGCTGCGTTCCATCTTCAGGACGAGGCGGATTGTCTCCAAGGCCGCAAGGAATGCCAAGGACAATCCCGAAGCTCTCAAGTACAAGGGCTACTTCGATTATTCGGAGCCATTGTCCAGGATAGCATCCCATCGCCTCCTTGCGATATTGAGGGGCGAGAATGAGGGCTTCCTGACAGTGAAGATAGATGCCGATCCGGAGAAATGCGGAAACAAGATTTATTATGATTTCTGCCAGGAGCGGCGCTATCCGGCGGGGGAACTGGCTTCGCAGATAAGAATGGCCGTGGACGATGCATTCAAGAGGCTTCTGGAACCGTCAATATCAAATGAAATAATAGCCGAGTTCAAGGCGAAGGCCGATATTGAGTCTGTCAATGTCTTCGGCGAGAATCTCAAGCAGCTCCTGCTTGCCCCGCCTGTGGGCCAGAAGAGGACGATGGCCATCGACCCCGGGTTCCGGAACGGTTGCAAGATTGCCTGCCTCGACGCACAGGGCAATCTGCTTCACCACGAGATAATCTTCCCTCATCCACCTCAGAGCGAGAAGGTCAAGTCGATTGTCGCATTGACCTCAATGATAGAGAAATATGAAATCGAAGCCATAGCTGTCGGCAATGGCACGGCGAGCCGTGAGACGGAGGAATTCCTGAAGAAAATCGCCCTTCCGGATGGTTGCAGGGTATTCGTGGTCAGCGAGGACGGAGCATCCATCTATTCCGCATCTGAGGCCGCCCGCGAGGAATTTCCGGATGAGGATGTGACCGTCAGGGGAGCGGTGTCAATCGGCCGCCGGCTCATGGACCCTCTTGCCGAACTGGTCAAGATTGATCCGAAGTCGCTTGGCGTCGGCCAGTATCAGTATGATGTGGACCAGAACCTTCTCAGGGAGAAACTTGACAATACCGTGGAGCATTGCGTCAATACGGTAGGTGTAAATCTCAATACCGCCAGTCCTTATCTGCTCAGCTATGTGTCGGGCATAGGTCCTTCTCTCGCTGCCAATATTGTCAGAAAACGGTCTGAGTCAGGGGCTTTCAAGTCCCGCAAGGAACTTATGGATGTGCCGAGACTGGGTGCCAAGGCCTTTGAGCAATGCGCAGGTTTCCTCCGTATCCCTCAGGCTGAGAATCCGCTTGACAATTCTGCCGTCCATCCCGAATGCTATCACATTGTAGCCCGCATGGCCTCAGACCTTGGAGTTTCGGCGAAGGAATTGGTCGGCAATGCTGACCTTTGCTCAAAGATCAAGGCTGAGAGCTATGTGGACGAGGTTTTCGGCCTTCCAACCATCAATGATATCATCAAGGAGCTCGCCAAGCCCGGGCTCGACCCCCGCGAGTCGGCAAAGGAGTTTTCATTCGCGGAGGATATCCATTCCATCGACGACCTGGTCGAGGGGATGGAAGTCCCGGGAATCGTAACCAATATCACCGCCTTCGGGGCCTTTGTGGACATAGGCGTTCACGAGAACGGTCTCATCCACGTTTCCCAGATGGGTGGGGGACGGGGTGGAAGGGTCAACCTCAAACTGCATCAGCAGGTGACTGTCCGCATAATCGGGGTCGATCTTGACCGCAGGAGGATCTCATTGCGCCTGTTGCGTTGAATTTCTTGCCCGCCTCGACAATCCGGGCTTTCGGACAGAAAAATAACACTTTCTTGCAAATATTCCTCCGTATTTTTATTCATAATTAATTCAAAAGTGTTATATTTGTAACCGGAAGTCTTGATTATGATGACGGATTGCAAGCAAAATAGCAAAATCGGAGTATATTTGTTATCACTCTTTGCCATCCTCTTCTGGGGGATGTCCTATATCTGGAGTGATTCTCTTCTCTCCATGGGGATTCCTGTGGAGTATGTCGTCTTTGTCAGAATTGCCATTGCGGCGGTATTCCTTTTATTCTGGAACATCGCCAGGGGGAAGAGCCTGAGAATTCATCGCCGGGATGTGCCGAAGTTTCTGCTCGTGGCCATGTTCGAGCCGCTGATATATTTTGTGACCGAGACCTACGGGATCCAGCTCACGGAGTCTCCGACCTACAGTTCCCTCATCATTGCCTTGGGCCCGATATTTTCCGTATTGGTTGGCGTATTGGCATTCAGGGAGAAAATCACCATTGTCAACATATTCGGCATTCTGGTATGTCTCGGTGGCATCGTGCTTGTCACTATGGTCTCCAATTCGGTCGGCGAAGCCTTCTGGATGGGATTCCTGCTGCTGGTCATAGCGGTCCTCTCGGAAGTCGGCAATGCCTCCGTGACCAAAATCCTGAGCACAAGGTACGATCCTGCGGTAATCGTTATGTACCAGTTCCTTATAGGTTCCGTGTATCTTCTGCCCCTCTTTGTCCACCGCGGGCTTGTGGGTTTCGACGCTTCGCTCTATCTCAGCTGGAAAGTGTGGAAACCGATCCTCTGTCTTGCGATTCTCTGCTCCGGAGCGGCTTTCTCATTGTGGGCAAATACGATCAAGCATCTCGGCGTGGCAAAGTCGAGCATATTCATGTCCACGATTCCGGTAGTGACGGCATTGGCGGGCTGGCTTCTCGGCAGCGAACTTCTCAGCGTCAAGCAATGGATCGGCATCATCCTTGCCACTTTAGGCGTAGGCCTGTCCCAGCTCAATGCGCGTGCAGGCTTATTCAAATGCAAGAGGAAGTCCTGACGGATGTTCTGAAATCATTCTTCCTTTCTCGACGACCTTCTTTCCTCCCAGATAGACGTCCTCTGTCATTCCCTTCAGCCTGGTTCCTTCATACGGACTCCATCCGCATCTGTACCCTATGCCAGCATTGCCGGCTTCATTTTCCCCGACTGTAAATTCCAGCTCCGGGTTCACCACAATCAGGTCGGCAACGGCACCGACCTCGATTCTGCCCCTGTCTTTCATTCCGAAGAGTGAGGCGGGTTTTGCGGATACCGCATCGGCAATCCGGCTCAGCGGGATGTTTTCCTCCTCCGCCACAGTGAGCAGCACGGACAATGCCTGCCTGATGGAAGGGACGCCGGAAGGGCAGGTGGTGTAAGGCCTGGCCTTCTCCTCCGGAAGATGGGGAGCGTGGTCGGAGCCGATGCTGTCAATGATGCCCTCCTTCAATGCCTTGCGCAATGCTGCCCGGTCCGAGGCCTTCTTCACGGACGGGTTGCATTTAAGCCGGCTTCCCAGGCGGTCGTAGTCCTCGTCGCAGAACCAGAGATAGTTGGCCGAAGTCTCGGCGCTGATGAGCGGATTGTGAATCTTCGCCGCCCTTATCATCTCCACCTCCTCGGCAGTCGTGACATGGGTAATATGCAGTGCGGTGCCGCATTCAATCGCCATTTCCAATGCCTTCGCAGTGCTCTTTATGCAGGCCTTCCTGCTGCGTATATTCTCGTGCTCCCTCATCGGGATATCCTTCCCGTAGCGCTCCTCCGCCTTCTGAAGGTTCTCCCTGATGGTGGCTTCGTCCTCGCAATGCACAAGAATGCGGACACCCTTCAGAGAGAACAGCTCCCGCAGCGTCATGTCCCTGTCAACCAGCATATTGCCTGTAGAGGAGCCCATGAATACCTTGACTCCGCAGAACTCCCTCCCGGGCTTCAGCATCCCCCTGATTTCTTCGAGATTGTCATTCGTGGCTCCGATATGGAAGCCGTAATTGCAATATGACCTGCCGCGTGCAAGCTCAAGTTTCTCCCTCAGCCTTTCCCCGGAAGTCGTTGCCGGATTGGTGTTGGGCATATCGATGAAGGAGGTGATGCCGCCGAGAAGAGCAGCCCTTGACTCCGATTCAATGTCGGCTTTGGCGGTCATCCCCGGTTCGCGGAAATGGACGTGCGGGTCAATGCAGCCCGACATCAGAAGCCTGCCCTCGAGATTCTCTGCAGCAGCTTCGGGATACTCCTCCCTGAGGATATCATTGAGCCGTTCCAGAGGCATTTCCACATTGCCGTATGTGACCAGTCCTTTGTCATTGACTTTCCAGACTCCGCCGATACGGCCGTCGGAAATGAGAAGCGTCCCCCGTGCGGTCCCGGAGGCCGTAACGATGGACGCATTCATCAGTATTGTATTTCTACCCATATCAGGATTTCTTGTTTATTTTCCGGAATCTGAGCTTGAGCACTCCCCAGAATGCCTCTCCGAATATGCTTCCGCTCATCTTGGAAGAGCCGGCCTTCCTGTTGACGAAGATGACGGGCACCTCCCTGATAGGGAAGCCGAGCTTCCAGGCGGTGTATTTCATCTCGATCTGGAATCCGTAGCCCTTCATCTTCACATTGTCGAGGTCAATGGTTTCCAGGACTCTTCGGCTGTAGCACTTGTAGCCTGCAGTGCAGTCGAAAACCTTCATCCGGAGGACAGTCCTGACATAGACAGAAGCATAGTAGGACATTATGATTCTGCCGATAGGCCAGTTGACCACGCTTATTCCGTCACAGTATCTGGAGCCGATTGCGACACCCTCACCATCCTTGCAGGCTTCCAGAAGTCTCGGAAGGTCGTCAGGATCGTGGGAGAAGTCGGCATCCATCTCGAAGATGTAGTCGTATCCGTGGCCCAGGGCCCATTTGAAACCGGTAATGTATGCGGTTCCAAGTCCGAGTTTCCCGGCCCGTTCAATGAGATTGAGCCTGTCCGGAAATTCCTTCTGCAGAGATTTGACAATGGCGGCCGTTCCGTCAGGGGAACCGTCGTCGATGATGAGTATCTCGTATCCTCCATCGAGGGAGAACACCTTGCGGATTATCCTTTCGATGTTCTCCTTCTCGTTGTAGGTCGGGATTATGACAATTTTCCTGTCGCTCATTTTCAATGTTATTTCTTGGTTTCAGCAAGCATTTCCCTGACTGCCGCCTCAAGCTGCCTGTCCTCGCCCCTGAGTACGGATGCAGGGTCATTGTAAACGAGGATGTCGGGCTCGATCTGGTGGTTCTCGCTGTAATGCCCCTCGTCAATGCACCAGGAACCTACCTGAGGTATTCCGAAGACGATGCTGGAGTTGATCTGGTATTCCCACCATACGGCCGTCATTGTGCCGGCCACCGGAGCTCCGATGAGTTTGCCGATTCCGAGAGCCTTGTAGGCGTAAGGGAAGCCGCAGGCGTCAGAGTAGTTGTCCTCGCAGACGAGTACGCAGGACGGCTTGCTCCATTTGCTGTATGGGTCCTTGCCGATGAACCTGCCGCGCGGCTGGTAGTTGACATAGTCCTTTCCGCCGAGGAAGGTTACGAGATCGTCGTGGAGCCATCCGCCGCCGTTGTGCCTGGTGTCAACTATGAGGGCGTCCGCCGTCCTGTATTTTCCGAGAGCCTTGGAATATACCTCCCTGAAGCTTGGGGAATCCATTCCCTGAACGTGAACATATCCGATTTTTCCTCCTGAAAGCTCCTTGACCTTTGCCTCGCGCATCTTGACCCAGCGTCTGTAGAGGAGGGCATTGTCAGAGTATCCAGGAGTTACGAAGAGTTCGGTCTCCTTCTTTCCGCCTTTCTTCACGGTTATGGCAATCTTCTTGCCCGCCTTGCCGGTAAGAAGCTGGTACCAGTCTTTACCTGCCTCGATCTTCTTGCCTTCTATGGAGGTGATGATGTCTCCGGCCTTGATTTCGGAGTCTGCGATGGAGAGGGCTCCGTCCGGGAGAACTTCCTTGATTTTCAGTCCGTCTCCATCATATTCGCTGTCATAGAGTACTCCGAGTGTTCCGAAGCTCAGACCGCTTGAATATCTGTATCTTCCTCCGGTGTGGGAGGCATTGAGCTCGCCGAGTATCTCGGAGAGGAGTTCCGCGAAGTCGAAGTCATTGTTGATATAAGGCAGGAACTTGCGGTAGTTCTCCCTGTAGTAGTTCCAGTCTACTCCGTGAAGGTCAGGGTCGTAGAATTTTTCCTTCACCTGTTTCCACATGTGGTCGAAGATATATTCGCGCTCGGCCTTCGGCTTGTATTCATATTCGCCGGCATAGCTGATGCTCTTGCTTTCTCCGCCATTGACACTCATCTTGGAAATGCCTCCTCCGGTGCTGATGTAGATGTTTTTCCCGTCCGGGGAAGGCACGAAGCCGTACACTCCCTTCTTGAGCACCCTTACACTCTTGTCCTCCAGATCCATCGAGCAGAGATCATATCCGCTCTCCAATCTTACTATGTAGAGGAGTTTCTTGCCGTCCTCTGTAAGGAAATGGGTCCCTATTCTGCCGGAATTCATGGTCAGGCGGAAGATCCTGTCCTCCCTGCCTTCAAGGTCGAGCTTGATTTTCTCAACCTTCTTCACACTGTCTTTCTTCTCATCCTTCTTGTCGTCTTTCTTCTCGTCGCCGGCAAGCATCTTGGCAATCTCGGTGCCTTCCTTGTCCCTGAAGAACTCTGTCATTGCCTTGGCATCGAAGAACATGATGTATATGTCTCCCTCTGCGCCCCAGCTTCCGTGGCTGCGGTAACCGTCCTTGTCGGATTCCCAGGTCATCGCCTTGCCGCCCAGTGCCCAGCGGAAACTTCCGTCGTTGTAACCGCTCCTGGTCAAGTCGGTGATTTCGCCGCTTTCAATATCGATCACGGCCACGTCTTCATTGTTCCAGCCCCCGTCGGCCTGATATGATGAGAGAAGATAGTGGCTGTCCGGGCTCCAGCTGAACGAGAGGTCGCCGTCGGAATACGAGTAGTTCACATCCTTGAGAAGCGACTTGGCCTTTCCGCCTTTAGTCGGCTTGATGACCAGCTCAGTCCTGTCCCTCAGATAGGCTACATACTTTCCGTCAGGGGAAACTGCAGGCTGGAAGCAGGTCTCGCCCTCGTCGGAGAAGAGCTCTTCCTTGAATTCTGTAGCGTAGGTGAAGTATTTGTCATCCTTGTTTGACAAGGATGTCCTCCAGATGCCCCAATGGCCGTCACGTTCTGCGGAATAGTACAATGTCCTTCCGTCTTCGGAGAAACTGAGATCCCTTTCCTGGGAGGCCGTGTTGGTGATGCGCTTCGTGGTCCTGTAGTCGGCTGAAGTCACGAAGACGTCGCCCCTGAGGATGAGGGCTATTTCTTTCTGGCTCTTCGGAATGGCAATGTCCGTGGCTCCGCCGCTGTAGGTGGCTCTCTCTATATCCCTCTCGTCCTGGTCGGAATATACCGTAATCTCTACTTTGACAGGCTCCCTGCCCTCTGTCAATGTATAGAGGTCTCCGTTGTAGGAGAATGCCAGTGTGCCGTTCTTCGCTACTGAAAGATAGCGTACAGGGTTCTGGGTATAATGAGTGAGCTGGACTGACTTGTCCGGTGCTGAGAGCGAGCTCCTGTAGATGTTCATTGCCTTTCCGTCCCTCTCGCTGAGATAGTAGAACGTGTCCCCGTCCGCAGCGAAGACCGGATTCCTGTCCTCTCCCTTGAAGTCGGAGAGCTTGGTGAATGTGCCGTTTCCGTCAATGCTTAGGCTGCTTGCGCCCTTGTAGAGCCAGATGTCCTTGGTCACGGCTGAGGTGTGGTGCTTCCTGAGCGGGTCCTCATAGCCCTTGTAGTCCTCATATATTATTGCACCATTGTTCGATATGCTGATAGCGTCGATAGGAAGCGAAGTAATCCTGACCGGTCTGGCTCCATTCAGATCTGTATAGTAGAGCTGGGCTCCGCCAGGGAAGCCGTCATATCTCACGTCCTGCTCCACGGCTGCGGAGAATATGATTTTTCCATCAGGGAGAACTGCCATCGGAACCTCGTTGCCCGGGTGGAATGTGAGCCTTTTCGGAGTGCCGCCTTCGCAGGATGTCACGAAAATATCCCTGCTCTTTTCCCTGTATGAGCTGAATACAATGTTCTTTCCGTCCGCTGTCCAAAGTGGATTCGAGTCATATGCCGCATTGGTGGTGAGCTGCAATGCCCTTCCTCCAGATACCGGGACCACGAATATGTCCCCCTTGTAGCTGAATGCTATTCTGCTCCCGTCGGGGGAGATGCTGTTTTTCCTTAGCCAGCCCGGGGTTTCCTGTCCGAACGCTGTTCCTGCCGCAGCTATGGTTGCGATGAGGATTGAAAAGAGTGTCTTTTTCATTACTTATATAATGTGTTGTTATCCTGTCAATACATCTTCCAAAAATACGGATATTTTCCCATTTTCCTGCTTTACAAGCAAGAAATTTGCCCTTTTGCGGAAAAATTTCAAATATTTTCGCAAAAGTATTGCAGATTCAAAAAATTGCAGTACATTTGCGGTGTATTAATAAACTCATACACTATGATTCAGATCAACAACCTTGGATTCAGTTACGGAAACATTCCGGTTCTGGACAATATTACGATGAAGTTGGAACCCGGCAGGATTTACGGCCTCCTTGGGGAAAACGGAGTGGGAAAAACCACTCTCCTGACATTGCTCTGCGGATTGAAGAAGACGCTTTCGGGCAGCATTGACGTGGATGGAAGCGATCCGTACGCCAGGGAGCCTGATCTTCTCGCTTCCCAGTATTACCTCCCGGACGAGGTGGCGGCATTGCCGGTGAAGGCTGAGCAGTTCGCCAGGATGGAAGGGGAGTTCTGGCCGGATTACGACCACGCCCGCTTCCTCGAGATAATGAGGCTCTTCGAGAACGATCCGGAGAAGAAGATGAATGCAATGTCTGCCGGTCAGCTGAAGAAGACCTACATCTCCTTCGCACTCTCGCTCGGTTGCCGCTACCTTTATCTGGACGAGCCTACCAACGGTCTCGACATCCCGTCAAAGGCCCAGTTTCGCAGCGCCCTGATGAAATACACGGCGGAGGACAGTACCATTGTCATTTCCACACACCAGGTGCGCGACCTCGAGAACATCATCGACCCGATCATCATTCTCGACCGTCAGGACGTGCTTCTGAACGCCTCTCTTGATGAGATTTCAGAGAAACTCTACTTCGACTACGGCAATACCATCCATCCGGAGTCCCTCTACAGCGAGCAGCTGCCGGGCGGTTTCATCCAGGTCTATGCCAATGCGGAAGGCATTGAGAGCAAGGTCAATATCGAGGCTCTGTTCAATGCCGTACACCGCAACAAGGCACTCATCAAGGCAATGTTCCAGTCCAGGTAGTCCAAGCGGCATTGCGGATCTTTGTCACACGCATAATCAATCTGAAAATTTAGATAACAATGAACAATACATTCTCATTCAAAAGATTCTGGAGGTTCTTCCTCTATGACATAAGGAGATGGGCGACATCATACGGCCCTTCCTTCCTGATCATGAGCCTTATGCCTCTCGTGCTGTATGCCATCACGATGACATTCTCACTGGTATTCACCCAGGAGGCCGCTCATCCCGTGCTGATTGCAAGGACCACGGTCCTGGCCGTCACAGCATCCCTGCTCTTCATAACCTATCCGTCCAGCGTTTACGGTTTCGTGACCGACAAGAAGGCCGGTGGAGCCTACCTCATGCTTCCCGTGTCAAGGCTGGAAAAGTTCGCCTCAATGATGCTGAACGTACTCGTCATCGTTCCGGCAATATTCTTCGCCATCTATCTCGGAACCGATGCTCTTCTCTGCCTGATCGACACCGCCTGCGGGGACTCCCTTCTGAAGTCCGCCGGCACGGCCATCACCTTCCTCAGCACGTTCGGCGGCAGTATGGAAGGCACCGAGCAGATCATATCATTCAATTTCTTCTACATGTATCTGGGCTTCGGCATCTCCATCCTCTATTTCCTCCTCGGCGCCGTTCTTTTCAGGAAGCACAAGATCCTCTACCCGATTCTCATCCTCATCGGCCTGAATATGCTTCTCTCCCTTGTCACCGGAGGCCTTATCAGTATCGGAATCTTTGAAGGCTTTGACTTTGAAAAATGGGTTCTCTCAGTCGTGAACGAGGGCAATATCGGAGCAATGGCAAGCTGGTTCAATGTCCTCTCTGGCCTAGTGAACATTGTGGCCATCGCGGGACTCGGTACCGCAGTATATTTCAGAATCAAGACTCTCAAACATTAGGACAATATGGAATTCGATTCGAACAAGCCAATCTACCTGCAGATTTCAGATACGATCTGCGAGAAGATACTGGACGGTTCTCTCGCCCCTGACGGAAGAATTCCTTCCGTTCGGGAGTACGGAGCTCAGCTTGGGGTGAATCCCAATACGATAATGCGGACCTACGAGGTCCTCACCAGTGACGGCATCATTTACAACAAGCGCGGTCTCGGCTACTTCATATCGCCTGACGCCAGGGAAAAGGTCCTGGAAATCAGACGCAAGGACTTTCTTGACAATGTTGTCCCGAAGATCCGCCGCCAGATGCAGCTCCTGGGAATCGGGCCGGAAGTATTTGAACAATAACCGTCATTAAGTAATCCTCAAAAAATAACCTGCATCATCTTTGAAAATCTTTTCGGTCCATATTTCCTCCCTCATCAGTCACATAGCTACGGCTACTGTCCGGTCCGACTGCCGTCGGCTGCTCGCTGCAAACGTCCACCGGACGTTTGGCTTACCGCTCACGACCTTCTTCGGGTGAAAATCTGACCTCGAAAATCCAATTCAAATCTGGCGCAACTTATTTTTTTCATATTACTAACCAGTGCGATAATGCACACAAAATAGATTAAAGCAATGAAAATCATCAGAACAGCAGGTCTCGTGGCAGGCCTTGCAGCAATAACCCTCATTTTCTCATCCTGTGTGATTACAGTGAACAAGAAGGCTGTCCGCATTTTCGCCAAGGACAAGTTCGTTGAAGCCAGCGGCGTGATTACTACCAGGGACACGACCGTGTCTCCTTTCACCAAACTTTCTGTCTCAGGCCCTCTTGAGGTGACATTCACCCAGTCCACGGAGCAGCCTTCTGTGAAAATCACCACCTCAGACAATATCCAGGAGTATATGGAGGTGAAGATTGAGGACAATACTCTCAAAGTCGGTCTCAAAGATGGTCCGGCACGTATCTCGGAAGATATCAGGGTGGAGATAGTCGGCCCGGCAGCAGATGCCCTTAAACTTGCATGCTCGGTGGATTTCACCTGCGGGAGACTCGGCGTGGAAGGTTCCGATCTCAAGGTTGAAATTGCAGGCTCGTCAGATGTCCGCATCTCCAGCATCTCTGCAGCGGAACTGATCATCTCCGCAGCCGGTTCGTGCGACATCAATCTGGGCGAGGTAAATGTCTCAAGTTTCGCAAGCGTGATTGCCGGCAGCGGAAACATAGATGCAGCTCATGTCAATGCCGACAGCGCAGACTTGACCATAGCCGGCAGCGGAGATATGGATATGTACTTGAATGTTAATGAATTGAATGCCAGCATTGCAGGCTCGGGCGAACTTGCTCTGAAGGGCTCCGTGTCCCGCCGGGCAAAATATTCAATAGCCGGTTCCGGTCACATCAATGCCAAGGATCTCAAATGCCCGGCCACCTCATACGAGACCAAGGGCGGCTCCATCACCTATCATGATGCGGACGGACACCTTGTAAAAGAAGACTGAAGCATTTTTCATAATTGTGTTTAGACTATCCCGCTGCGCAGTGATGCGTGGCGGGATTTCTGGCTCGTGACAATCATCTGCACACCCACCCACCAGCCACGCATATCTGTGTGGCATGTTGGCTGTGCAGATGGAGGGGAAATGCTTCCATTGGGACAGCCCACCTGCCTCACAATGCCCTGAGAGGGCAGGTCCCCGTTCCAAATGAATGTCGCGGGAAAATCTTGGGTCAATGTCACGTGGAAATAGTGGGGCAATGCCACTGAATGCCGCGTGGCAAGTTGTGGATATTGTCTGATGGATATTGCAAGGAAATGCCTGAGGCAATGCGGGCAGATTCCCACTGGAATGCTACGTGAAAGTTTGGGGGCAATGCTGGTGGAATGTCGCAAGGAAGTGCTTGCAAATAATTCATCAGGCTCGTGACAATCATCTGCACACCCACCCACCAGCCACGCATATCTGTGGGGCATGTTGGCTGTGCAGATGGAAGGGAAATGCTTCCATTGGGACAGCCCACCTGCCTCACAATGCCCTGAGAGGGCATGCCCCCGTTCCAAATGAATGTCGCGGGAAAATCTTGGGTCAATGTCACGGGGAAAGTTCAGGACAATGCGGGCAGAATGCCGCAAGGAAAGCCTTGATCAATACAAACCCCGGACTCCAATCGCCCCTCCACCCACTGGCCTCAGAAGCATTTCCGCATGATGGCGCTGATGTTGCGCGGCTTGCCCATAGTGTAGAAATGCACGGCAGGGACTCCGTGCCGGAGGAGGTCGGAGCACTGTGCGGCACACCATTCCGTGCCTATTTCATATACTGCCTCCTTGTCTGCGCCAGCCTTCGCAATCTCTTCGGTGAGCTCCCTTGGAATGTCCAGGGAGAAGGACTGAGGGAGAAGTTCCACCTGCTTTGCCGTTGAGAGAGGTTTCAGGCCGGGGATGATCGGAACGGTTATGCCGGCGGTCCGGCAGAGATCCACGAAGCGGTAATAGACATTGTTGTCGAAGAACATCTGGGTGATTATGTAGTCCGCCCCTGCGTCCACCTTCCTCTTCAGATTCTCTATGTCGGTCTCGATGTTCGCCGCCTCGAAATGCTTCTCGGGATATCCTCCTACTCCAATGCAGAAATTGTCGCTGTCGAATTTCCGGACTGCAGCCACCAGCTCGTCGGCGTGGGAGTATCCGGCCGGATGAGGGGTGAACCGCTTCTCTCCGGTTATGGAATCCCCGCGGAGGGCCATTATGTTCTCAATGCCCAGGAAGCGGTAGTCGTGGAGGTCGCTCTCGATTTCCTCGGCCGATGCTCCGCCGCAAATCACGTGAGGGACTACGTCAATGTCGAACTCCGACATTATCGCAGCGCATACTGCCACCTCGCTGACCCGGTTCCGGACCAGATGCCTTGAAAATGAGCCGTCGGCCTCCTGGCGGAATGCGTACTCATCCCGGTGGCAGGTGACATTGATGTATTTCGGGCTGAATTCCATGAACTTGCGGACCGAGTCCAGAAGTTCCGTCTTGCTCATTCCCTTGAGGGGAGGCACAATCTCTATAGAGGGGAAAGGCTTTTTGCTCTCCTTCAGTATATCGCTGATTTTCATATCTTTAAAATAGTCTGTTTCAATGTTCCTGTATCCGTCCTGCCACCAGCGGCAGGGCAATGTTCAATGCGGCCTGAGCCATAATGTTCCGCTTCGACAGCGCTGGCAACCGCAGTATCAAGCAGCCAAATCATCCTCAGCCGCTGAAGCTAAAGCAGATGACCCAGCAGCATCTTCGCCGTTCCCTCGTCCATTCCCCTTCTGGAAGCGTAATCCTCGAATTGCTCCCGGCTGACATGCCTTATCTCAGGGTAGCAGGCCGAAGGATGGAAGAATATGAATCCGCATATCGAGGCGTCCGGTATCATTGCGTAACTCTCAGTGAATGAGATGCCGAGCCCCTCGCTGCCGGGAATCATTGACATGATGTCCTTCTTCAGGCTGTGGTCAGGGCAGCAGGCATATCCCGCAGCAGGCTTGACGATCCTGATGTCGTCCCTGTGAATTTCACCCCTCAGTTTCCCGTCCAGCCAGCAGGATGCGGCCTCCGCCAATGTCACCCTCACCGATCTCTCCATCATTCCCTCGTATCCTGCTGAATGACAGCCGCATTGGCATTCCGGTCCATGACAGTTGGCGACACTTGCGGCAAACATTCCCATATAACCCCAGCCTTCCGACGGGAGGAAATCGCAGAGAGAGAGACGGGCCCTGCCGCCTCCCGGAATCTCCCCGGCCTCTTCCTGACGCAGCATCGGGATTGAGCCTCCGTTCCGGAAAATGATGGATGAACCGTCTGACTTCGCTTCCAGAATGCGTTCCGCCAGCATTATCTTGAGTCTCCCGGTTCTCCTGCATTCTTCGATGACAGCCTTGCCCTCGTCGATAATCTTCATTGCCTCCGGATTGTCCCCGATGTCAGTGCCGTATCTGATTCCCCAGACGGCGAGGAACATCCTCCAGTCGAAATAAGGCATCACCTCGTCGATGCTGAGCTCCCGGCAAGGGATATCCGCAAGACATTGCCTGTCAGCCTTCAGGAAAGAATCCGCACTGAAACTGGCGGCCTCTCCGGCAGACTGGGCGGCGTTCTTCCGGCCGCTCTCGTACAGTTTCCTCAGCCTTGCCTGGGCCTCGTGCTCCTCAGCCTCGAACTTCTCCCTGTCCATCAGGCATTTCTTGGCCATGACGGCAGCGGACGAGGCATCCTGCGAATAGAATACGTGTTCATAAAGCGGAGCCAGCTTGACCGCCGTGTGAAGGGCCGATGTGGTGGCGCCGCCTATGAAAAGCGGAATATCCAGACCCCTCCGGCTCAGTTCCCGGCAAAGTTCCTCCATCTGGTACAGCGATGGTGTAATCAGTCCGCTTGCGCCAATGATGGACGCCCCGCGGGCCACTGCCTCGTCGATGATTCTCTCCTTCTCCACCATCACTCCCAGGTCCACGACCTCGAAGCCGTTGCAGCTCAGGACAATGCCGGTGATATTCTTTCCGATATCGTGCACGTCTCCCTTGACTGTAGCATTGATAATCAATGGCTTATGCAGATTGCTCTCCTCATTGGCCTTCATGTGCGGCTCCAGTATCGCCACTGCCTCCTTCATTATCCTGGCGGATTTGACCACCTGCGGCAGGAACATCTTTCCTGCACCGAACAATTCTCCGACCTTCTCCATGCCGGCCATCAGAGGCCCTTCGATTACCTTGACGGCAGCTCCGCAGGAAGACAGGCATTCCAGCACGTCCTCCTCCAGATGGTCCGACTTTCCCTTGACCAGAGCCTCGGCCAGCCTGTCCTCCACCGGAACAGAACTCCTGTCCTGAACCACTGCCACAGTATCCTCCACGGCCTTTTCCGCAGCGATTTCCTGAGCTTTGGCAATCAGCCTTTCCGTAGCGTCCGCCCTCCTGTCCAATATCACATCCTCGGCCTTTTCCAGCAGGTCAGGCTCGATCTCATCGTAAATCTGAAGCATGCCAGGATTGACGATTCCCATATCCAGGCCGGCATTCACGGCGTGGTAGAGGAAGATGGAGTGCATTGCCTCGCGGACCTTGTTGTTGCCCCTGAATGCGAATGAGAGATTTGAGATTCCTCCGGATGTCAATGATCCGGGGAGATTCTCCTTGATCCATCTCACAGCCTCGATGAAGTCGATTCCGTAGCGTGCGTGCTCCTCCATGCCGGTGCCCACGGAAAGCACATTGACATCGAAAATGATGTCCTCGGGCCTGATTCCGGCCTTCTCCGTGAGCAATGTCCAGGCCCTCCGGCAGATTTCAATCTTCCTGCCGTAAGTCGTTGCCTGGCCTTCCTCGTCAAATGCCATAACCACCATTGCGGCTCCCAGCTTGCGGATTTCCCTGGCCTTGGTCAGGAATGCCTCCTCGCCTTCCTTGAGGCTGATGGAATTGACAATCGACCTGCCCTGGGCATTCTCCAGGCCTGCCAGTATGGTATCCCAATGCGACGAGTCGATCATCAGCGCCGCCTTGGCCACCGCCGGCTCGCCGGAAATATGTCTCACGAACTTCTCCATGCAGTCCCGGCTGTCCAGCATCGCATCGTCCATATTGATGTCAATGATGCAGGCCCCGTCCTCGATCTGCTTCGCCGCCACTTCGAGTCCGCCGGCATAGTCGCCTGCCGCAATGAGCTTCGCAAACTTTCTGGAACCGGCCACGTTGGTGCGCTCTCCCACATTGGTGAAGTTGTTGTTTTTCAGGTCAATGCAGACAGATTCCAGTCCGCTGACGGAAAGGATACCGGAGCGCCCGGATGGAACCGCCCTCGGCTTGACTCCGTCCACGGCCGCAGCTATCGCCGCTATGTGCTCAGGCGTGGTCCCGCAGCAGCCTCCGACAATGTTGAGCAGCCCCTGCCCGGCCATGAGGCTTATCCCGGAGGCCATCTGCGCAGGTGTCTCGTCATAGCCTCCCATCTCATTCGGCAGGCCTGCATTCGGGTAGCAGATGACAGGGAACGGGCTGAATCCTGCCACGTCCTTCAGAAGCGGGAGCAGATCCTCCGCCCCGAGGGAGCAGTTCAGTCCGAAGGCCAGCAGGGGATAGTGGCTGACCGAGTCGCAGAAAGCCTTGATTGTCTGACCGGTCAATGTTCTCCCGCTCCTGTCGCTTACCGATACGGAGACGATTGCGGGGAATGGCACATCCCTGCCGTCCTCCTCGTTTACAGTCTCGAGGGCATAGATTGCGGCCTTGGCGTTGAGGGCGTCGAAGCAGGTCTCTATCTGGATGAAATCCGCCCCTCCGTCTATCAGTCCCCGGATCTGCTTCATGTATGCGGATACCATTTCCCTGAAGCCGTATGGCCTGTATTCCGGATGCTCCACGTTCTGGGCCAATGTCAGGGACTTCGATGTGGGACCGACGCTTCCGGCCACGTAAACCTTCCTTCCGGACTGGTCCGCTGCCCTTCTCGCGATCGCGGCGCCCTCCCTGGCCATCTCTCCAGCAATGTCGGCGAGACCGTATTCTTCCTGGGATATGCTGTTGGCACTGAACGTGTTGGACTCGATGATGTCCGCCCCTGCCTCGATGTACTTCCGGTGAATGTCGAAAATGATGTCAGGACGGGTCAGATTAAGGCACTCGTTGTTGCCTTTCAGTTCCATCCTGCTTTCTTCCAATGCCTTGAGAGCCGCCGGATCCTGGTCGCCGCAGTCGTCAGCCTGCACAGGTTTGTGGAAGTCCCTTTCGTCAAGTCCGTATTTCTGTATCATCGTGCCCATCGCTCCGTCAAGCACGAGAATTTTATCATTGAAGTTCATTTTCTTATGCGCAAATCTTCGCTAAGATAGTCAAAATCGCCGGAATTGCATATTGCCTGAATGATTTTTCGACCGGCGATGTTTGTTTGTACGTTTTAGGATTTGGGAGCAAAGCCGAATTGCGGTATATTTGCAGATGAAATGGAAAACTATATATACAATGCGAACTTTTGACTTCAAGCCCGAATTCTTCAATTGTATCAAGAAATACGACAAGAAGACATTTACCTCTGACCTGATGGCCGGCCTCATCGTTGGCATCGTTGCCCTTCCTCTGGCCATCGCCTTCGCCATCGCATCCGGCGTCACCCCTGAAAAAGGCATTGTCACAGCCATCATTGCAGGCTTCATAATATCGTTCCTGGGCGGAAGCAAGGTCCAGATCGGAGGCCCTACAGGAGCCTTCATTGTCATAGTTTACGGCGTGGTCCAGACTTACGGACTCGGCGGACTGGCCATCGCCACGGTGCTTGCCGGAGTGATGCTGGTACTGCTGGGCGTCTTCAAGCTCGGGGCCGTCATCAAGTTCATTCCCTATCCTGTGGTGGTAGGCTTCACGAGCGGTATCGCATTGACCATTTTCTCCACTCAGATTCCCGATGCTCTCGGACTTTCGTTCGGAGGCGAGAGCGTGCCGGGTGACTTCGTGGGCAAATGGATCCTCTATTTCAAGCATATAACCACCGTCAACTGGTGGAATGCCGGAGTGACCCTTGTCAGCATCTTCATCATTGCAATGATGCCTAGACTTTCCAGAAAGATTCCGGGGTCTCTCGTGGCCATCATCATTGTCACTGTGGCGGTTTACCTGCTGAAGACATTTGCCGGAGTGAGCTGCATCGACACCATCGGGGACAGATTCTCCATCAGCTCAAGCCTTCCGAAAGCGGAGATGCCTGCCCTGGACTGGGAGGCGGTGAAGAACCTCTTCCCGATAGCCATCACCATCGCGGCACTCGGAGCCATCGAATCCCTGCTCTCGGCCACTGTGGCTGACGGTATGATCAGCGCAAGGCACAATTCCAACACCGAACTCATTGCCCTCGGAATCGCCAATATCGTCACTCCGATTTTCGGAGGAATCCCTGCCACCGGAGCCATTGCAAGGACAATGACCAATATCAACAACGGCGGGCGCACCCCTGTGGCCGGTATTGTCCACGCCGTCGTCCTTCTCCTGATACTGCTCTTCCTGATGCCTCTGGCAAGGTTTATCCCGATGGCCTGCCTGGCCGGCGTCCTTATAGTCGTGGCATACAACATGAGCGGCTGGAGAACCTTCAAGGCATTGCTCAGCAATCCTAAATCCGATGTCTTCGTCCTCCTGCTGACATTCTTCCTCACAGTCATCTTCGACCTCACCGTCGCCATCAGCGCCGGTCTCATTCTCGCCTGCGTCCTCTTCATCCGGAGGGTTATGGAGACTACGGAAATCTCCGTGCTGAAAAATGAGATAGATGTCAATGCGGAAACCGATTTCGAGACGAAGGAGGATAACCTCATCATCCCGAAGGGAGTGGAGGTATACGAAATCAACGGCCCTTACTTCTTCGGCGTGGCGACCAGGTTCGAGGAGATGATGAGCGGCAGGGGAAACAAGACCAAGGTGCGCATCATCAGGATGAGGAAAGTGCCTTTCGTGGACTCCACGGGTATCCACAACCTCTCCAATCTCTGCAGGATGAGCCAGAAGAACAATATACCTGTCGTGCTGTCCGGAGTCAATGAGAAGGTGCACCAGACCCTACAGGCTTCAGGCTTCTATGCCCTTGTCGGAGAGGACAATATCTGTCCCAACATCAATGTCGCCCTCGAGCGCGCAAGGAAAATTTGCAATATAGCGGAATAATTCCGAATATTGCAGACTATGATTAAACGTTCAGCCTCATTATTATCGGCTCTCAGGAGCTTTCTGCTCGCAGTCCTCGTCATCGCTTTGACTGTGACCGTTTCGGCCATTCCGTCTTCGGAGTCCGGACGGTACCGCAGGGCTGATCTCTTCGGCATTTATGCTGAGGATGAAGCTGCTCCGGCTGCCGGTTTCAAGGCTGACCTCAAAACCCTTGACAGGGAACTTGAAAAGTTCGAGCAGATGAAGGCGGCTGTGCCAGACAGCACGGCCGGCAAGGTGGCGGTGACCCATGATTGGGCTGCAGGCTCTCCGGCCGTCATGTCGGCCCGGAAGCTGAGAGTTGAGGAAGACAGGTCCGGCAGGCCTGGATTCATCCCGATAGAGGATTTCGATACGGCATCCGTGACCGCTTTGAGCCGGTTCGGACGCAGACTTTTCCAGGGCGAGCCGGTAAGAATCGCCTTCCTGGGGGACTCCTTCATCGAAGGAGATATCCTTACATCGGACCTCAGAAGAATGCTGCAGAATGAGGCTGGAGGTGCCGGAGTAGGTTTCATACCATGCGACATCCCATTCGCCATCTACAACCGCTCAGTATCCCGCAAGTCCTCGGGCTGGACCACTTACAGCATAATGAAACGCGGTTCCGTGCCGGAAAAATGGAAGGGGTCATTCCTGGTTTCCGGATATTCGGCCGTCGGCGGTCCGGGAGCGAAGACTTTCTGGCAGGATAAGACAGGAAGGCCTTCCGGGGAAGCCTGCATATATCTGAAACCGGTTCTCGAATCCCAGGTTGAGGTAATCGTGAATGATTCATTGTCAAGGATATTTACCCTGCCTGCAGACGGCCTTCTTCACGAAATCAGGGTCAGGTCTGAGATTGCGTCTCTCGGTCTTGCCGTGAAGTCGGGCCAGGTGGTCGGATACGGAGTCAGAATGGTGGAGGACAGTGGCTCCTGCGTTGACAATTTCTCTGTCAGAAGCAACAATGGTCATGCGATATTCGCCACTGATCCGCTTCTGAACCGTCAGTTCGACGATCTTGTAGGCTATGATATGGTAGTTCTCCAATATGGCCTGAACATCCTCCAGGACGGTCAGCAGTCCTATCAGAAATACAGCCAGCAGCTCAATGACATGATCGTATATGTGAGGAAATGCTTCCCGGACGCCGCTATAGTTGTCCTCGGAGTGAGCGACAGATGGATAAAGGACGGGGAGACCGGTTCTTTCCGCCCGATCAATTCCCCTGACATCCTGAATCTCTGGCAGAGACGTGCCGCGGAAAGCTGCGGTGTCTGCTATTGGAATACTCTTGCGGCAATGAGGGCCCTCGGCGGAATGGAGGCGTTCTCGGCGAACGGATATGTCTCGGATGACAGGACTCACATCAATTACAAGGGCGGAAAAGCCTTTGCCGGAAAGTTCCATGAGGCTCTGCTTCAATGTGTTCATGATGCCGGCAAGGCAATGCGCGCGGAGGAATTGGCAAAGGTCGAATCAGCTGCCCTGGATTCGTTGATGAAGGAGGCAGCCGTGCTTGAGGCAGCTCCTGCCGCATTGAAATTGAAATGACGATGGACGGCTTCTTTCAGACGGGTTCGTTTTCATTGGCGAGCGGATGGTTCCTGCTCGTCTTTGCTGCCTTCATGGCCGTCTACAGCTTCGTCTGCGGCAGGAAGTCGCTCCGCAATCCGGTGCTGCTCATATTTTCCCTCTTCCTGTATTGGAAGCTGAGCGGGCTCTATGTCCTGCTCCTTGCGGCCGTGGCCCTGCTTGACTGGCAGGCCTGCAGGTTCCTCTCGTCCGAGGGCAGGACGGAGAGTGCCAGAAAGTGCCGTGCCGCATTGTCTGTCATCATTGACTTGGCAGTGCTGGCATTATTCAAATGCTCCGGTCTTTTCGCATCTCTCGCCGCTGTTCTTGCCGGTACCGAGGCATTGAGCATCAAGGCTCTGGCTATTCCTGCCGGAGTGTCGTTCTTCATCTTCCAGTCGATTTCCTGCGTTGTGGACGCATACAGGCGCACCGCCGTGACACCTGCACGGTATACTGACTATCTTCTCCTTCTGGCATTCTTTCCGAAGATGGTTCTCGGGCCTATCGTGCGCTGCCGGGAATTTCTTCCCCAGCTCATGGCCGAGTCGGTCAGCATCAGCGCCGAGGATATGGGCAAGGCATCGCGTCTCATCGCTTCCGGCATCATAAAGTATTGCGTGATAGCGAAATGTGTCGGTGACCTTCTTTCAGGGCCGATTTTCGCAGGGGAGATGGGCAATGCCGGCTCGACTGCCCTTCTCGGGGCTTATGCATTCGCCATCCGGATTTACTGCGACTTTTCAGGCTATACAGACCTGGCCTCGGGCATATCCCTGCTCATGGGTTTCAGGCTGCCGCTGAATTTCGACGCTCCGTACAAGTCCGCCACCATCACCGAATTCTGGAGAAGATGGCATATCTCACTTTCATCCTGGCTGAAGGACTATCTCTACATCCCGCTCGGAGGCAACCGGAAGGGGAGTGTGCGCACCTATATCAATCTGATTGTCACGATGTTCCTCGGCGGTCTCTGGCATGGGGTTGGCCTGACGTTCGCCATCTGGGGCCTGCTGCACGGTTTTTCACTGGCATTGCACAAGGCATGGCTCGCCCTTGTCCCGGGATCGCACAAGACAGGTGAGGGAATGGGCCCGGCCACAAGACTGCTCTCCGGCGTGCTGACCTTCCACATAGTTGTTGCCGGCTGGATCTTTTTCACCGCTCCATCTGCCGGAAAGGCCTTCGGAATGATTGCCTCGATTTTCAATGATTTCAATGCGGGAGCGGGTATTGAACTGCTGCACTCTGCGGCCCCGGCTGTCATCCTGATGCTGGCCGGATATGTGCTCCATTTCCTTCCTTCGTCCTGGAATTCATTGTCAGACAGGATATTGGGAAAATCCGGAGTGCTTGGATGCGCCATTGTCATCGCCTTTGCCATCTGGGCAGCTCTGCAGGCTTCCTTCCTTCTGCCGGACAACGCCGCCGGGGGACTTCCGATTTATGCCAATTTCTGATTTCCGGCAAGCGAATTTATTGCTCCCGGCTTTGCAGAATACCGGGGAAATGTCTATATTTGCATTCTGAAATCAAAACAGCACGACCGCTATGATGAAGACAGGAACATATCTCGAAATCTCCGGCAATCCGGTGGCGTCGCTGTTTTTGAAATTTAGTTGATTACCGGCCTCCCCGTCAAGGGGTGGCCGTTTTTTTGTCATTAATCTCAAGATGGAAAAGAAACTTCGGGCAACGCTCCGTCTCAGGAACGGAATGGAACTCAGGGGCTGGTCATTCGGATACGACAAGCCTTGCGACGGTGAGGTCGTGTTCTCCACGGCAATGGTGGGATATCCGGAAAGCCTTACCGACCCGTCCTACTCGGGACAGATTCTTTGTGTGACCTACCCTATCATCGGCAATTACGGCGTGCCGGACGAGGGAACAGACGCCAATGGCATCTCCCTCAATTTCGAATCGGAAAAAATCTGGGTCAGGGGACTCATCATTTCCGAATATTCGTTCCAGTACAGCCACTGGGATGCCGTCAAGAGCCTCGACCAGTGGCTCAAGGAGCAGAAGATACCTGGTATCTACGGCATTGATACAAGGGAACTTACCAAGGTCTTGAGAGAGAATGGATCGATGCTCGGAGTCATTGTTCCGGACGGACAGGATGCCCCTTCTCCGGAAGAGGTTCACGACCCGAATCTCGACAACCAGATTGACATAGTGAGCTGCAAGGATGTCATCCGCTACGGCTCCGGAGAGAAGAAAGTCGTCCTCGTGGACTGCGGAGTCAAGCACAATATCCTCCGCTGCTTCGTGGACAGGGGCGTCGAGCTTATAAGGGTGCCATGGGACTATGATTTCCTCAGCCTCGACTATGACGGGCTCTTCATTTCCAACGGTCCCGGCAATCCTGAGTTCTGCCAGGTGACCGTAGATCGTCTCCGCAAGGCAATGGAGGGAGACAAGCCGATTTTCGGAATCTGCATGGGCAACCAGCTGCTTTCGAGGGCTGCGGGTGCCACTACATATAAGTTGAAATACGGACACAGGAGCCATAACCAGCCTGTCCGCATGCTCGGTACCAACAAATGCTACATCACGTCGCAGAACCATGGTTACGCTGTGGATTCCACCGCTCTCGGCCCTGACTGGGAGCCTTGGTTCGTGAATATGAATGACGGGACCAATGAGGGCGTGCGCCACAAGACCAAGCCTTTCTTCTCGGTCCAGTTCCATCCTGAGGCATCCAGCGGTCCTACCGACACGGAGTTCCTCTTCGACGAGTTCATCAGCAAGCTCTAAATCATTGACAGTATGAAAAATCCGAATATAAAGAAAGTTCTCATCCTCGGTTCCGGCGCATTGAAGATCGGACAGGCCGGAGAGTTTGACTATTCAGGCTCACAGGCCCTCAAGGCATTGAGCGAGGAAGGCATCGAGACAGTCCTCATCAACCCTAACATTGCCACGGTGCAGACATCCGAAGGCGTTGCCGACAAGATTTATTTCCTTCCGGTCACCCCTTACTTCGTGGAGAAGGTCATTGCCAAGGAGCGTCCTCAGGGCATCCTTCTCTCATTCGGAGGCCAGACGGCCCTGAACTGCGGAGTCGAGCTCTATGAGAATGGCGTTCTCGAGAAATATGCCGTCGAGGTTCTCGGAACTCCTGTACAGGCCATCATGGATACCGAGGACAGGGATCTCTTCGTGAAGAAACTGGATGAAATAGATGTAAAGACCATCAAGTCTCATCCGGCCGAGTCAATGGAGGAGGCGAAGGCTGCGGCACATTCCCTCGGTTACCCTCTGATTGTCAGGGCTGCATATGCCCTCGGAGGTCTCGGGTCCGGCTTCTGCGAGAATGATGAGCAGCTCGAGGAACTCTGTACCAAGGCTTTCTCGTTCTCCCCGCAGGTTCTCGTGGAGAAATCCCTGAAGGGATGGAAGGAAATCGAGTACGAGGTGGTCAGGGACAAGTATGACAACTGCATCACGGTCTGCAACATGGAGAACTTCGACCCTCTCGGAATACATACGGGAGAGAGCATTGTCGTGGCTCCGTCGCAGACATTGTCCAACAAGGATTACTACTACCTCCGCGAACTCTCCATCCGCATTGTCCGCCATATCGGCATCGTCGGTGAGTGCAACGTACAGTATGCATACGACCCGGATGCGATGGATTACAGGGTGATTGAGGTAAATGCCAGACTGTCAAGGTCTTCCGCTCTTGCATCCAAGGCTACCGGCTATCCGCTGGCCTTCGTTGCCGCAAAGCTCGGCCTCGGCTACGGCCTCTTCGACCTGAAGAACTCCGTCACCAAGACCACTCCTGCATTCTTCGAGCCGGCATTGGACTACATCGTCTGCAAGATTCCGCGCTGGGACCTCTCCAAGTTCCACGGCGTGTCAAGGAAGATCGGCTCGAGCATGAAGAGCGTCGGCGAGGTAATGTCAATCGGCCGCTCATTCGAGGAGGCGATTCAGAAGGGCCTCAGGATGATAGGCCAGGGCGCTCACGGATTCGTCGGCAACAAGGAACTTCAGGTGGCCGATATCGACGAGGCTCTGAAGGAGCCTACCGACAAGCGCATATTCGTGATTTCCAAGGCAATGCGCGCCGGATACACGGTTGATCAGATTCACGCTCTCACAAAGATCGACAAATGGTTCCTCGACAAGCTCTCCAACATTGTGGAGACCTACCACGATATGCTCGGCTATGACAGTCTCGAGTCAATGCCTGAGGACCTCCTCCGACAGGCCAAGTGCCAGGGCTTCTCCGATTTCCAGATTCAGAGGGCCGTCTTCAAGGACAAGGTCAATGCCTACGAGGCCCAGGATATCGTGAGGGCTTACAGGAAGAATCTCGGCATTGTCCCGGTTGTCAAGCAGATAGATACTCTCGCAGCAGAGTTCCCGGCTGCAACCAACTATCTCTACCTCACGTACAACGGCACTTACAATGACATCAGGTTCGAGAATGACGGCAAGTCAGTCGTGGTCCTCGGCTCGGGAGCCTACCGTATCGGAAGCTCGGTGGAGTTCGACTGGTGCTCGGTGAACTGCATTGAGACCATCCGCAAGGAGGGCTACAGGGGAGTGCTCATCAACTACAATCCGGAGACCGTATCCACTGACTACGACATGTGCGACAGGCTCTATTTCGACGAGCTTACCTTCGAGAGGGTTATGGACATCATCGAGATGGAGAATCCTCACGGAACAGTCGTATCGGTGGGTGGCCAGATACCTAACAACCTGGCTCTCAGGCTTGCGCGCGCAAAGGTTCCGATTCTCGGCACGAAGGCCCAGGACATCGACAAGGCCGAGGACAGGAACAAGTTCTCCAGCATTGTGGATGCTCTCGGCGTAGATCAGCCGGAGTGGAGCGAACTTACCACGATGGATGACGTGGACAAGTTCATCGAAAAGGTGGGATTCCCTGTGCTGGTGCGTCCTTCCTACGTGCTTTCAGGCGCGGCGATGAACGTATGCTATGATTCGGAGCAGCTCCGCCATTTCCTTTCGCTAGCCTCGGACGTCTCCAAGGAGCATCCTGTGGTTATCAGCAAGTTCATGGACAGGTGCAAGGAAATCGAGTTCGATGCTGTAGCCGACTGCGGTGAGGTGCTCGCCTACGCTATCTCGGAGCATATCGAATATGCAGGAGTGCATTCCGGAGACGCCACTATTCAGTTCCCTCCGCAGAAGCTGTATGTGGAGACAGTGAGGAGAATCAAGAAGATTGCCCGCCAGATTGCGGGAGCTCTCCAGATTTCCGGACCTTTCAATATCCAGTTCCTTGCAAAGGAGAACCAGATCAAGGTCATCGAGTGCAACCTGAGGGCTTCACGAAGCTTTCCTTTTGTTTCCAAAGTATTGAAAATCAACTTTATAGAGCTTGCTACCAAGGTGATGCTCGAGAAGCATCCGGCAGCTCCGCAGAAGAGTGCATTCGACCTCGATTACGTGGGCGTGAAGTCCTCCCAGTTCTCGTTCGCGCGTCTTGAGGAGGCTGACCCGATGCTAGGTGTGGACATGTCCTCTACCGGTGAGGTGGGATGTCTCGGAGACAATCTTGACGAGGCTCTGCTCAAGTCAGTCCTCTCGGTCGGAAACACAATCCCGGCGAAGAAGATCCTGCTCTCCACCGGAGACCCTCTCCAGAAGGCGGACATGCTCAGGGCCTGCCGTATCCTCGAAGAGAACGGATATGAGCTCTATGCCACCGGCGGTACATACAAATATCTGATAGAGAACAGCATCCCTTGCACCAGAGTGCTCTGGCCGTCAGAGCGCGACGACCCTAAGTTCGATGGCAGGTTCAAGACTGCCCTGGATATGATCAGGGACAAGGAGGTGGATATGGTCATCAACATACCTAAGAATTTCACCTCGCTGGAGCTTTCCAACGGCTACATCATCCGCCGCGCTGCCATTGACTTCAACGTGCCTCTCTTCACGAACGCCCGTCTTGCAGTCGCCTTCATCCGCGCATTCTGCTCGATGAGCCTCGATGACATCCAGATCAAGGCCTGGGATGAGTATTAGAATTATCAATTGACAAGACAATAATGGACAAGAACAGTTATGCATTGGGAATGAGCATTGCCCACAACATGCTCCAGTCGGGTGTCAGGGAGATTTCCTTCGACGATTTCACTGCAGGCCTCAAGGCTGCATTGACAGGTGCCGAGACTGCAATAACATATGAGGAGGCAGGTACTCTCCTGGATGAATTCTTCGGAAAGATTCAGGAGGAGCAGGCTGCCCGTCAGGCCGAGATCGGCGAGTTCATGAAGAAGGATGGCGAGACCTTCCTCGCCGCCAATGCGAAGAAGGAGGGTGTGACCGTGCTTCCGAGCGGCCTTCAGTACAAGGTCCTGAAATCTGGCGAAGGCAGGAAGCCTGGCCGCACCGACAAGGTCAGATGCCACTATGAGGGAACTTTCCCGAACGGACAGAAGTTCGACAGTTCCTACGACAGGAACGAGCCGGCTGTATTCGGTGTGAATCAGGTCATTGCAGGATGGACAGAGGCGCTTCAGCTGATGTCTGAAGGCTCCGCCTGGGAACTCTACATCCCTTACAATCTTGCCTATGGAGAGGCTGGGGCTCCGGGTGCCATCCCTCCTTATTCCGCCCTCGTGTTCAAGGTAGAGCTCATCGAGGTCTTGTAAAAATCGCTATATTTGCAGGGACGGGATATCGGTTCCGAAAGTATAACCACTTGAATTATGACACTTTCTATGAAGAAGTACATTATCGCAGCGGCCGCAATGCTGACCGCAATTTCAATGTCCGCACAGGACTATGTTTCCAACAGGCCGGCTCCGGAGAACCGTCTTTTCGAGTCTCAGGCCGTTGAAAACGAGATAGTGAAGGTATCTGGCCTGCTCACGAACCCTAAACTGGCCTGGATGTTTGCAAACTGCTTCCCGAACACTCTCGACACCACCGTTCATTTCGGCAAGGACGAGGACGGGAACTGGAGAACATTCGTGTATACCGGTGACATCCACGCCATGTGGCTCAGGGATTCCGGAGCTCAGGTATGGCCTTATGTAAGGTTTGCGAAGGAAGACGAGCATCTCCGCAATCTCCTTGCGGGAGTGATCAACTGCCAGTTCTCCCTCATCTGCCATGACCCTTATGCCAATGCCTACAATGACGGCCCTACAGGCAGCGAGTGGGAGTCGGACTTCACCGAGATGAATCCTTACATCCACGAGCGCAAATGGGAGATTGATTCTCAATGCTATCCTATCCGTCTGGCTTACGAGTACTGGAAGACTACCGGCGACGATTCCGTTTTCGGACCGAAGTGGGTAGAGGCAGCCGGAAAGATTCTCAAGACTTTAAAGGAGCAGCAGAGGAAGAACAATCTCGGACCTTACAGTTTCCGGCGCACAACCGACCGTCAGCTCGACACCAAGTGCTGCGACGGATACGGCAATCCGGTCAATCCTGTAGGCCTCATCGTATCTTCTTTCCGCCCTTCTGACGACGCTACCACATTCGACTTCCTCGTGCCTTCCAACTTCTTCGCTGTCAGCGCTTTGAGAAAGGCCGCCGAGATTCTTGAGACCGTCAATGGGGAGAAGAAGATGGCGAAGGAATGCCGCTCTCTCGCCAATGAGGTGGAGACTGCACTCCGCAAATATGCAGTGGTGGAGCATCCTGAGTTCGGCAAGATTTACGCATTCGAGGTGGACGGCTTCGGCAACAAGTTCCTCATGGACGATGCCAATGTTCCAAGCCTTCTTGCAATGCCATATCTCGGAACGGTATCTTTCGATGATCCAATCTGGAAGAATACCAGGAAGTTCGTGCTCAGCCAGTACAATCCTTACTTCTTCAAGGGCAAGGCTGCCGAGGGTATCGGCGGACCTCATATCGGATATGATATGGTATGGCCTATGAGCATCATAATGAGGGCAATGACTTCCGACAATGACAAGGAGATCAAGTGGTGCGTGGAGACATTGCTCAATACCGATGCGGGCACAGGCTTCATGCACGAGTCCTTCCACAAGGATGATCCTTCCAAATTCACGAGGAAGTGGTTCGCCTGGGCCAATACTCTCTTCGGCGAGATGATTCTCCACCTTCTCGACGAGGGCAAGCTTGACCTTCTCAACTCGGTGAAGACCAAATAGTTTTTTATGGCAATGGAAATTTTCGCCCTGGTTACGGGCGTGCTTTTCCTTCTGTTCGAAATAAGACAGAACAATATGATGTGGCTCCTGCAGGCAATCTCGGGAGCCGCATCTGTCATTGTATTCTGCAATCAGGGGCTCTATGCCTCGATGGGACTGAACATTTATTATGTCGTCGTGGCCTTGTTCGGCTACATCTCCTGGAAGAAGGACGAGGCGAAGAGCGGGGGAGATAGCATCCATCTCCGCCGTCTGACCCTGCCTGTTGTGCTGTGGAGCGTCATTGCCCTGGCTGCCGGGACTGCCGTCTTCATCTGGATTCTCAGGCTTCTGGGCGACTCGATGTCCGGGATGGACGCATTCGTCACCGTACTCAGTGTCATTGCCACCTGGTGGCTGGCCCGTTCCTACAAGGAGCAGTGGCTGCTCTGGATACTTGCCGACATCTTCTATGTGGTGATGTGCGCCTTGCAGGGAATGTGGTGGATGACAGCTCTTTACGTATTTTACACTATCTCGGCTGCGTACGGCTTCCTGCATTGGAAGTCCGAGGGCGGTTATGTCGGGTGACTTCCCCCTCCTACATCCCGGCGATCACCTCGATTATGAACAGCAATGTGCCGGCGAGGATTTCCGTCAGCCGGACCATTATTCCCGGGCAGATGCCGAGGCAGGCGAGCAGGACCGAAGGCACGGCCAGTGTCATCAGCATTGTCGTCACCGGCAATGACAGGAGATTGGCAATGAGAAAATTCATGGGGAATGTACGGAAATGATACCAGGCTGCCGGAGCGGTGAAGACCTGGCAGGAGATGGCCAATGCGGCTGAGTCCCAGATTCTCTTCATTACCGGAAAATCTCCATCTGCAGCGAACCAGGTCCTGAGGACGGGGAAGAGAAACATTATCCCTCCCATGGCAAGATAGGAAAGCTGGAATCCGGGCGAGGTTATTGCGCCCGGATTCATTGCAATCTGAATGGTAAGAGCCGCACAGAGCACTCTTTCCGGCCGGCTGTTCCTGTGCAGGAGCCGTGCGGATTCGTTGAGGATTATGAAGAGGAATGCCCTGACAAGGGAAGGAGAGGCCCCTGTTGCCAATGTGTAAAGGCCTGACAGGATGATGGTTGCAAGGCTGCGGACCAGGTTGGCCGGTGGAGAGTTGCCGATGACGAGGAGTGCCCTTCTGATGAACAGGTAGATGATTCCCAGATGCAGACCGGAAAGCGCAAGGATGTGGGAGGCTCCGCCTTCCCTGAAGTTGCGGACGACATTGTCTGAAAGGCCGCTTCTGTCGCCGGTCAGCAGGGCTTTCAGCAGCGGGGCCGTCCCGGCATTGCGGAAAGGGAGGGAGTCAATGACTTCTTTCAGGCTTCCGGCCCAGCCTTTTGCCTGCATCGCCAGCGCTCCGGATGTCTCCGGCATTCCCGCCGATGAGATTCCTGATGTCACTGATGCGAAGATGCCGCAGAGGAAGAAAACCATACCGGCCAGCCAATGGGAACGGCAGTCTTTCCTGAGGAGAACAAACATTGCCGCAAGGCAGGCGAGGAGCGATATTTCCCCGGCGGCAATACAGGATGCGGGACTGGTGCAGAGGCCGGCCATTGCTGTTCCTGCTGCCGCTCCGGCCATGAATGTGATGGAAATCCCCACTATGTCTTTCGCCTCTTCCATATTTCCGATATTTTTGCTAAAGTAGTGATTTATTTCTAACTTTGCCTCACTTTTTGCGACAATTTCTAATTTTCTGAACAATGATAATACTAGTCATCAACTGCGGAAGCTCTTCTATCAAGTATCAGCTGCTTGACATGAAGAATGACGACGTGTATGATGTCCTCGCGAAGGGCCTCGTGGAGAAGATCGGTCTTGAGACCGGATGCCTCCAGCATACCGCCACAGGGAAGGATAAATATGTGATTGACCTTCCTATTCCTGATCACAAGGTGGGAATGAAACTCGTTCTGGATGCGCTTACAGATGCGGATCACGGAGTCCTCAAGTCTCTCGACGACATTGAGGCCGTGGGTCACAGGATTGTGCATGGCGGTGAATATTTCTCTTCAAGCGCCCTAGTCAATGAGGATGTGATGAAGAAGATTGAGATCTGCTGCGATTTCGCTCCTCTCCACAACCCTGCCCACCTCCTCGGAATCAGGGCGGTACAGGCAGTTCTTCCTTCTGTGCCCCAGGTGGTTACCTTTGATACTGCATTCCACCAGTCAATACCTCCATACGCATTCATGTACGGCCTTCCTTACGAGGATTATTCCAAGTACAGGGTCCGCAAGTACGGTGCGCATGGAACCAGTCATCAGTTCGTGGCCGAGAAGGGCGCCAAGTTCGCCGGCCTGGACGTGAACAATTCCAGAATCATCACCTGCCATCTGGGCAACGGAAGTTCCATCACCGCTGTCCTGAACGGCAAGTCCATCGACACTTCGATGGGATTCACCCCGCTTGACGGAGTGGTCATGGGTACCAGATGCGGCAGCATTGACCCTAACATCATCCCTTATCTGATGAAGAAGGACAATCTCACTCCTGACCAGATGACCGAGATAATGAACAAGAAGAGCGGCTTCCTCGGCATTTCCGGAGTATCCTCCGATGCCCGTGACCTGGATGCCCGCGCCAATGCAGGCGACATGAGGTGCAAGCTTGCCCTCAAGATGCTGACTTACGGCGTCATCAAGTACATCGGCCAGTTCGCAGCCGTGATGAACGGAGTTGACCTCATCGTGTTCACCGGCGGCATCGGAGAGCACAACAGCCGTCTCCGCCGCAGGGTCTGCGAGAATTTCTCCTATCTTGGACTCAAGTTCGACTACGAGGCCAATACCGCATTCGGCGAGGATGCAATGCTTTCTCTCCCTGACTCGAAGGTGAAGGTGGCCCTGATCACGACTGACGAGGAAATCGTCATTGCCCGTGACACGATGCACATTGTAATGAGTGAAGAAGAAAACTGATTTATACTATGATTACAAGTTTCGCAGACGTATTTGCAGACCTTAAGGAAAAGGGTATCTGCAAGAAGATGATTGCCGCATGGGCAGTTGATGAGCATACTGTCGAGGCCGCTTCCAAGGCTGTCGACCTGGGTTTCGTATCTGCAACCCTCGTGGGCGACGCCAAGATGATTGCGGAGGTATGCGGAAAGCACGGCATCGACATTTCCAAGTTCGAGATTGTTGACAACCCGGACGAGCTGAAGGCAGTGGCCCAGGCCGTGAAGATGGTTCACGACGGAGAGGGCGATGTCCTGATGAAGGGACTCTGCAGCACTGACAAGTTCCTCCGTGCCATTCTCAACAAGGAGACCGGTCTCCTTCCTCCGAAGGCCCTCCTGAGCCACGTCGGTGTCATCGAGAGCCCGAATTACCACAAGCTTCTCTTCCTTACCGACATGGCTGTGGTTCCGCTTCCTGACCTGAAGCAGAAGATGACTCTCACCAACTACGTCGTGAAGGTTGCGAAGTCCTTCGGCATTGCAAAGCCGAAGGTCGCATTCGTAGCCGCTTCCGAGCAGGTTCTCGCTTCAATGCCTGCCTGCCTTGAGGCTGCCGCTCTTGCAAAGATGGCTGACCGCGGACAGATCAAGGGCTGCATCGCTGACGGTCCGCTGGCCCTCGACGTTGCCATTGACCAGGAGTCTGTCGAGATCAAGAAGCTCACCAGCCCTGTTGCCGGTGACGCCGACTGCCTCGTATTCCCGAACATCGAGTCCGCCAATGTATTCTGGAAGACCAATTCCAAGCTTGCGGACGGAGTACGCCAGGCCGGAATGCTCGTTGGCACCACAGCTCCATGCATCCTTGCCAGCCGTGCCGACAGCGTCGACACCAAGCTGAACTCCATCGCAGAGGCTGTGCTCAGCGTGCTGTAATATTAGTGCCATGATTATTATTCCGTCCCTTGCCGTGTATATGTGAGGGACGGTTTTTTATTTTTACGACTATGAAAAATTGCATTAACCTGCTGTCCTCCATCTGCATTCCGTCACTGATGGCATTGTTTTCCTGCGCCGGCTCCGGCGAGGAATCAGGCAAGATGATTGACGCCGTGGATTTCTCCAATGTCAAGATCGAAGACTCTTTCTGGGCTGCGAGGCTTGAGAAGCATTATCTGACCACATTGCCGGTCTGCATTGACCAGATTGAGAATCAGACCGGAAGGATCAGGAATTTCGAGAATGTGGCCAGAGGGGAAGGAAAGCATTCGGGCATATTCTTCGATGACTCTGATGTCTACAAGGCCCTGGAAGGCATTGCCTATGCGCTGGTCAATCATCCTGATGCTGCCCTTGAGGCCAAGGCGGACGAATGGATTGACAAGTTCGCTGCGGCGCAGCAGCCTGACGGATATATCAATACGTTCTACACTCTGACCGGGCTCGAGAACCGCTGGAAGGATATGGACAAGCACGAGATGTACTGTGCAGGTCATATGACCGAGGCGGCCGTGGCATATTACAAGGCTACCGGAAAGCGGAAACTCCTGGATGTGGCTATCCGTATGGCCGACCATATGATGAGCATTTTCGGCCCCGGCAAGCGTGACTGGGTTCCCGGTCACGAGGAGATTGAACTGGCTCTCGTAAAGCTCTATGAGGTGACCGGCGAGAGGAAATATCTGGATTTCGCCGGCTGGCTTCTGGATGAGCGCGGACACGGTTACGGCATCAAGGCAGGCCGGAAAGAGAATTGGAACAAGGAATATTATCAGGATGATGTCCCGGTGCGCGAGATGACCGATATCAAAGGCCACGCTGTAAGGGCAATGTATCTTTACTGCGGAATGGCTGATGTCGCTGCATACACTCACGATGAGGGCTATATGGCTGCTCTTGACCGGCTTTGGGACGATGTTGTCTTGAGGAATATGTATGTAACCGGCGGCATCGGCTCTTCAAAGCACAATGAAGGATTCACCGAGGATTTTGATCTTCCCAATCTTGAGGCCTATTGCGAGACCTGCGCCTCTGTGGGAATGATACTGTGGAACCAGAGGATGAACCAGTTCACCGGCGATTCCAAGTATATCGATGTCCTTGAAAGGTCAATGTACAATGGTGCCCTGGCTGGTATTTCCCTTGCCGGAGACCGTTTCTTCTATGTCAATCCGCTCGAGTCCCTGGGCGGCCACCACCGCTAGGCCTGGTATGGCTGCGCCTGCTGCCCGAGCCAGATATCCCGCTTCCTCCCATCCATAGGGAGCTATATCTACGGCGTATCCGATAATGCGCTCTGGGTCAATCTCTTCATCGGCAGCAATGCCGAGGTGAGGCTTGGCCGCCGGGATCTGACTCTTGTCCAGGAAACCGGCTATCCTTGGAACGGAGATGTGAAGCTGACTGTCAATGCTGATGCTTCATTCAATAAGGAAATCCGTGTTCGCATCCCCGGCTGGTGCAAGGCTTATACATTGAATGTCAATGGGGAAATTGTCAATGCCCCTGTCGAGAAGGGTTACGCCGTGATTTCCCGCAGATGGAATGACGGGGATGTGATCGGACTGTCAATGGAGATGCCGGTGGAAATTGTGGCTGCGGATGAGCGCGTAAAGGCTGACGAGGGCAAGAGGGCAGTCCAGAGAGGACCTCTTGTATATTGTATGGAAGAGGTTGACAATCAGGCTTATGACAATGTCCTTCTTTCTGACTCGACGACATTGACCCCGACGTTCGATGCCGATTTGCTGGGCGGTATGGTCCGCATTGACGGCGAGACAGCCGGAATTGACGGCGATACTGACGGCAAGCCGTTCCGCCTCATACCTTACTATGGCTGGGACAACCGCGAGGCCGGCCGGATGAAGGTGTGGATAGACTGCAGGTAGGCGTGGTGTCCGGCTCGGTCGGGCAGGCTTTCCGCAGCATATAATAATCGATTTTCGTAACGTAATATCAGTGAACAACGGGTGCCGCTACAGGGTACTGTGGGGCATCCCTTTGTTCACTGATTTTTGGATAGACTCCGTCAGGAATGAAAACTGACAGGTTACTTATTCGCGGGATGGAGCCGGTTTTTGAATGCTGCCCTCCTCTCTGAGCTTCCAGATTCCGATATTACCTCTGTGCCACCGGAATCTTGACAACGATTTTCCGTGACTTCTCGGGGGTCTCCCCGACAGCCATATTCGGCATATGCGCATCGAAAGGGAAATATATGCCCACCATACCGGTTTTCAGCAAGACTTCCTGCACCTGGATACCTTCGGCGATTCCGTTCATCAATCCGCTGTCCCCGTTCTCCGAATACGCCTCTATTTCTCTTTCCAAGGCAGTCAAAGGTACGATTCCGCATTTCTCTCCACCAGTTACAACATACTGTACGTCAATGTATTTCCTGTGGTACTCGAAATCCCCCTCAAGTCTGGTCTCGTAGTCAATGACATTGGCGAAAGCCTCAGTCCCGGGAATCTCATGCCTCCCGGCCTTCAATGTATCCAGGTCCGGCCTTCCAAGAAATGCCAATGCTGCATCCCACGTCGCCTTCCCGGCCCTGTATTCTCTAACCAGGGCCTCCTTGCCCTCAGGACTCATTTCCGCATTCAGGAACATTTCCGGGACCTTGTCCCCCTTATCTGCGCATGATGAAAATAATAGAATACCCATTGTTGTCAGAAATTTGTGGATTGCCTTCATTGTGTTATGAGATATATACATTATATCTGCTAATATAGGAAATATTGAAGGATTTTGAAATATCTACCGGAAATACGCACCGGATATAAAACGGAAACGCACCGGAAACCCACCGGAAACAAAACGGACCTTCCGGGCCGGAATATGGCGCGGAAGGTCCTCAGACTTGCCGGGAAACCCGAACTTCCCGGGAAAGATTATTTCAGCTTCCCGATGACGCTCTCATTGATTTTGCGGATGCGTTCCTCATTGACCTTCATTACCTTGCGGTCGTAGGTCATGAATCCGTTGACCTCGCCCTCAACGTCGGTAGTCTGGGTATAGACGGCGGCTGAGCAGCCGGCGGCCACGGACTCGCCGAGCTTCACGGCGAACCTCTCATACTCATCCTCGACTTCCTTTCCGCTCTTGTACTGGACGTATCCCCAGTTCTTGTCCTTCTGCCAGAGATGGCCCTCGACAGGGAGGCCGATTCCACCGTACTCGCCGAGAACATTCACGCAGTCGCCGCTGTAGAGCCACATTGCCGGGCCCGGATAGTGGTGAAGGTCGAGAATGTCGCCGCATCTGCGGAAGTTTCCGCCGGAAGCAGGGTTTACAAGCCTTGCAGGGTCCTTGGCCTTGGTGAATGCCGCTGCATCCTCTGTGCGGAACTGGCCCCAGGCCTCATTGAAAGGAACCCATACCACGATACATGGGAATGACATCCTGGCGTCCATGATTTCGGTCCACTCCTTGTAATAGTTGGCCTGCCACTCCTCAGGGATAATCCAGTCATAACCCTTGTCGAAATCAGAGGTGTCCCAGCGGTTCTTGCTGTTGTCTGCGATTGAAGGCATATCCTGCCATACCAGCATTCCGAGCTGGTCGCAGAAATAGTACCAGCGGGCCGGCTCTACCTTGATGTGCTTACGTATCATATTGAATCCAAGATCCTTGGTCTTTACGATATCGTATCTGAGGGCCTCGTCGGTCGGAGCGGTGTAGAGACCGTCCGGCCACCAGCCCTGGTCGAGAGGACCGTACTGGAAGAGAGGAGCGCCGTTGAGGGCCATTCTCTTATGGTTGAACTTGTCCTTGATCACGGATATCTCCCTCATTGCGGCATAGCCCTCAACCTTGTCGAGAACCTGGCCGCCACGTACGATGGAGATGCGGAGGCCATAGAGATAAGGGGAGTCAGGGGACCAGGTTTTCACATCCTTCACACTGATCCTGACCGGGCAGCCGACTGCCGCTTTCGCAGTGGCGATGACCTTGGTTGATGGAGATTCCGTGCCGTATCCCTCCTTTCCGTCCAGGAGCTCGGCCACGACAATGTCGCCCTCTGCGGCATTCTTCAGATCCGTGTGAACGGTCAGAGTGCTGCTTGAAAGCTGGGCCTCAGCCCTGTATGAATTGATTCTTGTCTCCGGAACGGCCTCCATCCATACGCTCTGCCAGATGCCTGTCACCTGGGTGTACCAGATGCCCTTCGGCTTGGAAACCTGCTTTCCGCGAGGCTGGAATGTGCCCGGTTTGTCCGTGGCGTCAGTAACCTTGACAACCAGGCTCTGGCTGCCCTTGGCATTGAGATACGGGGTGATGTCATAGGAGAATTCAGTGAAGCAGCCGGTATGCTCGCCGACAAGAATGTCGTTCACGTAAACCTCTGCCTTCCAGTCGACGCCCCCGAAATGCAGGAGAGTCCTCTTTCCCTTCCACTCTTTCGGAGTCTGGAAACTGGTCCTGTACCAGAGTATCTCATCAGGCTTGACACTGCGTCCAACGCCTGAGAGCGATGACTCTATCGGGTATGGAACAAGGATGCTGCCATCCATTGCGGAAGGGCAGCAGGCTGAATTTGCCGTTACCGCATAGTCCCAGAGACCGTTGAGGGATTTCCATTCTCCGCGGACCATCTGAGGCCTTGGATACTCTGGAAGCGCATTTTCAGGAGATACCTGCTCGGCCCATACGGACCTGATGTTGTCGCCTGCAGGCGCCCAGTTCTGCGCATTTCCCGCAAAAGGGAATGCCAGGAGCGCTGCGGCTGCAATTCTGTAGAATGTTTTCATTTATTGATAAATTAGAATGTGTTATTGTCCGGCAATACAAATATAGCAATTGGCCGTGAAAATAACTTCAGGTATGCTCCAATCGTGCCATATTTGAACTTATTGAGAAACCGTTTTGAACAATTCAACCGGATTTTTGCTATATTCGCAGACTCAAAACCACGCATTAAATGTATTCATTCATAATCAGCCTGATTCTCCTCATAGCAGGATATATCTTTTACGGTGCTTTTGTAGAACGTGTATTCGGACCGGACTCCTCCAGGAAGACTCCGGCAGTGGCCCACCCGGACGGAGTGGACTTCATAGCAATGCCTACTCCGAAGATCTTCATGATCCAGTTCCTCAACATTGCCGGGACCGGACCTATTTTCGGAGCCATAATGGGTGCCAAGTTCGGCCCCGCCGCATATCTCTGGATAGTTTTCGGATGCATCTTCGCCGGAGCCGTACACGACTATCTTATGGGAATGCTTTCAGTCCGCCACGACGGAGCCGGCATGCCTGACATAGTCGGAAATTATCTCGGTCAGGGCACCAAGAAGGTTCTCCTCGTGTTCTCAATCCTGGTCCTCCTTCTGGTGGGAACAGTTTTCGTATACAGTCCTGCCCTCATACTCGGCGATTTGGCCGGGGATGGCTCCACCAAGGCCATAATGCTCTGGGTGGCAGTCATCTTCATATACTATGTGTGTGCCACGATGCTGCCGATTGACAAGATCATCGGCAAGATCTACCCTGTTTTCGCATTTGCATTGATTTTCATGGCCATGGCCTTGATGGTATGCCTATTCATCAAATGGCCTTCAATCCCCGAGATCTGGGACGGCATTTCAAATATGGGAGAGGCCTCCGGCCTCATTTCCGGCCAGCCGATCTTTCCCTGCCTCTTCATTACCATTGCCTGCGGAGCGGTCAGCGGCTTCCATGCCACGCAGAGCCCGCTTATGGCCAGATGCATAAAGGATGAAAAGCTCGGCAGACCTGTGTTTTACGGGGCAATGATTACCGAGGGTATCGTAGCCCTGATCTGGGCGGCAATATCATCCTATTTCTTCTATGACGGGGGAGCCGCGGCTGTAGGTTCCGATCTGAGCGCAGCCGCACCTGTCGTTGTAGGAAAGGTTTCCATGAGCTGGCTCGGTGTACTGGGTGGAGTGCTTGCCCTTCTCGGCGTGGTTGCCGCACCGATCACCAGCGGTGATACTGCCTTCAGGAGCGCCCGTCTCATCATCGCCGATTTCCTCAAGCTGGACCAGAAACCTGTCAGGAACCGCATCCTCATCTGCATCCCGCTTTTCCTGGTGGTATCCGGAATGCTTGCCTATTATGTAGCTGATGCTGACGGCTTCAATGTGGTCTGGAGATATTTCGGATGGGCAAATCAGACATTGGCGGTATTTTCCCTCTGGACAGTTACCGTTTATCTGGCATTGAACAAGAAGGGACTGGCATATCTGATCGGCATGATTCCGGCCGCCTTCATGACTGCCGTATGCGTTACCTATATACTGATTGCAAAGATCGGTTTCAATCTTCCTGATGACTGGAACTGGTCCCTGGGTATAAGCATCTTCTTCCTTTCAATCGTGAATTTCCTGATCTGGAAGTATTGCATAAAGGCCTGACAGCTGGGCTTCCCCGGCCAAGACCAATGTGAAAGTGCTTACTTTGGCTCGAAAAAGCTGAAATGCACCCTTCCGTACACCTTCTCCTTCACGAAGCACGGATGCTCCCTGAAGGAGTGCTCGCTGCCGTGCTCCAGAATCAGGTATCTCTCAGGATAGACCAGGCCTGCTCCGAGAATCCTGTCCGGCAATGTCTCCACGCCCTCGAGGCTGTAAGGTGGATCGGCAAAGACAATGTCAAATTTCTCCCGGCATAATTCAATGAAATCGAATGCGTTATGATGCACGGCAGTGATGTTGGAGAATCCGATCTTGGCTGCCGTTGTCTTGATGAATGCAGAGTATTGCGGATTCATCTCCACTGACCATACGCGTCCTGCCCCTCTGGATGCGAACTCGTAGGATATGGACCCTGTCCCGCTGAAAAGGTCCAGGACTTTCAGATCTTCAAACTCGTACTCGCTGTCGAGAACATTGAAAAGTGCCTCTTTGGCAAAATCCGTAGTGGGCCTCGCCTTGAAGTCAGGCGGAACCGGAATGCTCCTGCCCTTGTGGTTTCCTCCGATGATTCTCATAGGTCAAATCTTGTCAACGGCCCGGAAATATCTGTAGAGGGACATTTCCTCCGCCTCCGAAAGGGGAGTCCTGAATGTGATGGTGGACATCTCCGGATTGAGCTGGAGCTTCTTCATCGCATTGAAGATGAAGTACTCCGCCGTCGTGAAATCCGGGGCCTTGAAAATGTTGGCAATCATCAGATTCCTTCCCTGGCCGATGGCGAGGTGAAGATATCCGTCAGCCCAGGAGGCTACAATCTTGTTGTACTCGGTGCATTCGGACAATGTCTCGAGAATGTAGTACATTTCCGGCAGTATCCTGGCCTTAAACCCGTCCACTGTGAGGACAGTCTGGGAAATTGCCCTGGACAGCGATTCGCCAATGCTGTTGGAAAAAATGAGGACCGCACCGAGCCGCTCTATGCGGATGTCTTCCACAATGTCGTTCTCCCCGGTCCTGACGACGTCCGCAAGCATCCTCCCGGCTTCCTTCTTGTCGAAGAACTGTTCCGGAACAAGTGTGCATTTCGGGGTCAGGAGAGATATCCTGACGAAGTCGTAGCGCCTTTGGAATTCCGGAGTTGTGAAAATGTCCGAGCCGGGAATCCAGTCTGCGGATCCCCTGGAGCTTTCGCCCTCCACCTTAAAAGAATATCCACTCAAGGAAACTTGAATGGATATTCCGGATTTCATATTTGTGTTCTGCATCAATTCTATTCCCAGTTTCCAGCGTTGTTGTTAGGAGCGGAGACGCTGCCGACCTGGAGACCCTCATATTTGTTGGAAGCCCTGCACTCGGCATCGAGGTTGATTCTGAGCTGGTTGTCAAGACCCTTGAGGAGGGACTTGTAAGGCATCCTGGCCTCGAAGAGAGGAACTTTCACTCCGGATACCTCCTTCACGATGGCTTCCATCTGGATGGTGTCGCCCTGAGAGAATGGAATGTACCTGAGGGAGTCGATGTTGAAGTCGGTCCTGTTGTTGAAGATTGTGTCCTTCACGTTGATCTTGCTGGAGATTGAGAACACGAGGTTCTGGCCCTGCTTGTAGAGCTCGAACATCTTCTCAGGAGTAAGCTTGCCCCTGAAGGTCTTCTTGAGCTTCTCTGTATTGGCTACTGCCACCGAGTCGTCGTTTGAGCCGATCTGCATCAGAACTTCCATCTGACCGTTCTTGTAGAAGTCCGCGAGTGTGTCGGCAGACTGGGAGAATCTTCCGTAAACGGATTTGTAGGCTTCCTGGAGAGTTCGGAGATCCTTCATTCTCTGTACGCCCACGCCCTTGCGGTACTCCATCTGCTTGTTGAAGTTTACTGGCTGCATCACGCTCTGTACTATTACATATACGAGGCCGGCGATGACGAAAAGCAGCAATACGCTGACAATCTTTTTAACTATTCCGTTCATTATTGTGAGTTTTTATTATTTTCTCAACAGTTCCCACAAAGTTATAAATTTCATTTATGAATTGCAATATTTATTAGTAAATTTGCAATCCGAAACCCTTTTTGAGGATTACATATATGAACATTTGCACATCAGATATAAAGTCGCTCGCCAGTTTCATTTCCGAAGCCTCCGGAATAGTGATTACAGCGCATATCCACCCCGACGGAGATGCCGCCGGAAGCACCAATGCGCTGCTCTGCTATCTCAGGTCGAGAGGCAAGGATAATGTCAGGATTGTCTATCCTGAACCCCTTGCCGACACGATTTCCTTTATAGCCGAAGGCAATGACGGCTCATTCATTCTGGATGCTGCTGCATCTCCGGAGGAATGCCGCAGGGCCGTAAGCTCCGCCGACCTTATTTTCTGCCTGGACTGCAACTCATTCGCAAGGACGGGTCCCCTCGAGGATGCAATGAGGTCGTCGTCCGCCCGCAAGGTGCTCATCGACCATCATCTGGCTCCTGATTCCGGGGCATTCGACCTGGTTTTCTCCACTCCTGAGGTGTCGTCCGCCTGCGAACTTCTCTACAATGTGCTTCTCGCCCTTCCCGATGTCGGGGGAGATGTTTCCAGACTTCCGAAACCGTCTGCTGAGGCATTGATGGCGGGAATGACGACAGATACCAACAATTTCTCGAATTCAGTATATCCTTCCACCTTCGCCATGGCCTCGGGCCTTCTCGGTGCGGGGGTCGACAGGGACGGAATTCTCCTGAAACTCTTCAATGAATACAGGGAGAACCGCCTGAGAATCATGGGCTGGCTCCTGTATGAGAATATGAGGATAACTGATGCCGGAGTCGCATATATGATCATCACATCGGACACGGCCGAGAGATTCGGCATAAGGGAAGGCGAGACCGAAGGCTTCGTCAATATGCCTCTTGCCATCGGCAGGGTGAAGATGAGCATCCTTCTCAAGATTGACGGGAACGGTTATTTCCGCGTCTCGGTACGTTCCAAGAAGGGCTATTCCTCCAATCTCTGCGCCACCAGGTATTTTCACGGGGGCGGGCACGAGAACGCTTCCGGAGGCCGGCTTTTCTTCCCGCAGGACATACCGTCTCCGGACGAAGCCGCCGGATATGTCGAAAGGGTGACCGGCGAACTTTTCAAGGAGGAAGGATACGTATGAAGAAGTGGACTTTCATAGCCGCGGCATTGGTTTTCCTGACGCTGTCCTGCACCAAGGAGCAGCGCAAGTCGATGCTGACGAAGCAGGAGACGAATATTGAATCGTTCACCAGGAGCATCCTCTCCAAGGTCGATACGGCATATGCTGTCCAGCACAGGGGAGTCACCAGGGTCGTTGTCGTGCCCGGTCAGGGGGACAGCCTTGAGACGGGAGGCCTTGTCTCGTTCTACTATGCCGGCTATGTCCTCAGCAGCGCTTCCATCTCGGCTGCCAATCTCTTTGCCACCAACAGCGAGGAGACGGCCGATGCGTCAGGCTGGCAGCTGAGCGGAGACAACCAGTTCGACATACTGACCTTGAACATTGACAATGAGGACATTGTGGAGGGCCTCCGTTACGGGCTTGAGGGTGTTAGGGCCGGCCAGGAATGCTATATCCTCTTTTCCGGAAAATACGGCTTCGGCAAGAAACCTTTAGGCACGATTCCTGCAAATGCAGCCCTGGCCTACCATATCTGGGTCGAGAGCATTGCCAATGAATGAAATGAAAACAATTACACGATGACAGATAGAATGAAGAGAAACTTGACGATTGCAGCTGCAGCCATCATGGCCGTATCCTGCGCAAAATCAGAGAAGGCTGAACCATATGCTTCCGAGGAAGTCTTTTTCAATGCCTGGATGGAGGTAAGGCATCCCGACGCCGTTCCTACTTCGCTCGGAGCATACATATTGGAGGATGTCGAGTCCGGCGGAGAGGCCTATGATGCCGATAAGCAGCCATACGTGTTCGTCAGGTACACTGTTACCGATCTCGACGGCTCGGTTACATCCACTAATGTCGAGAGGGTAGCCCAACAGGTGGGCATATACGACAGGTCATATTATTACGGACCGGCGGTATGGATTGTCGCGGAGGATATCCTCCCTGCCGGCGTCGAGGATATGCTCAGGGGAATGAGCATCGGCGGCAGGCGCAAGGCTGCCATTCCGGCATGGCTCATGACCACGAAGCGCTACAGCAAGGCTTCCGAGTACCTCAGGCACAAGGACAAAGAGTCCTCTTATGCGAATTCCATCTACGAAGTGGAACTCGTCGCTTCCACTTCCGATATCCTCAAGTCGGAGGTGGATTCATTGGAAAAATTCACCCACAAGTATCTTGACGGTGTGGACTCTCTCTCCTACGGCTTCTATTACAAGCAGCTCAAGGAGCCGACAGATACCAATGCATTCCCTTCGGACACGACAGTCTACATCAATTATACCGGACGCCTTCTGAACGGACAGGTGTTCGACACCACCATTCAGGATACGGCGAAGTTCTACAATGTCTACAGCTCGTCCAGAACATACGAGCCTGTAGCGGTGAACTGGGGCGAGCATTATTATGACCTCACGATGGGAGACAGTTCCTCCGCTACCTCAGTAATTACCGGATTCCAGCTCACTCTATGGGAGATGAGGCATTATGAGAAGGGTGTCGGCCTGTTCTATTCCCCTTACGGGTACACTTATTCCGGAAGCGGCAAGAGGATCCCGTCGTTTGCTCCGCTTATCTTTGAAATCGAGATAGTTGACGAACCTGAGGACTAAGGAATGGCAGCGGCAATACCTTCTGAACTCGGTGAAAGGAATGTGCGTCAGCTTCTGATGCAGTATGCGGTCCCGGCCATCATAGCCATGACCGCATCTTCATTGTACAATATGGTGGACAGCATTTTCATCGGGCATATACCGGGGGTGGGACATTATGCCATATCGGGTCTGGCTGTCACATTCCCGTTGATGAACCTTTCCACTGCCCTCGGAACCCTTGTGGGCGTGGGCGCCTCCACCATGCTGTCCGTGCTCCTGGGCCAGCGCAACTACAAGGCCGCGGGAAAGGTCCTTACCAACGAGTTCCTGCTGAACATCATCATCGGCCTCATTTTCTCCGTCGTCACCATAGCCTTCCTGTCTCCGATTCTGTGCTTCTTCGGCGCCAGCGAAAACACATTGCCATACGCCAGGGACTACATGTTCATAATCCTGCTGGGCAATGTGGTGACCCATCTGTATTTCGGCCTGAACAATGTCATCAGGGCTTCGGGACATCCAAAGATGGCAATGGGACTGACAATATTCACGGTGCTTTTCAATACGGTACTGGACCCGATATTCATATTCGGCTTCGGAATGGGCATAAAGGGAGCGGCCCTGGCGACTGTTATCTGCCAGTGTATCGCACTTGCCTATACTCTGAGGTTCTTCTTCGACCAGAATAATTTCCTGCATCTCCCGGCGAGGCTGAAGGATTTCAGGCTTGACATGAAGGTGGCCATGGATTCCCTGACGATAGGAATGGGACCCTTCCTGATGAACTCGGCCTCCTGCATTGTCACGATGCTGATCAACCAGCAGCTGCTCAAGTACGGAGGTGACCTTGCGATCGGTGCGTACGGAATAGTGAACAGGATTTCATTCCTGTTCATAATGGTCAATATGGGATTCAACCAGGGAATGCAGCCGATTGCCGGATACAATTTCGGGGCAAGGAAATACACCAGAGTCAAGGAAGTGTACAGGCTGACCGTGATCTGCGCTACCGCAGTCACTTCCCTTGGATTCATAGTATCCGAGGCCATTCCTGGCCCGGCGGTTTCCGTGTTCACTTCGGAACCTGAACTCAAGGCATTGGCTGTCAATGGATTGAGAATGATGAATATCTGCCTTCCGATAGTCGGTTTCCAGATGGTCTCCACCAATCTTTTCCAATGTCTCGGAATGGTCCACAAGTCCATCCTGCTCTCTCTTTCCAGGCAGCTTCTCTTCCTTGTGCCGCTGATTTATTTCCTGCCTGTATTCTGCGGACACATAGGGGTATGGCTCTCGTTCCCGATTGCCGATTCCCTGGCCATCGTCATGACGACCACACTGGTAGTCAGACTCATACGGAAACTGAGGCGTCTCCGTGACGGTGACGACCCGGGCATACTCGGCAGCAAAATCTGAAATATCGTATTTATGGGCAATATCATCATCAATATAGGAAGGCAGTTCGGCAGCGGGGGATATCTCGTCGCCAAGGCTCTCGGCGGGAAGCTCGGCATCCCGGTCTATGACAAGGAAATCATAGCGGAGTCGGCCCGCCGCAGCGGATTCAGCCAGGAACTTTTCGCCCGCAAGGACGAGAAGAGGAGTCTCTTCGGAATGTCCGGGTTCATCGGGACAGGAATTGCCTCTTTTACAGGCAATTATGTCAATGATGACAGTGCTTTCAGGATTCAGGGCGACGTGATCCGCTCCATAGCGGAAAATGGTCCCGCAATCTTCATAGGACGCTGCGCCGACTATATACTGAGGGATATGAACTGTCTGAACGTTTTCATCACCGCTCCGGACGAAGACAGGATAGGGCGGATATCAGGGCGTCTGGGCATTTCCGCTGACGAAGCCGAGTCAATGATGTCCAGGGAGGATTCCCGCAGGGAAACCTACTACAACTATTTCACCTTCGGACATTGGGGCGTGGCATCCAATTACGATCTGTGCATAGACTCTTCAATTCTCGGGATTGAAGGGACAGCGGATATGATAATCGAGTTCGGCCGCCGCGCCGGAAAAATCGGAGGAGGGGAGAAATGAAGCTGAAACGGGCAGGGGCTGCATTGTCATTGGCAGCCATACTTGCGCTCACAGGCATCTGCGTGTCGCTCAATTCCTCGTCGATCGGGCAGGAAGAGGTCCCGGAGGTTCCTGTGCGTCTCAATGAGGTGATTGCCAATGATACTGCCGACATACCGGGCTTGAGAGGGATGGATACTGCCATCGAAAGATATATGGCCTACTGGCGTCTCCGCGGCGTTTCCCTCTCCATAATGAGGAATGACTCCCTCCTCTTCTGCAAGGGTTACGGCTGGGCTGACAAGGAGGAAGGGGTGAAGATGTCGCCGGCTTTTATAATGAGGGTGGCATCCGTATCCAAACTCCTGACGGCCACGGCGATAATGAAACTTCAGGAGGACGGCAGGCTGCATCTGAAGGATACTGTTTTCGGCCCTTCCGGCATATTGAGGGACACGGCCTACACCTCCGTGATGAAGGATCCTCTGTACAATCTCATAACTGTAGAGGACCTGCTGCGTCACAAAGGAGGTTTCACGGCAAGCGGAGGGGATCCCATGTTCTCCACACGCACGATAATGCTCCAGAATCATCTGGATACGCCTCCGGACAACATTGAGTTGATGCGGATTTATCTCAGGCGGAGGCTGCGTTTCCGTCCGGGCACGAGCCAGTATTATTCCAATTTCGGCTACCTCCTTCTGAGCAAGATTGTCGAGGAGGTATCAGGCCTTGATTATGAGACATACATGAGGGACAGCGTCCTTGTTCCGGCGGGATGCTTCGACATGCATATAGCCCACAACTACTATGAGGAGAGATATCCCGGCGAGGTGAAATACTACAATGGCGCCGATACTGTATTGGTCGAGGAGTTCAACAACAGCGGCCGCCTGGTGGAAAGATGCTACGGCGGCAGCGACATAAGGTCATTGTCCGGAGCGGGTGCCTGGGTGACTTCTACGCCGGAGCTGGCCAGGTTTGTGGCCTCCATCGACGGCAGGCCTGAAGTCCCGGACATCATTTCCCGTGAAAGTGTCGCGGCAATGACGGAATGGTTCGACCCGGAGACGTATTCGCTCGGCTGGAACGATACCAAGCCGACGGGGGAGTGGACGAGGACGGGCACATTGTCCGGAACTTCAGCCCTGGTCAAATATTATCCTGACGGAGAATGCTGGATAATGGTCACGAACACCAGCACCTGGAAGGGGCCGGGCTTCACCAACTATACCGCTTCCCTCTTCAAGAGGCTCAGGGAGAGGTATTCCGCCGCCCTGCCTGTCAGGGATCTTTTCCATGAACAACCATATGATACTGAATAATACTAATCGCCAACTTTTATGAAACAACCAAGAACAGTCACAGCCGACGAAGCAGTAATGGCTGTCCGTACAGGGGACCACATTCATCTCAGCAGTGTGGCCAGCGTTCCTCACGTGCTGATCAAGGCATTGTGCCGCAGGGCTGATGCCGGAGAGGTGAGGGATCTCCATTTCCATCATTTCCATACTGAGGGACCGGCACCCTATTCCGACCCTGCCTACGAGGGAATCTTCTTCGACCAGGGCTTCTTCCTGGGGCCTAATGTCAGGGCCAATGTCAATGCCGGCTATGCCGACTATCTCCCTGTGCATCTGGGTGAGTCCCAGAAGCTTTACAGGAGCGGCGCCCTGCGGTGCGATGTGGCGATGGTCCAGGTTTCCCGTCCTGACGAGAACGGCTATTTCTCTCTGGGAACTTCCGTGGACTGCTCGCTGGCTGCCATCGAAAGTGCCGGAACGGTGATTGCCGTTGTCAATGAGAATGTGCCTTTCGCCTACGGTGACCTGGTGGCACCTGACCTTGTCGATTACATTGTTTATGACAATACTCCATTGGTGACCAAGGATTTCGCCCAGCCTGACGAGGTGGAGAAGCTCATAGGAAAGAATTGCGCCGAGCTGGTTCCGGACGGAGCCTGCCTTCAGATGGGTATCGGAGCTCTCCCGAATGCTCTTGCTGTCGCTCTTTCCGACCATAAGAATCTCGGTCTTCATACCGAGATGTTCGCCGACGGCATTCTCGGCCTGATAAAGAAGGGCGTCATCAACGGAAGCTGCAAGAAGATCGACACCGGCAAGGTGGTGGCTTCCTTCCTCCTCGGATCGGAGGAGGTGTACAAGTTCATTGACCACAATCCTGACGTCCTGATGAAGGATATCAAATACACCAATGACCCTTGGGTTATCGCGCAGAATCCGAATATGATGGCCATCAACTCCGCCGTCGAGGTGGATCTGACCGGGCAGATCAGCGCCGACTCCATCGGTACCAGAATATTCTCCGGAACCGGAGGGCAGGTGGATTTCGTGAAGGGTGCGACAATGAGCGAGGGCGGAAAATCCGTGACCGCTTTCGCATCCAGGACCAGGAAGGGTCAGTCGAAGATTGTCCCTGTCCTCAATGCCGGAGCAGGCGTGGTCACCCCGCGCGCCGATGCGCATTGGATTGTGACTGAATACGGTGCGGTTGACCTCTACGGCAAGTCATTGCAGGAAAGGGCCAAGCTTCTCATCAGCATTGCCCATCCGGATGACCGCGAGGCTCTGGACCGCGCGGCCTTCGAGCGCTTCGGTCCGCATTACAGGAATTTCCATATTTCTCTTGCATGATTTGGAAAAGGAGCTTTATCTTCGCCACAGATAGGCGGGGATAAAGCTCCTTTCAGGCTGTTCATCAGGATTGCTCAGGAGAGCATCCTGACCCTGACGGCGATTTTCTTCTTTCCGCACCATAGCCAGATGGTGCCTTCGTCGCCGATGAGCTCGACACTGAAGTCGGCACCCTTGCAATTGTAGGCTGACTTGGTATTCGGCCCGAGATATTTCAAATCGCATCTGATCGTCTGGCCGACGGCGGTCGGGAGTTCATCACAGGTCAGATAGAAGAACTCGGACATGTTGTCATTCATTACCCTGAACTCGCGGAGGCCGGCATTGAATGCGAGCTGGCAGGTGGCCGGGTCATAGACCATCATGTCCTTGCCGTCGATATTGAGCATTATCGTGTTCGAAGTGGTGAATGAAGGATCCGGCCCGACCTTTTGTCTGCAGCCTGACGCCATCAGTGCGGCCGCGGCGACGGTAAATGCCGCAGCAAGTTTTGCATATCGTCTCATTTTACCTCTATTTCCTTGATTATTATATCCTTGCTTCCGTCATTGAAAATGACTTCGGCTTTAAGTCTTCCTGATTTGCCTGGAGTGTAGTAGCAGTTGCCGCCCGTGGAAATCTTGTCCTTGTCCAGATACCAGGTAACGGACTTCGCATCGAAGCAGTTGAACAGCTTGAGAGGGAGGAGCGAATATGCGCTGAAGCTTCCGTCCTCGTTCCTGCCTTCGATGTCCTTGAGATAGATATACGGCTTGCCGCCCTCATAGACGGATTTTGTGGTGAAGGATATGCTTTCCTCCCTGCCCTTGATTCCGTTCAGGTCGAAGACGATTTTCGCCGTGTATGCAGTTGCAGGCTTCAGATCATCAATATCGACTGCGTATAATCCGTCGGAATACTTCTCCACCTCGATTGTCCTGCCTTCCTTTCCTGCCGGCCCATAGGTCAGCATTGCCTTGGACAATGTCATCGGGTCGTTTGAACTCCAGCTGATTATGGCGTCGGTCTGGAATGCGTCGACTTTCAGTTCCTCCGGCTCGGCGGGCTTGTCCGCCGACGTTTCGCTCACCTTGAAAACTACATTGCCGTCCTTTTTCTCGATGCCCGTGATGCAGAGCGGGGAGTTGGTCCCGTCCCAGAAGACGAAGGCCGGATTCGAGGCGAAGGTGAAGCTGTTGTTTGTCGTGTAAGGGTAGAATATCTGGTTGGCCTTCTTGGCCTTCGGATTTGCCTCCATCATGTCTGCGCAGAGATGGGTGGTATTGCAGTTGACCTCGTTGGTCCACCATCTCATGGAAGCAGTCACATTCTTCCTCATATAGCTGGAGTAGCCGCTCATGTTCTGGGACTTGTCGATGTGGTAGATGGCAAGACCGCTTCCTCCGATGAATTCGTCCCAGCCCTCATTGTCCCTGCACTCGATGAGATAGTACTCGCCCTCGGTAGGGGTGTCGTATCTCAAGTATCTGCCGTTCAGCCTGATAGGCTCGAGCTCGTAGGTCCCCGGGACAAGTGTCTCCCGCTGTCCGATGTCGAGCATGTCGCGGTCGATGGCATTGTAGCACGGAGGAGTCTGTCCGTCATTGTTGTAGTTGCCGCCGACCATCAGGGCGGTCTCGGTCCATGCGTCGTTGGCTGTGCCGTTTGCCTCGTAGTCCGTGTCGTAGAGGTCCATGAGGCCGAGCACGTGGCTGTATTCGTGGCAGAATGTGCCTATGGTCGCGAAGCCGAACGTCTGGCTGGATGAGCGCAGGCTGTATTCCGACGATACGGCATAGGTCCTGATTTCCTTCCCGTTGAGGGTGACTCGGACATTGCCGTAAGTCACGTCCCAGGAGTGCGGCCAGATAAGATCGTCGATTCCGGTTTCAGCCTCGTTCTTTCCGGCCACGATGAGGAAGACATTGTCCACCTTTCCGTCCTCGTTGAGGTCATACTTGGAGAAATCGACTCCTGCGGCATTTGCCAGCTCACAGGCCTCTCCGACGGCCTTGCATGCATTGTAGGCATCCTGGTCGCCGTCACCGTTGCTGCCGTATTCGGCGTAGCCTTTGCTCAATGTGACGATAGGGGACACGTCGAATATGAACTCGTAGTTTTCCGGGAACTGGTCCTGAAAATAGTCCTTTATCTTGGAGGCGAGATCCTGGAAGTCCTCGTATTTGTATGTCATCTTCTTGTCTCTGAACTCCGCGGGAATGATGAGGCATCTCTCGACAATCCTTGAGTCCGCCCTCGTGGCCGGGGAATTGGCAATCGCCGTACTCCTGATGGCCTCTGCATGCTGCAGCCGGAGCTCGGCAGTCCTGAGCATTATGGCGGTTTTCGGGATTATCGCCGCTTCGGACATGATGGAAGACGGAACGTTGCGTCCGGCGATGTACCCCGTGCTGCTCAGCACTCCGTTCACGTCATATCGTCCGTAGCACCAGAATCCGTCCTGACCCCTCTTGAGAACCCTTCCTTCGGAATCGGTTACATAATGGAAAAATTCATCGCCGTGGATCTTGGCTTGAATGACGGTCCCGTCAGGCTGCCGGAGAGTGATCGTGCCCGGATAAGCCTGCTTGGCCATGGCTGCATATCCCGTGATCAGCAGGGACAGCAGAATGCAGATCTTGTTTCCTTTCATATTTCTGTACACGTCATGCGGACTTTGAACTGCTCCGCAACTATGTGCAAGATTACTGATTATATTTGAGAAATGCAAAAATAATTTAATGGTTATGCAATAAATATGCGGTAAATATGCGAGAGGGCAGCCATGCCGCATATTTCCCCAGCCGGAGGGATAAAGAAAAGGCGGACGAGCATCCTTGTCATCCCGACAAAAATTTCATCGTCCGCCTTAAGACGTGTACTAAAACCTAAACCTGAAGCATAGATGCAATCTTAAGGTGCAATGTTGCATCGTTCATCAAAAAAAATGAAAAATTTTTCTATTCCTTTGAAATCTGCTTCTGCGGCCTGGTGTTGAAACTGTTCATTGCCCTGTCCGCACCGGCGAAGACGAAGCTTTTCGCTCCTTCGATGACCTTTGCGCAAATCTCCGGCATTGCCTTGAGTTCCTCCCCGTCCAGCTTGCCCAGAACGAAATCCACCTGTCCTCCTTTCTGGAAGTCATTTCCGATGCCGACCCTGATTCTGGCGTAATCCTGGGTGCCCAGGAGTTCCTGGATGTTCTTCAGGCCGTTATGGCCTCCGTCGCTGCCCTTCTTTCTCATCCTCAGTGTTCCGAATGGGATGTTGAGGTCGTCGCAGATCACCAGGAGATTCTCTACCGGAAGCTTAAGCTTAGTCATCCAGTACCTTACGGCATTGCCGCTGAGGTTCATGTATGTGGAAGGCTTTAGCAGGGTGATTTTCCTGCCCTTGAAGGATACCTCCGCCACATCTCCGTAACGCTGGGTGGTGAAAACAGTATTGGATGCCTGAGCCCAGGCATCCAATACCATAAATCCTGCGTTATGTCTGGTATCGGAGTACTCCTGTCCTATGTTGCCGAGTCCGGCTATAAGATAATTCATACCAGATTGGACTTGTCAGATATTACTTGCTCTGACGGGTAGCCTTCACAGTGCAGAGGATGGTGTTCTTAGGAGAGATGACAGCGATGTTGTCATACTTGAGGTCTCCTGCGATGATCCTCTTGCCGATCTCGAGCTCGTCAATATTGATGGTGAGGAGATCAGGAAGGTCCTTCATGAGAGCGCTTACGCGTACCTTGCGGGAGAGATTCACGAATTTTCCACCGGCACGTACACCGGCTGCGTGTCCCTCGAATGCGATCGGAACCTCGATGGCGATCGGCTTCACCTCGTCAACCGCGAGGAAGTCAACGTGGAGGCAGAGGTCCTCGATCGGGTGGAACTGGAACTCGTGTGCCACTGCAGTATATTTCTTGTCACCGTCGAGCACGAGGTCGATGATGTAGGATGCAGGTACATGTGTGATACCCTTGAGATCCTTGGCTGAAACGGTGAAGAGAACATTCTCGATGCCCGGTCCGTAGAGGTTGCAAGGAACGAGACCCTGCTTGCGGAACTCCTTGATTGTAGCCTTGTTGCCGACCTGCCTGGTCTGGCCTTTAAGTTCAAAATGCTTCATTTTGCTGTTGTTTAAAATGTGTTACTCAGTCTGCCGGAGCAGACCCCATTGCACCAAAAGCCCTGTGGCTTTGTAATATGCGGGCGCAAATTTAGCTATAATTCCTGAATTTGCAAAATATTACCTGTCTTCCATCAATTTCTTGTACTTGAACCTCTTCGGCTCCACATTGCCGAGCCTCATCTTCTTGTTCTCCTCATATTCGGAGTAGGTTCCCTCGTAGAAATAAACTGAGGAGTCACCCTCGAACGCGAGAATGTGAGTGGCGATACGGTCGAGGAACCAGCGGTCGTGGGATACGACAACGGCACAGCCCGCAAAGTTCTCCAGACCTTCCTCAAGGGCCCGTATAGTATTGACATCCACGTCATTGGTTGGCTCGTCGAGGAGGAGGACATTGCCTTCATCCTTGAGCGTGAGGGCCAGGTGGAGCCTGTTCCTCTCACCTCCGGAGAGCACGCCGCATTTCTTCTCCTGGTCGGCGCCGGTGAAATTGAAGCGGGAGACGTATGCCCTGGCATTGACATCCCTCTTGCCGAGCCTGATCCAGTCGTAGCCGTCCGAGATGGTCTCGAACACTGTCTTGTCAGGGTCAATGCTCTTGTGCTGCTGGTCCACGTATGCCAGCTTCACCGTCTCCCCGATGTTGATTTCGCCGCTGTCAGGCTGCTCCAGCCCCATGATGAGACGGAACAATGTGGTCTTTCCGGCGCCGTTCGGTCCGATGACACCGACAATGCCGGCCGGCGGAAGCATGAATGAAAGATGCTCGAAGAGGAGCTTGTCGCCGTATGCCTTGGACACATCCTTGAACTCGATCACCCGGTTGCCGAGCTTCGGACCGTCCGGAATGTAGATCTCGAGGTTGGCCTCTTTCTCCTTTCCGTCCTGGCTGGCCAGTTTCTCGTATGCACCGAGACGGGCCTTGGACTTGGCGTGGCGTGCCTTTGGAGCCATCCTGACCCATTCCAACTCCCTCTCGAGAGTCTTGCGGCGCTTGCTTTCCTGCTTCTCCTCCATTGCCAGACGCTTGGTCTTCTGGTCTAGCCATGATGAGTAGTTGCCCTTCCAAGGAATGCCTTCACCCCTGTCGAGTTCCAGAATCCAGCCTGCCACGTCATCGAGGAAGTAGCGGTCGTGGGTGACGGCGATCACGGTACCCTTGTACTGCTGCAGATGGGCCTCGAGCCACTGGATACTCTCGGTGTCGAGGTGGTTGGTAGGCTCGTCGAGGAGGAGGACATCAGGCTGGCGGAGCAGGAGGCGGCAGAGTGCCACGCGCCTTCTCTCGCCACCGCTGAGATTGGCCACCAATGCATCAGACGGCGGGCACTGGAGAGCATCCATCGCCCTTTCCAGCTTGGCATCGATCTCCCATCCGCCGCAATGCTCGATCTTCTCGGTCAGCTCTCCCTGCCTCTCGATCAGGGCGTTCATCTGGTCGTCGTCCATCGGCTCGCAGAACTTCAGGTTCACCTCCTCATATTCCTTGAGCAGGTCCATCACTTCCTGGACACCCTCCTGGACCACTTCCAGCACGGTCTTGTCCGGGTCCATCTGCGGCTCCTGCTCCAGATAGCCCACGGTGTAGCCCGGAGCCCATACCACCTCGCCCTGGAAACTCTTCTCCACTCCGGCGATGATCTTCATCAATGTGGATTTTCCGGAGCCGTTGAGACCGATGATGCCGATCTTCGCCCCGTAAAAGAATGAAAGACAGATGTCCTTCAATATGACCTTGTTGCTTGACGGGAGGACCTTTCCTACCCGGTTCATCGAAAAGATGATCTTCTCGTCTGCCATAAATGTATCTGTTAAATGTTAAAGTAATCGTCTGGTTTTCAAGGCTGCAACTCGAATGATGATTTCTCGGGCAATATGCTCTCGAATGCGTCGCGGAGCTCCTGCATCACCTTTTCGTAGTTGCGGATATGCACACTGTCATTGATGCAGACCAGCTTGTATTTCTGCTCCCTGATGGCCTTTACGGCCTGTTTCGGCTTCACCATCAGCGGGAACATCTTCGTGTCCCTGTATGTATTGTAAGGCTCGAAACATGACTTGCAGATCTGCCAGGTGCGGAAGAGTTCCGGCGTCAGGTCCCTCTCGCTCCTGAATGTGTGAGTGGAGGCCTCCTCAAGTTCCTCTCCGCAATGCGCCCATACATCCTCAAATACCGATTTGAGATAAGGCTGGGCATTGTGCGGAATCCTCAGTGTCGTGAACTTTCCATAGGGTCTGAGGAGCCTTGTCAGCCTTGACTTGCTGCCATATTCGGGAGAGAACCATTTCCCGGCATCCCGCGCCAGCACTTCCTTCTTGTCGAAGTGCCTGTTGATCAGCCTGATATTGTTCTCCAATGTTTTCGACCACAGGCTCAGCCCGCTGTTGTACCTGAATGCCGCAATGTCGTGCGGGAGTCCGTTGTCCGCAAAGAAGCGCGACTCGGGGGTAGGGGAGGTCAGGTAGAAGTCGTCGTTGAAATACACGAAATGTTCCGACAGCCCCGGTATCTTGTGCATGTGGAATTCAAGCACGGTGGAGTTGAATGTCGGCAGGAAACGCTCAGGTATGTAGTCCCTGTGGGATACCAGATGCAGTTTCGGGTTGCTCACGTCAAGCCAATCCGGCTTCTGCCCGCAGGTGACGAAATGGATTTTCCTGACCCAGGGAGCGAATTTCTCCACGCCCCTGAACCAGTATTTCAGGAAACCGTAGTCCCTGAACCTGGCCTCGGAAAACTGGTTCCTGGAATTGTCGATCTCGCCTTTGGCCCGGGCGAAATCCCTCTTCCACACGGGGTCGTCCATATCGACCCAGGTCACTACGAAATCGATGTCCATATTCTCTTTTACTTGCATACCATTATCTTCTGGATGAGGCAGTCCGCCATTTCCATTCCGGAGGAGCCGATGCTGCCGAGATTGCTTATTGTCTTCTCTATGTCCTTGTCGATGATGCCGTCAGTCTCGCAGACGCAGGTGCCCCTGAGGGCCAGGACGACGGACTGGATGGCGCTGGATACGCCGGATGCCACCTTCATTGCGCAGCCTACCTTGGCTCCGTCGCAGACCATTCCGGTAATGTTCCCGATCATGTTCTTGATGGCGGAGCAGATCTGCGCATATTTGCCTCCCTTGAGCCATACGAGCCCGCAGGCTGCACCCGTAGATGCCACAACGCAGCCGCAGAGAGCGGAGAGACGTCCGAGATATCCCTTTATGTGGATGGCAATCAGATTGCTGAGTATCAATGCCCTGGCCAGGGTCTCGTCATCTGTCCCGTGTCTTTCCGCATATGCGATGACCGGCATGCTGACCGTGATTCCCTGGTTTCCGCTCCCGGAATTGCTCATCGCAGGCAATGTGCATCCCGCCATCCTGGCATCCGACGCTGCGGCGGTGAGGGCCATCGCATAAGTCAGGAAATCATTGCCGAAAACCTCCTCGCTGTTGCTGAGAATCGCCTTCCCGACCTTCAGCCCGTATTCGCCCTTCAATCCTTCTTCAGCCAGGGCAAGGTTCAGCTTCCTGTCGTCCAGGATGAATCTTATATCCTCAATGTCGGCAGTTTCCGCAAATTCGCATATCTCCTTGACAGTCAGGTGATAGTCCAATGTCTCCCTCTCGTCTTCACCATTCTCTCCGGGAACATCCCCGTGATGGTGCCTGAGATCTTCGGCAATGCCGTCGAGCCCGGTCTCCACGATTCTGTCGTGCATGTTCTCGATTACCGCCCAGGCCTCGTGGCCGGCTCCGCCCACCTTCGCCTTTACGTAGAGCTTCGGGGCGCCATTCTTCAGCTCAAGTCCGACACGACCTTCGGCAACCATCTTCTTGGCAAGGGCAACTCCTTCATTGTCAATGTCCTTGAGCACTTCCAGGCCATAGCCTGCATTGCCGCATACGGCTCCGAGAGCGGCGGCAATGCGCAGCCCTATCATTCCGGTACCGGGTATTCCCACCCCCATTCCGTTCTTGAGGATGTTGCCGCTGACTTCGACAGTGACCCGGATATCCTCATCCCGGGAGACAGCGGATGAGAGAATCTCCCTGGCACGCGCTGCCGCAAGGGCTACCGCCACAGGCTCGGTGCACCCGAGAGCCGGCTTCACCTCCCTGTGTATCAGTCCGATGATTTCAGTTTGTCTGGCTTTGTCCATATCAGTCTTTCTTGTCAAGAAATTCCATGATTGCCTTGAACAGTCCGTCCATCGCATTTCTCCCGTTTATTGTCTCGATCGGAAATCCGATGCTGACGCTTCTGTATCCGGCCCCTTCATTACATACGGCGGAAGGGATGAGCGTGTTCCCGTAACGGAGGAATACCGAAGAATTCTTGCCGGACGGCATCAATCCGTCAGGAGTCTCCACGCAGTAGATTCTGTCACTCAGGCTCTGGTTGAACGTGAATTGTCCCTGCAGCCTGATCTTGTCGGATTTGACCGGTATTACAGTCCCGCCTCTTTCGCCATAATTGGTGATCCATCTGTAACCCAGGATATTCTGTGCGAATGCCTGTCCTTCAGCCTTGTAAACGGAATCCACCGGGGTCGGGTAAACGCTGTCCCAGAGGTCCGTGCCGATGTTGGAGCCGGATACGATGAGGTTTCCGCCCTTCCTTGCGAATGATGTGAGGGATTTCCTCAATCCTTCCGGGAATACCTGGAACCTGTCCGGTACCCTGCCCCCGGGTCCTGACGGGGTGGTTACCTGTTTTCCGCATATTATGTCAGCGAATCTGAATCCCTGAAGCCTTGAGCTGTCCCGCACGAACGCCTCGGAACTTGCCGAGCAGAAAGAGTACCCGGCTTTCAGAATGGATGCGCCGTGAACCGCCGGGTAGTCGAAGCTGTTTCCTGCAATGATTTTCCCGGCAAGGTCGGTGTAGGAACCGCCGAATCCCGGATTGTCATCATCTGTCCAGACCTTGTCTCTCCTCCATTCGTACATCTCGCCTATGAAGTTGATTTCCCTCATGTAAGGTACCCCGCGGTCAAGTCTGTCATCGAAGCCTGCGGTGTCGATCGAATCGAACCAGGCAGGGGCGGATACACGGGTGAAATTGTTGACTACCAGCACTTCACGGCTGGCATCATAGCCGTCTTCAGGTATTCCGGCGCTCAGTATTTCGGAAGGGAAGCTCTTGCCTCCGTCATTGAAGGCCACTATCTTGAAACTGTGGAGATGTCCTTTCCATATGTTGGTCTCGTAAGTCCAGAATCCGTCTTCCCCCTTTACCGCATCGATTCTCCGGCCCTCGTCGAACCCGCTGTCATCCACCCTTGTATAGAGTATGAAACCTTCAGGCATGGCCGTCGGTTCCAGCCTGTCTTCAGTGGCCCTCCATCTCAGCACGACCTTCTTTCCGTCCCTGATGACGGCTGAAAATGAGTTGACCGGCAGAGGCTGGACAGTGTAGTGGCAGCTGTAGCGGCTGCTGAGATATTTCAATATTCCTTTGTAAACCGAGCGGCTGACCGTAAACCTGAATGCCGGGTCCAGGCCGTATTTCATGTCTGCAAAGTTCTGGTGGGAGAGCAGTTCCAGCAGGATTCCCGGTACTCCTGTAGTCCTCGACTCGCTGTAGGACCTGTCCCAGAGCTCGCGCCTTCTCCATTCCGGTTCAAACAATTCCCTGACATCGTTCACTATCTGGGTCTGGACATCGTCCATCAGCACTCGTGATGTCATGCGGTCCTCTCCGTCGGGGAGCTTACGGCTGCCCTCGCACTTGAGGGTATAGATTCCCAATGTGCCTATGATGGAGTCATTCTGAGTCAGACCGGCGTCTGTATGGAAGCCCAGTGACAAATCCACCGGAATCCCCTTGCCGGCGGCTTTCGGATTGACTCTGGAGCCTCCTGTCATCATTGACACCCAGGGTCCGCGGTCGGCGAAATCATTGGTGTAGTCATCTTCATGAAGCCTTGTCACTGTCGTGTCGGCTCCTGCCCACTGCATCCAGTACAATGCGCCCTCGGCGTAGCTTGGAAGCCCGGAAACCTGATATTCTTCGACAGGAGCGTCCTTGGGTCCCCTTGCAATCTTTCCCATTCCGCCACCGAAACGGACGGCATCCGCCGTCACCGCCGTGCCGGGCTTGAACGCACAGCCTTTCGGTGTGCCGTTGTCAAGTCTGACCCATCCGCTCCGGCCTTTTCCGAATTCGAATGTCCCCAGGTAAATCCAGGTGCTCCCGCCCATTTTCTGGTTCACGGTGAAACCGGTCTCGCCGCCAAGGTGGCTCACTGTGTAATGTGCTGTCTCACTGCTGTTCGGCAATGTGGTATAGGATATGTACACGGAATATTCGCCCCTTTCCGGAATGTCGGGAGTCCAGACTGTCGCCGCATTGCCTCCCTGCTCCCTCACGCATTCGGCTCTGCGGGATGTGCCCATCCGGAAAGGATTGTCATTGCCGGTGTAGAATTCCTTCCTGTCCGCGAACCCTGTTCCTGCATCTGTCCATTTCCCGCTTTCACTGAAATCTCCGGCAAGCCTCAATCCCGGGGCGCGCGGCCCTTCGAATGCCGGGTCATTGTCACAGATGACCTCATTCTTCTGGATATCCCTTTCCCTCGGACTGATCACGTATGCGCCCGCATTCTCGAGCATCGGAATGAGGAAGGGGAGTACGAAACTCTGGGTGAACATGTCCTCGACGGTAGTGAATACCGGGGCTCTCTGCCATTCCCATCGCCCCGTCTTCTCCTCGAAGTAGCGTCCATGACTGTGCCAGAGGGCTATATATCTGTCAGACAGGCCTCTGCTGAATTTCTGTGAGCCTTCCTCCCGGACCAGCGGCCTGGGATTTCCGGCCTTCGGGTCTGCCACGGCCCATCTGTTCCGGTGAGGTGTCCCTGAATTTCCCGGAGCCACGCTCTCAAGCTCCTGGACAGGAATGCTCCGGCAGTAGATGGAGCCGACCTTGCAGTTCCGGTAGCCTGAAGGGGCCAGATCCTTCAGCACGGTCTTGAACCAGCTGATATCCTCCTTTTTCCAGGGAATGTCACCCAATGTCTCGGTGAATATGAAGTCGAGCATCCCGTTGCTGCTCCGTACTGTCTTGACTGACAGTTTAGTACGTACACCTGTCCTGGCCTCGGCCAGCTTGCTTATGGAGTCGTTCAGCGAACGGTAATGCCGGAGAAGACCGGACTGCCCGAATCCAGGAAATGAAACCAGGAGCAGGGGAATAAGAATTTTCAGAATCTTGCAGCCCATTCCCGACTATCTTTCAATAATGGCGGTACCGAAGAACTCGGGCCTGTGGAAATCAGGTTTTTCCGTATGGATCGGCGCCCAGCTGAGGAAATGCGGATGAGCGGTCTTGTCCCCGCATTTGTATATGTTCAGTCTCAATGTCTCAGGAGGGTTGCTTCCGTCGATTCCGATGAGGCTGAACGGGATGAACATGCCGTTGCTCCACTTCATCACTTCATCGGCAATCTCTATCTCCTCTCTAGGCAATGTGCTGAACCTCAATACTTTGTTCAGGGATGGAGGGTCGAGATGACGGCACTCGCTCCTGGATTTCCTCTTGGCGGCGAGAAGGGTCCCGATGCAGTTGAGCTCGAAGTTAAAATAAGTTCCGTCCTCAGGGTCGGCAATGAACAGTTCGCAGCAGCTGTCCTCCCAGACGCTTCCGTTGTCCTCGAGAGCCCGGGCCCTGAGGTCCCTGCCCTCCACATCGAAGAGAATGCCGAGGCCTTCCCTGCACCATCCCAGCGAGAACCTGCAGGAAGGCTTCTCCGGCCATTCAGCCCAGTTCAGGCAGTCAAGTGACCCCTTGACCCCGGCGGCGTCAAGAGCCGCGCGGAACTCTTCGAGGTTCTTGCAGTTTTCAAGTCCCTCAATGCGGGGGATCCTGATGTTGTCCATCTTATTTTCCATAGTATCAAAGGCTTTGCATGTCAGTGAGTTTCTTGTAGTATCCGTTCAGGGCGAGGAGCTCCTCGTGCCTTCCCCTCTCCACGATCCGGCCCTCGTGCATCACGATAATCTCGTCCGAATTCTTGATTGTGGACAGTCTGTGGGCAATGGCTATCGTCGTCCTGGACTTCATGAGCCTGTCGAGGGCCTCCTGTACCAGCCTCTCGGATTCAGTGTCGAGTGATGCCGTAGCCTCGTCCAGAATCAGCACCGGAGGGTTCTTGAGAATGGCCCTGGCAATGCTGAGTCTCTGTCTCTGGCCGCCTGAAAGCTTCATTCCGCGGTCTCCGATATTGGTTTGATAACCCTCCTCCTTCTCCATTATGAAGTCGTGTGCATTGGCGATCTTGGCAGCGGCCACCACATCCTCCATGGTGGCATTCTCCACGCCGAAGGCAATGTTGTTGAAGATGGTGTCGTTGAAGAGAATCGGCTCCTGGTTCACATTGCCCATAAGGCTTCTGAGGCTGTGCAGGCTGAGATTCCTGATATCCTGACCGTCAATCTTCACGGAACCTCCGGTCACGTCGTAGAAGCGCGGTATGAGGTCCACCAATGTGGTCTTGCCGGCCCCGGATTCGCCCACGATGGCCACTGTCCTGCCCTTGGCCACGGTAAGGGAAACATTGTCCAGCACCTTCCTGCCCCCGTCGTATGTGAATGACACGTTGTCGAATTCGATCTTGTCGGTGAATTCCCTTATCTCGGCAGGGGAGGAGCATTCAGCTATGCTGTTCTCGGCGTTGAGGATCTTGTCGATCCTTTCCATCGAGGCCATTCCCTTCGGGATGCTGTAGGTGGCCTTGGAGAATTCCTTGAAAGGATTGATGACGCTGTAGAGCATCACCATGTAGAACAGGAAGGTCGGCGCGTCGAATGAGGCTTTGTCGCTGAGTATCAATGTGCCTCCGAACCAGAGGACTATCATTATCATTATGGTTCCGAGGAATTCGCTCATAGGGTGGGCAAGGACCTGGCGGGTGGATACCCTGGCGGTCTTCCTCCTGACGGCGTCGGTGATTCCGTCGAACCTTTCCTCCATTTTCTTCTCGGCGATGAACGCCTTCACCACCCGGAGGCCTCCCAGGGTTTCCTCGACCTGTGACATCAGGTCACTCCAGAGATTCTGGGCCTCGAGGGAACGTTTCTTGAGCTGCCTGCCCACGGCTCCCATGGCCCAGGCCAGCACCGGAACGACCATTATGGTGAAAAGGGTCAGTTCCCAGCTCGTGAAGATCAGCGTGCCGAAATAGAACAATATCAGGATCGGGTCCTTTATTATCATGTCGAGGGTGCTCATTATGGAGTTCTCCACCTCGTTGATGTCTCCGCTCATCCTGGCGATGATGTCACCCTTGCGCTCCTGGGAGAAGAATCCCAGAGGCAGGCTTAGAATCTTGCGGTACATCTCCCTTCTCATATCCCTTACCACGCCGGTTCGGATCGGCACCATCACGGCGGAGGACCCGAAGTAGCAGGCCGTCTTGAAGAATGTCATTATTCCGAGAGCGAGGCAGAGCAGGAGCAGGGTGATTCCTGCGCCCTTTGACGCAATGAGAACTGTGACACCGTAGTATGCGTTGTTGATGAGTATCTCCTTGAAACCGTATTCAGCCGCATCCCAGGGGATGAAGCTGTACTCCGCGGTGTTCATCTTGAACAGAATCTGGAGCATCGGGATGATGAGGGAGAATGAGAAAATGTTGAGTATCGCAGACAATATGTTCAGCACGACCGAGCCGGCCAGATAATGTCTGTAGGGGGTGACGTATTTTCCGAGTACGCGCCAGAATGCTTTCATTTACTCCAATTTTTATTGATTTCGCAATTTAGTCATAATTCTTGAGAATCTCCTCAATCCAGTGGAAGATGAGCCATATTCTCTTCTTGAAAACCGCCATGTCGAGGCTGGCGGCATTGTCATGGGGCTTGTTGTTGTTCATCGTGATTCCGGAGGTGAACAGCACCGCAGGCACGCCGTTCTCGACGAAGACCTTCTGGTCGCAGACCCTGCGGTAGAAGACATCGGTGAACTCCTTGCTTCCGAAATAGTCGAACCCGAGCTCAAGGTCGATGTTGTAGCGGCTGTCGCACCAGCTGAGCAGGTCCGCATACTTCTTTCCGACCTTGTCCCTGCCGAGCATGATGATGAAATCCTCCCTGCCCGACTTCAGTCTGCTCGATGTCCCTCCTATCTGGTCGATGTTCACCACCATCCTTATCCGGTCGGCAGAGATGACATTCCCGGTGACCGGGTCGATGAGCCTTTCCTTCTCGATCATGTCCCACAATGCCCTTGAGCCCTTCATGCTGCTGCTTTTCGCATCCACTGCGGCGAAGATGACATTGGTGTCGTATGCTCTTCCGAGCAGTCTCATCGCACTGAACATTTCGGCAATGCTGACCATTGCCACGACTCCGGAGGCATTGCTGTCGGCTCCCGGGTAAAGCTTTCCGTTGAGAGTGCCGAGGCCGTCGTAATGTGCCAATACCAGAACGTAGCTGTCATTCTTCCCCCTCGAATTGCCGGGTATCATTCCTATCATGTTGCGTCCGAACGGACCGTAGAAATGCTTGGTGTACTGGCCGCTGAAGGGGAGGAGGCCAAGCTGCCCGAATCGCCTGGCGATCCAGAATGCAGCCTCCGTGCTTCCCCTTGTGCCGGTGGCCCTGCCCCCGCACAGGGAGTCGGACAGAAACTCCACCTGCCGGTAGAGTTTGTTCTCCCATACGGTATTGTGGGCCTGCTCGCTGCTTATCACGCCAAGCTTCCGGACATCGACCGGAGACTGGGCGGAAGCCGCGCACGCAAGGCACATGAATAATGAAATATTGAGGATTTTTTTAATCATTTCAATCTATGAAGCATAATTATTGCTTATATTTGCAATTCCGAAAAGGACCCCAAATTTAGGAATTCTTGACGAGATTATGAAACCTGCGCTTAAAAATACCCTCTTATCAATCCTTCTTGCCGTAATTCCGGTGATTGCCGAGGCGCAATACGACAGGGATGTGTTCTTCTTCAGGGGAAGACGCGCTCTTGCTGACGGAAAATTCTCGCAGGCGATAGAGAATTTCAACGTGCTCTCGAGAATCGACTCGACAGACCATTGGACGTTCTTCTACAGGGGGATCGCAAAGTACAATCTCGGAGACATCCGGGGAGCGCAGAAGGATTTCAACAATTCGGTCCGGCTCAATCCAGTGTTTACCTCAGGCTATCATTACAAGGCTATAACTGAAAGCAGATCAGGTGATTATGACAAGGCTTTGGAGGATTTGCAGACAGCTATAGATCTCAGGCCGGGCTATGAGGGACTTTATTTCAGCAGGGGAGTGACATATTTCCTTTCCCAGCAGTTCGACAAGGCGGTTTCCGATTTCGACAGATACATAAGGAAGGAGCCGAAGGACCCTTCGGCCTATCTGAACAGGGGAGCCTGCAAGCTGTTCCTGAAAGATACACTGAGTGCCCTGGAGGACTACAACAAGGCCATTTCCCTGGACCGTTTCGAACCGGAAGGCTTCATCCGCAGGGGCCGTCTCTACGCTGCCCGGAAGCAGTATCCGGAGGCCATCGCAGACATGAACATGGCGATAGGACTTGACACGGCCAATACTTTCGCCTATTTCAACCGCGCGATAATGTACTATGAGCAGAATGACTACAATTCTGCGATGTCCGATCTGAACAGGGTCCTGGCCGACGAGCCCGGAAATGCCCTGACGCTGTACAACAGGAGTCTCATCAATGCCCAGATAGGCAATCTGGAGGAGGCTCTTCAGGATATGGACAGGGTGATCGGCATCAATCCGGGCAATGTGCTGGCCTATTTCAACCGCGCGTCTGTCTTCATCCAGATGGAGAGGTGGAAGGATGCACTCGAGGATTATGACAAGGCCATCGAACTGTATCCGGACTTCGCCAAGGCCTATATGAACAGGTCCTACGTGGAAAGCATGCTGGGGATGAAGGCCGAGTCAAAGAAGGATTACGATACGGCCAGACGGAAGGTCAGCGAGTACAGGGCCAGGAATGCCGAGGCGGAGGGCTCATTCGCCGACACCACGAAGAAATACAGCTCTCTCCTGAGCCTTGACGCCGAGTTCGCCAAGAAGGATTTCGACAATGAGATGCTCCAGCACAGGGACATTGACGTCAAGCTCAGGCCGCTCTACAGGTTCGTGCTCGCAGATGACAGGGACGATGTCAATTACGCATTGAAGTTCAGGTACGAGAATGCCCTGCTGGACAGGATGCTGGCGAATTCTCCGGTGCCCGTGGTCATCACCTCGTCCGACACGCTCAGGCTGAAGTCTCCTGAAAGGACTGCGGACAGGATTCATTCTCTTGGTGACAATGCGGAGGCCGAGTTCCTCAAGGCGCTTTACGACATTTCCTCGAAGCAGTTCAATTCTGCAATGATACATTACGGCAATGCTGTGGAAAATTCCGCCGGAGGCAAGTATGAAGATCTGTACAAGGCATTCTACTATATGAACAGGGCTGTGCTCCGGGCTGACATGATAGAATTCATCTCATCCATCGAGAACAATGTGCAGACCCTCACCATGGATGACCAGGGGACTACCAGGGCCAGGGTCAAGGACCAGGTCAGCATGGGATATGACTATTCCGACGCCGTGGCGGACATGAGGACCGCCGCCGGGATTGTCGGGGACATCCCTTACATCCATTTCAATCTCGGGAACCTCCTGTGCCTCTCATCCTCATTCGTCGAGGCCATAGACAGCTACTCGAAGGCAATCAGCCTCTACCCTTACATGGGTGATGCCTATTTCAACCGGGGACTCGTCCTCATTTACCTGAAGGACAAGGAGAAAGGCTGCATCGACCTCTCCCACGCAGGAGAACTCGGCGTGGCGGACGCATACGGAGTGATCAAGAAATATTGCGAGGAGGTTGAGCAATGATGCGTTTCATGAGTCTTTCGAGCGGCAGTTGCGGGAATTGCTATTATCTTGAAAATGAGCAGGATGGAGTCAGGAACGCTGTCCTTGTGGATGCCGGGGTGAGCCTCAGGCGTCTCAAGCAGATTCTCATGCGCAACGGACTGGACGAGAACTCTTTCAGCGCCATACTCGTCACTCACGACCATATGGACCATATCCGCAGCCTTACATCCTACTGCAAGAGGCTTTCCAAGCCAGTCTATGCCACGGCGGAGCTGCATTCAGCCCTGGCCGCCCGCAAATTCGGGGAGCCTTGGCTCGGCCGCTGCGTCAGGATTCTGACCGAAGGGGAATGGAACAATGTGGCCGGATTCAGCGTCAAATACTTCGAAGTTCCGCACGATGCGACCCAGACTGTCGGGTACCATATTCTTTCCAATGACCATAAGTTCGTGATAATGACTGATCTGGGCCGGATGACCGAGGAGGCTCTCGCCTATGCTTCCGAGGCAGATACCGTGGTCATAGAGTCCAACTATGACGTGGACATGCTGATGGGTGGACCTTATCCTCACGAACTGAAAATGAGAATCTGCCAGGGGCACGGGCATCTGAGCAATGACGAATGCGCTGCTGCCGTGAAAAAGTTCTGGCATCCGGGCCTAAGAAATCTTTTCCTCTGCCATCTGAGCGAGCACAACAATACTCCCGACCTGGCCTGGTCAGCAGTCAGGACAGCCCTGGACGAAGCCGGAGCAGGCAATCTGAATCTCCGTACTCTCCCGAGGCAGACCCCTTCACCGATGATGAATTTATAATTTTTATTGATATGAATTGCAAGACGTTGTACGCACGCATCCTCATTGCGACGATATCCCTTCCGCTTTTTCTGGCCTGCTGCCGTCAGGGGGAGGTAAAACCGGTAAAGAACATTATCCTGATGATTCCAGACGGGACCTCGACCGCTGTCCTGGCCCTTCAGAGATGGTATTACGAGCATCTTGACCCGCAGGAATGTCAGGCTTCATTGTCCTTTGACCCATATATCTGCGCCCTTGTGCGCAATCATTGCTCCAATTCACCTATGCCGGAGTCCTCTGCATCGATGTCGGCATATATGACAGGCCATCTCGTGCAGGGCCCGAACCTCTGCGTGTATCCGGTCTCCACGCCGGAGAAAGATCTGATAAAGGTCAACCCTGACAGTGCACTCCAGCCTCTGGCTACAGTGATGGAAGCCGCCAGAATCCTTAAAGGCAAGTCGATAGGTGCTGCCGTGACAGTTGACGTCACCCATGCCACACCGGCCGGGACCATCAGCCACTCGGTGAGCCGCAATTCCCGGAGAACCATAATCGACCAGCTCGCATCAGGAAGGATGGATGTCCTTTTCGGAGGCGGATTCAAGAGGGTGAATGACGATATCAGGGAGATTCTCTCGGATAACGGCATCACATACATTGAAGCGGATGCGGAGGCTTTCAGGGAGTTTGAAGGCGACAAGGTCTGGGCCCTGTTCACAAGGGGAGACATGTCATACGAAATGGAGAGGGACAGCCTCTTGGAGCCTTCTCTGGCCGAGATGACGGAGAAGGCCATAAGCATCCTTTCGAAGAACAGGAACGGCTTCTTCCTGATGGTGGAGGGCAGCAAGGTCGATTTCGTGGCGCACGGCAATGACGCTCCGGGCATCCTCTCGGAGTTCGGTGCATTCGACAGGGCTGTGGCAGTCGCTCTCGACTATGCCCGGAAGGATGGCAATACGGCCGTGATTGTCGTTCCGGACCATGGTACCGCCGGTGTCAACATGGGTGACAGGAATTATAACGATTACACGACCAAGGGATTGGATTCCCTGATGGTCGGCCTCAAGGGCGTGAAGATGACAGCAGCGCAGCTGGACCCTCTCCTGAGACAATGCCCGGCTGACGATATCCCTGCCGTCTTCAAGGAGAATATGGGAATCGACATCAGCAGAGCCGAGTATGACGCATTGATAGCCGCAAGGGGAGAATATGAGGACGACTATATGAAAATCGCCTATTCATACAATCTCCAGCACGAGATTTCCAAGATTGTGCAGAATCATACCCACATCGGTTTCGTGAGCGGCGGACACACGGGAGAGGACCTCTTCCTCGCTGTCTATAATCCGAACGGGCAGCAGCCTTCAGGCCATCTCGAGGCTTCGGAACTCTGTGAATACATGTGCAGGCTCTCCGGCCTTCCGATGTCCCTTGATGAATTGACTTCCAATATATACGCAAGGCATGACGTGCTCCTCGCCGGACACTCCTGCGAGATTGAGGGCGGGAAGAATGACGCCGTGCTCACGGTTGACGGCGGTGTCCTCAGAATCCCGGCCAACAGGTCATTTGTGCTGAAGGACGGGAAAAAGATACCGCTGAAGAGCGTCTCAGTCTATGTGCCTGAGAACGGGTACTTCTACATTTCCAGGGAGATACTGGATATGTTGCGGAATTAATCCTTCTTCTTCTCTTCCTCGACTGCCACGTCGTCCCCGTGGGCGTCCTTGTACTTGAAACGGCGGATTTTCTGCGTGGCAGTCTTTTCGAAACTGTCCTTCACGACCTCCACGGCATTGACCTTGGAGGATTTGCCCACACGCTTGTTCACATAGTCCAGAACGGCCTTCTTGTGTGCCTGAAGATTCTCGAAGAACTTGTCCTCGTAGGCCTGGTCCCAGTTCAGGACATTGTCATCGAACTTCACGAGGGCCACGAGCTTTCCGTCCCTTTCCATCACGAGCGACTCGTTCACGCCGCCGAAATGGTTGATGACCTGCTCGATTTCCTCCGGGTAGATATTCTCGCCTGAAGGACCGAGAATCATGTTGTTCAGCCTGCCCTTGATATAATAGCGGCCCTTGTCATCCTTGCAGGCCAAGTCGTGAGTCCTGAACCAGCCGTCGTCCGTGAGCACCTCGCGGGTCCGCTCAGGGTCCTTGTAATATCCCAGCATCACATTGTCTCCCTTGGCCACAATCTCGCCCTCTCCGGTCTCCGGATTCACATTCTGGAGCTTCACCTGGACCTTCCATGCCGGGACACCGATCGAGCCGACGGCTGTCTTGCCCACGCAGGCGTTGCAGATGAGAGGGGCCGTTTCGGTCAGCCCGTATCCGATGGCGTATGGGAAATGAGCCTTCTTGAGGAAGTCTTCCACTACCGGGTCAAGCTTCGAACCTCCGATGCCGAAGAACTTGAGTCTGCCGCCGAATGTCTTGTAGAGCATTTTTCCGATGAGGAAATACAATATTCTAGGAGTATGCTCCTTCATCCAGGAAAGAACCCGGCTGCCCTTGACGGTCGGGACAATGCTGGCATTGTACACCTTCTCGATGATGAGAGGCACGGACAGCATGATGGTCGGCCTGACCTTCTTCATCGCATCCATCAATATGGTAGGCGTCGGGAGTTTCTTTATATGATATACACAGGCTCCGACGTAAGCCGGATAGAATACTCCGAGGCTGAGCTCGTAGGTGTGGGACATCGGCAGGATCGAGAGCCATCTGTCTTTCTTTCCTGTCTTCTGGGCATGCCAGGCCTCGATAAGGTTGCAGCAGAAATTCCTGTGGCTGAGCATGACGCCCTTGGCCTTTCCGGAAGTTCCCGACGTGTAGATTATCATTGCGAGATCGTCCGGAGCCGGCTCCTTGCTCCATCCCTCGCAGGTGAAGGAGGAGTCGTCCTTGTGAATGATTTCGAATGTCTCGATGTCGAAGACCAGGGTCAGTCTGGCCTTGACTTCGGGATTGAGCTTTGCCAGCATTCTCCTGGATATGAAAATAGCCTTGCACTCTGAGTGGTTGAGGATGTTGGATACCTCGCTTTCCGAAGAATCCGGGAGAATCGGCACGGCAATGCGGCCGAATGAGACAATGGAAAACATAGCCACTGTCCAGTTTGGCATATTCTGGGACAATATTGCAATCCTGTCGCCGGCACAGAGCCCGTATCTGGCGAAAATGTGCGAGAGCTCGATGCTCTTCGCCCTCAGCTGCCCGTATGTGTATTTCTGCCCTCCGTCCACGTATGTCAGGGCCGTCCTTTTCTCAAATGTGGAGGTGGAGTATTCGAATAGTCTTGCCAGAGTGTTGACGAAAGTCTCTCTGTTGGTTGTGAGTTTTTTGTAGAGTCCTCTGCTCATTACGGGTGGTATTAATGTGTTATATAACCTTCCGGATGCTTGCCGACAAGGTGCATTTCCTCATAAATGGCCTGGATGCGGTCCGTGTCCGCCCTGGCGTCATCTGTCAGTTCGACCTTCTGTCCTCTGCTTACGTGCTTCGTCTTCCAGTCGAAATAGCCCAGATAGACAGGGCAGCCAACTTCCTTGGCAATGAGGTGATAACCGGTCTTCCATTTCTTTGTGGCCTTTCTCGTGCCTTCAGGTGCAATTGCAAGGTGGAATTTGTCAACACTTCCCATTTCCTTGATCAGGCTCCTGACCATTGCGCTCGAGTTCTTCCTGTCGACTGGAATGCCTCCAAGCTTCCTCAGAAGCCAGCCGAGAGGGCCTATGAAGATTTCCTTCTTGATCATGACGTAGGCCTTGTAACCGTCGAACTGTGCATAGTAAAGGTAGGAGACCACGAAGTCCCAGAATGATGTGTGCGGCACTCCGAGGATGATGCATTTGTCCTCCGGAGCCGGGCCGTCATCGTATTTCCAGCCCATAGCCTTCAGGGCTAAGCCGCAGAATTTGCTCCAAGCGCTCATGTTTCTAGATGTTTATATCCTCAAGTTCCTCCTCGCTGCGGAGGTTCTTTCGGATGAAGTTCTGTCTGTCAATGGTGTTGTCGCCCATGTAGAATTCCATGATGCTGGAGATGGACTCGTCCTCGGCCAGCTTGACCGGGTCGAGACGCATGTTCTCCCCGATGAAATCCACGAATTCGTGGGCGGATATCTCTCCGAGACCTTTGAATCGGGTGATTTCCACGCCGTTCTTCAGGTCCTTTATCGCCCTGGCCCTTTCTTCGTCATTGTAGCAGTAGCGGGTCTCCTTCTTGTTCCTTACCCTGAAGAGCGGGGTCTGGAGAATGTGCACGTGGCCGCGCCTGATGAGGTCCGGGTAATATTTCATGAAGAATGTCAGCACCAGCATCCTGATGTGCATTCCGTCGTCATCGGCATCGGTGGCCACGATGATGTTGTTGTATCTCAGGTTCTTGAGATCTTCCTCTACGCCGAGGGCGGAAATGAGGAGGTTCAGCTCCTCGTTCTCGGCCACCCTCCTGCGGCTCTCCTTGTAGCAGTTGATAGGCTTGCCCCTGAGGCTGAACACCGCCTGGTTGTTGGCGTTCCTGACCTTGGTGATGGTTCCGCTCGCGGAGTCTCCCTCGGTGATGAAGATGCTGGATTTCTCGCCTTCCTCGGCCTTGGCTGCAGGCAGCTTGTCGCAGAAGTGGTAGCGGCAGTCCCTCAGCTTCTTGTTGTAGACATTGGCCTTCTTGTTCTTCTCCCTGGTCTTTTTCTGGATGACGGAGATTTCCTCGCGCTCCTGCTGGGATGCCTTGATTTTTTCCTCCAGCTTCGGGACAATGTCCATGTGCATGTGGAGATAATTGTCCAGATGCTTGGAAATGAAGTCATTGATGAATGACCTCACTGTCGGGCCGCGGTCGATCATGATGGCTCCGTCCGGGCCCTTGACCTCATTGCCATTTTCATCGCGCATCGGTTTCTCCCACATATAGGTGGAACCGAGCAGCGTCTTGGTCTGGTTCTCGAAATTAGGCTCCTGGATCTGTATGCTGATGGCTCCTACAATGCCCTGTCGGCAGTCCTGAGGCTCGTAGTTCTTCTTGAAGAAATCCTTCAGCGTCTTGGCGACCGCCTCCCTGTAGGCTGCGAGATGCGTTCCTCCGTCCCTGGTGTTCTGTCCGTTCACGAAGGAGGCGACATTCTCCCCGTAGCTGTTGCCGTGAGTGAGAACGATCTCGATATCGGGACCTTCCAGATGAATAGGCGGATAGACGGGGTCCTCTGTAAGTCTCTCGTTCACAAGGTCGAGGAGACCGTTCTCGGACTTGTATTCCACACCGTTGAGAACCAGTGAGAGACCCCTCTTCAGGTAGGAGTAGTTCTTCACCATCGTCTCGACGTAGTCCATGTTGTACTCGTATGCCCCGTAAAGCTGGCTGTCAGGCACGAACGAGACCAGGGTCCCGTTTTTCTGCCCTGTACCAGACTTTCTGCCCGAGTCCTTCAGCTCGCCCCTTTCGTACTGTGCCCATGAACTTTCCCCGTCGCGGAATGATTCAATGTAGAACGAAGACGAGAGCGCGTTGACAGCCTTGGCGCCCACTCCGTTCAGACCCACCGATTTCTTGAAGGCGGCATCGTCGAACTTGCCTCCGGTATTGAGGTTGTTGGTCGCCTTGACCACGGAATCAAGCGGGATGCCTCGTCCGAAGTCCCTGACGGTCACCTTGTTATCCTCGATGCTGATGGAAATCTGCTTGCCGAAGCCCATTGCGAACTCGTCGATGGAGTTGTCCACAATCTCCTTCAGCATCACATAGATGCCGTCACTCTCATTGTTTCCGTTTCCCAACCTTCCGATATACATTCCGGGACGCTGGCGGATATGCACGTTCCATTCCAGAGTCTTGATGTTGTCATCGGTATAATTAAATTCCGCCATATCTGTTAATGTCTAAGATTGCAAATTTAACAAAATAATTCCGATTTACACATTGTGTTTCAGCATTGCTTTTGTCCCATTGGTCGCTTTGAGACAAATTTGGTCATTATGAATAATTTGATTAACTTAGTCCTCTTAATGACAATAATCCGGCATTGACAGAATATGGAAGCAGGGGAGAATATTTCAATACGCGGCGCCAGGGTCAACAACCTGAAGAACATAAGCATCACAATTCCGCGGAACAAGTTTACCGTGATAACCGGAGTCTCCGGCTCCGGGAAGTCATCACTCGCTTTTGACACGCTGTTCGCGGAGGGCCAGAGACGTTTCGCCGAGAGTCTCTCATCATACGCCAGACAGTTTCTCGGCAGGATGTCGAAGCCGGATGTCGATGCCATAGAGGGCATACCTCCTGCCATTGCCATCGAGCAGAAGGTGAATGTGCGGAATCCGCGCTCCACGGTGGCCACGGTGACGGAGATATATGACTATCTGAGGATCATTTTCGCAAGGATAGGACGGACATTCTCCCCGATCAGCGGGGAAGAGGTCAAATGCCACGGTTCCAATGACGTGATGGCATTCCTGAGCTCGGCTTCCGGCCCGTTTGCCGCCTATCTTCTGGCGGATCTGCGCTGGGATGCCAGGGAGGACAAGGTCGAACTTCTCCTCGCATTGAAGGAAAAGGGATATTCCCGCTTGTATTCCGCAGCCGATGGAACATTGCGCATTGACGATGTCATGGCCGATTCTGAGGGGGATTCATTCCCGGAAGGATTGATGCTGATGGTGGACAGGGTGAAGATTGACGGGGAAATGGACGCCGATCTCAGGACCAGGCTGCTTTCCTCCATATCCGCCTGTTTCTCGGAGGGCCTCGGAAAGATGTACGTGGTCCGCGATGCCGGCTCCCGGCCGGAGATGCGCGAGTTCAACAACCGCTTCGAGGCGGACGGGATGACATTCAGGGAACCTGACGAGTATATGTTCAGTTTCAACAGCCCTCTCGGAGCCTGTCCCGTCTGCGGCGGACTCGGCAAGGTCATCGGAATCAGCGAGGACCTCGTCATACCGGACAAGGCATTGAGCATATATGACGGTGCCATTGCCTGCTGGAGAGGGGAGAAGATGGGCTGGTTCAGGGAGCATCTCATCAACGTGGCCGGGAGGTATGGCATCCCTGTATTCGAGCCTTATTGCAATCTTTCCGATGAGGTGAAGTCAATGATTTGGGAAGGGCGCAAGGCTGAAACTGAGGAGGACTCCCTCATCGGCCTCAATGAGTTTTTCAAATGGGTTGAATCCAACAAGTACAAGATACAGTACAAATATCTTCTCAGCCGCTTTTCCGGAAGGACTGTATGCGGTGAGTGCAAGGGCAGCCGTCTCCGGAAGGATGCCCTCTATGTCAAGGTGGGCGGAAAGAATATTCACGAGCTGCTGAAAATGACGGCAGGGGAGCTTCTGGACTTCTTCAGGACACTGGAACTTACTGAATATGAGACGAGTATCGTTAGAAAGGCGGTGGATGAGGTGGTCTCCCGGCTTCAGTACGTGGCGGATGTCGGATTGTCCTACCTTACACTTGACAGGGCCTGCAGCACCCTCTCCGGAGGTGAAAGTCAGAGAATCAGTCTTGTCACGGCCCTCGGCAGCTCGCTGGTGGGCTCGATGTACATTCTGGACGAACCGAGCATCGGACTTCATCCCCGCGATACAGACAGGCTCATAGGAGTCCTGAAGCGGCTCAGGGACATAGGCAACACAGTGGTCGTGGTTGAACACGACGAGGAAATCATAAAGGCTGCGGACCTCCTCATCGACATGGGGCCGCTGGCGGGAATCGACGGGGGAGAGGTGGTTTTCAAGGGTGTCGCTTCGGAAGCTTCTCCGGAGGATGTAAGCCGATCCCTCACCCTCCAGTATCTCACGGGAGCAAGACAGCGGATATCCAGGGAGAAACGCTCCTGGAACTATTCCGTCAATGTCGAAGGTGCGATGGAGCATAATCTGAAGGGCATCGATGTGTCGTTCCCTCTCGGTGTCCTCACCGTGGTGTCGGGTGTGAGCGGCAGCGGAAAATCTTCTCTCGTCGGGGATATCCTCTATCCGGCATTGTTCCGCAGGCTCAATGAGACCGGCCAGCAGCCGGGCGCATTCAGGAAACTCTCCGGCAATATCGACCGTATATCGGCCGTGGAATATGTGGACCAGAATCCCATAGGAAGGAGTTCCCGCTCCAATGCCGTGACATATCTCAAGGTCTATGACGATATCCGCAAGCTCTTCAGTGAACAGCAGTTCGCACGTATGAACGGCTTCACCCCATCATTCTTCTCCTTCAACCAGGATGGCGGCAGATGCTCGGAATGTCAGGGAGAGGGCTATGTCCATATAGGGATGCAGTTCATGGCTGATGTCACGATGCTGTGCGAGGCCTGCGGAGGAAAGCGTTTCAAACCTGAGATTCTGGAGGTAAGGTATAAGGGGAAAAATATCGATGACGTGCTGAACATGAGCGTCGAGGAGGCCATGGACTTCTTCTCGTCCCAGCCGGAACCGGCTGCCAGGACCATTGCAGCCAAACTCCAGCCCCTTGCCGATGTCGGTCTCTCCTATATCAAGCTTGGCCAGAGCAGCAGTACTCTTTCAGGCGGCGAGAGCCAGAGGATAAAGCTCGCCTACTTCCTTTCAATGACTGATTCGACAGCAAAGAAGATAATGTTCATTTTCGACGAGCCGACTACAGGTCTTCATTTTCACGATGTCGAGAAACTTGTAAAGGCTTTCGACTCGCTTCTGGACCGGGGGCATACCGTAGTGGTGGTGGAGCATAACCTGGACGTGATAAGATGCGCCGACTGGCTGATTGAACTGGGACCGGGTGCCGGCGACAGGGGAGGCTCCCTGGTTTTTGCCGGAACCCCGGAGGAACTTGCACGGAAGAAGGATACGGCCACTTCCGCATATCTGTAAACAATTTTAACCAATACTTTGACAATATGAGCACATACCCGATTGACGCCGTTGTTACCTGGGTGGACGGAAATGATCCTGAGCATAGGCGGAAACGCCTTTCCTTCGAGAAAGGAGGCGAGCTGTCGCTCGATGACGTGGCCGGAGATATCCGTTATGTGAGCATAGGCGAAATCAACTACTGTGTCGCCTCCATTCTCCGTTACGCACCATTTGTCAGGAATATCTACATAGTGACTGACAACCAGGATCCGCATCTTGAGAATCTGGTGGAACAGTATTTCCCTGGACAGTACTCCAGAATCCATATAGTTGACCACAAGGTTCTTTACCGTGGCTATGAGCATTTCCTTCCGGTGTTCAACTCTCTTTCCATAGAGACAATGATGTGGCGGATTCCGGACTTGAGCGAGCATTTCATTTATTTCAATGACGACTTTATGCTCGTCCGGCCGACGGGGCCGGAGGATTTCTTCGTAGGGGACAAGGTGGTCTGCTATGCAAACAGGATGAGCATCCCTTTCGCCAACCTCCTCCAGTTTCTCAAGCCGAAGCGGAAAGGACACAAGATGCTGACATTCAAGCATACGATGGTCCGTTCAGCGGAGGTCGCCGGAGTCGGGGATTATATCTACCGTCTGGGGCATACACCGCAATCCATGAGGGTGAGCATTCTGAAGGATTTCTTTGCAGACCATCAGGAATTGATGGAGAAGAATTGCAGTCAGCGTTTCCGGCATATTGACCAGTTCCTTCCGCAGGAGCTGTGCTTCCTTCTTTGCCGTCAGCGCAACGAACTGATTCTCAAGCCAAAGAAAGGCAATTGCCTGTATCTTCTTCCGAAAGGACACCGGTACATGGAGAACCATCTGCGCAAGTTCCGCAATTCGACGAAGGAAAAATTCTGCTGCATTAATTCATTGAACTATGCTGACGAGCCTGACCGCAATGCAGTATTGGACTGGCTCTCGGAGCGCATCCTCGGATAGCCGGGCCTCCTGATGATCGGCGGCCCGCACGGGAGGCTGGCAGTGAGGCACGGGATCGGAGGCAGACAGTGCGGACCGGCCCGGCTGTTTGCTTCAGAGGCTGTCGCTGAAGAATGGCGTCCTTACGGACTGCGCCCTCGCCGACGCTTCTATAACGTATCTTCCGACCTTGTCCAAAGACGACCCCGTTCCCTGATAACTGTCATAGCATCTGGTGATGTTGTAGAAGCCCTCGAAGGCCGGGTAACCTGCATGATTGCTCCGGTCTATCACCAGCTTGTCGAGACTTTCCTTTATGCTGCCGTCCTCGTTGAGGGGACAGATCTTGAAACTCAGGATTCGTCCTATGTCGGTCGATACGGCATTGCCCTCATTGTCATTGAATGTTCCCAATAGCATACTGCAGGCAAGACTGCCGGTGCTTTCACAGAAAGGGAAGTCATTTGAGTCTTCGTAATCGTTGCTTGCATACCTCGTCCTGTATTCGAGATTTCCCTTGTCCATATAGTCATCAGCGGTGACGGGAACCAGTCCTGCCGCCTTGTCCCCGGCTATCGAGGAACTGATCCTGTCGTCCGGGCCTATTGATGATACGCTCAGAAGGTTTACAGGCCTTATGACTGCAGGCAGATTGTTCTTCCAGGAATAGGCATAGTCCCGTGATGCATAATGCACATTGTAAGGAACATAGTAGAACCCCAGATGTCCGGGCAGAAAATCCAGCTGGGCAGTGACGCTGATATCCAGTATGATGTCAAGGATGTAATAGGCGGTGCGCTTCTTCAATGAATAGGGGTTCATGACTGTGGCAACCAGGCAGAATGCCCCGCTGGCGAAGAACGGATTTTCTGAATCGCTGGCTGTGTCCGGTTCGGGAGGAAGGAGGGCCAGCTCCATCTTTCCGTTGCTGAAGTTGTTGATCCTGAGGTTGTCGTGCCCCTTCAGAATATTGCCGAACACCCCGCTGGAAGGATTGGTCCCGATGGCCGGGTCTGTCCTGAATATATTCCAGGTGGCATTCTCGCTTCCGGCAGCTCCTCCATATACATCAATGGTGTGCAGCTCGGTATGCCCTTCCCGACCGGCCGAGCAGATGTCCAGCTGGGTGTTGTGGATGGCTCCGAGATAACGCGTCCCCGGGAAGGCCTTGTTCACGGTGCAGTACAGCTTGGACAGAAGGCACATTGCCCCGTCCGATGCCGTCTTGCCTGCGGCTATGGTCTCGCTTCCTTCAGCTTTTCCGTATATGACGGCTTCTGCCGCAGCTCCGCCTGAGAACGTTCCGGGGCGCTTCATCTGGATTCCGGCAGTCTGGCCTGGGACAATGGATGTGCCGAAGGATGTCTCCATGCAGGACCCTGTATCCATTCCAAGTATGAAATCCTTTTCAAATCTTCCCATTATGTCGGCATTGCCGTCAATCCTGAATCCAAGTGCGCCTGCGATTCCCTCATCAGGCATTGCAAATGAGGCGGGGGCGAGGATATTGCCGTCCATTCCCTTGAGCAGCACATTGGCACGGCATACTCCAAGTCCGTCCTCATTCACCGTGGCCGATTTCAATGCGGCGCCGCTTTCCTTGTCAGCAATGAGCATTTCCGGCCAGACTCCGCATGGAATCTGCAGACTTGCGCTCCTTTCCGCACTTTGCAGACTGATATGTGAAACCGGATTGGTCTTGTACGGAGTCCTGTCTGAAAGATAGAGGTAAATGTCCTTTCTGGACACTTCAGGGGCATACAGCAATATCGCTCCATTCTCCAGGCAGAGGCTGTCGATTCCTTCCGATGCCGTCCCGACAATGATTTCTTCATTCCCGCTGCTGACTGTCACTGTCCTCAGCCCGTCCGCATTCGGGAAACGGATTCTGGCCCATTGCCCGACATATTCCGGGAGTTCAGGAGGGTTGAAATTGAATAGCGGGTCGATTCCCAGTCCCGATGTGTCGATCAGCCATCCCTTCTTCCCTAGACCGTCACCGGATGCCGTGAGGGTGATTGCATATGCGGTGTTGCGTTTCACGGAGAAGTCCGTCGTCGTGTCCTCTCCTATGTAGAATCTGTATATGACATCTCCCGTGTATCCGTCGGGATTGCCGGAAACAGTCGCAGCCACCTCTATGTAGGTGCATCTGTCAGCCATGTCGGGAATCTTGTCGGGCACCTTGCCCCAGATATCCGTATTGTCAGGAAGAAGCCTGCCCCTGTCGTTTTCAAGACAGTAGAAATATGCGGTTTCCCCCTTTTCCAGAGCTGCGATGTCAGCCTCGGAGGCATAATCTCCGATATCCTCGACATTTTCCGGCACACTTCCCGAAGCGCCGAACGGTGCCATGTCCAGGGCCGCCTGCCTCAGTCTCACCGACTTCACCTTCATCCCTTCCAATGCCGAAGCATCGAACCTGAAGCCGCATCTGGCCGCCATCCTGGTCATCTTCAGGGTGAAATCACCTCCTCCTTTACCGATTTTCAAGGTATCCGAGGCGGTGAATGCCATACCTTTCTCCCCGAGCTCGGATGTGGAGGAAATGCGGTAACGCCATCTGGGCATGAATATCTCGTAGTTCGGGAAAACAGTCTTCTCCCCGATGTTTCCGACGGCATAGACCGAGTATTCACCGGCATCCAGCGTCATTTCCGGAACTGCCTCCCCGGCGAAGAACATTGCGGAATGCAGAACCCCGAACCGGTACACGGCTATATTCACATTTTCAACCGAGTTTTCATCGGGAGCTATGCCGCTTCTTGTGTCCGCAGCCGGAGCGAACCTGAACCTTACTCTCCCAGGCACCTCGTCCATCTGTCTTTCAGAGCAGGACAATGCCGATATCAGGAATGCGGACAGAAGGATTGTCCGTCCCGCAATGCGCAATTCTTCAGATTTCATAACTTTCATGATACTACTATTACAATGATGGCAGCGTCGCTTGACGGATATCCGCCCTCCACGTACAGAAGCCCTGAGCCCCTGGATTCAAGCCTGAGGACGACACCTCTTCCGTCTTCGTCCAGTTCGTAGTCGTATATGCCGTTGTTCCGGTCGAATTCCAGCTCCTCCTTACCTATGTGCACAAGGGCATCCTCGGGATCTGAATCTACCCTTATGTGGACTATGTCTCCCACCTTGCCCTCGATATACTGCCCGGGGCTTATTTTCAGGGTGGCAGGACCTTTCCTTATCAGGCTGCTCTTGTCCACCCGCCAGCTATCCTCCGAGATCCCGGTTCCGTCCGGCCTTATGACATATCTGTATTCGCAGTTCCGTTCGACATTGAAATCGGACGGGCCGTTTCCCAGGTAGAAACGATAGACAAGCCACTCTCCGGGAGGGGTGCAATAATCCTCTGAATTGTACTCCGCCTTGATTTCCACGTATGAGCATTGCGCCGCCATAGCATCGGAAATGTCCAGCACCTTGTCTTTCTCGCTGACTGCTCCCGGCAGAAGTTCTCCCTGCAGGTTCTCCATCATGTACAGCTTTGCCTCCCTGCTTTTTCCGGGAGATTCCTCGATGTTGAGGTTGTCGGCCAATGTCCCGCTGCAGATGAAGCCCTTTCCGAAAATGTCGGATGTCCCTTCGGCCCTGCCCGGAGCGAAGGCATTGGCGGATCTGGGAGAGCCTCCGATTTCCACGCTGTTCACATTGAATGAGACACCGCTGGCCAGACCGCTCCGGTCGATGCGGATCGATATCTTTGCCATCATCCTTATGAGGTCCACCGTTACCGTATCGGCCGGGGATGCGACTTTCCCTATGGCAGCCATGCCCGTCATCGGTATTCCCCGGGAATATTCATCCGGATAGGCCAGATGGTATCTGTACTGAAGAAGTTCGTCCAGGCTGCCGACGTCCATCCTGTAGCCGAAATTGGCGCAGGCCATTATCCTGCATCCTGTTCCGCACAGCCATTCCGCATCGATTGCAATCTTTCCGTCCGGACCGCTCCTGAGACGGTCTGCGTAGATATGCTCCTCAAGCCTGCCCTTCCCGTCGAAGAGGAAAAGGTTGACGTCGCTGACAAGTTCCTCGTCCGGCAATGCGGATCTGACCTCGAAACTCTCTGCAGTGCCCAGACTTATGCGGAGCCTTGCCTCATTTCCTTCCAGCGGTGTCCCGTCTGTGCAGCCTGACAGCAATGCCGCCGAGCATATCAGTCCCGTCAGGAATCCTGCCTGAAATCTCCGTCTTCTGAACAATGGTAAAATTCCCCTCATATCTTCTGCTTTATTTTCCTAGAAACCTATGGTCCTTTCATCCATCACCTTCCATTCCTTCACCCGGAATCCGCATCTTACCGTGCCGACCTCGATAGGGATGTCGGGAGAAGGCACCCCTCTTCGGCATATTGTAATGTCGAAAGCGTATGACTTGTTCCGACCGACACCGCGGCTTCCGCCAGACGGTTCAGGGTCCGGGCTTATCGTTATGGGGTAGTACGTTTTCTCTCCGCCCAGAGTACCCTCTATCACCAGTCTTGTGAACGGGGTCCCGAGACTTTCCTCCTCAGCCTTATTCGGATAGCAGTAGAGATGTATGCCGGGATGCACTACATTGTCTCCCAGATCCTCTTCAAGGGAAGCCTGCAGCAGCCCGGCCAGGACAGGATCCTTCATGTCATCTTCGGAAAGCCTGCCGCAATTGACGAACGAGCCACCCGCAGGCCCTTCTCCCGACACAGGATACATGTCCCTGGCATTGGTCAGGTATATTCTCACATCTTCCAGCGTCTGTCCGGCATAAGGCTTTTTGTGAAAATCGCAGCTTATGCTGTTGACGGTGATTTCGGACAATAGCGGCTCCAGCCTTGCCGTGATGCTCCCGTTTCCCGCCTGGACAGACGTGCAGGCCGTCATTACCGGGCTTTCCGGATTCTCCTCGCGGAGATTTGCAGATACTCCGTTCAGGTCGTCATAACGCCCTATTGCGCCGGGATCCATGCTGGAACCTGCTATTGCGAACAGAATCTTGTCTCCAGCCCTGGATGAAGCTTCAATATAATCCGAGGGAATGCTGTAGAGCCGCTGGTAGGAGTCCAGCAGCCTGAGATTGTCATCATTGAAGAAGAAAATGTCCAGACTTCCGGAATTTCCGACCGCATAACTCTCATGAACATTGAATGTCCGGACATTTTCAGTATTTTCTGGAGTCGATTCTTCGCAAGAACAAAAGGCCGGCATAATGATAATAAGCAAGGTGTAGGCCAGAACGGCCGTGTGAAGTGATATTGTGTCTAGAGACGTTGAATAGGTCAGAATTGCGGGCCGGCCTTTTGTAATATTTCCATTGAACAGTTTCATGTCGGTTGTGTTTTGTCGCAGGCAAAATTATGCAACCGTTTCCGGAAAAACACCCGGGTGTCCGGATTCAACCGCATGTTTGGAAGAATTTTAAATTTTTCCGTATGAATCTTAAATTTTCCACTGGAATTTTTAACCCTGTTCAACAAAAAAAGTCCGGCGCAATACCGGACTTTTAAATATAAAGCGTAGAAAACTGTCAGTTTTAAGCGCCGAAGTTGTCGTAGAGAATGCTCTCCGGCTGAACTCCGAGGCTGTCAAGCAGGCCTACGACCGCATTGACCATCATTGGAGGTCCGCACATGAAGTACTTGATATCCTCAGGAGCGTCGTGGTTCTTCAGATAGGTCTCGTACATCACGTTGTGAACGAAGCCTGCCACGTACTTCACGCCGGCTGCATCAGCTGCAGGATCCGGACGGTCGAGGGCGAGATGGAAGTGGAAGTTAGGGAACTCCTTCTCGATCTCGGCATAGTCCTCGAGGTAGAAGGCCTCGACAAGGCTTCTCGCACCGTAGAAGAAATGAACTTCCTTCTTGGTCTTGAGCGTCTTGAAGAGATGCATGATGTGGCTTCTGAGAGGTGCCATACCTGCACCTCCACCGACGAATACATATTCCTGTGAATCAGGATCATCCTTAGGAAGGAGGAAGTCTCCGAACGGACCGGAAATCATCACCTTGTCACCCGGATGGCGGGTATAGATGTATGAAGAGCCGATACCCGGATTTACAGGGAGAAGCTTAGGGCCTAGCTCACGAGGCACGCTCCTGTCGAACGGAGGAGTTGCGATACGCACGTTGAGCTTGATGATGTTGCCCTCGGCAGGATAAGAGGCCATTGAGTAAGCCCTCATTGTAGGAACAGGGTTCTCGCACTTGAGGTCGAAGAATCCGTATTTCTCCCATTCCTTCTTGTACTCAGGATCGACGTCGATGTCCTTGAAGTCGAATGTGCCGGCAGGAATGTCGATCTGGATGTACTCTCCGGACTTGAACTCGAGGTTCTCGCCTTCAGGAAGCCTTACGGTAAACTCCTTGATGAAGGTTGCCACATTGTGGTTGGAAATGACCTCGCACTCGAGCTTCTTCACGCTGAGAACGGACTCCGGAATCTCGATCTTGAGGTCTTCCTTGACCTTCACCTGGCAGCCGAGCCTCCAGTTGTCCTTGATCTGCTTCCTGTTGAAGAAGCCGACCTCGGTAGGGAGGATGGTTCCGCCACCTTCATTGACCTTGACCTTGCACTGGCCGCAGTTCGCCTTTCCACCGCAGGCGGACGGCAGGAAGATGTTCTGCTCCGCAAGAGTGTTCATGAGGTTTCCGCCAGGCTGGACGTCAAGATTGTATTTTCCGTTGTTGATATCGATTTTTACTGCGCCCTTAGGGCTAAGTTTTGCCTTTACCCACAGAAGCAGCACGGTCAGGATAAGTGTCACAACCGTGATGGCTGCTGCGGCGGCAATGATAGTAAGACTCATTTCATTCATATTTCAGCCTCCCTGATTAAAGTGAAATACCCATAAATGTCATGAATGCCATTGCCATAAGGCCGACAGTGATGAATGTGATGCCGATGCCCTTGAGAGCCGCAGGAACATTCGAGTATGACATCTTCTCCCTGATGGCGGCGAGGGTAACGATGGCAAGGAACCAGCCGAGACCTGAACCGAGCGAGAACACGGCAGCTTCTCCGAGATTGGAGAAATCGCGCTGCTGCATGAACAGGGAGCCTCCGAGGATTGCGCAGTTCACGGCAATGAGCGGAAGGAAGATACCGAGTTCGGAATAGAGGGTAGGGGAGAATTTCTCCACAATCATCTCCACGAGCTGGACGATGGCGGCGATTACCGCAATGAAGGTGATGAGGCTGAGGAAACTCAGGTCAACGCCTGCGAAGGAGTCGCCGAGCCAGGCAAGGGCGCCCGGGCTGAGGACGAACTTGTTGAGCAGGTAGTTGATCGGAAGAGTCACGAGCAGCACGAAGATAACAGCGACACCCAATCCGGAAGCTGTCTTTACATTTTTTGATACTGCCAGGTATGAGCACATACCGAGGAAGTATGCAAAAATCATATTGTCAACGAAAATTGACTTTACGAATAAGCTTAAATATTCCATTTCGAATGAGTGTTAATGTTATTTCTCCTGAAGGTCTTTCTGGATGCTCCTCTGTACCCATACGATGCATCCGAGGAGGATGAGGGCCATCGGAGGAAGGATCACGAGACCGTTGTTCATGTAACCGAGGTCATAGAGACACTGCGGGATCACCTGGAATCCGAACAATGTTCCTGAGCCGAGGAGTTCGCGGAAGAATGCGATGATTATGAGAATCATTGCATAGCCGGCACCGTTGGCGAGACCGTCGAGGAAAGATGGAATCGGCTTGTTGCCGAGACCGAAGGCCTCGATACGTCCCATCACGATACAGTTGGTGATGATCAGTCCGATATACACGGAAAGCTGTTTCTCGATGCTGTAGGCGAAGGCCTTGAGGAACTGGTCCACGAGAATCACCATCAGCGACACGACCACGAGCTGTACGATAATCCTGACCCTGTTCGGGATTGAATTCCTGAGGCAGGATACTATGAAGTTCGAGAAGGCGGTGACCACAATCACCGAGAGACCCATCACGAAGGCACCCTTGAGCTGGACTGTAACCGCAAGAGCGGAGCAGATACCGAGGATGAGGGTCGTGATAGGATTGCCTATGAAGATAGGCCTCAGAAGAGTTTCTTTCAATTTATCGTTCATAACAGTTCCTCCTCATTATTTAGCGGTTGCAAGCGTGTCTGCCGCATTGCAGCAGAGTGAATCGGCAGGAGCCTCAAGATTCTCCGGAAGGTCCTCGATGAGGCGGCCCTTCGGCTGGATGGCATTGAGATAAGGCTCGTATGCGTCAAGCCAGGTCTGGATTGCGGCGTTGAGACCGTTGCAGGTCATTGTCGCACCGGTGATTGCATCGACTGCATTGTCGACACCGGCAGGGGCACCGCCCTTGACAATGCTGAATGCAGGGGCATCCTCCGAGTAGATCACGGACTTGCCCTCGAACTCAGCCCTGAATGAAGGCTCGTCCTTGATCTTGGCGCCCAGACCCGGAGTCTCGGACTCGTGGTCGAAATAGACGCCTCTGATCGTCTTGTCCTCGTTTACTGCGATGTAGCCCCAGATAGGGCCCCAGAGACCGGCTCCGTAGCAGGCTGCGACAATGACTTTCTGTCCGTCCTTGTCAAATATGACAACCGGGATTGAAACCTTGTCGGTCTGTCCGTTCTTTATGAACTTGTTCTGTGCCTTGAGGGCTCCTGTGCCCACGATCTCGCAGGACTCGATGTCGAGATTCCTGTCGAGAGTTCCGTCAGCCTTGATGAGGAAAGCCTCCTTCACGGCACTTCTGTAGGCTTCGAGCACTTTGTCATTGCCCATCGCGTCAAGCTCCGATTTCTCGTAGAACTTGGCTGCGGCAAGCATCTGGCTGATGGTCTCCGCCTTCACGTTGGCATCCTGTCTCGGAGCGAGAACCTGGGACACGGTAGCGAGGACGGCGGCAACCAGCACTACGACGAGAGTCGTGTAGATGACTGTATAAATATTACCGTTAGTATTCATAATCAACAATAAGTTAAGCTGTTCTGACTCTCTTCATTCTTCTTGAAATCGCAGCCGAGGTGACATAGTGGTCGATGAGCGGAGCGAATGTGTTCATAAGAAGGATGGCAAGCATCATTCCTTCTGCATATCCAGGGTTGAAGAGCCTTACCACCACGCAGAGCGCACCGACAAGGAATCCGTAGATCCACTTGCCGCATTCGGTCTGTGCCGAGGTGACAGGGTCAGTGGCCATGAATACTGTACCGAAGGCGAAACCGCCCATGATCAGCTGATACCAGGCAGGGATGTCGGTAGCGCCGCAGACATTTCCGAGCCAGCCCACGAGAAGGGCACCGCCTACGGAAGAGATCATGATCTTCCAGCTGGCCACGCCAGTCCAGATGAGGATGACTGCTCCGATGAGGATGGCGATCACGGATGTCTCGCCTACAGATCCCGGAACGGTACCTGCGAAGAGATCCCATGCGCTGAATCCTGCGTTGTTCACTGCTGCGAGGCCTTCATTGGCATATGCGAGAGGAGTTGCTCCGGTAACGCCGTCTACCAGGCTTTCGCCGTTCCTGAGGGAAATCCACACCTCTGATCCGGACATCTTGCTCGGATAGGAGAAGAAGAGGAAAGCCCTGCAGAGGAGAGCCGGGTTGAGGAAGTTCATTCCGGTGCCGCCGAAGACTTCCTTGCCGAAGAGCACTGCGAATGCCACTGCGATGGCTAGCATCCAGAGCGGAACGTCGACAGGCACGATCAGCGGAATGAGCATTCCGGAAACGAGATATCCCTCGTTGACCTCCTCGTTGCGGATCTGGGCAGAGGCGAACTCGATGCCGAGACCTACGAGATAAGCCACGATATAGAGAGGGAGCACTTTCAGGAGTCCGTACCAGAAATTGGCGAAGAGGCCGCTTTCAACTCCGGTAGCGAGGCTGTGCTGATAACCTACGTTCCACATTCCGAAGAGGGCTGCGGGAACGAGGGCGAGCACAACGATAATCATTATTCTCTTCAGGTCGACCGCATCCCTTACGTGCGCTCCGGTGCGGGTTACCGTACCCGGAACACGGAGGAAGGTGTCGAATGCGTCGATGGTCGAGTGAAGAAACCATAACTTGCCGCCCTTCTCGAAAAGGCCCGGCTGTGGTGTTGTATTCTTTTCTTCCATAACTTCCTTGTGATTAAGCCATTTCTTTGATCATCAGGTCAATGCCCTTCTCGATGATGGCCTGGATGTCGTTCTTGGAAGGATCCACGTACTCGCAGAGGGCGAGATCCTCGGGAAGCACCTCGTAGATGCCGAACTTCTCCATCTTGTCGATGTCGCCGGCGAGGCAGGCCTTGATGAGATATACAGGGAAAATGTCCATAGGCAGCACCTTGGAATATACGTCGGACATCACGAATGCGCGTGGGCCTCCGTTTACATTGGTGTCCATATCGTATGTCTTCTTGGAACAGAGCCAGGAGAAATAGGTGCGGCTTGAGCTGAACTTGCCGAATCTGAAAGGCTTGGCCCATCCGAGAAGCTCGCGCTCGGTACCCTCGTGGATGAGGGTCACCTGGTTGTCGAAGAATCCGAGGCTTCCGTCAGGTCCCACATTCTTTCCGGTGAGGACGTCGCCGCTTATGAAGCGGATGTCGTTTGCGGAATTGTCGTAGAACTCTGCGATATCCTTCATTGAGATGCCCGGAAGAGCATCAACGTATGCCGGGTCGATGGCCTTTGGACCGGTTACGGCAACCTTTCTGGCAAGATTGAGCCTGCCGGTGTTGAGAAGCTTTCCGATTGCAGCCAGCAGAAGAAGTGACACTGTCCATACAGTCTCGCCCTTCATTATAGGGGAAATGTGGCTGATCTGGACGCCTACGTTGCCCGCAGGATGCTTTCCGCTGACAATGTGCTGGATCACATTCTCGAGCTTGTGGAACGGAGACCCTGAGAAGTTGTCGATGCTGAGGGACACGTGGACTCCGCCCTTGGTGAGCTTGCCGAGAGCATTCACGGCAGCCTGGACATTGTCGAAATCGTCCTTGAGGGCGAACTCCGGGCTCGCTGCGAGAGGAGCTGTGCTGAAGGCTGAAACAAAAATGGCCTTAGGCTCGGCGGAAGGATCCGCAACGATGCCGTAAGGTCTCTGCACAAGGCCTGCCCACAGACCGCTCTTGAGGAGAAGCTCCTTCACGTCGTCGGCAGTCATTTCGGACACCTTGTGTGAACCGAAGTCCACATACTCCTGCTGTCCGTCAGCCTTGATTTTCACTTCAAGCAACTTTCTCTTCTCACCTCTGACTACTTCGGAAACTGTTCCGCTGACAGGTGAAGTGACAAGAATATCTGGATTCTTCTTGTCTGCCAGAACCGGGGAACCGGCCAGGACCCTATCGCCTTCCTTGACCAGGAGCCTTGGGGTAAGGCCCTTGAAATCGGTTGGTTTCACGGCGATAACGTCTGGGGACACCGTCTTTCTGGTTTTCTGGACCGCCGCCCCGGAAATCGGGATGTTCAGTCCTTGTTTCAAATCGATGTTGTTTGACATTATGGTAACCTTTAATAGTTGTTCCAATGGTTATAAAAAATCCGGCTGCGAAGATACTCAATTTTTTTGATTCAATGAAATAATTCTGATGTATATCAGACTGCTGCGGACTGTGCGGTTTGCGCTTGCAATTATGGCTTGCGTTATGTAACTTTGCCATGCTAAAAAACGAAAGGAATGAAACAGATCATCTCGGAAAATGCGCCTGCCGCGATCGGCCCCTACAGCCAGGCCGTGGAAGTCGGCGGCTTTGTATATGCTTCGGGCCAGCTCCCCATCGATCCTGCGACCGGAATCTTCCCCGAAGGAGGCATAAAGGAGCAGACAAGACAGTCCCTTCTCAATGTCTCGGCTATTCTCGAGGCTGCCGGACTGTCCTTGTCCAATGTGGTCAAAACCACTGTGTATCTGGCAGATATGGGCGACTTCGCCGATATGAATGCAGTTTATTCCGAATTCTTCAAGGCTCCTTATCCGGCACGCTCGGCCGTTGCGGTAAAGGCATTGCCGAAGGGTGCGATGGTTGAGATCGAGGTGATTGCTGCGAGGAGTTGAGATGACTGCGGAGGGAAAGATACTTGAGGGGCTGGACGAACAGCAGAGAGCGGCTGTAAGCCAGACGGAAGGTCCGGTATTGATAGTGGCGGGAGCCGGGTCGGGAAAGACCAGGGTGCTGACGGGCAGGATTGCATATCTTCTGGAGAAGGGATGTGAGCCTGACCGCATTCTCGCATTGACTTTCACCAAGAAGGCCGCCACCGAGATGAAGGAGAGAATCTCCGCGATGGTAGGGGACAGGAAGGCCCGCCGCCTGTACATGGGCACCTTCCATTCCGTCTTCATCAGGTTCCTCAGGGAGTTCGCGGACAGGCTCGGATACCCTTCCTCCTTCACGATCTACGACACCGGCGACTCGGTCAGCGCCATCAAGTCCTGCCTCAAGGAGATGCATCTGGACGACAAGGTCTATAAGCCGAAGGATGTCCTGGGGCGCATCTCGATGGCGAAGAACAATCTCGTCACTCCCGCCGCCTACAAGGCCAACACCCAGGCAATCGTCAACGACACCCATGCCAAAAAGCCTGAAATATGCAATATCTACGCGAAATATGCGGAGAAATGCAAGGCTGCAGGGGTGATGGACTTCGATGACATTCTCCTGAACATGAACATATTGCTCAGGGATTTCCCGGATGCGCTGGCCTCCGTTGCAGACAGGTTCGACTACATTCTCGTGGACGAGTACCAGGACACCAACTTCGCCCAGTACCTCATTCTCAAGAAGCTGAGTCAGAGGCACAGGAACATCTGCGTGGTCGGGGACGACTCTCAGTCCATCTATGCCTTCAGGGGAGCGAAAATCGAGAATATCCTGAATTTCCGCAAGGATTATCCGGAGTGCAGGCTCTTCCGCCTCGAGCAGAACTACAGGTCCACCCGCAATATCGTCGGGGCGGCCAATTCCCTGATCGAGAAGAATGAGTCCAGAATCCCGAAGACCTGCTTTTCCAGGGGAGACGAAGGGGACAGGATCCGTCTGGTAAAGGCCTACACTGAAGCCGAGGAAGCCATTCTCATAGCCTCGGCAATCATCAAGAGAATGAGTGCGGAACATTGTCAGTATCAGGATTTTGCAATCCTGTACAGAACCAATTCCCAGTCCCGTGCCATAGAGGAGGCGCTGCGCAAGCGCAATCTCCCGTACATGATTTATTCCGGCAATTCCTTCTTCGACCGCGCCGAGGTGAAGGATATGATGGCCTACCTCAAGCTTGCCGTCAATCCCAATGACGACGAATCGTTCCGCAGGGTGCTCAACAAGCCCGCCAGAGGAATCGGCGCCACCTCGGAGGAGGCTCTGGCCAATGCTGCCCGAAATGCCGGAGTGTCATTGTTCCAGGCCTGCTCGTCAGGTGCACTGGCTGCATCCGGGCTCAAGCAGTCCGCAATGTCCAGGATTCTGGCCTTTCATTCGATGATTGCCGAGGCCAATGCCGCCGTACCGGTCAAGGATGCGTTCTCCGTCGCAAGGGAACTTTCCGCCAGATGCGGGCTCTACGCCTCCTTTAAGGAGGACAATTCTATTGAGAATCAGTCCCGTGCCGCCAATGTCGAGGAATTGCTCAACAGCATCCAGGGCTTCGTGGAGGACAGGCGCAACGAAATGAAGGAGGAAATGCTTGCGGACGGCTCGGCCGTGGATGTGGAATCCATCAATGATGAAGATCTTCCTGTCGTGACACTGGGTGATTTCCTCGAGGATATTTCCCTCCTGAGTGCCGTTGATGTCAAGGATGACGAGGATACCTCCAACAAGATAGCCCTTATGACCGTCCATTCCTCCAAGGGACTCGAGTTCCCTTATGTTTTCGTGGCGGGAATGGAGGAGAATATTTTCCCATCCGGAGGAATGTTCGCATCGCCTCAGGAAATCGAGGAGGAGCGACGTCTTTTCTATGTGGCTCTGACTAGGGCCAAGAAAGCTGTGGAGATAAGTTTCGCTTCTACGAGAATGCGGAACGGCAAGCACGAATCCAATTCGCCGAGCCGCTTCATCAGGGAAATCAATCCTGAATATGTCGAGAACCCGTTGAGGGACAGCGATTTTGATGACGAAGACGAGGGCTTCGGAGGCTTTGGCTCAGGCTTCGGGCGCAGCTCCGGGTCATGGCAGGAACGAAAGCCGGGCCGGACAGGTATGTCTTTCGGCTACGCTTCTTCATCTCCTGCGGTAAAGGCAGGTCGCAATGTCCCCGGAGCGGGCCGTACAGCCCCGTCAGGCCAGCCGTCGGGCAGGACAATCCCTTCGAATCTCAAGCCCCTGTCCAGGGCAGTCGCTGCAGGCATTGCTCCGGCACAGAGGCAGGGAACGCCTGACCGCAATCCTTCCGGTGATTTCACACCCGTGTCGGTCCTCGACCTGAGAGCCGGCCAGCGCATCGAACACAACCGCTTCGGCCTGGGTACAATAGTCGAAATATCCGGAAGCGGGACCGATCTCAAGGCCAAGATCGACTTCGACGCTTCCGGAATAAAGATTCTTCTGCTTAAATATGCCAAGATCCGCCTGGCATAAGACGTGGAAACTGTAAGAATGCCTATTGGAAATCGGTGAACATTATTTCCGCCGGCGCACGCTTCTGTGCCAGCAGCTCCTTCATCTTCTGCATTGCAGGCGCACTGTGCCTGTAGAACATCTGGAGTCCCGCACAGAGTGAATTGAGACCGGCCTGGCCGTTCTTTGCCTTGTCGAAGCGGTGCTTCGGGCATTCTCCGTTGCATAGACGGAGCCACTCGCAGCGGCGGCATTGCAATGGCAGGGAGTTGCGCTTCTCGATTCCGAATGCCATGGCCCCGTCGCAGCCGGCGAGGTCCCTGAGATTGTCCGTGGCAATGTTGCCGAGCTTGTACTCCGGATAGACGAAGTGGTCGCAGACATACACGTCTCCGTTATGCTCCACGACAATGTTGCCTCCGCAGGTCTCGGCGTATGCGCAGGTCCCCGGCATTGCCCCGACCCAGCCGGCCAGGGTAGCATCGAACATGCCCACGAAATACTGGCCTACGTCATGCCTTACCCAGTAATCGAAAATGTCGCAGAGAAGGCGGCCGTAGCCCATGTCGCTTATGGACCAGGTCCCGATACCGTCGCTTTCCCCGGCAGGATTGACAATGGTGGGGCGGACTGACTTGAGCGCCTTTCCGCTGTCATTCTTCTGATATCTGATTTTCTCCACGACGGGGAGGAACTGCATATATTTGCTGCCGATGGACTTGAGGAACTGGTAGATTTCCAGTCCGTGACCCTCGGAAGCCTTGCTGACGGCGGTCAGGGTGTTGAATTCCACGCCGCCGTAAACCAATGTCCTCAGGCCGGCCATCACCCTGCTGAATGAAGGCTCGCCCGCCTTGCTGCTCCTGTATCTGTCGTGGATGTGCTCCGGGCCGTCGATGGAAATGCCGATGAGAAAATTGTTCTCGGCGAAGAAATCCGCCCACTGCGGTGTCAGGAGCGTTCCATTGGTCTGGAGTGTGTTGTGGACTATCTTGTCCTCCGCATATTTCTTTTCGAACTCGATGGCCTTCCTGTAGAAGTCGAGTCCCATGATGAGAGGCTCGCCTCCGTGCCAGTTGAATGTGACTTCGGGAACGTCGCAGGAACCGAGATAGTTCTTGATGAGTTTTTCAAGCATATCCTCCGTCATACGTGGCTCCCTGCCGCCGTACAGGCCGGATTTGTCCAGGTAGTAACAATATCGGCAGTCCAGATTGCAGAGCGAACCGCCGGGCTTTATCATAAGATTGAACGCCAGCGGACCGGACATTCTCTCCGCATCCGCCAGCGTTATCGTATTCTTGAAGAAATCTTCAGCCATTCCGGGAATAATTATTTCTCAAGGCGCTCCTTGATGGCTTTGGTCTGCTCCTCGAAGCCAGGCTTCTCAAGCAGGGCGAACATATTCTTCTTGTAGGCCTCCACTCCCGGCTGGTTGAACGGATTCACGCCGAGGGTGTATGCACTGATGCCGCAGGCGAACTCGAAGAAGTAGAAAATTGCGCCGAGGGTCTTCTCGTTGATTCTGTCAATGCTGATTTCGAGCTGAGGCACGCCGCCGTCGATGTGGGCGAGCTTCGTTCCGAGCTGAGCCATCGCATTGCAATGCTCCACGTGCTTGCCGGCCAGGTAGTTAAGCTGGTCGAGGTTCTGAGGGTCAGAGCCGATCACCACCTCGCGGTTGCTGTTCTCCACCGTCACGACAGTCTCGAACATTGTCCTGGAGCCGTCCTGGACGAACTGGCCGAGAGAGTGCAGGTCTGTGGTATAGATGACGGAAGCAGGGTAGATACCCTTGCAGTCCTTGCCCTCGGACTCTCCGTAGAGCTGCTTCCACCATTCTCCGAGATACTGGAACTTCGGATTGAAGGAAACGAGCACCTCAATGCCCTTACCGCATTCTGAATAGAGGAGATTCCTCATTGCGGCATATTTCACGGCAGGATTGCACTCGCATCTTTTTGCAAGAGCCTTCTCTTCCTCGACTGCGCCGGCGAGCAGGGCCCTGATGTCGAAGCCTGCAAGGGCGATAGGGAGGAGTCCCACAGGGGTGAGGACCGAGAAACGGCCTCCGACATTGTCAGGAACAATGAAAGTCCTGTATCCTTCCTGGGTGGAGAGGGTTTTGAGAGCGCCCCTGCGGGCGTCGGTCACGGCCACGATGCGCCTTGAAGCCTCTGCACCGTAAACGTCCTCGATATGCTTCTTCACGATTCTGAAGGCTACTGCAGGCTCGGTAGTGGTACCGGACTTGGAGATGACGACGCAGGCGGTATTCCTTTCCTTCATCAGGTCAATGAGCTCGGCGGTGTATTCCTCTGAAAGATTGTTTCCGGCGAATACCACGTCAGGTGTGCCGCTCTTCCTCAACTCCCTGGCGAAGCTGTGTGAAAGGGCCTCGATGGCGCATTTTGCTCCGAGATAGGAGCCTCCGATGCCGATCACGACAACGAGATCGATGTTCAATGACTTCCAGTCATCGCGTACATCCTCGCAAGCCTTCACGAGCTCCTCAGGGGTCTCTGAAGGGAGATGCTTCCATCCGAGGAAATCATTTCCGGCACCATTCTCCGCCTCGAGCACGTCATAGGCGGCAAGAGCCTTCTCGACATAATTCCTGTAATCAGATTCTTTTACAAAGGAGGAACAGCCTCCGATATTGATTTTGACCATTTTTATGAAAATTTGTTTCGGCAAAGTTACTCTTTTTTATTGATAATTCTTCATTAATACGTAATTTATAGGTATATTTGCTTGATTGAAAAGTTTTAATAAAAAACGATATGACTAAAACCACTATTTTCAAGGCTCTTGCCTGTGCTGCGCTGATATCGCTTTCGGCTTCCGCCGGGGCTGTGGGCAGCGTCCGCATTGCCGCTCACCGCGGCTTCTGGGATTGTGAAGCGGCCAAAAGGACCGAGAATTCCATCGGCTCCCTCAAGGCTGCCCAGGACAATGGCTTCTGGGGTTCGGAGTTTGACATCCATCTTACCTCGGACAATGAGATCGTCGTGCATCACGACGCCAGCATCCAGGGTCAGAGCATTCACAGGAACACCTATGAATTTCTGAAACAGTTCAAGCTCGCCGACGGCACCTCGATGCCTACCCTCGACGAGTATCTCACCCAGGGGGAGAAATTCCCTGAAACCGTTCTCGTGGTCGAGTTCAAGAAGCACTCTGACCTGAACCAGGAGAATACCCTCGTTGACCTGACCCTGAAGAAACTCAGGGAGCACGGCCTCTATGACCCGTCCAGGGTGATGTTCATATCCTTCAGCATGAACATGTGCGAGAGGCTTGCAAAGCTCGCTCCGGAGTTCACCAACCAGTATCTCAACGGCGACATCGCCCCTGCGGAGCTTCACAGGAAGGGCATCAACGGAATCGACTATCATTACAATGTGATATACAAGCATCCGGAGTGGGTGACCGAAGCCCACGACCTCGGAATGTCCGTGAATGTCTGGACCGTGAACAAGGAGCAGGATATCAGGGCAATGATAGGTTTCGGAGTGGACTGCATCACCACCAATGACCCTCTGCTCGTCCGCAGGCTTCTCGGAATGGAGGAGCTCCGCAACAATCCTCCTGCAACGGAGGACCCTCTCGCAGACCCGAAGGCAGTGGTAGTGGCCGGAAATGCTCGCTTCACAATGCTCGGAGATCGTCTTGTCCGCATGGAATGGGCTGAGGACGGCAAGTTCGAGGACAGGGCCACATTGGGAATTGTGAACAGGAAGATGCCTGTGCCTCAGTATACAGTGAAGAAATCCGGCAGGAAGGTGACCATCAGGACATCCGCATTGACATTGACATATACCGGAGAAGGCAAGTTCGACGAGAACAATCTCAGCGTGACATTCACGATGGCGGATCCTTCCGCAAAGAAGGGCGTGCGCACGGTGACCTGGCATCCGGGAATGGACGACAGCGGCAACCTGCTCGGAACCACCCGTACCCTCGACCGCAATGACGGAACCACCGACAGGAACATCTTCGACAGGGGAGTGGCATCCCGCGACGGCTGGGCCATCATCGACGAGAGCGACAGACACGTTTTCGTGCCGGTGGAGTCCGACTGGAAAAACTGGGTCGGAACACGCGAGCCGGGTGAACGCCAGGACCTCTACATGTTCGCTTACGGACACGACTACAAGGCTGCCGTTTCCGATTTCGTGAAGATCGGCGGTAAGATTCCCCTCCCTCCGAAATACACCCTCGGATACTGGTGGTGCCGTTACTGGCAGTACAGTGATTTTGAGTTCGTCGGCCTCGGAAAGCAGATGCGCTCGCTCAGCATTCCTATTGACGTGATGGTCCTCGATATGGACTGGCACGAGACCTGGACCCTCACTACTAAAAAAGATTCTCCGAAGGATGAGTTCGGCCAGAGAGTGGGCTGGACAGGATATACCTGGCAGAAGAAACTCTTCCCTAATCCTTCAAACTGCCTCCAGGACCTTCACAATCTCGGTCTCAAGACTACTCTCAACCTTCATCCGGCTTCCGGCATACAGCCTTACGAGGAGCCATATGACAGATTCGTAAAGGATTATCTTTCAAGGACTTCTGACTATGATGGGCCTAAGGGCTACATAAAGGAGGACGGCAGCAAGGCCCCTGTTCCCTTCAGGATTGACGACCAGGCCTGGGCTGATGCATATTTCAATTCCGTTATCCGTCCTTTCGAGCGTCAGGGGGTAGATTTCTGGTGGCTTGACTGGCAGCAGTGGAAGCTCAGCAAATATGTTCCGAATCTGAGCAATACATTCTGGCTGAACTACACCTTCTTCAATGACATGGTGCGCCAGAGCGAGAGCGAGGGCATCTACGCCCGCCGTCCCGTAATCTATCACAGATGGGGAGGAATCGGAAGCCACCGCTATCAGATCGGCTTCTCGGGTGATACCTATGCAACCTGGAAGGTGCTCGGCTACCTGCCTTGGTTCACGGCTACCTCCTCCAACGTCGGCTACGGATACTGGGGCCACGACATAGGCGGCCACATGCAGCCTAAGGGTGTGAAGAGCACTGACCCTGAACTCTATACCAGATGGATCCAGGGCGGCGTGTTCACCCCTATCTTCAAGACCCACTCCACCAAGGACAGGACAATGGAGAAGAGGTTCTGGGTATTCCCGGAGCATTTCGACGCAATGCGTGACGCCATCCGCCTCAGGTATGACCTCTCGCCTTATATCTACAATGCCGCAAGGCAGACCTACGACACAGGTATCTCCATGTGCCGTCCTATGTACTACGAGTATCCTGAGAACAATGAGGCCTACGACTACACTGAGGAGTTCATGTTCGGCGACGACATCCTCGCCACTGTGGTATGCCAGCCTGCCGACAGCATCACTTCGCTGGCTTCCAGGACAATGTGGTTCCCTGCAGGAAACGACTGGTACGATGTGGCCACCGGTTCAATGATAAAGGGCGGCCAGGTGAAGACCCTCAGGTACACTGTCAATGAGAATCCGTATTATGTAAAGGCCGGTGCCATCATCCCTATGGCCGGTCCGGAAATCACCTCACTGCAGGAGAAGAGCAATATTCTCAAGGTGTTCGTTGCCCCGGGCGACGGCGAGAGCAGGGCTTCAGTCTATGAGGACGACGGCGCCACACAGGCCTACAAGACAGAATATGCTACGACCGAGCTCAGCAAGGTGTCGGATGCGTCATTCACCAGGGTGACCGTAGCACCTCGCAAGGGCACCTACTCCGGCATTGACCCGAACAGGCAGCTCCAGTTCGCCATCGCCGGTGTCTTCGCTCCTGAGTCAGTGACTGTCAACGGAATAGAGATTCCTTACTCAAGGTTCGCCGAGAATGACTACAGGACCGGATGCACTGTTCCGGAGTGGAGCTATGACGGTACGAATCTCACCGTGATGGTGTATCTTCCTGAGAAGCCGGCTGCCGAGGAGGTTGTCGTCGAGTGCAGGTACAATGAGTATGCACAGACCCACCGCGAGCTTCTTTCCGGAAAGAAGGGACTGATGCACAGGATGATGGACCTCACTCCGGAGGTCAAGATTGTCTTCGCCCAGTACGTGGATTCATACATGATGCTTCCGGATTCATTCCTTGCATTGGCACAGTGCTCAAGCTTCATCAGGGAAGATCCGAAGAATGCAGGCAAATATCTTGAGGAAATCAATCCTGAGAGTCTGATCGATGACCTCAGCAAGTATGAGAGCATACCTGATGACTTTATCTCCAAACTCAAGGCACTGACAACTTTAGAATAAGCGTAAGTATTTAATGGCCAAAGGTTTTGCAGCTATTGAAGAACAATGCCGCAAGGCTGTTCAGGACATAAGGAATGGTTCGTTCGCCCCCGTCTATCTTCTGATGGGGGACGAACCGTATTATCCGGACATGCTTTGTGAGGAGATCATCAGGCATGCCCTGACCGATTCCGAAAGGGATTTCAACCAGTCTGTCTATTACGGCCTGGACACGGATGCCGGCACTGTAGCCTCCGATGCAAGGAGCTACCCGATGATGGCCGAGCGCCGTCTGGTGGTGCTCAAGGAGGCCCAGAACATGAAGACGCTGGAGGATCTTGGAGCATACGCTGCTGAGCCTCTGGAATCCACGGTTCTGGTGATTCTGATGCACGGGGCTTCTGCGGACAAGCGCAGGAGCCTGTACAAGAATGTGCAGAAGAACGGCTTCGTGCTGGATTCCCCTCAGGTGCGGGATTACGAGATGCCGGAATGGATATCCGCATACTTCCGGACCAGAGGCATTGCCATAGATCCTCAGGCTGCAGCCCTGCTTGGCGAATATGCGGGAACTGACCTTGGCAAGATAGCCGTCGAGACTGACAAGATGCTCAAGAGCCTGCCGGAAGGCGTTTCGAGGGTTACTGCAGAGGACATTGAGAAGAATGTCGGCATCAGCAGGCAGTACAGCATCTTCGAGCTTACGAAGGAACTCTCGCTGAAGAATTCCCGGAAAGCGTTGAAGATTGCGGCCCATATCGCCTCGGGACCGAGATTTGTGATGGCTATGGCAGTGCCGCCGATTTTCAACCATTTCTACCGGATTCTCAGGCTGCATTCAGTGCTTAGGTACAATCCAGCCCTGCCGAGGGCGGAAAAAGCAAGAATTCTCGGCGTGAACCCGTATTTCGTGGAGGAATACGATACGGCGGTACGCAATTATCCTCTGCCGAAGTGTATGAGTATCATTGCATTGCTGGAAGAATACGATTATAAGGGAAAAGGCGGTGCGAGCGGCGAGGCCGGACAGGATGAACTCCTTTTGGAACTCGTGGCCCGCATTCTGGCCTGATAATTTTTTGTGAAATCATGGGATTGATTGAATGCAGGAACATCTGCAAAAATTTCGGCGAAAAGGTCGCTCTCGACAATGTCAGCGTGGACATTCCCGCCGGAAAGATCTTCGGCCTTCTAGGACCTAACGGAGCCGGAAAGACTACATTGATAAGAATTGTCAACAGGATTACCATTCCTAATTCCGGTGAGGTCATTTTCGATGGACGGCCCATAACCCAGAGGGACGTGGAGAGGATTGGCTATCTTCCAGAGGAAAGGGGACTTTACCGCAAGATGGAGGTAGGCGACCAGGCCATGTACCTGGCCCAGCTCAAGGGAATGAGCGCCCGTGACGCCCAGCGCGAACTCAAGAAATGGTTCGTGAAGTTCGGTATCCAGGACTGGTGGAAGAAGAAGGTTGAGGAACTCTCCAAGGGTATGGCCCAGAAGGTCCAGTTCATCACCACAGTGGTCCACAAGCCTGCCCTGATGATACTGGACGAGCCTTTCAGCGGTTTTGACCCGGTGAATACCGAGCTGATCCGCAAGGAAATCCTCGCATTGAAGGAGGAGGGAGCCACCATCATCCTCTCGACCCACAATATGGAGTCCGTCGAGGAACTTTGCGACAATATCGCCCTCATCAACAAGTCCAGGCTTGTCATCGATGGAGGCGTGGATGAGATCCGCCACAAATACGGCAACAACAATGTCGAGCTCATATACACCGGCGAGACCCCTCTCCAGTCTGTGGAAGGCCTCTACACCGTGCTTTCGGACCAGGATGACTCGGGCCGCCACACTGCGGTGCTCGCTGTTTCCGGGCAGGCAAGCGGCAATCAGGTACTCTCGTCCGTCCTTGGAAACGGCTTGACAGTCAACTCATTCAAGGAACTTCTTCCAAGAATGAACGACATTTTCATCAAACTCGTCACGGAAGGCGAATAATCATTGGAGGAAAGAAGTATGAACCTGCATACGGTAAATATCATCATCAAGCGCGAATATCTTACACGCGTAAAGAAGAAATCATTCATTATCACGACTTTCCTCGTGCCGCTTCTCTTCGTGGTGCTCTGCACTCTGCCGACACTCATAATGACGATGGCGAAGGAGGAGGCGAAGAAGATTGCCGTCGTGGACAAGTCCGGCATTGTCGCTCCGGCTCTGGAGAACACGGCCACAATGTCGTTCACGCAGTATCCGGACGCGGATCCGGAGACCATAAAGTCTTCACTGGACAGCATCGGGATGGATGCCCTCCTCTCCATTTCAGCATTGGACACGGTTTCCAGGACAGTGACAGCCACCACATACGCCGCGAAGCCTCTTGGTGTGGATATGACATCCGATCTCGAAAGGCAGATCAATGATGCCGTCGAGGCTTACCGCATCAGCACCTACGACATCGAGGGCCTGAAGGAAATAATGGCCGAGGTGAAGCCCGATGTCCGTCTCGTATCCTACAAGATGGATGAGTCCGGCAATGAAACCCTCAATGAATCAGGAATTTATATGTTCCTTTCGATGGTTCTGGGAATGATTATCTATATGTTCATCTCCATGTTCTGCGGAATGGTCATGTCCAGCGTCATCGAGGAGAAATCCAGCAGGGTAGTCGAGGTTCTCGTATCATCCGTCAAGGCCACCGAGCTCCTTTTCGGAAAGATTATCGGAGTCGCCCTTGTGGCCCTGACCCAGTTCTTCATGTGGATTGCGCTGACGGTGGTCATTCTTGCTGTCATCGGAGGCATTACCGGCTCCGGTCTCGCGGGTCTTGCTGGTGACCCGGCCCAGATGACTTCGATGACCGGCCAGATTCCAGGTGCGGCAATGCCTGAGATGCAGGACATCCTCGATGCCGCCGCTCCTGCAGACTCTCTCGCTGCCGCCAATCAGGCCGCTCCAAGTACCGGAGCTGTAATCCTGAGCACTCTTTCCAGCGTGAACTACACCCAGCTCATCATCGTGTTCGTGCTCTTCTTCGTGTTCGGCTACCTTCTCTATGCGTCGCTCTTCGCGGCTATCGGTTCCGCAGTCGAGAATGAGGCTGACAGCAACCAGCTTGTGCTGCCTCTCACGATTCCGCTGATGATCGGATTCTTCATTGCAATGTTCGTCTACAAGTCGCCTGACAGCGGTCTGGTATTCTGGGCTTCAATGTTCCCGTTCACTTCGCCTATGGTGATGCTTACCAGGGTGCTCTTCGGGGTTTCTACCTGGGAACTCGTCCTCTCTCTTGTGATTCTCATCCTCTCTTTCGTGGGATGTGCCTGGATTTCGGCGAAGATTTACAAGATAGGCATCCTGATGTTCGGCAAGAAGACCTCCTTCAAGGATCTTTGGAACTGGCTTAAAATGAAATAGTCATGATGTTGATGAAATGCTTCGCCGCCATGGCGGTGATGATTGTCTCCGTTTACGCTGCTGCACAGGATGAGTTCGCATTGTCCTGGACGAGAAAGCCTGTGGACGGACGCATGACAGGCGTGGTTTCCGCCGGGCCGGACAATGTCGCAGAGGCGATGGGCTACATCGAAAGGGGGCGCTATCATTCGCCTTCCGGCAGGGTTTACGGCAGGAAATCTTCCGTGACCCGGGCCGCAACTCTTATGATAGGGGCTCAGGAAAGCATGCGGGAGGTGAAGCAGGTCATTGCATTCTCCTCTGAGGAAATGGTGAAGGATGGACCAGAATCCGCTCTTTCCAACTGGTTCATAGACGCCCTGATGGAAAGCGTGTCGGAGATTTCCGGCAGGAAGGTGGATATCGGTTTCACCAATTTCGGAGGCATCCGGGTGGATATGCCGAAGGGTGATGTCCTTCTGGACGATATTCTGTCAATGTTTCCATTCCGCAACAATCTCTGCTATCTCGAACTCAGGGGCAGGGATGTGCGGGCCATCCTGGAGCAGATGGCCTCGTCCGGCTGGCAGGTTATCGGCGGAGTGAGGTGCGTATCTTCCAGGGACGGCCGTCTCCTGAGCGCAGAGGTGGATGGCAAACCTCTTGATGATGAGAGGGTTTACAGTGTGGCCACGGTAAGTTTTCTTCTGGATGGCGGTGATGGCTATTCCATTGCAAAGAATGCTCTCCGGCTGGACATTTTCCCTCAGGTTATCATAGATGCCATGCTTCCTTACGTGAAGTCATTGACTGCCGCAGGAAGGAACATAGAGTATTCCAGGGATGGCAGAGTTGTAATAGTGGACTGATTATGAGAAAGTTGATTGCTGCCGTTGTGACGGCTATGCTTGTTGCCTGTTCCGGAGCTTCGGCCCAGAAGCTCACTATCATGCATTTCAATGACACGCACAGTCATCTCGAACCGGAACGTGCCGGGAAATCTGCCGGCCGGGGAGGCGTAATCGAGAGGGCTGCGCTTGTGGACAGCGTCCGCAATGCCGTCGGAAGGCGGAATTTCCTTCTTCTCCACGCCGGGGATTTCAATCAGGGGACATCGTATTACACGACTCTGGGGGGAATGCTTGAGGTCGGGCTGGTCAATGCTCTCGGCTATGATGTCGTTACCCTCGGCAATCACGAGTTCGATGACGGAATCGAGCATCTCGGTCGGCGTCTTGCGGGATTGAAATGCCCTGTGGTATGCTCCAATTATGATTTCTCGCAGTTTGAGCTGGGCAAATATGTGAAACCTTACGTGGTTCTGAAGCGTGGCGGGATGAGAATAGGCATCTTCGGAATGCTGACCGACATCACGAAGGTGGTGGAGAGGACTATTGCGGACCGTCTGCCCAAGTTCGATGATGTGGAGACTGCCGACAGGTGGGCTTCTTATCTGAAGAATGAGAAGAAATGCGACATTGTCATCGCCCTGACGCATCTGGGAATAGAGAATGAGGATTTCATGGACCAGGACCTTGTCAGGGCTACAAGGAATATCGACCTTGTGGTCGGAGGACATTCGCATACTTTCATAAAGGATATTGTCTACGAGAACAATATTGACGGAAAGCCTGTTCCGATTGTCCAGAACGGATGCTGGGGACTGGACACTGCAGAACTTTCGATTGTAAAAAAATAAAACTGCATAATTATGGACAATTTACAGAAACCCAACATTGAACTTGAATCCCTTTCCGACAGGCACAGGGCGATTCTGGACATATTGCAGCTTCAGGGAAGCGTTTCCGTATCGGACCTTTCGGAGAGGCTCTCGGTTTCCGAGGTGACTATCAGGAAGGATCTTTCGACGCTGGAGAAGCAGAACAAGCTTTACAGGACCCACGGCCGTGCCATTCCGATCAGTCCTTATATCGGGGACAGGCATATCAATGAGAAGGAGAAGCAGATGGTCCGCGAGAAGAGGGCTATCGGCAAGATGGCGGCGAAGATGGTGAATGAGCATGACTCCATCCTCGTGGCTTCGGGAACGACGATTCTTTATACTGCGAAGGAGCTTGTGGAGAAGAAGAATATTACTGTCATATCAGCTTCTGTATCAGCTTCTTCCATGTTGTCGCAGAATAAGCAGATAGATGTTGTGCAGCTGGGTGGAATGGTCAGGGAGAGTTCGGTTTCCGTAGTCGGCTCCTTTGCCGAGGATATGCTGAAGTATTTCAACTGCAGTCTGCTTTTTATGGGTGCGGACGGGGTTGACCTTGATTTCGGCGTGACGACCACGAATATGATGGAGGCGAATCTGAACAGGATGATGATGAATACGTCGCAGCAGACTGTTCTCCTGGTGGACAGCACGAAGTTCGGCAAGAAGGGCTTCAGCAAGATCTGTGACATCGGGGACATCGACAGGATCATCACTGATGACGGTATTCCTCAGATGTATCTGGAGAGCCTTCAGGACCGCGGCATCGAGGTTACAGTCGTTTCGGCCAACGGTTGATCCTTTCATCCGCATATGAAAAATACCCGGATCTGTCCGGGTATTTTCGTATGTTGAGCTTGCCGGAACGATACCTCATTTCTCCGGACCAGGCCCTCCCAAACTTCGTTTGGGCCCCTCCCTCTAGTGCCGAGGGCGGCAAGTCCTGCGAAATGAGGTACCGTCCCGGCTGCCGCAATTACAGAATATTCATTGACTGCTCGCGGATCTTCTCCAGCTCGTCCTTCATTCGGACTACGACTTTCTGGATGCCGGAGTGGTTCGCCTTGGAGCCGGTCGTGTTGATTTCCCGGCCCATCTCCTGGATAATGAAGCCAAGCTTCTTTCCCGGATATTCCTCATTGTCAATGGTGTCGATGAAGTATTTGCAGTGCTGGCGGAGACGGACCTTCTCCTCGTTGATGTCGAACTTCTCGAGATAATAGATCATTTCCTCCTCAAATCGGCTCTGGTCAGGCTTCAGGGAGAACTCCTCGATGGCCTTGCCTATTTTCGCCCTGATTGCGGCGATTCTCTCCGGGTCGAAGGACTCCACCTCATCCTCCAGGTCGAGAATGTTCTGAACACGGCCCGTGACATCCCTGTATAGGGCAATCCCCTCGTGGGCCCTGTATTCGTTGACCTTTGCAATGGCCTCGTCAATGGCAGACTCTACGTCAATCCAGTTATCTTCCGTGATGATGTCCTGACGTCCGGTGTCCATAATGTCAGGGAATCTCAGAATGGTGTTCATATACAGAGCCGAGTCGGTCTTCACACCGAGCCCTTCCCCGATCTCAGCTATCTGGCGGAAGTATTCGGCGGCCAGATCCGCATTGATTTTCCTGGCTGAACCGGCTGCATTGGCCTCGAAATTCAGGAAGAAATCGATGGTGCCCCTGTGGAGCTTTTCCGCAAGTTTCTGCCTGACCATAAGCTCCTTGTCCTTCGGCAGGAGAGACGTCTTGATGTTTATGTCCGCGCTCTTGCCGTTCAACGTTCTGATTTCCACGGTCAGCTTGCCGCCCGTGAGGGAAGCCTCGGCCTTCCCGTAGCCTGTCATTGATTTTATCATTTTCTCAAAACTTTCAATCCGGAGGGCGAATTTAATGATTTTTCTCCAAAGTTCACTATATTTATAATTCCAACGGTTGATATAATATGAGTATTCAATCTGATGACAGGAAATTGAAGATTCTGCTCCTCGTGTCGCTGGCCCTGCTGGCTGGACTTGAGGCCGTTTCGGCATCGGTCAATGATTTGGACTTCCCGTTCCTCATCATTGCAGAGCTTTCTCCATACATCTTTGCATTTGCCGTGGTCTGGGCGCTGGCAACGTTCACGGACGGGAAGATATTGGAGAAAGTCATTGTCACCGCGGCTTCTCTGGCATTGCTGTACGAATGCGGAACCGGTGTGATGCAGATCTTTGGAAAGGCATCGTCGGGCAATCTGTATTATAATCTGACCGGGGACTTCCGCAATCCGGGCCCTTACGGGGGCTTCATCGCCGTGATGCTGGCAGCAATACTTCCTGCGGTATCAGGATATAGGAAGGATAAGTCCATGAAACATAATGCATTGCCATTGCTGGCCGGGTTTGCGTCCATCATTGGCATCGCGCTGCTTCCTGCGACTCTGAGCCGGACTGCCCTTGTGGCTTTCAGCGCTGCCGCATTGCTTTACATACTTAGGATAGAGCAGGTCAGACGTTTCATCGGGCGCAGGAAGTGGGTCATCGGAGCCGCTGCCCTCGTCATTCTCTCGGCCTCTGTCATTCTGTTCAATTTCAAGAGGGAATCCGCTGACGGCCGTATCCATATCTGGAAGATTGAGACAATGACGATGGCTCAGAAACCGCTTTCCGGCTACGGCCCCGGCATGGCTCTCGGCGGCTATGGGCAGACACAGGCACACTATTTCCAGACATCAGGGCCTTTCAGCCAGGAGGAGATCAGGACTGCGGGAGTGCCGGAGTTTGCCTTCAATGAATACCTGCGTTTCGGGATGGAGTGCGGATTGCCCGGCCTGGCCCTTTCTGTCCTTATTCTGCTTCTGGCCCTTGTCCTGCTGCACCGGAGGAAGTCGCCGCTTGAATATGCCCTTCTGGCATTGGGAGTATTCGCAGCTGCATCCTACCCGCTCTCGCTATGGCAGTTCAGGCTTGTCCTTGCCATAATTCTCGGCTTCGCTGCGGGAAGCAGGGACAGGGCAATGTCTATCTGCGCCTCTGCTTCCGCATTGCTCTCCGCCATCTTACTGGCCCTGAGTCTGGGGACATTATCTTCGGTCAGGGAGGCGGCCAGATTTGAAAAGAGTGCGAAGCTAAGCATTACCTTCGGCGCGGGAGACATTGATTCAGAAGACTTTGCGGAGCGCTTGCCCTATATGTGGAACAATCCTCACTTCCTGTATGATTATGCAGTGCTGCTCAGGAAAGAGAAGAAGTTCCAGGAAAGCATAGAGATAGCCCGGATGGGCTCCAGGATATCTGCAGACCCGATTTTCAATATTGCTGCCGGCCAGAGCTTTGCCGATATGAAGCAGTATGCCCAGGCTGAGGAGCAGTATCGCAGGGCGTATTACAAGGTACCTTGCCGCATCACTCCGCTTTTCCATCTGATGCAGATGCACCTGAAAAATGGTGATGACAAGGCGGCACTTGAAGTCGCAGGCCGGATTTCCACAATGCAGGTCAACAGGAAGGTCCGCATGATGGTGAAGATGAAGGAAAAGGCGGTGCATGTCAGGGACTCCCTGTCTGCGGCCGCTCAAGGGAATAATTTATAATCGATAAAAATTAGAATATTTGCTGAAAATTGCTATATTTGCGGTATTGATTGAAACAAATTATTTTATACTATGGCAAACAAATACGCAGGTACCCAGACCGAGAAAAATCTGGAAACGGCTTTCGCCGGTGAGTCTCAGGCTCGCAACAAGTACACTTATTTCGCATCCAAGGCCAAGAAAGAAGGCTACGAGCAGATCGCTGCTCTCTTCCTTGAGACAGCGGACAATGAGAAGGAGCACGCAAAGCTCTGGTTCAAGGAACTCGAGGGCATAGGTGACACCGCCCAGAACCTTGCCGCAGCTGCAGCAGGCGAGAACTACGAGTGGACCGACATGTATGACGGATTCGCAAAGACTGCCGACGAGGAAGGCTTCCATGAGCTTGCCGCCAAGTTCCGCGGCGTGGCTGCCATCGAGAAGCGTCACGAGGAGCGTTATCGTGCTCTCCTCAAGAATGTCGAGACTGCCCAGGTATTCGAGAGGTCTGAGGTGAAGGTTTGGGAGTGCCGTAACTGCGGTCACATCGTGGTCGGCACCAAGGCTCCGGAAATCTGCCCTGTCTGCGCTCATTCACAGGCTTATTTCGAGATTCACAAGGAGAATTTCTAAGGACATTCCCGGAAAATGTTATATTTGCACTGACATGGGCATTGCGCCCCGCCAGTGCATTTTTTTTGCAACCACATAATTTTTGACGATATGAAATTCAGATTTGTTCTTCCGGCTGCCGCAATAGCCCTTGCAATGATTTCGTGCAATGAGGCTCCGGCCACAAGACAGGTAATCTTCGACACTGCAGATTCAATCGGGGTGCCTTACAGGATTCCCGCAATAGCATCATTCGATGACGGTACGCTCACGGCTGTGGTTGACTACAGGCATTGCCGTTCCGACATCGGATACGGCCGTGTGGACCTGAGGGCCAGAATCTCTCCGGACAACGGCAGGACCTGGTCTGACGAGATTGTGGTCGTGGAAGGAACGGGACAGAGCGGGGCTGTGGACTGCGGTTTCGGCGACCCGGCAATCGTGAGGGACAGGGATTCTGATGAAATTCTGCTTATTGCCGTCTGCGGCGAGACCGTTTACTGGAAACAGGAGACCAACCGGAGCAATCCGAACAGGGTGGCCTTGCTCAGGAGCAATGACAGGGGACGCACCTGGTCCGCCTGGCAGGAAATCACGGAGCAGGTATATTCGCTTTTCGACGACTGCGCCGAAGGCTGTGTGCAGAGCTGTTTCGTGGGCTCGGGCAAGATTTTCCAGAGCCGTGTCATCAAGGTCGGAAGCCATTACCGCATCTATGCTGCCCTCTGCGCCAGACCCGGCGGCAACAGGGTAATTTACAGCGATGATTTCGGCCAATCCTGGAAGGCTCTCGGCGGCCCGGACGCTTTCCCTGCACGCAAAGGGGACGAGCCTAAGTGCGAGGAACTTCCGGACGGCAGCGTGATTCTCAGCAGCCGTGCCTGGGGAGGCCGCATCTTCAATATCTACAGTTACGATGATGTCGCCGCCGGAACCGGTTCCTGGGGAAATGCCGCATTCTCCGGAGCGGACAATCACGGGTGCACGGCCGTCGGCAATGCCTGCAACGGGGAAATCCTCATTGTCCCGGCCCGCAGGATTTCTGACAGGGCAAAGGTCAGGCTGGCATTTCAGTCGGTCCCTCTCGGCGAGGGCCGCAGGAATGTCGGAATCTGGTATCGTGAAGTCCCGGAGGATGTCATTGACCCTGAGGAGCTTGCCGCCGGCTGGTCCGGTCCGTACCAGGTCTCGGAAGATGATTCCGCCTATTCCACAATGATTCTCCAGAGCGACGGCCTGATCGGCTTTTTCTACGAGGAGCATCTCAATGCGGACATCACCGGCTACGATATGGTGTATGAGCCGCTCTCAGTCGAGACCATCACCGGGGGATTGTACAGGTAGATTTACCCCTCTGGCCCACAATGGCCACCTTGACCTTTCCCACAGTGGTCAGCGGGCCTACTCCGCATTGACCTCGACTTTCTCGATACGTATCTGAAATTTACCTGCCGGGGCATCGACATCCACGATTTCCCCGGCTTTTCTGCCCATCAGGGCAACGCCGACAGGGGAGTTGCACGAAAGCTTGCCCTTCTCAAGGTCCATCTCGTGATGGCTGACAATCGTGCAGGTCATCTTTCTGTTCGTGCCCAGATGCGTGAATTCCACCTTGCTCAGCAGGGAAATGCGGTCCTTCGGCAATGCGCTCCTGTCAATCACCCTGGAGTGCTGAAGCACTTTCTGCAGGAAACGGATACGGCTGATAGCCTTGCCCTGGGCCCTTCTGGCGGCCCTGTATTCGAAATTCTCGCTCAAGTCGCCCTGAGCCCTTGCCTCGGACAATTCGTCCTTGATCCGCGGATATTCCACATTGATGAGATTGTGGAGTTCAGCGGCTATTTCGTCGTATCTTTCTTTTGACAAATAATCCATATCCAATTTCTGTTCTGCGCAAGCTCCTATTTGCGCCTTATCTCATTCACCGCATCCGGCTCCGGCAATGTCCTCCCGCCCCAGCCGATCCTGAGAATGCAGGCCTCCCCGCCTGACGGCAATGCCATCCTGACAATGTAGTCCAGTTCGCTCTCTCCAATGCGGAAGCATCTGGAAATCAATGTGTCCCCGACAAATGTCTGCCTGCAGAACTTGATGGCGAGAGACGATACGAAATGACTTTCGGCAAACTCCTCCGGGAAGTCGCTGACTGCGTAATTGATATACGAGCGGTTGCCGACATGCTTGTTGAAATCCATGTCACTCTGCGTGGTGAGATGCGCCGTTTCGGAGATCAGGCTGTCAGACTCCTCGAATTTCAGTCTCGGATGCCTGGTCTGCGGAGCGCTGTCCATATTCCTCATCTCGCAGATGTCCGAGATCTGCACCGGCCTTCCAGTGGCAAGACTGACAGGAGACCATATGCCGGTCCCTGAAGCATATTCCTCACCGTTCTCCCGCATGAGCCTGAAGTCGAAATATGCCCTCGTCGATGTAAGTTCGCTGACCTTTACCTCGGAAACAAGCTTTTCTCTCCAAAGCGGCGATTTCTCGCTGAGCTTCATTGAAATCTCCGAAATCACCCACAGGAATCCTTCAGGGCGTATGTCGAATGCGGCAATATGCCTGTCGGTCATGAATGCAGCCACCGAATTCTGGAAATATGCCAATGCTGATGTCAGGCTCAGTCTGTAGTTCGGGTCAATGTCCTCGAAGGTGATCAGATATTCGTCTCTGTGAACGCCGTTAAGTTCAATATATCTCATGTCACTTTTCATTTTTCGAACGCAAAAATACTGATTATCTTTTGTTTCGAAAAAAGTTGAGGACAAATGTACAACATATTATGAAATATTTATTATATTTGCGGCGAAGTTTTTCATAGTTTAAGTTTAGGTTAAGTAGCGGGGCTATCGCAGTGAGTGCGACGGCCTCGTGAATTGTTTTATGCCGGAAATGCTTGGTTCCTAGGAGTTTGGGCTCAAGGCTCTCCTCGCAGCGTTTGACTTTTGCCTTTGTATACGTGGTTGTTCGTGAAATTCATCCATCCTGGTGCATCTCAGTGGGCCTGCTCGTGTATTACATCCAGGCGGGAATTTCACCGTGGACCTTCGTGCAATTCATCTAGGCAGCCCGATGCTATCTGAAGCCATTGTAGACAGGTTGCCCTGCCTAGATGTAGTCATTTTCGGGACATCTAGGCAGGGTACGGGCGATACAGATATCTGTAGATGGGTATGCCTGCCTAGATGAATTGCACGAAGACCATTTTCCCTGCCATCTGTGCTATGGAATCTTTAAAGTCTGGCGGACCTTCCGAGATCTTGGCTTCACGCATGGAGGATCCCGGTGTGGTTCTCCGAGCCGGAGTAGTTTTGTCAATGTGAAAGAACCAGCCCGGCAGCCGTCACAAAGCGGGCGGAGCGAGCCATTGGCGGAACTCGCGCAGCCTGCTTTGAGCAGCCGGAGGGCGTACATTCCGGCTGCGGTGACGC
>OBLI01000037.1_pt1 | contig 123481 bp, 182 predicted proteins | sample 1519701 | NCBI WGS metagenome assembly OBLI01 (sample SAMEA3663005, study PRJEB22513) | pig gut metagenome | biome: pig gut; feature: pig-associated habitat; material: faeces | place: France | collected 2012
TTCACATCAAGGTCGCCCAATTCGGGAAAAGCGGTGAGAGGAATAAGCAGCCCCTGGGAATAAACACCAAATTTATTCAATTTCATAGTCTTTATTCTATAATCCTTATTTGCCAAAAAAGCAAATCGTTCATCATCAGACGGAACCTTACTGTCAATTTCAAAATATACGCCTTTTTCTCCAATAGCAAACTCTGCTTTCTTTACTATAACTTTCCATCCACCGACCACTGCCAACTCAATATTATCAGCGCCAACGATAGGCAGAATATCATCAACTTTAACAACATATGCCAAAGCTCTTTTCCCTTCACTGGTTAACATATCTAAACTCCTTCTTTAATAAGAATAAAATTGCTTGTTTCTAGCAGTAAATCGTTTATAGTTAATTTTGAAAGATGATAATACGGAATACGAATTAACGTCATTCCATGTTTAATACACCAATTTTCTTTCTCGCTGTCCCTCTATTGCACTGCTTGAAAATGTTTTTCAGTATTCCAGCCACTTGAAGCTCTATAGTGCTGTTCTCCATCAAATTCTATGAGATATTTGTTGTTTACATAAAAATCGAAACGATATAGAACTCCTGTGCCGCTACGGCAATCCTCGAAACTTTTTTCGCGTTCAAATTGCAGATTAGCAAATTGCAAAAGTTCTTCAATCCTACTTTCGCCCCTTGAACGACCTAGACAACCACAAGAAGAAATATGTCCATTTCGTAATAGTGACGAACTTACCTCACAAAAATTTCCGCAATCACACTTGCATTTCCAAACAACGCAGTTTTGCTTTCTTTTTTCGGTAGACTCTATTACTACAAGTTTTCCAAATCGTTCCCCAGATAGGTCTTTCATATTGTTTTTCCCTAATTCAGCCGTCTGCTCTTTATTTATGCATCCACAAGAATGGCATTTTCCTTCTCTAAGACTGCGTCCAGGAATACTTTTTATTACTCCGCAGTCACACTGGCAAATCCACCAAGTCCCGTCTCCACGTTTAGTTTCGTCTATTCTTAAAGCAACAAGACGTCCATATCGTTGATTTGTTAAATCAATAATTTGATTGTTTTTACCGTGACAACCGCAAGAAACTATTTTTCCTTGCCGCAAGTGCGTGCCCCTAACTACGGTTGTATTGCCGCATTCACACTAACATATCCATCGAGCCTCTCTATCGCCCTTTTCTGGTGGGTATCTGCTAATTACAGTTAGCTTCCCAAATATCTAATTGGTTAAATCTATTATTTTTGCCATCTTACTTACCTCCAATATTAAGTAAGAAAGTAAGGCGTATACTCTATTTTTCCACAACCCACTGACAAATTCATTGCTATCCTTCAATAGGACGAATCTCATCAATAGTGACCACATATGCGAGTGCTCTTTTACCATTTATAATCATTGCTATTTAATCTCCTTTCAATTACCAACTATCGTAAAAATATACTTCAAATACTTCTGGATTCTTTCGCATCATACGACGCAGGCGGCGCAGGTTACGAATGTTACGACGTTGGATACCCTTAAATTCTCTCCAATTCCAAATTGTACTTCCACAGTCAAGCCAGTTCTTTTTGTTTATCTTACATAATGCCGTGATAACGGCATCTACATCGTCGATAGTCATTACTGTATGACTATCATTGTTTTCTCTAATCTTAAGAATGTCCATAATAATATTACGGACATTCCAGCATTTTCGCCAATAAGCAACTTCAAGGTCATAATTGTACTTGGCGAGATACTCCTTATCGAAGTAGATGAATGCAAGAGCGGGTAGATCTGCTCTTCGCTTGATTTCTATTCCATTATCAAGTCCGATAGGTCTTCACCTCTCTTTTATTATCGGGCAATAACTCCATTTATATCCACCCGCAGTTTTTCGCTTCCCTGTAGCACATTCACTAATATGCCTAATTTGTGTTTGTCTAAATGCCTCATTTACGCTTTCATATTGTTGAATTAGACACCCTCTTAAATCAAATTGATAGACCGTTTGCTTAGGTTTGGCTTGATGATTAAGGGAAAAAGATTTGTCTAAATTTTCCTTATGAGTAAGCCACTGTAAATTTGTTACAACATTATTTGTAATATTATTGTCAATATGGTCTACTTCGTACTTACTCTCACTATCTGGTAAAGGAAGGAAAGCTTCGGCAACTAGGCAATGCACCATTCTGCTCTTATAACGTTCTCCATCCCAAAGACGCACACGAATATAGCCATTTTTGGTAGACTCTCCTTGTAAAATCTATTGTGTTCTTAAGCTTTTTATCTTACCAAAATTGGATACCTCATATCTATCCTCGTATCCAGAAATCGGCTTCCAAATCTCTTCAAGTCCCATTCTTATCCTCCTCAATGTGCATCTACTAAATCTTTCTTGGGCCAAGAGGCTCGTTGCTTTCCCAAGTGATTTCATGCCAACCACTCGGACCAATTCTCTTAACTGTAAAGCCAAGACTTCTTAACCAGTCTGCGATATGGTCGCCGGCACAGTAGTGATTTTCATTATACTTAACCTTAATTTCACCATCTTTAGCTATTTCACGCAGACGGCGGCGAAAGATTTCTTGAGTGTTTTTAAAAGACTTGCCATTCAGTTCTCGCAATTCTGCTGGAGAGATCTCTTTCTTACCAAACACGATATTTATCCTTCCATTTCTTAATTGCTTTATACTATTCATTGGTATAGTAGTCATGCGTTCCTATAGATTAATGGTTCCACTGGGGAAAACAGCCAGACCAGGCTTCATCACCAGTCTCGGTATATTCATAAGACATAACCATGCTAGGCTGCCAGCCAGTATACTCGACCTCGCGGCCCATATATACAATCTTGATTACATCCCATGTATCGTCACAATCAGAAAAGCAGATAATCTCGGATACATCACGCATCATTACATCAGCATCATCGTCGCTGTAGGACTTTATGGTAATTTCGCCGTCTTCCTTGTCACGAAGGATAACACAGTTTTTGTAGGAGGTATACTTAGTGGGTTCTTTGCTTGTGAGCAGTTCAGCTTCATACTGATCGGAATATCTATTGAGGATATCGGTATATTCCTGCTCATCTTCATCTAGCATGCAACCGGCATCAGACAAGCAATTGATGATTTTGCACAATTCTTTGATAGTAGTATCCTTATAATCCTTCATAGCTATTTTCCTTTCTCTTTCTCTCATTTTCTATATATATTATATCATAATTTTTTAGAAAAAGCAAATTATTTTTCTGCTCTTTCTTCCATCTTTTTGATAATGTCACTATCAGAATAAGCGGCAAGGATTTCAAAACCGCACCACTTCTTATACCCATTGCAATTCTTACCAGAATAGATATCTTTGAGAATGTCACGCAGAACCTCGACAGTGAAGTTGTTTAGCTTACCCACATATGGAGTGCAAAAATCCAGCAAGGCTTCTCCATCGTCGCGCTTAATGAATACAGGAGGCATAGTGGCGCCACTGAACACCTTACCACGAATTACTACGCCTATAATATCTGCGGCGTTCCGCTTTTTCTTTTTGTTTTCGATTTGAGTAGCTTTCTTTCTAACAATCACGTCATTACCAACCAAGGTCGATTCGCGCAGGTAATCTTCTGTAGCTCTGCGCTCATTCTCTTCTTGGGTCACCCATTCGAGATTAGACAGCGCATTATTGCGCTTGTTGTGGTCAAGGTGATCAACCGTTAGTTCCTCTGCTTCGGGAGTTGGTTTCCAAGTAAGCATAACTACGCGGTGGAGGAGCATATACTTGTTGAGAGAGCCATGAACGTAAACTACGACATAGCCATTCGGCATAATCTTAGGCGCAATGTCAGCTTTACTCTTGTTCTTGATGTGTCCCATATTAGACACATAAAGCTCAAAAGTAGAATTGTACTTCCAACGCTCGATATTGAATTTAATGGTAGGGAAAATAGGCATATCAGTTTTTCCTTTCTTACTCTCTTTCTATATATATTATATCATAAATTTATTAAAAAATCAAATAAAAAATATCCACTGCCGTCGCGCAGTGGATATCTGTTTAACATAATTCTGAAATCAAAATTTTGTGTTCTCTTCTCAAAGCCAAATCAATTACGTCTGATGGGTAAATCTCCGACTCGAACTGCTTGATGATTTCTGCGCCGCATATAGGGCAGATGGCGCGGCCTTTGGCTCTGGCAGTACAACAGATTTTATCATTAAGGCCATCTCTCTGAAAATTGATGACGGGATCACTGATGTACATATTAACAATTACTCTTTCATGGCAAACATCGCAGTTAATCTTTAGCATTTTCTTTGTCCCTTCTTTCTTATTTTCTATATATATATTATATTACAGATTTTTGAAAAAAACAAATTATTGCAGACTGTGAAGAATTCTTTGATCCATTTGCGCAATAACAAATGAAAGTTCTTTTAGTTTAGTTTGTTTATAAACATTTGTACCCATAGCAATTCGGCCTGCAAGGTTTTCCTACTTTATATCTTCAAAGGAGTAAGTTTTGCCATATGTGACAATATCCTTGTAACTTCCTTTTATTACCAATTGATCTCCCTCTAATGCGGATATAGCAGCCAAAATAAAAGAAGACATCGGTATTAAGTTGCCAGAATAGATAAAGAACATATTACCCATATTTGTATCAGGCTTCTTTTTTGAAATAGTATTAGAGATTTCTCTGGCATAATTGGATTCTGCAAAATATTCCATACACATTTGCAAAATACGCAAAGCCTATTCTTCTTTTTCAGAAGTGTCTCCAAAATCTTGCAAATTGTTTGTAGAAAGATTGGCAATCGTATATACAAGCAATTGAGCAGCATCAGAGCTTAAGTAACCCTGTGAAACCATATTACCTAACAAGGTTGTTAAATAAATACTGCCCTGAAGTTTAAGAGCCTTTTCGGCAGTTAACTCTGTATAAGAAGTTTTTATCTGAATTGGATACGCCTTGTTTCCAACGGTGACTAATAAGTCAGTTGGTGATTTATAATTAAGCTTTACAGGTTCTCCATTTTTTGAAACAGAAACTTGTGCGCCACCTTCTGCTGCGTTAAATTCTTGTTTTACAGACTATACCATATCATTTGCCAAAACATTGACAGCAGCTTTACCTTCAAAGACGTCTTCTAAAGTTATGGCTATTGCAATTTCACCTAACGCACCTTCTGCGCCATAGGGGTTAGAGAAAGCTGAAATATTGCCTTTATCGTCTTTATGAGCTTTTAAAGACAGCAACTGTTTATTGAGCCGCGCCCAATATTTTTCTATCTTTTCATTTTTCATACCCTCTGATTTACAAGCCATAAAGAAGAAATCCTTATATTTGTTGATTTTTTGTTGCGGCGTTAGCATAAATTGCTCATGCAAGGTAGGATCTTCCGCAGCAAGCAGATTCATGATATAAGAGCCATATTCTGAACTCAATTTACGTTTTGGGAATTTTATCTCAACAGTATGCCCGCCTGTTACTTTAATTTGCCCCTTCTCCTTACCGATATTGGCATTAAGATAATCAAGCAATATTTGTACACCCTTCTGCCCCGCCGCTTTCTATATCGCCTTAAAGTCCGGATTGTTCTCAACAATTTGGTCAGCCAACTTATCTAATATTGGTGCTAGTTTGGACTTTGCTTTTCCAGAAACCAAAGCCAATGAAGAATTAATATTAATTAAAACTTTTTGCAGAATTTTTATATCCCTATTTTCGTCATCTAATGTGACTAAATTTGGATTAAAGCCATAGAGAAACTTTCGGGAAAATTCGCTTGCATCCTGGACACCCACCAAGTCATAAAACTCCCTCTCTCGTTTAAGTGCTACATCCAAATGCTAATAAAGTCTGTCCAGATAACGCTTCTCTTCAAGTTCATCAATACGATACGAATTGGTGAGGAAGTTTTCGGCAACAGAGTGTAAATAAGGGCCTTGTTTATATACTTTATCAATAGGTATATCATATTCTTTTTTCATTAAGTTACCTTCCATAGTTTCCTCCTAATAAAATAAATCTCCTACTATATAAGTAGGAGATTTACTCAATTCATCAATTTAATTTATCCGCGAGCCTTGCGGTTTCACTTCTCTCCGACTTAACAAGATGGACATAGCCAAATAGTTTTTCATCCTTGAGTCTGTCAATCATCGTTTCAATGCCCGCAGACTTCTCAAAGACTGCACGGTCTCTCTATTTGAGGTCGGCATCCATCCATAGATTAGAGCCTTTGTCGACACGGCCAAGAAGTAACTGAATGTGCTCTTTGGTCAGATTTTCTGCTTCACTGGAGATAATGATTGCATTACGTATACTGCGGCCGCGCAAAAATGCAAGAGGAATTACTTCCAACTGACCATGACTAATCAATAAATCAATGCCTTCTGCGCCACCAACATGGTCCATCATCGGACCGAGATAAGGAAGAAGTTTAGCATGTTCATCACCAGGCAAAGCACCAATTTGGTCAGTATCTTTAACCTGCACATTGTTTCGTACCCAAATAATCTTTTCAAATTCGCCCTTTTCAACAGCCTCAAGCGCGGCTACTACTAGGCTCATTGTCTTACCAGTACCCCAAGTGCCAGTAACCAACTTAACAGTAGAAGTCTTATCTTTCAACATATCAAAAGCAAGCTCTTGATGTATATTACGTGGTTTCAGCTTGCCAGTATATGCATTACTAAAGGTAGTAAACTTAACAGGGCGCAACTTGCCGTCTTGATAGCAGAATTTGTCAAGCACTTCGCCATACTCATTTACTGCTAGTACATACTCATTCTCATAAAAGATATAACCAGCCAGTTTCTGAGTTGAATAAACTTCATTATATTGTTCATCTGTTAGCTCGATTTCGGTATAGCCGGTATATTTTACTTCACTCATTTTGATCTCCTATTAACAGAAAATATCAATATCAGTAATCAGTTCGTCAACAATGCCTTTTTGTAAAGCTTCTTCTGTGCGGATATACCAATCGGTTTGAATATTTTCTTCAATTTCTTCTTCGGTATATTTGGTATTTGTGATATAAAAGTCGATCAATGTTTCCATTTGCTTTTCATAATCTCTTGCAAAAGCAACAATTTCATCATAGGTTCCACTTACACCACTACAACCACCTTTGTGCAGTACGAATACAGAATTGGGTAGCGCAAATTTTTTGTGACAAGAAAGATAAATAACCGATGCACCAGAAGCAACATAACCAAGCGCGATGCCGTAAACTGGAGTTTTAGACATTTTAATGATATTGGATAGAGTTTCTGAAACAGATAAATGACCGCCGGGACAATCGATAATAATACGAATTGGTTTGCGTTGCCCTACTGGAATGTTTTTATCTTCTCTATTCCATCTAATGATATATTGCACCAAATCAAATGTGTAATTATTGATTTCATCATTTAACCAATAGACACGATTTTCTAAGTCACTATAAAAATTTACAAGTGATGGGTCAGCCAACTACAAGTTTGCAGTTTCTGGCAGCATTGGCAAAGTGATTTCTAATTCTTCTGACATAGAATACCTCCGATATAAAAAGAGTCTCCCACTCATTATATAAGTAGGAGAATCCTTCAATTAATACATAAAAGAGTGGCTATGGTGCGCGATGACGGGATCGAACCGCCGACATCGAACTTGTAAGGATCGCGCTCATACCGACTGAGCTAATCGCGCAAATATGTACATTACTCATTGAAAAGTAACTTCTGCTACTTCAGCGGCGCTTAGCCCGTACTGTCCATCCGACCTTACCTGCGTCAGTTACTTTTCAATTTTCATGCCTTTGCCAAGGTATTTTTTCAGCACACGCCGGAGACAACGGTCGTTAACTCGAAGCAAAGAATCTTTAATTATACACGCTCGTGCTAAGCCATAATATAGGAGCACCACCGTGATTGTCCTCACCTGTGGTTCAGTATTCGATGTTTGTGCGATAAATCGTTTCTATGAGTGAGGCGGGCTGCCTACTCAGCAGACTTACTGTAAGCTTCCAGTAGTTTCCACCGTCATTTCTTCACGAATTCCATTCACTCCGGTACATTATACTTTAAACCGATATGCCAGACATCAACTGGCTGGCGACTTGTACGTGCCGCATACTCTCTGATTAACGTCTTTACTGACGAATAGGCTGTTCATCTCACTCCATTTACCACTGCTGCTGGTATTCAAGACTATGCACAGTTTGACCCTTTATCACTTATGGATAACTCCCTCTATTGGTAAATGCACTTGTCTGCTTCGTGGCACCTATTATGTATGTATTCGGTTTTGAAGAGACCGAAAACTCTTGTCTTGATTAAGGATTAGGGAGAATAATACCGAGGTCTGAGCCGTCACCCACGTAGGTGTCGGGCAACTCACCATTCCAGTTCTCTGCAAGAATCTTCTTAAGCAGTTCTGGAGTAATAGACTCGGCAAGAATCTTGTTGGCGGCCGCTTCTGCCTCAGCCTTGACCTTGATAGCCTCAGCCTCTGCAATTGCCTTCTGTGCCTGCGCTTCCTTTAGCTTGGCTTCTGCATCTGCCTCAGCAGCGGCGACCTTCTTTTCATTCTCATAGTCAGCCTTCAACTTAGCCTGCTCGGCAATCATCTTATCTTCAACCGCAGACTCGAAAGCATCAGAGAAATCAATATTAGAAAGAACAACAGTATTAACTTTTACGAAGTATTCATCGCCAATGGCAACTTTAATTGCATCCTCGACCGCAGGAGAAATAGCAGAACGCTGTGCGATAATATCCATAGCCTTGTAAGAAGACAAGACAGCCTTGGTCTTTTCAATCGCAATAGACTGAATCCGGTTCTGCAAGATTTCCAAAGAACCATACTGCGTAGCGATATCAATTACCTTATCGGGCATAATCTGATACTGAAGTGTCATAGAGATATCCATAGTCTGTGCATCACTTGAGTACGCGGCCGTTGTAATATCCACATTCTGTACCTTCGTGTCATACTTTTCATACTTGTTTACAAGCCAAAGATCAAAATTAGTACCAGCTTCGCGAACATCGGTAATCTTACCAAGATGTCTTACTACTGCCAATTCACCGGTGTTAACCGTGTGGAACGAGAAAGGAATAATGATGAATGCGATGACAAGCAACACACCAATAACGCCCGTAATACCTGTACCAACTCCGTTACCATCGTTGGCACAATAACCGCACCAGATGAACGCGCCTACAGCCAGGGCAAAAAGAACAATACCCAAAATAATACCAATTGCCATAAAATACTCCTTTTCACTCTTAAATATTTGTTGTTTATTTTTGTTTGTTGGCACGCAGTGAGAGAATCGAACTCCCATGGACGTAGGTTCGTAGCCTACCGCACTTTCCATTATGCTAACTGCGTATGTACAAGGCACATAATACGTTGCTCTAACCAACTGAGCTAACCAGCTACTCGCGTAGCCAGTGCTGGACTCGAACCAACGACCTACGGCTCCCTAAGCAAATTGATTTTATGCTGTTAGTGCCTTTATTGATTTTCTATATATATTATATCAGAATTTTGATACAATATCAAATTTTCCTTACCTATCTACCATTCCGCCATGGTAGCGTAGTGCGCCTTACGATGGACGCACAAAATTATAAAGTTTCAACATTGGGCAACCAAGTTGCTCATAAAACTCTTCTCCAAAGAATTGGTTAAAAGCATGAGGAATTTCATATTCTTGATTTTTAATCCAGCCTTTGACCTCAGTAGGATCAAGTTCGATTTCATCATCAATAACCACTCCAAAATATACAAAATCCGGATCAGAATAGCCATTATCAGTGATGAAAGTCATCTCTGGAAATTGTTCATCAATAATATCTGAATATTCCCAAAACTCTTTTCCGCCTGTTGCACGAAACATAGCCGAACAATTCTCATTCGTTAAAGGAATTTTGAATCCATAAATCAAAATTGAACTATAATCAACACTCATTTTTCTTTTCCTCTCTTTCATTTTCTATAATAATTATAACAAAAAATTAAAGGAAAATCAAATTATAAAATACAAGTATTTTTCACTAACAACATCGTTACACGAAGGTTCAAAACTACCGGCAACATACGCCGTATGGGATTTTCACCCATGTCTCTTGTATAGCTGGCTAGGGGTGTGGGATTCGAACCCACATACTACGGAGCAGACCCGTAGGCTCTGGGAGATTTAGAGTCTCCTGCTATAACCATTAAGCGAACCCCCAGTATTATTATCCAATTATTTCTTTATTGATATCAATCCAATTCATCTCAATAATGGCTTTGTCGGGGTCCATCTTATTGTACTTCATCGCTTCATCAAGAATTGCGGCGATCGAGCAGACCTTTCCGCAGCATCCACAAATAATGAAATCGCGGTAGCCGATACCGCCAATATATTTTTGTTCTCCAGTGTCCCAATACCGGACTTGAATGGGGTGAGAATAGTAAAGTTCATCCATTACCGCCTCCCTCGGAAGCTGTAATAGCTACCTTAGTTGGATTATTTAGTTTATCGATCGTCTCAATAAGCTCTTTCAATGAACTCGCGGCAGACTCAAAAGCGGAGGCAATAGTAGGGAAGCCAATCGTTCTAAAATAGTCTGCTCTTTCCACACATTGCGCTTGAATTTCACGGTGTTTATCAATATTCATATTTTATTTCTCCTATAATTATAGCGGCATTCAGGAGTTCAATCTTGGGCCGCATACTCTAACCAACTAAGTTAATGGCTAAATCAAATACTTTTATTTGAAAGTATTTAATTTGTTTTAATCCTCATGCTCGTCCAGCATTCTTGCAGTATTGATTAGTATTTGTTTGAGTTGACCATCCATATGGAAACGCTCAGCATTGATTTCGATACTTTTTAACAGATTACCATCATTGTAACGGAGGGTACTTGCTTTCCAATCACAAAACATTTCTAAAATATCTACCAATGTCATGTCGTTAATACCATTAACAAAATGCTCTGGATGGTGCCTATTCGACGCATAGTGATGTTCAAGCGCAGGACGCATCGCTTCAAGATTAGCATAATATTCTTCACTGCCAAAGGCTATTCCATTCAGTTTAGAAGTGAATTCTGCAAAGACCTCAACTTCTGGTGATTCAAGTTTAGATGCGTCATGTTTAACACCACGCATTTCAATCTTATCTATCATAAAACGAATATATTTACGCACTGCTTCAATATGCTTTTGGATTTCAACTTGACACTCCGCAACAGTAAGAGCCGGCGTAGCCTCGTTAAGTATAATTTGTTCGTTCTTTCCGCACTTCTCACAAGTTTCTAAGTCTTGACTTAAGATTATATTAGTAGGTAAACTACCATTAACTTGCTTGAAGCACTCGGTGCAATATTTTGCCACGACTACTCCTCCTACACTTTTTTAAGTCCTGGTGAGCCAGGGGAGGTTCGAACTCCCGACCACATGATTAATGGTGCCCAAGATGAGATTTGAACTCATACTGACGACGCTTCGGTTTTCCTAAACTTCCGCTCTCACATTAAGCTACTTGGACAAGTCATGTGCTCTACCGACTGAGCTACTGGCTCATGAATTGTGACTTATTTATGTTCTGATGGAGTCACCAACCACCCACCAGTCTTTCCCGATTGTCGCAATCTATTGAGTGTGATTGTCGAACACCCAACTAACGTATGGGCACGAGTGGATAAATTAGCGTGTTCACTACCCACGCTGGTGCCGAGGAAGGGATTCGAACCCATACTGCAATGCTCCTAAGGCATTTGCCTCCTTCCATTGGGCTACCTCGGCGAATGCAGAAAATACTCGGCAGCATATTAGTGAGAAAGTTTTTTCTCTCACTTTATTACATATATATTATATCATATTTTTCTCAAAAAGTCAAAATTCTTTAGTCTAATTCCCACCAGAACTCCTGAATACGTCTGTACTCATTATTCTGATAAACCTCGCCTTTCTGTTTAAAGGCTTGACGTATTCTACGGTTAGTTCTCTTCTTCAAATCTTTCTGACGTGCACTACGACGGGGTGACTTATGATAATACTGAATAGAATAAGGGACACTTGGACGATTATAATAAATATAATAATCTTTCCCATGCTCTTTACGAGTAAGGTATTCCCATTTTCTTTCATCAGTCCACCAGTATGACGAATATTCGTTCCAACATTTTTGAACATATTCATAGTCAACTTCTTTAGTAATAAAAAATACGTTGCTATAATAGGTTTTGTGATTATCCACACTGCGCTCAAGTTTGAGCTTGTAGCGCTCGTTGCGGAACCATTTGTGTTGCCTTTTTTTCATTATGCTTTCCTCCTCAGAATTAAATTAGTTTTAATATCGCATAATGATTACCTCCGTATATTATGATTTATGTAGTATGCAGCTGACTTCTATTTGGCGATGGGTGAGCGATTCGAACGCTCGGGTCGGATGCAAGCCGACACAGTAGATTTCAAGTCTACGCCCTTATGACCACTTGGGCAACCCACCGTATTAAAATTCAACAACTGCTATTGATTATGTCGCATCTTGTCATTGAACTATGTACATATGGCGGAGAGCAGTGCAGTCGAAGCACATGGGGAACATCCCCACCAGCCGCTTGCTAATACAATATCACAATCTTTTTAGAACCTCCTCAATTTCATAATCTTTTGCTAGAGATTGACATTGACTATTCGTTGGCGTAAACCATAATACTTTTTCTATCGAGCATTCGTTAACTGGTATCAGATAAACCTATCCTTCCCAACTAGTAGCAAAATAGTCAATATCTTGTGTAGAGTATCTTAATCGTTTGCCATTTGAAGAAGAATAACAATTGAACTCTATAGCATCTCCACCTTTTCTGCGAGAATGACAAGTTTTAATCTAAATTCGATATAGTCGTCCATTTGTATCCCAAATTTGGTCATATCTAGATTTATCTCCAAAAGGAATAGACACTTCTATGCCCAAAGAGATTGCTGTTTTTAATACTTCTGACTCAGTTATTTTTCCTTTTTGATTAGTAGATATGGTTTCTATATTCATTACACTTTTCTAAGATTTGATTTGTTTTAGCAGGCGGTGCCCAATCCTCTTGGGTTTACTCTCCATAGATAAAAGAATGGGGCCGGCGGCAGAAGTCGAATCCGCAACCTGCTCATTACAGGTGAGCTGCACTGCCAATTGTGCTACGCCGGCTTATATATCAAGGCGATAGTTTACGTAAATCAGCATACAAGAGCAGATATTTATAAATAAAATTGCAGAAATCGCCTTATTTAATTATGGCTGCCTGGGAGAATTATGATATCTCGACCTACGGTTTAACAGACCGCCGCTCTGCCTCTGAGCTACCAGGCAATATATGAAGTCGGAGACTTGGATTGGTTACCAAGGAGCAACTTCTTAATATCACTCTTTAAGAAAGGAAGAACAAGGCTTAAGGTTTAAGGTTTAAGGGTTAAGGAAGTCTAATACATTTCTTCATAATCTTAAAAATAATTGCAGAATAAGCCTTATGCGCTCGACCTCAATCCTCCGTAGAGCATCAAGGTTGTCTTAGCACTATTGTGTGGTTTTCATATGCGACCTTATTTACCACTATGTCCTCACTTCTGCGGTCGACGACGCAGAATCGCATACCCTCGGTTTTCTTTTCGACCTATAACAGCGTTCACCTAACGCACACAGAGGTAACCCAATGGGTGGCCAGTGCCATGGGTTTGGTAGGGATAGCGGGACTTGAACCCACATCTACGGCTTGAAGGGCCGTTATCACTGACCATTTAGACGATACCCCCCAAGAAATGTGCCTGTGAGGTTTACGCCAGTGGCACAAACTGGCGGCCGACATTTTTTAGAGCTATACTTGATAGCGAAGTCGACAGACGGTTTCCTTTGCCCCAGTTTTGATTTAAGTGGTCTATAGCCACAAGAGTAGTAATCAACTACTTAGTTCAACCGACAACGCCATGTATAAGACCACTATTACCGCAGGGATTTTACATCATCTACGGGATGTGCATCCTCACTTCTTCCCCAGAGAATGTCTTGCTTGTTTTAGGTATAGGGTGGAATGAGGTGAGCAACCTCTTTTCGTTTCGAAGACAACCACACTGCCTCCGCGTCACCAGTTACCCGTGGACTGCAACGGGACATGCCCTTACATGCTTACCTATCTTAATCTCCCCAGATAGGAAGGAGGGGTCTTTGCTCACACCGCCCACTCGGTGTCTCATAATTTAGTTGATTATCCAGTCACGCCACGTGGAGGCATTATGAATGTGACCGTTGCTCAGCCGGGATTCGAACCTGGATCATGAGGGTATGAACCTCATATGCTACCTTTGCACCACTCAGCTATACAATACAGAGCGCATCATTTTTCCAGTACTAATTTGCAGTTAGTTGAATTATATTTGCTGTCCGCGCTCTCTTAACTTTCTATAAATATTATATCATATCTTTCAAGAAAGTTCAAAATTTAAAAAGGAAGAAAACTGGAAACTTATGAGTTTACCAACTCTGGTAGCAGACGTCGGATTCGAACCGCGCCCCAGCATCCCAAATGCCGTGTGCTTCACATTACACCACGCCCGCTATAAATGTGCTAATAAGTAGTAACTACTTATTAACACTATATAAATTTATGAAAAGACCGAAAACCAAGGCACTTAATTTTGTGGAGTTGGAATCGAACCAACAATTTCGCTTTACAAGAGCAACGTCTTATCCGTTTGACAATCCTATTAATAGAGTTTGCTGTTCGTGCCTTTGTATTAAATCTCGCGCTTTGGCGGCGAAACGCCCTCTTCCATTAACGATTAAAGAGTAGAACGGCTGGAGCGATATACGGGATTCGAACCCGTACATTCAGCTTGTGGTGGTAAATACAAGATTTGAACTCATATTTTATCCCATTCTTCATCAGTGATTTGCTTAATATCACTTCTTTTCGCGGGTAAATTATATAGTTTACACCATTTCTTTATCGCATTATCGGTAACTCCATATAATTTTCCAATAGACACAAAACTGTTGTTACGAATCATTGTTTTTAACTCGCTTCTTGCTGGTCTATCACATTTCCTTTGAATTTTATGGGCGCAATCTACGCATCTTTCCGCATTGGTTTTAATTTCCACTCCACAATCTACACAATAATGTCGCTGTTTTGTGAAATCTTTTACTTCGCGCAAAGGGTAAATTTCATCTTTTTGCGTATGATAATCCCCTCTGTTAAGATAATAAATCATACTTAAATCAAGTCCATATTTTGAAGCAATTTCTTGAAAGGAAAATTTGGAATTTTTTATATCTTCTATAACTTTTAATAAAGTAGATTTATCATAATTATAAAAGAATTGCGTTCTTTCCGTATCCTTTTCTTCAATATTGTATCCATTAGGCACTAAACTTTGATAATAACGAATATAATATGCCTCACGCTCGTTTAAACAAGACTCTTCACATTCTTCCAATATTTGAAAAGTAAAATTGTTTTTGCCATATTTGTTTATGGCTTTTCCAATCAAACTTGTCGTCGAAGGTCTGCAATGTTCTTGCCACCGCAACTCAATATGAACTGATTGCCCAATATAAAGTTTTCCATTAATCAAATTTTCTATTTTGTAAATTCCACAAGTCATATCTTTCACCTCTCTAATCTTAAGTAGAAAAATTGAACCTGCACTTTACAAAATCTAACTCAAATTTTGAATGATATAAAGTTTTACATTAAACTAATCTACCGAAGGCTGAAGTGCTAACCATTAAACACCAATACCGCATTATTGTAGTTTTCGTATATTGTCTTGGCAGAAAACATGAAAACACCCAAGGTTGATTCACCATCAACAAGGCCCGTTTTTTATTTTACCTCGATTTCGTTGACTACTCGAGTGACACAATCCGTTAGGTTTACTGGATTATGGGCATATTCTTGCGCTTTATTTTGCCCTCGCTATTTCGTAGACGTCTAGCTCATCTGATCGGGACTCGCTCACCAAGGCTGCACTTCTGCCGCGAGCCTAACCTTGCGTCGAGCCGGAGAGAACCACTCTGTAGTTGCCGGGTCAACATAGTTCTTTTGGGGAACCACGCCTCGTATGGCGACCATACGATGCCACGAATAATGCCCTAAAGCGGCGGTTCATCGTTACCCACTCGACTATTCACCCATGCCGAGGTTCACTGGAATTGACATATTTATGGTTAAGGGATTGTCAATTAACCCTACCAAGAGGTGGAATCGAACCACCAACATGCGGGATACGAGCCCGTTGTTCTACCGATTGAACTATCTTGGCATATGTAATAAGCGCCTTATGTGTCGATAGCAGCCACACAAAGTGGATCTCTCTTACGCTTGTCCAAGCCTTCGGCGCTATTAATTAGTGAAGGCAATATTAAGAAAGAAAGGAAAACTTGCTTTAGTTTTTCGCCATTCCAAAACAAGAAAACAGGCTAGTGGTTTCTCCACACATTTATATTGAAAGGAAAGGAAATTATCTCTTAACTTATTACATATATATTATATCATAATTTTTGCACTTTTTCAAATTATTATTGATTAGTAATTTTATAAATGTATGCCATAACTAAACAGTTCCTATTTTATTTCTTGAATTTAGCTTTACCCATCCCGCACCGCGTGGAGGTATCAAGATTGCGAGACCTGGGGTGGCTGGATTCGAACCAGCGGATGCAGGAGTCATAGTGCCTAAGGTGAGAATTGAACTCACATTATTCCTGTCATTTGAAAGCCGGAAAATTTTATCATTAAACTACTCAGACAAGTCCTGTGCCTTGCCACTTGGCGACACCCCAATATTGGTCCTGCCCCGTTGAGTTGAACAAACGTGTGCGCGCTTATAAGGCGCGTCCTCAATGCCGTCGAGGACGAGCAGGATATATGGTGCAGATAATGGGATTTGAACCCACACGAGATTGCTCCCACCAGACCCTCAATCTGGCGCCTATTCCTGTTCGGCTATATCTGCATATCAGAGGGGTATGCTTTTAAGTCGCATTTCCCTCATGATTGTATAATAATTATAGCATAAATTTTTGAAAAAGTCAAATTTTCTATGCTCGTCACCGAGTTAAATTTCGATGACATAGCAGTTACAAAAACCAGAATATACAGTGCAAGCGTCGAGCGCGATGATGCCTTCATCGATGAATGGTTCAAAAGATTTTTTCCAATCCTTTCTATTCTTTGCAGGGAACTCTTTTCGGTCTTGATTAAGGTGACTATGTCCCCAAGAACAATGCCAGTGACCACATACAATAGTCTTGCCTGGAATGCGCGCACCATTATGCCATGCTGACATACCATTGTACCATCGCGCAGAATCCCAATCACCATCGCGCCAATTTTCTTCAACCCTTCCACTATACGGATTGCAAGGAATCCAACCATGAACAAAAATATAGTCGCCAGCTTCAACGTAATTTACTGCATTATCTACAATAAAATCAAGAAGAGGTTCGATTTCTTGCTCAAATTCAGAAAAGTCGTAAGCACCGATATAGAGGTCATATTTGTTAAATCCAGTAAACTGCATAATTGTATCAAGGGTACCATTTGAGATATGATGATTGGATATACCGCGGCGACTATATATTTCTTTTACACAATCAAACAGCAGTTCTTCGTGATTGCCGCCGACATAATTAAAACGCCCTTCGTTTACCAATCTCTTAGCAAATGCAAATACTCTGTTTGTGTCATGTCCTTTATCAAAGAGGTCGCCACATATAACGACATGATGGTCTGGATTGTTAATATCAAATCCATTTTTCTCAAGAGCCGCCATCATAGGCTCGTAGAACGAATGGACGTCACTGAGAACAAATAATTTCATATTTACCTCTCATCTCATTTTCTATATATATTATATCATATATTCGTTAAAATATCAAGATTTAATATGTAAATGGCGTCCGAAGACGCCGATATTAGATTACATCAATTTGACAACTGCGCATTACTTCCAGTGCAGCTTCATGCTTAGCGGGAGTTATGCCAGCGCAACAAGCGGAATCTACCACAAATGGGATATCGGGGAAACTGGCTTTGAGAATAAGTGCATTGCTTACAACACAAATATCGGTACAAAGACCGCAAACTTCAATACTGTCAATCTCTTGACCTAATTCTCCATTGACAATGTAGCCAATTTCTTCTGCAATTGCGCTATAGCCAAAGGTCTCCTTATTAAAGATTACTACTGCTGCCTGATCGTTCAAAACTTCGGGCACAATTTCCCAACCCTCAGTTTCAAAAATACAATGCGGTACAGGCAGATATCTGCCTTCTCTGGTATCTACATAATTTGCAAAGTGGGTATCTCTGGTATATACAACCAGACCATCTTTCATTTCTGCATATTCTTTTACCTTCGCCACGACATTGGGCACAATTGCCTGTGCTTCAGGGCTACCCAGCGCGCCATCAACGAAGTCTTTCTGCATATCAACTACCACCAATACTTTCATTTTTCTTCCTCTCTTTCTTTAATTCTTCAGTGAGTTCCTTATTCTTCTTTAATAATTCATCATTTTCAAACTGCAATCTTTGCACATAGGTATTAGATAGTATCAATCCCTGCGGATCATAACAATTGTGAAAAAAATCAAGATATTCTTGCTTAGCTGCCTCAAAAGCATTTTCCTTAATTTGTTCAAGCTCATCTTTGGGGATAGCTGTATTACCCAATTTATAACCAAAAACGACACTTATGCCCGCAAGTGCGATCGTAAGCACTAAAACTGGGAAGAATGATGCGCCCATTAAATACCCTCCTTGAGGCGGTATGCAACCGCGCCACGAAGGTATTCGAGATAATCAACATCCTGACACATTGCCTTACCACAATCGTCGCTGAGTTTTGCTACAGGGTGGTCATTAACATACTGCAACTTAATTACAATGTTAAGAGGATCAACATTTGTGTCATTGCTAAGATAAGTTCCAATACCAAAACTTACATTAATTCTACCACGGAAATGATTATAAATAGTTTGCGCCTTGTCGAAGTTGAGACTATCGCTAAAGAGCAGAGTCTTGGTCTTAGGATTAATACCCAAACTCTCATAATGTGCAATCATCTTTTCGCCCCACTCAATAGGATCGCCGCTATCATGGCGGACACCGGTGTAGCACATTGCCTGGAGCTTATCGAAGTCTCTGAGGAAGAGATCTGTGCCAAGAGTGTCGGTAAGTGCGGTACCATTGTCACCCTGATATTCCTCAAACCATTCGTTCATTGCCATCTTATTAGTATAAGCGAGAGTTACACCGGGGATACCCTGATACATCTGCACATATTCATGAGCATAGGTTCCAATAGGTTTACAACCATACTTCATTGCAAGGTAAACATTGGAGGTGCCTACGCAGTAACCTGTTTTGAGCAGTTCTCCGACTGCATAATCTTGCCATTCGCGAGAAAGTCTACGACGGCATCCAAATTCTGCAAATTTGAAATCGTATAACTCCTCACGGAAGCCAAGAATCTTGTGATAGAGCTTTTCCCTTGCAGAAGTGACTAGCTGAAGATAATCATACTTCATACGGAAGTATACCTCATTAACAATTTCGAGCAGATAAATCTCGAACTGCATAGCAGAGAAAATGGGTCCATCTACTTCAATATGAAGTTCAGTGCCTTCAAGCCAGCAGTTGACATATCTACGGAGAGGGCGCCAAAGACGAAGGAACTCGATATAATCCTTCTTAATAAAACGAAGAGTGGAGAGATAGTCAAGCTCTTCATCGGTGAAGGTGAGTGTACAAAGATGATCAATCTGTGCATTAATCTCATCACACATTTCCTTGGTAAACTCTACACCACGATTGCGACACTTAAAGATATATTTACCATTGAGGTTGGTATGCTTATGGAATTGCACTTGGTTCATATTAAACTTGTAAAGATCAGTGTCAAGCAAAGATACCACACAAGGAGAGAGTTTCATCATAGTTTTTATTCCTTCTTTCTTTCAATTTCTATAAATATTATACTACAATTTTATTAAAGATTCAAATTATTTTTTTACCCAATGGGAAATATATTCGAAAGTTGCTTCTTCTCCATCTGCCGCCAGCATACCAAGAAAGAATTCCAACTCATTACGTGTACCAACGTGAAATTGGTTTTCGTCTTTCTTACTGTTATAATACTTCAATGCCGCATCTTGAGTATAATTTTCTTTGAGATATATTTTGCAGGCGGCGACTCTATCACAAATCATTTCTGCAAGGTATTTCTTTGGCATCTTTACACAGCCAGACTTGTCACCGACAATATCTTGCCAATATTCCGCGTGATGCTTGTTACGACCTTTATGATGGAGCCAAGCTTTACTATACCCATATTTTTCTCGTTCGCCACAGTGCGGAGACTTAGTGCCAGTATAGAATTTGACACCATTCCAAAATTCCGTTGGTGAATATTTACTCAAATCGTGGGTAAGTCCTTGCCAATACAAGCCGCACTTGAAGCAGAGTTTACGTACTTCTCGGCGGTGTTTTATTACTGTTTTGAGGTGTCCGAAAAATTTATTCATCATTTCTCCTTAATAGGCCGCAGCCCGCAGTGTCTATTACTTTTTGTATTACGTCAGCTATAGCTTTTTGGTTCATATTGTCATAACTTGGTGTAGAATGGTGAACAGAATCGACGGCGAAAGTGCCAATATTACCAGAAGTGTTATTACCGTCAAGCAAATCAACACCAGCACAGTTATCGATTATACCGCAATCTGCACGCAAATCGCGTTTATACTATTTAGAACAATCAAATAAGGTCAACTGATTGGGATCAATAATGCCGCCTTCTACCGGAGTAAACATAGGCATTGGAGAGTACTTATGGCGAGTTGCCCTATGAAGTTGCTCAATTTTCTCTACAACCTCTTCATCAACAACATCCGTGCCCAATATATAGTCATCCAACTGCTCATAGGTGAAACCGAGATTGTCTTCATCAGTTTTACCACACATTCCATCAGATGGCGTCTTGTGAACCAAATGATGAGGGAGACCAAGTTCATCACCAATCTCAAGAACTTCACGGACAGTCAAGTTGCCAAGAGGAGAGAAATCTCCTGCCGCATCACCATACTTGGTTGAATATCCGACGTAATCTTCGCTGCGGTTGCAGGTGTTTACTACGCGAGAGTTGGGGTAGAAGGCAGCGACCGAATAAAGTATTGTCATACGAATGCGCGCGGGAGTATTAGTGGTATACATGTTAACTTCTTTAATTTCTTTAAATGCATTGATTCGTCCACGCAGTACTTCTCTTGCAACATCTGCACTAATGGCCCTGTATGCATCATTAATATTTATCTCATATGCTTGGATACCAAGAAAACCGCAGACTTCATAAGAGTCGCTAATATCCCTCTGCACCCCATTAGGCATCATTACACCAATCACTCTGTCAGCGCCGAGTGCTTCTACACAGAGGGCGGCCGCGATAGTGCTATCCTTACCACCGGAAATGCCGATGATTGCCTTACCATCAGGGTTGTCTTTAAAGTAATTCTTTATCCAATTGATACACTCATGTGCCTTACTCATTTCTTTTTATCTCCATTTTTCTTATTGTTATACCAGTTACTTCATTTTCGTTATGGCTTTTATAAAAGTCCTAAAGTACATCTGCTACAGTTGTCATTTCGTCAGTATATTCATAGATGTGTGTCATTTGGGGGTCTTCGTACCATTTCCCTTTTACTTGATAATCAACCCGATATCTTATGCTCATTATCATTTACCTCCAAAATAATTTTCCTCATTCGGTCATATCCTAACCAAAGCATACTGGGTGTCATACGAAAAAAATCAGCCTAATTGTCGTTTATAAGCGCTTGACGTAGTTCTGTTGCAGAAAAGGGAATAATATTTCTTTCAATAACTACTTCTTCAATATCAATTCCCTCAAACCATGTGGAGCGACACTGTTCTCGGCCGGGAAAATTAATGGACGGGCGCAGACCACATAGTTGCCAAACGCAATCAAGGACATATTTGCCCCAACTTGCATCATCGCTATACTCCGTTCTATCTGGAATAGGGATGATAATAATTCTACTATATAGTTCTTCTGCAAAGAAAGAACGCAAAATCATTTGCTCTCTCTCTTCGTAAGAAAATGGATTGCGTTTTGTGCGTGCTTCCTGTGAAGAACCAATACCGATTATTAGTCTGTCACATTGCTTCAATGCGGCTTCGACTATAGATTTATGTCCCTTATGAAAAGGCTGAAATCGACCAATATATAAACCAATTTTATGTTTGTGTTCCATATCTATCTCCTTCTTTCTTTTATCATATATATTATATCATAATTTTATAAAAAATGCAAAATAGGATAGCCAAAAGCTATCCTATTCTGTCTAGAAGTGACATGAAAATCCACTATAAAGTGGTGGTGCGGCAAGAGGGATTCGAACCCTCACTGGAAGGATTTTTGGCCACTGGGGCGAGAATCGAACTCGCATTCAGAAGGCGTTTAGTCCCACCGGTTTCCCATTAACTTACCCAATGAAGTCCCCTGTCTCTGCCGTTGGACTATTGCCGCATATGACGTTACCATACCCTCCCGCTTAATCTGACTTAGGACAGACGAGACATTGCTGGTGCGGTTGTGATGGTTGTTTATTCTTTAAAACGAAAATAACAAATCTCACTATCATAGATCAGATAGGGAGTTACTTCCCACGGTTCCTCATCGAAGTCGGTGCCGCAGAACCGTATTGGTTCTTGACCGCATTTTTCAAACCAAAAACCATTAATGCGTACTCGAAAATGATAATCATCATCAATTTCACCTGCCGCAAGTGCGTCTTCATCAAGACAAAGACGGTATGCTACAACTCTGTCTTCTGGTTTGATTTCTTCTTTAAGAACAGGCTCGATCCATGAACAAGCGCGAAGTAGCGCTTGTTGGTCAAGAGCGATGATTGTTTCCATGATAATTTCTTTAGAGAAACCTTCATCATACATTTCTTTGATAAGGGAAGAACGATACTCTTCTGTATATTCGTCATCGTTATCATACGGACTTACCCATGCAGGTGTATCAAGAGCAAAGGCACCACAATTACAATCAGTGCGGCTTTTGCTCCAAAAAACTGGATTCCTTCTTCGAACATAAGACATACAGTGCTTACACCTCATTCTTCGTATTCTTTGTGAGGATACTTGGTTTTCTTTTTCTTTTTACTTTCTATGATTTTGGTCACAGGATTAACCCCATTCCAACCTCTTCGAATAGATTGATAGAGGTCAAGCATTGGCTCCAGTTTCTTATTCTTTCTTTTCTTTTTAGACATATGTTTGACCTCCAATTGATTATATAATTATTATATCAGAAATTTAACTAAAAGTCAATTTTCTGAATGATTGATCGCGTTCCTACAGGAGACATTTATATCGATGGGTGGATCACCAGGATTAAAAATTGGACCCTGATAGGTGACGAATGGTTTCTCCATATAGCAGGGACAATAGGATGTATGGGGCGCGAGCCCTCTGCCACACTTGGGACAAATCCATCCAATTGGTGCATATTGAAATTGTTCTGTTTTTGTTGTAGTTGTCGTACCAGAAGGAACAAAAGTACGAGAAGTTTCTACATCAGTGTTTGTAGTAACGTTTTCATTGGGGCTCCAATGAGCGCCTGCATGAGTATTATTCATCTTTATTCTCCTTTCATTTCCATTTTAATTGCTTTTTCCATAATGTTATACTGAACGCTGTCTAGCAGATTATCAACAAGCGGATCGCACTTATCTTCTACTTTTGCTGTAAAAGTGTCAGCAAGACGTTCAATATTCGAGATTGCAGTTTTACCAACTATACGCGCGGTTTCCAGATCATAGTAGCCACGCTTTACTTCAAGCAAATATTCCTGGCGACGGGGGCGTAGGCAATCTTCATAAGGCTCACCAGCAATATATCTGCCGATGTACTCTTCTATACGAAGCAGATGACAAAGCTGTTTGGGATCATAACCATATTGCGCAAGAACATCTAATTTGGAAGAGTAGGGGTGTTCCATTGCGTGGTATTTTTCCATAGCAATACCCTTCATAGAATTAATGGCACGAAAAGGGTTGTAATGGGCAATTGCCTCTCTATTATCAACAAGCCGCCGCCATTCATCTACATACTTACAATTCACCCACTGAAATTCTGTAAAGAGTATTTCAAGAAAGTTGAGGTTTTGTTTCCGAAAGGTTTGAATATATAGACGAATGTCTTTAAAATCGATGTGCTCATCATTTGCACGAACATGAGTAGTACTAATGGGAGATTTATTAAATGCAATCTCTCTAAAAGTAGGAGTTACAATTAGTTTAGTGTCTACGTCAGATTTTTCATAGTCAAGACCATAGTTACCACTACCTTGATAAAAAATTCCAACAATACGATCCACATTAAAATAATTGAAAGATTCATCAAGATGTTTGTGTACTTGCTCTAATATATATTCTTTAGAATGAAAATTCATATATTTAATCCTTTTTTTATTAAATCCATAATAAGTTATCTAATCATTTTTGCTTGAAAAGTAATGGAATACAAAATACTTGGGTCATATCCTGGTAACGTCTTAACCCAGCGCCAGAATTGCTCTGGAAGGCCAGCGAATTGCTTAATTACATTTCGTTGAATCTGTGGTGCGTCCAAAGGTATAGTTTCTTTTGGCCACTCGCCTTTAACGAATTCGGGACGCCACTCAACCAGCAATGACCTCATTTGATTCATAATCATATCAAACTGATCTGGATCAATGGGCTTGTTGAATAATAAATATTCACCATTTTCAACATTGGCGCAGAATAAACAGCTTTTCAGATTTATACAATCTGTAATAAATGCGCTATCTTTAATCTGCCGCGTGTGGCCAGTGACCAAACTATGAACATAATGTGAATTTGTTACAACTGCAGAGTTCATAATTGAACTAGAGCGAACTACATAATCAGAATTCACAATATTAGTACTCTGATTAACATTCTTACTTTGGCAAACTTCGGCACTATCATAAACAAATTCACTGCCAAAGATTTGATTACTTCTTTCAACATTGGCACAAGAAGAAATATTATGACTTTCAATAATGTCTTTACTTGAGAAAACATAAGTACTATCTTTCACTCGTGAACAGCGAGATACATAGGTACTATTAGTGATTTTATCACTTTCGTAAATAGACCAACGATCAGGCACATTTACCTCAAGTTTATTCCAATAAATCTCTTGCTCTGCTGCCGTCGTGGTTAAGTGCGTATAACCCCAATGTAATATTTCTGGGGTTACATATTTATGAGTGATGACATCTATCAATTCGCCGCCGTTGGGGAAATATTTGGCAAACCATTTCTTGCCATTCTCGCAGGCACCATATTGTTCAAGAGTTTCAAGTGTTAGAAACATTCTTTGTCGCCTCCTTTTGCGCCTGCTTCTCTTTTTCTTTTTGAGCCAAGTAATCTTGATGTTCGCGCCAATCTGGGTGTTCTCTTTCCCATACTACCAAATTCATACGAGAATTAAGCAGACGCACAAATGCATTTGTTGTCATTGTTTTATTGAAATAAACGATAGGGTAGATTGTATTCTTACCAGCGATCTCTCCACCGACAATATCACGACAGAAACGCAGATACTGTGCATAGGAAAGATTTAGAAGGCGCGCGGGCAACAAATTGAAACTACCACTTGTGCTTAACTGTGACGGAAATTTATCAAAGTTAAGGCGGATGGTGTATTTACCAGGTCTGGAAGGAGACTCTTCCAAAACAAAATATTCAACTTTCGTCATAGTACAATCTCCTCCCATAACTTAACAATCTCAATCTTCTCTTCATCGGAAAGAACACATAAATCACCATAATTCTCAACACCTTCAAACATTTCGGTAGAGAATTCCGGCATTTCGGTATCTGGATTAAATCGATGAATCTTATTCTCTAACACAGGAGAAAAGTTTTTATCAATATATGCGCGGACAGTGGAAGCAGACCAGCCTGTCTGTCGTGCAGTCTCCGCGTAGGACTTACACTTATAATATATTTCATTCATTTGACGAATATCGTCAGTACTTACTCTGCGTGCCATTAGCCCCTCCAATCGAAATAAGTACCATACTGGCAAAGAAAAGCAAGCTTTACAGTATCATATCCCTTTTGATCAGGACATTCAATCTCACACCTTGCTGTATGAATACCGCATTTAATTATTTTTAAAGAGAATTCTTTCTTTGTCTTTTCTTCAAATTCAAGTATAAGCTTGGATAAATGATATATTGCGGTTCCACATCTTTGCCGATCCGGCGGATTGCTATAATTATTAAGCCCCTTTATTGTAAATCTTTTCTTGAAAGTAGCCATATTTATTCCTTTCATTTCATTCTATAATTATTATACCATCTTTTCTTCTAAAAATCAAATTTCAAAAAAAGAAAACAAGAAAAGAGAGGGTAGATGTCCCTCCCGTTTCATTTATCAGATTTAGATGGTCACGCAGTCATACATCTTTGTATTTCCATTTGTAGCCATATGCAGAATCGCGCTCTTGTCTTGCACAGCGATTTATACCAGAACCACTTTTCCCAATAATCCTTCCGGCTTGCTCACAGCTTTCATATTCTTGAATGAATTCTCCTTCTAAGGAATACTATAAAACTGGTTTACCAGTAGTATTCTTCTTCTTGGCGGCAATTAGTTCTTCGATAGGAGTGGGGTCTTCTACGAATTTCCATATATATCCTTTTGACGTTTTTATTTCTCCACGGCAGCATTTGAGAATATTACTCCCGTTAACAAGACCCATTTTTCTTCCAGCTTCGTTGGCACTGGGAAATGTAGCAACTAATTGTCCATTTGGAGTATATTGTTCAATCTCTTTGGCAAAGATCCTATTTATATAATCTTTTCGTTTTATTCCGTGCTATTTTAGCGCAGTTTGTGCTGTAGCACTACAACATCCAACTTCTTCACAGATAAGTTTTATTGTCAATCCTTCTTGCCACAACTACCAAATTCTATCATAATCATGCTATAAATCTCCTTCTCCGCCAAGAGTAGAATTATAACCATTATAATATGAATTATAATAAGCAATCCAATATTTTTCTCGCTCAAAACGTAGTTCATTGGGGCATTCTTCTATTACTTCTATCTAAAACTTATCTACTCCATATTTACGAAAAGCAAGTTGTAAATGCCCATTTTTTGTTAGGTCTTCGGCAGCATTTTTATGAGCCCGCCAACGTTTCTCGATACTCTATACTGTTTCACCAATATATACATTGTCATTTACAGTGTTTGAAATTTTATATATATAAGCCATTTTATACCTCCGGCCTTTCTTTCTACTTATAAGTAGAAAGAAAGGCCAATCAGTATAATAAAGTTATTAAATTTTTATACAATCATACATTTTGTTGGACAGGGTTTCTATCATTAAGTCCCAATTGGTTTTACCATTCAAATTTGTACACAATTCTCTGAATACGGAAGGAGACTGGCCGCTAACAAACAAAACATCTTCACTTTTTGAAAGAAAAGTATCGTTTCTCGCATTGACGTTCCACATTACCAATTTAGGGCATTGATAATTAAACTTTTTGAATTCAGCCTTTACTGTCTCGACAAAGTCTAACTTTGAAGGATATCTAAAATAAGGATCAATCTCCATATCTGAAATAACAACAAGGGCCTTAGGCATTTCATCGGGAGCAATTTTATTATCGACCGCGGTTTTCAAAATCAAACGGAAAGCTTTGTGAAGATTGGTTGAATATCCAATATCAGTTGACATAACCTTTGCTACACATTCTGCTAAGGTTGCTCCCTCCCTTAATTCCACGAAGTGGGGCTCATCAGTAAAAGTCATATACAAATTATGATAGAAAGAGGTAGCCCGCTGAGCAAAATAAGTTGCCAAACCAACAGAAGTATCCATAGGGCGGCCATACATGGAGCCAGATACATCTGCCATAATGAGAATATTATTCTCACCAGTTACGTAGTTAGGCAGTGCCTTCCACTGCGCCTCTATAATTGCATCCTCAGAACAGTAGCGGCCACCACGAGAGTACTTAGCAACAAGGTCGTAGGGAAATAGAGTAGACGCATTTACCTTGGTCTCGCCCTTTACAAGTGAAGCCTTGTAAACAGAGAAACCAATGGGGTCATGCTTTGCAAAAGCCTTACGGTAATTCTTCATCGCATATGAAGGAACCTGTGCGTACTGAATTGCCTCCCATTCCTGGGCAGACATGGAAGTCTCAACTACCTTGAGGTACTTTCTGAGGGCAGAGAGAACCTTACGGTAGGCACGAGGAGTAAGACCAAGATTAGTCATGCACTTGCGGGCAAGAGCACGAGTTTCAGCAGAGGAAGCGGTCTCAGTAGGCAGCCATTTTGCGAGCAAAGAGATTGGCTGAATCTTTCTACTACCTCTGGATGCGGCAACTGTAGCCATATCAGCATTCAACTGGTCGGCGATAACCCTCCACATTTCCTTCTCTGCAGCAGTCCCCACAAGAGTAAACATAGAGTCCCAACGATTAAAGTGAGGAATCAATGCAGCATTCTTAATGACAATGGAAGGATGGTTCTCAGCCAACCACTTCAAACAAATACGAAAAGTTCTGCGTTCTCCGAGACCTCCACGGATGTTGCCGGCGTAGAAAAGCATCTTGGTAGCGAGCAGAGGGTCTGCTGCGAAAGCAGCAGCATACTTAGCAGTGATTTCGCGCTCATCACGAGAACGAAGTGCTCCTATCTGCGCAAACAGATCAGTCAGGGCGTTGTCCTGAGTAGTATAGGCGCGTGCACCGTTTTCGGTTAACTTGGTGTTAGTGTTAGTCTTAACTGCATCTGCAAAGTTCATAGTTTCTTTCTCCTTTAACAATTTATAAATTTCGATTAGTTTTTGTTTTCGAAGAAAGCAGAGCGCATTTCGTGGTTGGCAAATCAACAGTTTGTTTCATAAATCATTTGCTGTGTGCGCTCTTAACTTTCTATATATAGTATATCGCAATTTTAAGTTTTTTTCAATTTTTCAAAGGAGAAAAATTGGGCGCCGTGAAGACGCCCAACTACAATTATTTAACTTCTTCAATATTAGCTTCGATCTTTTCTTTGATAATTTCGTCCAAGTCACCCACAAGATGTGTGAGATATTCTTTGGCGTCATCAGAAAGAATCTTGAGGACTGCATCAATTGTCAACTTTAGAGCCTATTTTTGTGCCTCACCATCAAAAGCATTTTTGTCTTTGAGTGCGTTGACATAAGTCTGATTTGTAGCTTTAATACAATCAACAATTGTCGTTTCAAGTAAATCAAGATACTTATCAGCCATTTCACTGTCTGTTTTTGCTTTACTCTCTGCTATTTTCTGTTTTACAAAGAAAATAAGAGCGGTAGTTGCTAATCCCAGAAGTGGAATGAGACATACATCAAATACTTGATCAAGAATGTTTAGCCAATCCATAATTGGTTCCTCCTTAATTGTATAAATATTTATAACTAATGCTTAAGTTATAATGATCGCCTAACGAAGTGCCTTCCGCAGAGATTGCGACATCGGTTCCTGGTTCAAGGTTGACAATACCACGACCAGAATAAGGGCATATGGTATTTCCTTTTTTTACTAAACCAACCTTGGAATCCCAAATAAATACATCATTTTTTTCTACTTTAATAGCTGGTTCAAATGTAATAGTATTTGAATTAACTGTAAAAGAAGACAACTTAGAATCAGGAGTTAAGTCGGTAGAATTGGAAAAATCGATGACTAACTTAAAAGGGGTTGGAACGTCTCCTTCTACAGGGTCAATTACAGAACTACTCGTGCCACCATATGTTTGTGCAGATCGTGCAAAAGGATAATAGCAAGTAAAAGTAATGCTTCCTTCTCCTTTATATATTCTTTTAAAAGAGTCATTTAGTGACTAATCTTCAAAACATATATATTTAATAGAGGCAGTACCCGTAACTTTTGCTGACCAAATTTTATCAGGATCTTCATCGAAGATTAAATCGTGAATTCCTTTACCATCAAATACTGTTTTTAAGTATTGAAATTGCTCTTCTGTAAGTTCATGAAATGCATAATCTACAGTAAAAGTACGATTTTTAAAAGTGGTACCAAAATAATATTGTCCGTCTCTGCCAGGAACGTCTGCGGTTTTATCATTCATGGTTGCTGTTAAATTGCTATTATATCTTGAACCGCTACTAGTTCTATAAATACCCAAATCGCGATAACTATGCTATCCATTATAAGTAAAGCCTATAAAATCCATGTCCTGGAAATTTAAATCGCCCATAATTTATTCCTCCTTTCATCAAATTTTTCTGAAACTTTTAAATTCTTTCCTTATTAAAAATACGCGTGCGCACGCCCGCGTGATTTTATCATAAAAATAAAAGGAATTCAAATTTTCTTACTCTATTTTTAAGTAGTTAAATTGGACATTTGCTCTACAAATTTGCTTTTTATTTAAAAATATGTTATAATTAAATAAACAAAAAATAGGAGGAAAAAAATGAGCAAAGATTTAACCATAACAACAACAACTGAGACTTCACCAGAAAAACTCCGTATTTATGATGAAATCTGCGGTGCTGCTTTTGTAAATTTATTTTACTTAGCGAAAGGTAATGGTCCTATTGTTCTATGTAATTTTGATCCAACTAATAAAGAGCACTTGTTTGTTCTTGGCGTTGCAAAAGGTTTGGCGGGAGCTCTCGGTAAAAAAGTTGGCTTGGATGTGAACAGATTCCAACTATGGAAACTTAACAAAGGAATTGATAAAGATTGTCGTATGATTCGTATTAAAGAACAAGATGCTGAATTTCCAATCGATCCAGAGGAGTTACTTAGCTTCATGCGCTCCAAGGCAGTTGAGGCTTGTGGTAATGACTTCACTTTCGCAGATATTTATAACCAATACTACAACAGGAAGAAGGGAAAATAATGATTTATAAAGTATATTGCGATGGTAGTACTCGTGGCAACGGCAAAGATAACGCGGTCGGCGCTTGGGCTTACGTCATTATTAACGGAGACTCCAACACTATTTCTGCGGGCGATGTACAGGCAGTGGCAGGTACAACTAATCAGCGTATGGAGCTTAGTGCCGCAATTGAAGGTATTACCAAAGCTCTCACCTTCTTGGATAAGGGTGATGTAATCAATGTATACACCGACTCTGCTTATCTGCATAATTGCTACAACCAGAAGTGGTATAAAAATTGGCAAAAGAATGGCTGGCGTAATAGCAAGAAAGAATTAGTAGCAAATCGTGATTTATGGGAAATGCTTATTCCTTACTTTGAGATGTTTGAAGTTAATTTCCATAAAGTAAAAGGTCATGCCGGAGGCCGCGATGACCATGAAAAGTGGAATGAATATGTAGATGAATTGGCGCAGAATGCGTCCAGTAGCCTAAAGGAAAAATTAGGGAGCTCTAAATTATAATAAATGGTTTAAAAAATAAATAAAATCTATATGGATGAGGAGGTGTTGTATAATGAAGATAGTCGTAATTAATGGCTATCCTCGATAGCCGAAGTGGTAAAGACACTTTTGTGCATTTATGCCAGAAGCATCTACTTTGGTGTGGTAATTTTTCTACCGTTGATTTTGTGAAAGAAGTCGCCACAATATGCGGTTGGGATGGAACTAAGTCTGCGGAAAATCGCAAGTTTCTTTCGGATTTGAAAGATTTACTGACTGAGTGGAACGATGTTCCTTATAAGAAGATTGAGAGAGCAATAGACTTATATGAGGGGAAGGCACTCTCATATGATTTCAGTAGTGACGATGTGCTATGTTTCATACATTGTAGAGAGCCAAAAGAAATACAGAAGTTTGTTGACAAGATGGGTGCGAAGACTTTACTTGTTAGGCGGCCGAGCGTCGAAAACATCCATCAGTCTAACCACGCAGACGAACAAGTGTTAGAATATTGTTATGACTATATCATAACTAATGATGGGACGATGGAAGAGTTGGAGGAAAAGGCAGTAGAATTCTTAAAAGGACTTGGCTATCGAAACTTGCGAAAATAATAAAATAGTGATATAATAATTTTATAAGAAAGAAAAGGAGAATACTATGTACGGATATATTGACGGTTACAACTTTAAAGAAATGGAGCCAATGAAATATTTTGCTCCTTCATCAGCTTGGAGCGATGAAAAGAAGAGAGATAATGCACAGTCCAAAATATTTAGCGGCGACTGGCTCGGGTCGGAAAAATTTGATGGATATTTTGCAAAGCTTGTAAAAGATGAAGATGGTAATATTGGATTATACAGCAGAAGCAGGAATGTGAAAGGAGAATTCCCCGAAAAGCATGAATGGGTACCTCATTTGCAACCCTTCTTTGATTCGCTACCCAATGGTACTTGTCTTTTGGGGGAATTGTATTTGCCTTCCGCCCCTGGGTCAAGACACATTACTACTCTCATGGGCTGCTTGAAGGAAAAGGCTATTGAACGTCAGAAAGTAGGCGAAAAACTCCATTTATATGTATTTGATATTCTTGCTTGGAACGGAGAAAGTTGGATGTCTTATCCCGCATATAAGCGCTTTGCATTTATTAATGATTTCGGCATTGCCGCAAATTACGTATCACATGCACATTATGTAAATGGTAAAGAACTTTGGACTATGTTACAAGAAATTTTAGCGCGTGGTGACGAAGGCGTTGTAATTACTCACAAGGACGGCAAGTATGAACCTGGAAAGCGTCCTAGCAAGACCACTCTCAAAATTAAGAAAGAGTTGCAGCAAACTATTGATTGTTTCTTCACCGGTGTAGGTAGTGCGCCTACCAAAGAATATACCGGTAAAGAAATCGAAACTTGGCAGTATTGGGAGAATCTTCGTACCGGAGAGAAGATTCAAGGCGAATATTTTAAGGATTACCAGAAAGGCGCTCCAATTGCCCCTATCACTAAAAGTTATTTCTATGGTTGGTGCGGTTCGCTCGAGATTGGAGTACTTCGTCATAAAGTAGGTAGTAAATGCAAAATTAACGGTGTTGTTTATGAAGATACCGATGTTTTTTCTATTGGTTGGCTCTCTGGTTTAAGCGAGGAAATGAAAGCCAATCCCAACAAATATGCCTTTCAGCCTATTGAAGTAACTGCAATGGAGTGCTGTATGATAAACGGGACTTTGCGGCATGGTAAAATGGTTGGATGGAGACCAGATTTAACTATTAAAGACTGCACCTATGAAAAAATGATGGGAATCTAAATTTTGTCGACTTCCATTGCGTATTTGCTACTTATAAGTAGAACGCAATGGAGGTTATTTTTTTTATGGGAATAATTTATAAAATAACAAATACTCTTAATAATAAAATATATGTTGGTCAAACCACACGAAATATTGCGGAAAGATGGCGAGAGCACAGATCTAAGTCAGCGCCTTCTGATGGCACTTATCTCCATAATGCAATAGCTAAATACGGAGAAGATAATTTCATTATAGAAGAAATCGATAATTGTCCAGATGCCCTACTAAATGATAAAGAAAGAGAATGGATAGCGATTCTTGATACAATGTATCCACATGGGTATAATCTTACAATAGGCGGAGAAGGTAATCCTAAAATAGATAATTCCCAAATTGTTACCCTATGGAACGAAGGAAAATCTCTCCATGAGATAGCCGATATAATGGAGATAAATATCTCAACTGTTAGTAGGCATCTTAAAGGGGTTTCTTCGTATTCTACAAAAGAAGCAACATCCCGTGCAAGGCACGGAGATTTTTCTCAAAATAGTTTACGCAAGGGCATTAATCAATATACTTGGGATGGAAAATTTGTGAAACACTATAATAATATTTATGAGATAATTCCAGATAAAAACGATTATAGGATAAGTCATTTACAATATGCCTGTCGTGGTAATTAGGCTCTTTGGAATAATTATCAATGGCGATACGATACAGAACCAGCGCCGATGCCACTAGAAAAGCCAGCTTTTTGTCGTCGTAGAGTGGCACAATTTTCGCTTGATGGAAAATATATACAAACTTTTCCATCGGCTGCCGCAGCCGCACGAGAAGTGAGCCCCTCATAGAATAGTAATGTAGTAGGCAACCAAATTTTGTAGGTATGTAAGCATAATCGCAAAACAGCCAAAGGTTACAAATGGGAGTATGACGATATCTATGAATAATGGCAAGATGGTGGGTTGGCGCGAAGATTTGAATATCAAGGATTGCACTTTAGAAAAAATTGATAATTAACTAATCGCGCCCGCTCATAACGGGCGCTACTAGTATATGTATGGGAGGCTATTATGCTACTTACTTTGTTTAAGATTTTACTTGTTTACTTTTTGTGTTGCGCGGCAGGCTATGCAGTAATGAGCTATTTGTATCATAGAACCGAAATTAAGACACTGCCCAATGTTAAATACAGATGGTTATACTATTTACTGCAGTTTACTTGGGGCCTGCCAATGAATCTCATTGGAGCGATCGTTGCTTTGGTACTTGTATGCTTTGGAAAGAGGGCCAAACTATACGGTTGGAATTATTGCTTTGAATTGCCAGTTAATTTTGGGCTTGAGTTAGGTATTTTCTTTATTGCTCCAGTTAATGACTCTGCTGACATCAAAGATCATGAACATGGGCATGCTATTCAAAATATCTATTTCGGGCCATTTTGTATTGGCATAGTTTCTATCCCGTCCGCCATTCGTTTTTGGATTAGAGAGATTCAGTATATGATTAATAAACCGCCAAAGACGAAGTATGATGATGCTTGGTTTGAGGGACAGGCAACAAAATCTGGCACTCATTTTATTAACAGTCTATAAGAAAAGGAGAGGCTATAAACCTCTCCTTTTTTGTTATTTCAAAAATACGGTCACGGAACTCAAGTTGAAGCCATATGCGCCGTTCAGCGCAGACGAGCTCCTGCTCCGAGCCGACGATGGATGCGATTGCAATACTGCTATTGAACAGATATATCTTCATACTCCTGCTCTATACTTTGATTTTCTGATACACTGCCCCCTGCGCCGCCATCATGCCAGGAGGCATTTCAGGCGGACGGAGAGGCAGTATAACAGGTGCATCATAATGCGGCACTGATTACATTGACCAGCATAGATACTCTTCTTGCCGTCTCGCTGTTCAGCTTTTGGAAATCCGCCACGCTTATCGCCGCTGTGGTTGACTCAGAACCTCCTGAAACATTGAACCTGGCGTCAGCATATGCTTTAGCCTTAAGGTCAATTGTCGGCATGATACGGACTGCATCTGTCACATAACCGTTGTTTTTTAGGTAGTGCAACAGACTGTTGGTTTTCACAGACTCTGTTGCGCTACCAACGCCTCCCCATAATGCTCCGGCAAGTTCATACCTCACTGCAGATGTCTCATTGCTGTTCATGTCCCGCACCATCTTCAATAGCTTTACACCGTATTCTGACCCAATATCTGCCATACACAGTCGCTCAATAGCGTTTCCATCGGCATCTGTGTTGTTGTACTTATAACCATTGTTTGCGGTATTGATCGCCCAAATCTGGACGAACAGGTCTACTGTTCCAATATCAGTCAGCATGTTACATAGTTCTGTTTGCGCTGTGTTTTCATTGGCATAACCTCCATCCTCCGTCCTACCTGATACAAGGCACGGAATAACAATGATTCGACAATTGTTTCTTATTTCTGAAAGTTTTGTGTGAACTCCAGAATAGTCTCTCAAAATTTTCAGAAATTTGTAAATTGTTGCATTGGTATCCGATACCCTCGTATTGTATAGGTTATTTTGACCGCCATACAAAACGATGGTTTTTGAATATGTTCCGCTATCCGGCAGCAGTGTAAAATACCCCATGCTCACAGAAACAGAGTCTACGCTCGTATTCTGCCGATATGTTCCCGTTGTCTTGAACTCGCTTTCGGTCATGAGTGGTTCGTACTCGACGGGTATTTCTGTAGTGGTTATTTCATCTTCCGGCCCCATGAGGAATATTTCTCCAGTTGAGTATGCAGACTCAAAATCAAATTCCCTATTTTTTGCAAGGAACTTAAAGCTGTTATACACTCCCGGATTACTTGTAAAGGAATACTGACATTTCGGAGCAAAGCTGAGAATGCTTCCCTCAGTTCCCGTGGTGAAATATTTCTCCTGTATTCCTCCGCACCATTTTAGGCGGAAGGGCTTTGTTTCGTCCATGGCATCATACAAACGACTGTAATCGCTTATGCAATCCATCAGTATGAGGTTCATGTAGATTTTTACTGATTTGTTTAGGATTTCTTCTGCTCCCGCATCGCTGTACTTGAGGACTTCGCAAGTATGTAGGGTCATATTAAGTGACCTATAGGAGAAATTTGTAAGGTTTCCGTTAGTCATCGTGTCCTTACAGTGCGGCGTTTGGTACTCAGTACCGTTTACCGTAATGTTCGACCCAACCATATCCGTTACGAGATTTCCGCTGTCATCTGCAAAATCGTCAGGAAGATAAGCTGTCGTAGCCCCGTTGACATCGTCGTATATACATTTAGCGACGAGTTTACGGACATTATCCTCCATTTTTGGTATGTCATATATGTACCCTACCCAATAGTCTTCCGTTGATCCTGCGCCATTGTGCATATCCAGACCGGCATGGATATTATCCTCTCCTATGTACTGGATCGTGTCTCGGACGAATCTCATCTCCGGCTCGGAGAAAGGATATTTCCCGGATTCTCCATTTCCAGTCGTTCGGCCCCACCATCCATCATAATTTCGGTTGGTGTTCACGCCGTTTGAATTTGATAGACTCATAGCGGGATTAACCAAAGGATTCACCACAAACCGCACATGCTGACACACATATTTTAGAGTGGGATTTATGTCCTTTGTCAGGTCGATGGTGCACAGTATTTGACAGATACGCCAGCAGGACAGAATGGCGTTTTTCTCCGATGAGTGCGTTCCTGCATGCAAAATGTATGTTTTTTCGTAAGTTCCGCTTTTCGGTGTAAAAACATAATACCGAAGGTCTGTAGTGCCATCTGCTGCCTTCCCTTTTGGTGCATTCTCGTCATTAAGACTACAAGTAACAGTATAATTACCGCTGGAGTTACTCTGCGTGGCAATGTCGTCATAAGCCTGATACCAGGCGCCAGCACCTTGATTCGTTACCGCTTCGCTGATGGTGGTTTCCTCCGGAGCGTTGTCAAGACCGGGGACATAGAACCTGAATCCGGTCGCAACCGGCTCATCTGCCTCCACCGTCACCACAAAGTTCGCCGTCATTCCCTGGTAAGTCACCGTGATGGTGTTTGTCTGCCCGGCGGTCAGCGTACCGGAAAGTGTGTAGTCGCCCGCCGCCACCGTAGCCGTGCTACCATCGCTATAGATTGCCGTCACCCTGATACCCGTCAACTGGTCAAGTGTCGTCCCAGCCGCTACCGTGCCGCCACTGTAGGCCACCGTGATTCCGGTTAGTGTTCGTTTGCTATATATCAGATTGCCATCAATGTCATATGCAATTTCCAGTTCCTCCCCATCAGAGCCATATAGGGTGGTTAACTGTTTCCCCTCACTATCGTATACGGCCATATATTATCCCCATCCAATGGCACTATAAGGGATGGCGTATACATTGTAGGCGGACGCCGGTACAGCAAGACTGTTGCTCACATAGTAATAGGTTTCGCCCTCAATTGTAATTGCGGTCATGTTAATATTTGTTGCCGCTGACTGGGTGTTGCTCTTTATATATGCGCCGATTACACTCGTTTCTCCGAAACGGATCAGAGCCATTCTCAGAATTCTCATTGGTGACTGCGTAGATTCTGGTGTTCCAGAAGTGTCATCAAAAATATACAGACAATCGGTTCCTGCTATTGGGCGGAACAGAAACCCTTTATATGAAAAAGTCACATTGTTTCCCTCAGAATCTTGTCCGATAGTTGTTCCGGCTGATATAATTTGCAGTGCCGTATCGTCGCACAGCACAATCGGGTTGCTCCCACCACTTGGAACCGTAGCCTCCCCGGAGAAGTATGTTCCGGCCGCAATGGTGGACCCGGCCGCCAGCTCCCCACCGACGTTAGTAGATGTAGGTTTTACATAGGTGTTCGGGATTGCGCCGACAGTCACTTTGGACAGTCCATCATATCCTCCATCAGCAGTAATCTCTTGCACCGATTCTGTCGGTGTGGTACTTTTTTCCTGCAAACTCAGTTCTGCACTCGTGGGCACATTGACCACAGCATTGGCGTAGTTCGTTACATCATATGTCCCATTAGCGGTGATACTCTTGCTACCGCTGGGGGTCGTTATTTCATCCTTATCCTTAAATAAGGCTGTACCTCCGGAAACGGGAAGGGAAACCTCCGATATTCCGCTATAAGTTGTGCCGTTAATAATCACATTTTTACTCATGTTTTATCCTCCTTATGGTGTATAATTATTTCATACTCCTTTTGTCAACGCGGACCCATCCCAAGTGTACACATAGGATCCGCCAAGTTCAACGCTCCCTTCTCTTGCTTTCACTACCACTCGCCCATCGCTCATAAGTTCTACAAGAGCATCCTGGTTTTCAAACCCGAGAGAAGGCAAATTAATCATAGACGCGCCGCCAGGAATCGTGTACGCCTTGATATTAGGAATTCCGTCCTGCCATCTCCATGGAGTATGGACATGGCCTGTGAACCAAAGAATATTATCGTATGTGGCAATATCTTTGTATAGAAGATCGGCGTCTCCGCCAGGTGTTTCATAGTGAACCCCGGTTTCAGATCCTCCTGTGCTTGTCCCGTACCATTGTTCCACCAATGTGCCAAGATCTGTCCCCTCAACATAGGTCATACTGCTAACAGTACTATGCCCATAGCCAGCCCTATATCCGAAGTGTACATTAGCAACAGGATAGCAATAGTGCGTGAATAGAAGCACTTTCTTGCCATCTGTCTTTGCCTAGTTAGTAACATCATACGAACCATTAGAAGTAATACTGATGCTCCCACTTGGCACCGTAATTTCTTCCTAATCTTTAAATGTTGCTGTTCCAGACGAAGTAGGCAAAGACACTATAGATACGCCACTATAGGTTACTCCATTAATTATTACATTCTTACTCATTCATATTGCCTCATAAAATTATGTAATTGACAAAATGGACTCACTCTGCGTAGGAGTGTTTGCCAATGCCCTGATGGTTAAAACGCTTCCTGACTGAGAAATATCATCACTTGTTCCTGTACCACTGCTACGCAGGCTCGCAATCAGTCTATCGGCGGCTGTTTGACCAGTAGTTGTATCTATATATGCAATATTGTTTAAAATAACTTCCAATAGAGAGATCTGATCAGAAGTCCATCCGCTTGAAGTGACCTGTGCTGTGTACAATTTCCCGTCAGTTCCGATGCGCACCGGCTGAGTGTCTGTTTCCTCTGCACTGTCAGCCTTTACACCGCCGTAGGTATCGGTTGATGCGGAAAGATATCCGCCATATACATGTACAGAGGAAGCCCCTCCAGCATTAACATTTACGTCGATTTGATAACGGTCGAATGTGTCAACAAACTGAAATACAGCAACGTCCATTGTACTTACAAGATTAAAGTATATGTCGTATCTACTCCCTGCCGAGTCTCCGGAAACTGTGAGCTCTCCCGCGTGCCCTACCACGTAACGACCGGCAGATATTGCGGCTGTAATCTGTTCGAATGTATGGCTTGATGTATATGGCCGGTCTGGTGAACCGTCGCCGCTAAATTCTACTATAAACGGAGTACTGTCGGTTACAGCCTCCCACTCTGTCGGTTTTCCGTTTCCGTCTACTGCTTTGATTTTTACGATCTGGCCGACTGTCGTGCCAGTCATACCAAGAGATTTCGTATCAGCACTTAATTTTCCATCGCTAGATATTGATAAACCATCGCCTACTTTGCTAAAGGGGCGGTTCTTGATATAGTCAACCGCAGTTTCGTCACTTTGGTTCCAATCTGACTGAATTTGTCCTGGTACTGTAAACTATACCGATTTAATAGTGCCATCACTTAATTCAAAATCTATTTGATAAGTCTTATCAGCCATTATAATACCTCCCTAATCGTTACATTAATAATCCCGGGCTTTGGCACATAGGCACCTTCGATAACCGCTCCAGTTCTATCGTGAGCAGTGAATCCTTCTAGTAAATTGTCCGGACTTACAGAATCTTCTCTTAAATCTAAGAGGACTTCTCCGTCTTTTATTTTTATTACATTATAGTTCATTTTGTCCTCCTTAAGTAATAATAATAGTAATACCTACATCATTAGGTTCTTCGGTATACCTATTGAGAATTATAGTGGTACCATATTCATTTGGTTCTGTAGTATAAGCAGGCTCTTGTTCGCTTTCTTCTAAGAAAATAATTGGCGTTGCTAATTTATTGATTATTGATTGCAAAGAAGTGCGGATTATAATATCTTCTCTAGCTATTAACCCATCACATTTTATTATTGCTGTCTTTCCCGCAGAGACAGTGGTTAAATTATTTTGATAGGAAATGTTGCCATCTACTGCGAATCGAATTACAATATCACCAATCATTTTCCTGTCATTTGTATGAAGAACAATAGTCTAATCTTTTTCTAGCGAAGCTAGTAATTTATTATTTTGAGTAATCGTGGTAAGATTATCCATAACACGACCTCCCATTATATAATGGATATCGCGCCATTATAAAGAAAGCTTCCATAATTATTTGTTGTTGGCGTGTCAATATCTGGAACGTAAACACCCTCTCCAATTGTAAGTTCGACGCATGGTTTAGTATTCCAACGATAAATTATTTTGTCGCCAAAATCATTATAATCAACAAAGCATATTGAAAACTTTATCTGCCCTGCCGCAATAGTTGTCTCAGATTCAATTGCCCAGTGAAATACAATTTTATTTGGATCTGATTCTAAGACTTGTCTATCGTCAATAACATATGCACCTGTTTTTTTTGCCGAAGAATTTTCCCATTTAACTACTGCTAAAGCGCAGTTGAGAGTATCGTGACCATCAATAATTCTGTCACTATGGAAAGTTATTAAATTACTTCTGTGATCTCCTACAATAGCGACCTATCTATTAAAAGAATCAGAAATCTCACAGGTTCTTTTTAAACCATTTATTACAATTGGGCTTTCGTCATCAGCAAGGTGGTTAAGATGACTTGTTTCCTCAATTAAATTTACATAATCATCCATCTTCACTATCTCCTTGCATTTCTTTCTTTATTTTGGAGCAATCTTGCAAAATAGAATTGCAAATTAAAGCATATCTTTTCATTAATCCATCCATTTGCTCCATTATGGAAGGTGTAACTTTCTGATTCACAATTATATCTGTATAACCAGAATTATCCACCGGAATAGTTACTAAGTTAGTTGTAATACGATTATCACAATAAAGCATAACAGAGAATTTTGGAGCATGAATAACTTCTGCTGGTATCCAGCATTCGTTCCAATCAAGCTCACTATCCGCGCCCAAGACCATTTTATATGTTTGCTCTTCGAAAGTAAATAAGGCAAAAACTACTTTGTTTTTCCACTCTTCCGTACGAAGATCAAACTATGCCACCCAGTATTTTTTGCTATCAGAAGCTAAACGCAATCTGGCCTGAGAGGGATGAATGACTAATGTCTAATTTTGAACATTAAATTTTAATATCATTATATGCCTCCCTATCCGATATTATAATAATTAAACTTTATTTTATAGTTGAAAATAAGAGCTGTTATGTAGTGGACTCTACTTTATATTCTACAATATTGCTCATTTCACTATCAGACCAACTGATATTATCACCAATGGCCTTTACTCCTAATCTATACGTGCCTGCAGTTGACAATGCTTCAATAGTACTTAGATCAAAATCAATCTCACCAGAAGCATTTTGAGTGGCCACTTCGGTTCCGTCTTCTAAAAATAATCTATAAAAACTAGCATTAGCAATTGCAGCGCCTTTTATATGCATGGCCATATACACTATCCTCCACTAAATTGATTTGCATTTCTATCAATGCAGAGTTAATGACAACTACTACGAATTTTTATTTTTATTAATTATTACCATAAATTTGTCATCTAAACCTATTAACAATAATGTAATATTTATTAACGCATTTTACCACTATCAAAAAGTAGACTTTAATCACTCCAAATCTACTTTTTTAAGTAGGGTACAGGAGGAAAAAAATATGAGCAAAGGTGAAAATAAAATTATTGATTTATTAAATCGAGCAGGTATAAAATTTCAACGGGAAAAAAGTTTTTCTGATTTAAGGCATGGACTATTTCGTTATGATTTTTATTTACCAAATGTTGATGGCGGCCCGGCTATAATTGAATTTAATGGGGAACAACATTATCATTATGTCGCACATTTCTATCGCACGCAACGCGAATGGAGAAAAATGCAAGAGCACGACCGTCGAAAAATCAGTTATGCTCTTGCTAATAAAATAAAAATTTATATAATTCCCTTTTGGGAAATCGATAAAATTACGACCGCACGCTAGTTATTCCAAGAAAAATATTTGGCTCGTTCGAGATGGAAAAATGATGAAGAAGTTGTAAATTCTCCATTATACAAGAAAATTTGACACATTGCCGGTTAAGTTTACTTATATTGTGGAAGCAAAATATTATTTAACATTTGGAGGAAGTAATTAATGGAGTGGCTACAAATTGTTTGTAATCTCATCATCGTTGTTGGTGGTGCGATTATGGCAATTAAAAGTGTCTTTGAATGGTTTGGCAAACCAATTCGCTTTTTTAAGAAACGCTCAGACAGTAATTTTGATGAAAGAGTGGTAAAAATTATTAAAAGAGAAATGCCGGATCTTTTCTACGAGCACGATCTAAAAATTCGTGACCAATATCTCGCAGACAAAGAACAATATCTTAAAGATATTACGGCAGAAGTTATTAAAAATATAAAAGGAGAATTAGACCAAATCACTAATTTGACATAGCAATACGAAACTTTATGTGTTAATTCTAAAGATGTATTGCGTGAAAAAATTATGCAAGTATATTTTAAAAATAAAAAAGATAAGACGCTTACTCTTCATGAGAAGGAAGCTCTTGACCAATATTTCATTGATTATAAAGCTATAAAAGGTAATAGTTATATTGATAAATATTATAATAGAATGCTAAAATGGCAAGTAATTGATGATGATGAAGAAGAAGAATAATAAGCGCCCCGCACTGATCGCGGGGCACTATTTCTTATGCTTTGGAAATATCTACACTAGGCAAAATTGTAATAAAGGCAAACTGATCTGTAAGCAAACGATATGTCTCTTCATTATTATCGTAGCAGATGAATTTAAACTGAAATGTAAGTGGACCCGGATACTTTGTCGCTTTTTCTGGTATTTTCCAACTAAAATTGATAACGTTTTCGGCCTCATTTAATACTCTATTAGTAATAACTTCAGTTCCTGCAGAAAAAGTGCCCTTTGGAATACCTACGCCAGCACCAGTATTTTTGAAGATAATCTACAACTCGTCACATTGCATCATATCATGACCCTCTATTATACGCGGTACCTGGAAACTAAGCTCTTCGCTATTGTGGTCAAATTGCATAATAGAAGGATTGGAATTTGTCAAATTAGTAATTTTTCTTGTATTTCCATCAATGATAAATTTTTTATCATCATCAATAACAGTATGCTCAATATGTGCCATGCCACTCCCCCTTAAATAATAGAATTGGTTTATTCTTCTTATATTAAGTAAACCTATTTGTTACTTCATCTAAAAATTTGATTTCTTTTAAAAGTTATGTTATAATTTATATAGAATAATGAAGGAGTATAACTTAATATGATAATAAGTATTATAAGTATTATACTACTTGTTATTCTTTCTATTATTCTTTTATTATTATATAAAAAAGAAAAGAAAAAATTAAAAAAAGAATTTATAGAAAATTGTTAGATATTATTTAAATAGGAATTAGAGAAAAATAAATAGTTAATTGATAAGTAGGTTGAAGAATACAAGAGAGATACACTGAAGCAATGTCAACAATGGCGTGACGCCCAGATTGCAGAGCGCCAGCTTGTTGATAAATCTCTTGAAGAAAGAAAACAAGCAGTAGAAGAAATTATTGAACAACTCGAAAACAGGCGGCGCGAGGCCGAAAAATTGCGCGATATTGCAATTAATGACGGGAAAGAAAAAATCGACATTGAACTAAATGGTTATAAAAAGTTAAAACTCGAATAGGCAAACAATGACATAGAAAAAGAAATTGTTGCAAAACGAAATTTAACTTTGAAAGAATTTAGTGAATTCACAGAGACAATTGAAAATCAAAAAACAGAATGTAAAGAAGAATTATAGTCTATTATAGAGCAACTTAATGATTATAAAAATAGGCAGGCCGCAGTCAATGAAGAAATACTTCGTCGGCGCCAAGTCGAAGAACAGCAGGATTTCTATCGAGTCGTTCTTGATGAAGCAGCAATATCTGATATGCAAATTTTACTAACTATTAGAGAAAAATTAATTTCTCACGAAAATCTTGATAAGCTTATTTATGACGCTTATGTAGCAAAGCCCGTACTCGAAATGACAAAACGTGTACTGGGCGGCCGTGCTCCGTCGGGAATATACAAGATTACCCGTCTCAAAACTGGCGAAGTATATATTGGCAAATCTACTGATATAAAGAAGCGCTGGACTGAGCATTGCAAAACCGCATACGGCGTTGGATCAATTGCACACTCTATTCTTCACACCACCATCCAGCGTGATGGTATTGAAAATTTCACTTTTGAATTATTGGAAGAAGTGCCAAAAGACAAATTAACAGAGCGAGAGAAGTATTGGATTACTTTTTATGGCTCGAAAGAATACGGATTAAACGAAAGGATAGGATAATGAAAGCAGCAATATGGTGGACTTCCCCTGAATCTAAATACAAGGCCGAAGAAAAATTTGACCAAATTGTAGAAAATTACAAATTCTGCAACATAGACCCAATAAAACTCACAGTGGCAAAGGAGCATAGAGAAGTCTGGTTTCCTAATGGCGATGTATGGTATTGTCTTGCTCCTCTTACCAATGTACGAGGACTCAAAGTCAATCTATCCTATATACCCCATGAAGCATATGGGCAGGTAAAAGAAATTGCCCAATGCTGCACTGTTTCACTACCGTTTAACGGAGTAATATATTATTGATGGAAGACCCGAGCAGATAACTGAACGGGCGGAGGTATAAATGTTAAGTACATTACAACAAGAAATTATCAACAATAATGACAATGTAATATTTGTTGACGCCGCGGCAGCTTCTGGAAAAACTGCATTGATTGTTGAAAAAATTAAAAAAGAACTCGCCGAAAAAAAGGGCATGGTGGTAGCATTCACATTCACTAATGCTGCCGCAGAAGAAATGTATGAACGAGTAGGCAAGGTAGAAGAATCTGAACTCTTTATTGGTACAATTCATAGTTATTGTGTTAGGCTACTTCTATCTTATGGTGTTGACCAAGCAATTCAATATTGCGAGTCGCAGTGGTTTGACAAATTATTCCAATTGGTAAAACAACATCCTGGTTGTATTAAACCAGTGTATTGTTTAATTTGTGATGAGATGCAGGATTGCAATGATAGCCAATTTGAATTTATTTTTGATATGATTAGTGCAAAGAAATATTTTTGTTGCTATGACAAGCGCCAAAGTATTTACCGTTGGAATGGCGCTCATCCTGAATATATTACAGACTATATTAACAAAATCGGAGCGACTGTTCTTAACCTAAATGAAAATTATCGCAATGCGAATTCAATCCTAACTTTTGCTAAAAATATCATCGCAACTGCTGGTTATGACTATCGTGATAATTCTAAATCAATGAGAGGTATTAGTGGAAAAGTCGTATCTGACATTGAATATAGTCCTCACGCAATTGCAAAAACACTATCTCAAATGAAAGATAATTTCGGAGAATGGTTTGTTATTGCAAGAACAAATGAACAAGTAGATGAAATCGCAAGAGCAATGGTAGCTTGCGGTGTTCCTTATGATACTTTCAAACGAGCAGAACTCGATAATAAAGAATTGACTAAAAAAATGAAAGAAAACACAGTTAAGGTACTGACAATTCATGCATCCAAAGGTTTAGAGGCAAACAACGTTATTGTTGTTGGCGCAAGATTTTACAATATCGAGGAAAAATGTATTAGTTATGTGGCAGCAACCCGTGCCCGCAATGCATTATATTGGACCAAGGCTCCAAATAAGAAGAAGCCAACATATGGTATATCTAACTGGGAAAAATAATTATTTAATAAAGGAGAAATAAAATGAGAAGTATTTATAAATATGATATTATTGAAGCAGAAAATGGTGTTATTGAAGGCCCTATCACCAAATTGCTTACCGCGCAGGTCCAGTATAACACTATAGTGGTATGGGCTGAGGTTGATACAGCTGCTCCAAATCGCAAGTTTAAGATTGTTCTCGTAGGTACTGGCTGGCCACTCGATGCACTCCCCGGTAAGAAATGTATTCTCGATACTCATACCTATATTAACACCGTTCAGTTAGCCGGCAGTAATCTTGTCTTCCACGTGTACGGCGCTGAAATCATTACCAATCCTATAAAGGACAAGAAGTCAAAAAACGAAAATATTCAGAAAGAAAAAGCAAAGGCTAAGATTAACAGGCAAGAAGCAGCCTTAACTGATACCAATTGCGTAATTAACCACGAGATTCTTCGGAAATTCCTCCATTAAGACAATGAAGAGCAGGTATAACAGCCTGCTCTTCAAATTTGAATTTTACATAAAAATGTGGTATAATTATTATAGAATTAAATAGAAAGGAGATAGAAATGGCTTATACAATTGATGATATAGAGTCTTTGTCTTTCAAAGATGGCGTAAGACAAAGAATTGCTATGTACCTTGGGTCAGCAGATATGCAGGGTGTATACAATGCAATCCAAGAAATTATTTCCAATTCAATTGATGAATTTTATATGGGCTACGGTACCAAGATTGTTATCGAACTCGATGGCAATAAAATCCATATTCGTGACTGGGGTCGTGGTGTTCCTTTTGGAATTAAGGAAGATGGTAGTAATACACTCGTCGACATTTACTCTCGCGCCCACACAGGAGGTAAATTTAATGATAAGGTATATAACTCCGTTGCTGGATTGAATGGTATCGGTGCGAAAGCGACTTGCCTATCTTCTATTGAATTTGAAGTCCGTAGTTATCGTAATGGGATGATGGGTTTTGCTCGTTTTGAGAAAGGTGAACTGAAAGACTATCAAGAAGGACCTCAGCAAGGTCTCGTACAAGATGGAACTTCAATTCGTTTTGAACCTGATCCTCAAGTCTATAATCTCGAACCAATCGCCATCGACTTTAATGTTCTTTGCGCTCGTTGCAAGAATTTGAGTTATCTAACCAAAGGTCTTACTTTTGATTTGACAGATAAAAAGAATAAAAAACATGTAGTATATTGTGCAAAGAATGGTTTGCTTGATCTTATTAAAGACAATGCAGATAATGCTATTCACAGTACGCCTATTTACTATATTATGAAAGAAGGCTCCATTGAGGCAGAGGTTGCCATGATGTGGACAAAGGGAAAAGAAAAATCTTTCACTTTCACAAATGGTCTCTACCAGTCCGAGGGTGGTACATCGCTCACGGGTGTAAAGACAGCAATTACCAATTTCATAAAAAAGCAATTCAAAGGTGAATTTGATGGAGAAATGGCAAGAACCGGTCTCGTCTATGCTGTTTCATGCAAAATACCCAATCCTTCTTTCGCTAACCAAACCAAGACAAAAATCAACAATCCAGAACTTCGTGGTATCGCGCAGAGGGCGGCGAGTAATGGTCTTGATGAATTCACTCGCAGCAAACCTACTGAATTCCAGACAATTACCGACTTCCTTGCCAAAGAGCGTAAAGCAGAAGCTGCCGCAGAGCGCGCCCGCCGTCAAGTTATTGATGCCGTAAAGGATATCGAGAAGAACCAAAAGAAGAAAATATTCGCTTCTGACAAGTTGAAGGATGCAGAATTCCTCGGTGAAAATTCTACATTGCTGATTGCGGAGGGTGATTCTGCGTTGGGTGGCCTTGCTCTCGGTCGCGATTATACTAAGTATGGTATTATGGCTATTCGTGGTAAGATTATCAATGCTTTATCTAATCCCGATGAAAAAGTATATGCCAACGAGGAAATCAAACTCTTGCTTAGTGCATTGAATATTGTACCTGGCAAGTATGATGCAAAAAAACTTCGATATGGTCGCTTAGCGATTTGTACCGACGCGGATAGAATTTGAGAAATTTTCAAAACTGTCCTAAAATGCTTTACTCTTAACCAAGAGGGTTCACATATAAATGTAAGGATGGATTACACATTTATTGTGAGCTAACGGTCAACTAGGTCGAAAGGCCAAAGTGGTAAGAAAGCCTAAATCCCAAGCGGACAAGGTAATACCGTGGGAATCAGAACCAATCCATTCTTATTATAAATATCCAAGAGGTGATAGTTATGATAGGAATTTATAAAATAACAAAGAAATCTAATGGAAAATCTTATATAGGTCAATCTAACGATATTGAACGCAGATTAATAGAGCATAAATATAAAACCGATATACCAGTAGAATTAGCAATTCAAAAATATGGTATTGAGGCTTTTGATTATGAAATAATAGAAGAATGCTCTTTAGAACAATTGGACGAGCGTGAAAAATATTGGATTGCTCACTACAATACTTTTAAGGGTTTTGGCTATAATTGCAACGAAGGCGGTGGTAATAACCGTGGAGAAAACAATGGCAGAACCAAACTGACCAACGAAGATGTTGCTTATATTCGTGAATGCTATGATAGGCATGAGCGAAGAAGGATTGTTTACGAGCAATTTAAAGATAAAATTAGTTTTAGTGCTTTTGCAAGTATCTGGGATGGAACCACTTGGAAAGATATTAAACAAGAAGTTTACACTCAAGAAAACTTAGAATATTATACAAGGCACGCGACTGATGGTGGTAACTCTGATAATGCCGCATTATCAGATGGAGAAGTTCTACAATGCAGAGAGCGATATGTCAATGAATCTGCGAAAGAAATATATAAGGATTTTCAAGATAGATTAAGTTTCCAAAGTTTTCAACAAATGCTATGGGGAAGAACTTATAAGAATCTTCCAATATATAAAAAGAAAACAAAAGAATGGATTGGTAAATGAAGCCTGTAACGACTATTCCGGGTGAGACTGGAAGTACATCTACTATTGGTACGTAGGTGGAAAGAGCATTCTCGCAATTGCGAGTAAAATATAGTCTAGGCCAATCGAAAGATTGAAATAACTGAGTGATGGTTATCATATTGGTTTGCTTATTATGGCAGCGCTTGCGCATATTGCGCCAGAATTTATAAAAGAGGGAAGATTGTGCTGGTTGCGCTCTCCTCTATATATTGTAACAAATGGTAAAACCGAATCCTATTACTTTACTGACGAAGAATTTAATGCGGTAAAGAGCAAGATCAAAGGCGAAGTACAGAGAAATAAGGGTCTTGGCTCGTTGGAACCAGAGCAAGCTAAAAAGTCTATGTTCGATCCCGCTTGCCAAAGAATGGATGTAATGGAATATTCAGAAGACGCCATGAATTTACTTTATGATTTGATGAGCGAAGATGTTGAGCCTCGTAAAAAATTCATTATGTCAAATGTTGATTTCTCTGAAATTAGAGAGTAATATATATAGAGGGCGGTGATACGTCCTCTATTGTACATAAGCAAATAAATATTTGACTTTTTGTGAAAATTATTATATAATATATATAGAAAACGAAAGGAGAAAGATATGGCTAACTTAAAACCCATTATAGAACAGTCCATGACGCAATATGCGGGCGCGGTACTTCAGTCTCGTGCTCTCGTTGATGCTCGTGACTGTTTGAAACCCTCCGCTCGTCAAATTTTCTATTGTATGGATAAATACAAGTATACCGCTGCTAAACCTTTTCAGAAAACAATGGCAGCAATTGGTGATGCAATGAAACACTTCTACATTCATGGAGATAGTTCCTGTGAAGGTATTATCATGCGTGCTGGACAGAGTTTTGCCATGCGTTATCCTCTTGTTGAAGTAAAAGGTAATGGCGGTACTCTTCTTGCGTCAGGCAACTGGGCTGCACCACGTTATACTGAAGCAAGACTGTCCAAACTTGCCGCATATCTCTTTGATGATATCGACAAGGAAACGATTGAAGACTGGCGTGACAACTACGCGGATAACGAGCAGTATCCCTCAGTTTTACCAACAAAGGGTTTCTACAATATTGTAAACGGTTCTCAGGGAATTGGTATTGGTATGGCTTGCTCCATTCCCCAATATAATCTTAAGGAATTAAATAATGCTCTTATCCATCTTATTGACAATCCCGATTGTTCTTTTGAAGAAATTTATTGTGCTCCCGACTTTGCGACTGGCGCAATTCTTTATAATGAAGAAGATGTAAAGAATTCTATGCGTAATGGTTATGGTTATGCTTGCAAGTTGCGTAGTGTAGTAGAATTTGATGCAAAAGAAAGATGCTTTGTTGTAACTGAAATTCCTTATGGAGTTTATACAGATACAATCAGTGGGCAGTTGGAGGAGATTGTTAATAGTGAGGATAATCCTGGTATTGAGCGTTTTAATGATCTTACTGGTTCCCGCCCTCTAATTAAGATTTATCTTAGTAAGAAGGCAAATCCTGATAAGGTTTTGGAATATCTTTATAAGAACACCAGCCTTCAGTATCACTACGGAATCAATTTCACCATGTTAGATCAAGGCCGTTTTCCTAAGGTATTTACTTGGAAGGAATTGCTTCAGTCCCACATTGACCATGAAAAAGTTGTATATCGTCGTGCTTTTAAGTTTGACTTGAATAAAATCAAAAGCAGAATTCACATCATTGACGGTTTACTTATTTGTATGGCAAATATTGAGGAAGTAGTACAAACAATTCGAAACTCTGTATCTACTACGGCGGCCGCAGAAGCATTGCAGAAGAAATTCCTGCTCGATGTAGAGCAGACTAAAGCTGTATTGGATATGAAGCTGAGTCGTTTAGCACACCTTGAAGTCCAAAAACTTGAAAATGAGAAGAAAGATCTTGAAGCCAAGGCTAAAGAGATTGAAAACATTCTTAATAATGAAGAACTTTTCAAAGAAGAAATCAAAAAGGGATGGAGAGAAGTGGCTGCGAAATTTGGTGATCCACGTCGTACCAAAATCATCAATATTGTAAAAGAAGACGAGGAACCAACTGAGATTCATCAGTTACAAGTATCTCTTACTAACATCGGCAACCTATTTGTTACTGAAGTATCTTCCCTCTATACTCAACGCCGTGGTGGTATTGGAAACAAGTTCAAGATGGAAAATGGAGAATTTGTTATTAGCACTCATACAGTTGCTTCTGACGAAGAAATTCTGCTGTTCTCCAAGGCTGGTAATGTATTCCACTATCCGGCAATGAATTTGGTTATGAATGAGAAGATTCGGACGCAATCTATTATTCCAGTTAAAGATTGGGAAACCATTTGTGCGATTACTTCTACAAATAAGAAAACAGAAAAACCCTATATTCTTTTCTTTACAAAGAAAGGAATAGTTAAGAAGTCCGAACTTACTGAATACAACATTACCCGTAATGTTGGTTTGAAGGCGCTGACTCTTGACGAGGGAGATGAAATTGTTAATGTTTTGTTTACAGACAATGACAAAGTAGGTATCCTCACCGAAACTGGTAATTTCCTTATGATTGAAACCGAAGATATTCGTCCTATTGGTCGAATAGCAAAAGGAGTAAAGGCCGTAAAACTGAACGATGGTGATTGCGTTGCAAGCGCCCATATTGTCCCTGCGGATACCGTTATGATTGCTTCTATCAGCGGCAACGGTTTATTCAAGAAAACCGGTATCGAGGAATTCGTGGTACAAGGTCGCGGTACCAAGGGTACAAAAATTCAGAAGTTGAATGAAGGTGATTGGATGGCTGACTTCTATCCAATTGTAAGAGAAGGCGAAATCCTAGTAGCTTCCACAAATGCATGCATCAAGCTTACTACTAACGATATCCCAATTTTTTCAAAGGGCGCGATGGGTAACAAATCCATTAAACTCAATGCGAAAGACAACGTGATTGGAATTTCTATTTGTTGAAATTCCTCTCACCTGGAAATTTGATAAAATCAGAAAATTCTGATATAATATATATAGAAAGTGAGAGAGAAAAAAAATAAAAACCTCACGCTTCTAATAAATTAATACTATGCCACCAATAAATTATATCAAAATAGTGGCAAGAAAACAAGGAGAAAAAAATTATGAAACTCACAGAAAAGTCCCAGGGCGTATTTGACTACATCAAGACAAATGGTGGTAAGGTATCCATCGATGAGCTTGCAACGGCTCTTGACAGAACTGCTCGTTCTATAAACGCAAATGTTACTGATCTTGCTAAGAAGGGTCTTGTTGTTCGCGAGAAGGTTGCTGGCGAGGGTGAAGATGCAAAGGATATTACTTATGCTGTTATCACTCCTGCAGGTGCAGAGTTTGTTCCTTCTGAGGACGAAGAGTAATTAAATACTCACCACTTTAGGTTTAACGATGGGGTTGTACATCAACCCCATTTTATTCACCAAAAACCTTATAAAAATTCTAAAACTTTTTAACCAAACAAGGAGAAAATTATGCTTAACACTATCAAAGATGGAAATGTTGTAAAGATTGAAGGTATTTTGAGCGAAATCGACCTTAAGTATGGCACATTCAAGAAGAATGGTGTCGACACCAAGACTGTCGGCGGTGTTATCAAGATTCGTGTCAACACCAAGATTAATGGTCAGGACACTGAGTTGGAGATTCCCGTTCATATGTTCTCTACTCAGTATACTAATGCCGGTGCTTCAAACCCCGCTTATGAATCAATTGAGCGCGTTATGAACGAATTTATAAGCATCGCCGCATCGGATATCGACCATGCTGACCGTGTAAGAATTACTCGCGGCCAGATTTCTATGAACGAATATTATGGGCAGAACGGTAATCTCGTTTCTTTCCCTCGTATTACTGCTTCTTTTGTTTCCAAGATCAAGAAAGATGAGTGCAAGCCTACTGCAGATTTCACTGCTGTTTTTATGGTAGGTAGTAAGGGCTATGAGCTCGACAAGGACGGCATTGAGACAGATCGTTACAAGATTGTCGGTATGATTCCTCAGTACGGCGGAAAGGTTGATGTTGTTCCTTTCTATGCTATCAACCCTGGTGTAATTGACGCCGTTTCCAATTACTGGAGTGAGGGCGAAACCGTTAAGGCAACTGGTAAGCTCAACTTCACTTCCAAGACAGAAACTTACGAAGTAAAGGTAGACTTCGGTGAGTCTTCCGAGGCTACTCGTACTATTTCTATTAGTGACCTAGTTATCACCGGTGGTTCTTCCACTCCTCTTGAAGGAGATTTTGCTATCAATTATGACGATGTTAAGGTTGCACTTGAGGACCGCAAGGCACGTCTTGCACAGCTCAAGGACAAGAGTCAGAACAAGGGGACTTCCGGAAAGGCGCCTGAGCAGACAGCACCTGCTAATAAGTTCAAGGACCTCGGATTTTAATCCAAGGGGGTTTTAATAATGGCTATTGATATTTTCAACATTGAACCTTCGGTTATCAGCCGAGATTTGAAGGGGAAATATATTGCTATCTATGGACGCGAGAAGGTAGGTAAAACTACCTTCGGCGCGCATTTACCTCGTGCACTATTCTGTAATTTCGAAGTGGGTACAAATTTCCTTTCTGGTATTCGTGCATAGAATGTAAGTAAATGGTCTGACTTTAAGTTGATTCTGCGTCAGTTGGAGCAGCCAAAGGCGCACGATTTTTATGACACTGTTGTTATTGATACAGTAAGTCAGGCGTATACCCTATGCGAAGAGTTTATTTGTGCGCAGGCCGGTGTACAAAAACTTGGTGATATTCCTTACGGCGCTGGTTATGCTAGTTGTAAAAAGGAATTCGAAAGCGCATTAAGAAAAATTACTATGGCTGGTTTTGGTATCTGCTGTATCTGCCATAGTGAAGTAAAAAAAGAAGCTGGTCCTAACGATACCGTTATTGAAGTTGTCTCCCCTGCTATGCCTTCTCGTGCAGCAGACGTAGTAAATCGACTTGTGGATATTATTGCTTATATCGATGTTTCCTATGATGAAAATGGAAATGCTATTCGTAATTTTATTACCCGCCGCACTCCCACTATAATGGCTGGTAGTAGATTGCCCTATTTGGATCCCGTAGTTCCATTCTCTTATCAAGGGTTGGTAGATGCAATCGGTAGAGCTATTGACCGCCAGCAAGAAATTGACGGCGCCAAGGTTGTTGATACAAAAACTGCTCAGGTCGAAGATAAATTGGATTACAATACAATTCGTAATGAAGCAATGCTTTTGTGGAAAAAACTTGTTAATACTGATGATGAGGCCGCCAACGCAGAGATGGCTCGCCGTATTCAGAAGCGAGTAGAAATGATTTTTGGCCGTCCAATTAAGCTGTCTGAAATTACAGAAGATCAAGTTGATCTATTTAACCTTGTAGTTATGGATATGCGTGATTTGGCCGCAGAAAATTGATAGGTTTATATAAAAGTTAGGAGAGACAATAAAGTTTGTCTCTCCTAATTTGATTTTTGCATAAAATTGTGGTATAATTATTATAGAAGAAGAATGAGAAAGGAAGGTAATACAAATGGCAAAGAGAGCGCTTGTGCATTGCCGTATATGCAAAGCCGCAATAGATAGAGACAGCCAAACAGATTGGGTAGAGCCCACTCCAAAATGGTTTTATCATGTTTCTTGTTATGAGGATTTTGCTAATAAGAAAGGTAAAATTCGTGAAGGCGATATTAGTGCAGAAGTAGAGGACGATATATGGAAGTCTGCAGTATACGATTATCTGCGCCGTGACCTAAAAATGAATGTTGACTATGTTAAGTTTACTTCTCAATGGAATAACTTTCTCAAAAAGAATATGACGGCGAAAGGTATTTATTTTGCTTTGCGGTACTTTTATGAAATTGCGCATGGCGATCCTAAGAAAAGCGAAAATGGCATAGGTATTGTTCCACATATTTATAATGAAGGGACTGAGTATTGGGGTAATCGTAATCAGCGCGACAAGGGTATTTGTGCAAGAATTGAGGCACAAATTAAACAAGCAGAAAATGCAAAAGTAGTCGTTATTCATCGTCAGCGCCAGCCCAAGAAAAGCAAGCGTGAAATTGACCTCTCTACAATTATTGATACGGAGAACGACGAATGATGGATAAAAGTGTAATTCAGCAAGTTATTGGTAGTTTGATGCAAAAGCCGCAATTACTAAGTGAGGTTGATAAGTATAATCTCTCTATTGCTGACTTCTCAACACGGTTTGAAAAATACATCTTTTCGGCCATTATGAATCTTTATTGTAAAGGCGTTGTATCAATTCAGCCGATTGATGTGGCCAACTATCTTGAAAGTGATACTGTTGGTAAAAAAATATTTGAGCAAAATAAAGGAATTGAATATCTCCAAGATGTAATCGATTTTTCTAATTGGGAAAACTTCACTTACTATTATGAAAAACTCAAGAAGTTAAATCTTATTCGTGATTTGAAGAAGCAAGGTTTTGATACGAGTGCCTTCTATTGCGAAGATTTAACAGATCCAAAAGCAGAAGAAATCAACGCAAGATTTGAAGAGTTATCTGTTACAGATATTTGTAATGGAGTTAAGCGTAAGCTCTTGCAATTGGAATCCAATTATGCACGTTCTACTGAACTGGAAGAAGAAAATGCCGCAACCGGTATTCGTGACTTTATCGAAAATATGAATAACAATATTGAGATTGGTGCGCCTCTACAAGGCAGAATGTATTCTAAAATTTTTAGTGGCGCGCAGAAACAAGCACTGACTATTCGAAGTGGCTGTTCTGGTTTAGGTAAAACAAGACAGGCCGTTGGCGATGCTTGTTATTTGGCTTATCCTATTCGATATAACTCTCGCAATCGTGAGTGGGAACAGACTGGTAGCTGTGAGAAAGTGCTGTTTATTATGACCGAACAAACTATGGCACAAATTAGAAAAATGATTTTGGCTTATCTTTCTGATATTAATGAAAGCCGTTTTAAGTTGGGCAATTTTACTAATGAAGAAAACAAAATTCTTAGTCAGGCTGCTGATGTCATGGAGAAATATGCAGACAATCTCGTTTTGGTAAAGATGCCAAATCCTAACATTGAATTGGTAAAAACCATCGTGCGTGAGAATTGTCTAACCAAAGATATCGGTTATGTGTTTTATGACTATGTGTTTATTGGTCCTGCACTGTTGGAACAGTTCCGCGGTTTTAGTTTAAGAAACGATGAAATTTTACTTATGTTCACAACCGCATTAAAAGACTTGGCTGTTGAGCTTAATGTAGCGATGTTTACCTCAACACAGGTTAATGCAAGCGCAGATGATAATAAAAACATTCGTAATGAAGCATCTTTGGCGGGCGGCCGTGCCACAATTAACAAAGCTGATAATGGCGCGATTATGGCAAGACCAACACCGGAAGAATTGGAAACTTTGGAACCAATTACTAATACTTACGGCATTCCCAATTGTGTAACTGACATATTTAAGTGCCGGAGTGGCGAATGGACACAAGTTCGTGTATGGTCACAGGTAGACCTGGGCCGCCTAAAGAAAAAAGATTTATTTGTAACTGATGCTCGACTTGAACCAATTACAGAATTCTTTGCGGATGACGGTATTGATTCCTACGAAGTTCATGAGTGGGATGATGAAGCTCGTCAAGATGCAATGGCAATGTTGGAACAATTAAATGGGCCAAAGAAACAAGAAATTGGAAAGAAGGCAAGCCTTGGATTGTCAGAGTATTATTGATAACTTTGTATTTGGGATTATCTGAAAGGAAAGACGAATTATGGATTATCAAGCAATAGTTGAGGGAATCACATTAGACAAAGTTAAACAATTATTATATAAGCTTGGAGCAAAAGAAGTGATAGATAAAGGAACTTATCTTATTACTAATACTATTTGTCACAATGCAGATGCAGAAGAGGCTTCTTTGAAACTATATTATTACGACAATTATAAAGTGTTCGTTTGTTATAGTAATTGTCAAACAATGTCTATCTTCAAATTTATGAAGCATTATTATGAATCTCGTGGTATCGAATATGACTGGGTAAACGATATTTACAATGTTATTTTGGATTGTTCTAACTTCAAACCTGGCGAAGGTTTTTCAGTACCTAAATACGAAAGTCTGCGTGATAAATTTGGAAGAATTAAAAGAGAAGTAGAATTACCAGTTTACAACGAAGGTGCACTGGGCGCGTTTGTGAAGTATTATCCACCGGAGTGGCTTAGGGAGGGTATTTCTACAGCGGCGATGGATAAGTTTGGTATTTGTTATTCTATTTCTCAAAACAAAATTATTATTCCTCATCGTGATGTGAATGGACGTCTTGTAGGCATCCGCGGCCGCGCACTAAATGAATGGGAAGTAGAAAATGTAGGTAAATATATGCCAGTCCGTCTTGAGCAGACTTGGTACAAACATCCCTTGAGTATGAATCTTTATGGGTTATACGAAAACCAAGAAAACATTCGTAAGACAGGAATATGTTATGTGTTCGAATCGGAGAAATCTGTTATGCAGTGTGAAGCTTTCTCTGGGCCGAATTGTGCGGTTGCTGTGTGTGGTAGCCAATTCAATAAATACCAACTTAATCTCCTTATCAAGACTTGTCATCCTAATGAAATCATTCTTTGCTTTGATAGTGAAGAATTAGAAAATGAGACAAAGTATTTTGATAAACTTTGGGCGATTTGCCAAAAATATAAAAACTATGCTAACTTTTCTTTTGTCTATGATAGACTCAGACTGTTAGAATTGAAAGATTCACCAAGCGATAAAGGTGAAGTAATATTTAGAAAATTATTAGAGAAAAGGACACGTGTAAAATGAAAATAAATTTAGTCAATGAAAATTTTGAGAGCGACTATGTCGCAAATCTCCTCAAAGCCCGCGGCATCGAGAATGTCGAAGATTATCTTCATCCTAGTAGTAAAAATCTTTCTTCCCCATTAGGGCTAAAGAATATCCGTTTGGCTGCGGTATTGTACCAGAGAATCGTACAAGCGGGAGGGCGCATTTTAATTGTAGTAGATTGCGATTGTGATGGGTATACTTCTGCCGCAATCATATACCAATATACAAAGCGTCTTAATCCTAATTGTTTTATAGATTATTGGCTACACGAAGGTAAGGCTCATGGATTACAAGACCATATCGACAAGTTAATGAATGACAATTATGAATACGATTTGATTATCCTTCCCGATTCTTCCTCAAATGATATTCATTATCATGATATGCTAGAAGAGATACACGTACCTTGTCTCATACTTGACCACCATGAAACTGATGTAAAGTTAAGTGATAACGCTGTGGTAGTCAATAATCAGTTATCTCCAAATTATATCAACAAAGACTTGACTGGCGCTGGCGTAGTTTATCAGTTTTGCCGTTATATCGATAGTCTCAATGGCACCGATTGGGCTAACGATTATATTGACTTGGCAGCAGTCGGTATTATCGGAGATATGGGATCAATGTTATCAATGGAGAATAGATATATAGCATACACCGGGTTAAGTATCAAATATATACAAAACGAATTCTTAAAAGCGGTATTAGAGAAACAAGCTTATTCAATTACTGGGCAGATGGGAGCAAATTGGCCAGCGATAGTAGAGAAGACTGATGCAGTTGCAATTGCTTTCTATGTCGTACCACTCATCAATGCGGTTATTAGGGTTGGCTCAATGGAAGAAAAGGAATTATTATTCCTCGCCCTTATAGATGGCTCTCATCTCGTGCCTTGCAATAAGCGTGGTGCGAAAGGCACAATGGAACGCGCTGACATCGAGGCCGTTCGCGTATGTACGAACGAAAAAAATGCCCAAAACCGCATGAAGGAAAAAGCAGTTGAAAAACTTGAAGCAAAAATCTTCAAATATGACCTGCTTGAGAATAAAGTACTATTTATTAGACTAGACGAAGATGATGCATTTCCTGCCGAACTCAATGGACTCATCGCTACCCAGTTGGCAAATAAATACAAGAAACCAACTATTGTTGCTCGTCTAAACGAACAAGGTTTTGATCGTGGTAGTGCTCGTGGATTGAGCCAAAGTGAGTTGAAAGATTTTCGTCAGTTCTTACTCAATACAAAAATGTTTGAATATGCACAGGGACACGCCAATGCGTTCGGTATTAGTATTCCAGATTTCAAGCTAAGAGAATTCCATGCTTATGCGAATGAAGCATTGAAAACTATTAATTTTGGTGAAAATGCTTACGATGTCAATTTCGTTCGTGCTTCGAATGCGGCAGACCTTTCTAATCTTGTTATGGAACTTGGCGCAGCCTCGTCAATATGGGGACAAAACAACCCTCAGCCGTTAATTCATGTAACTGCCGAGACAGTAAGCCCATCTAGTATTAGAATTATGGGAGCTAATCAAGATACCGTAAGAATCGACATTGATGGCATTCCATACATCAAATTCCATGCGAAAGATCTTATTCAGGAACTCAAAGCACAGACTAATCCATTCGCAATGGAAATAGTGTGTAAGCCCAACCTAAATGAATGGATGGGCAGAGTTACACCTCAAATGATTATTGAAGATTGTGAAATTAAAAATAATATATCAAATTCTTTTTAAAAAAGGAGAAAAGAAATGGAGAATCGAGAGCTTACTACTGTTGTTGAAATGATCAACAACATTCAGTTTATTGCGGCAGCATATAAACAAATTTGGACAATTAAAGTTTATGATACTGCTTGCGGTAAGAAAACTATTGCCTTTGTTGATGAAAGAAGCGGCGAAGAAAAATTGGTATTCCACAATCCAGATGAAAAAATGGCTCTTCTCATAGAAGAGATTCGTGAATCCGATTGGATGCAAGTGAAAGAAAAATATTTGGTTTCTGATAATTTTGCCGATACTCGTGTTCGCTTGTGTGAAAAAGAAGATGTTTATCTTTATCATAACTAATAGCAACGGGCTGTACGACCAGTACGGCCTTTTTCAAACTTGATTTTTTGAAAAAAATATGTTATAATATATATATAGAAAGGATGGAAGGAGAATAAAATAAATGGTAAATGAAAGAAAGTATCCTGGTTCTATCCACGGACATACACATTATAGTAATACCAGGCTTCGTGACTGTATTATTAGAGTTGGAGATATGATGAATTATGCCGAAGAGTTGGGACACGAAGTAGTTGCATTTACAGAGCACGATTTTACTGGGGGATGGGTTGAAGTAGAAAGAGAAAAAGAAAAACACCCCAACTTGAAAGTAATACTTGGCAACGAGATTTATCTTTGCCGCAATGGTTTGAATAGTGAAAACTTTATTGCGGGGCAAGATAAGTATTATCATTTTATTTTGCTGGCTAAGGATAGAATTGGAGCTAAGCAAATTATGGAAATATCAACTCGCGCATGGATGCGTAGTTATATGGCGCGGGGTATGCGCAGAGTACCGACCTATTATCAAGATTTGGTAGATATTATTGGCGCTAATCCTGGCCACGTAATTGGTAGCACCGCCTGTCTTGGTGGAGCGCTTGCAACGCAGTTGTTGAAATATAAGGCAAATAAGGATGAAGCGCTGTATGGTAAGATTATTCAGTGGTGTCGTCAGATGGAGCACATTTTTGGTGTCGATAATTTCTTCTTGGAGTTGCAACCAAGCGAGTCACATGAACAGACATATGTCAATCGTATGTTAATCGATATTGCCAACCGTTTTCATTTCAACTATATTATTACAACAGATAGTCACTATTTGAAAAAAGAGGATAAAGCCATTCATAAAGCGTATTTGAATGCGCAAGATGGTGATCGTGAGGTTGATGCCTTCTATGCAACGACTTATATGATGAATACTGAAGAATTGGAAAGTCATATGGATTTGACGCCAGAAGAATTAGAAGAAGCATATTCTAATATCAGACGAATCGCCGCAATGTGCGAAGATTATTCGTTGTTGAAGCCGTTGAGAATTCCGGAGCTGAAATGGAAGCAGTATGAATCTAGGTCAAACCACATTTTATTCAAAGAAATACCAATGCTTCGCACCTTTGCACTTTCAGAGCATAAGGCAGATAATGTACTGGTTGATGCCGTTATCCAGGGTATTTTAGACCACCCTGATTTACAAAATGACAGAGCGTACAAAGAAATCAATATGAACTTAGAAATGACCTGGATATCATCTAATGTCAACAATGCTCGTTGGTCGGCATATTACCTCAATCTTCAAAAGATTATTGATATTTGTTGGGAGGCAGGCAGCATCGTTGGACCCGGACGCGGTTCTGGAGTAGGCTTTATCTTGTTATATGTTCTCGGCATTACGCAGATAAATCCTTTGCGTGAAACAACTCGTTGTTTTGCATGGCGATTTCTTAATCCTGAGCGTGTGTCTGTACTTGATGTTGATTTCGATATTGAGGGCGGCCGACGCGCAGATGTATTAAGTGCATTTCGTAGAGAATACGGAAACGATAGAGTCGCAAACGTAGCAACTTTTCGCACAGAAAAATCTAAGTCGGCAATTTTGACGGCGGCGCGTGGTCTTGGTATTGATGTTGATATTGCGCAATATATTGCATCCCTTATTCCTGCGGATCGAGGCCAACTACGTACTCTCGACCAATGCATGTATGGAGATGAGCAAAATGAATGGCTACCAATCAAACAGTTTGTATTTGAAATGACTGAGAATTATCCCGAACTTTGGGAAGTTGCCAGAAAAATTGAAGGACTTATTTGCGGAACCGGTATTCATGCAGGTGGAGTAATCTTCGTTGATGAACCCTTTACCGAGTCTTGTGCACTAATGAGAGCGCCAGATGGTACGATTTGTACTCAGTTTGAACTTCATACATGTGAGGCAGTGTCCCTCATTAAATATGATGCACTTTCCGTAGAAGCAATGGATAAAATTCATAATTGTTTAGATTTGCTTTGTGATTATGGCTATATAGAAAGAAAAGAAACACTTAAAGAGACATATGAAAATGTTATCGGCATATATAATTTGGAAAGAAACAACCCGAAAATGTGGGAAATGGTTTGGAATCACGAAATCCAAGCGCTATTTCAGATGGAGAAGCAGTCTGGTATCCAAGGCATTGCAATCTTAAAACCAACTTCGGTTGACGATTTAGCGATTCTTAATTCTACAATTCGTCTTATGGCACAAGAAAAAGGCGGCGAAATGCCCACAGAAAAGCTTGCTCGTTTTAAGAGCGATCCTTCTGAATGGGATAGAGAATTAGAAATGTGGGGTCTTGGGAAAAAAGAAAAAGAAATACTTGAGCCAGTTCTTGGAATGTCATACGGTTTGTGTATTGCGCAAGAACAGTTCATGGAATTGGTTCAGTTACCAGAACTTGGCGGTTTTTCACTGACTTGGGCTGATAAACTTCGTAAATCGATTGCGAAGAAGAACCCTGCCGATTATGACAAACTTACAAAAGAGTTTTATGAAGAAACAGAAAAGAAAGGAGTAAATCAGCAATTTGCGCATTATGTTTGGGATGTATTAATTGCAATGAGTAAGGGGTATGGATTTAAACTAAGTTGAATCCCTATATGGTAACATATAGAAAAAATCGTTTAAATTGCGGGAAGTTCCTTAGAGCCCTAATAACCAAACTGTGACGGCGACGTACACGGCGGCGACTCAGAAAAAGAGTTGGTATGGTAAAATTATTAGGGATTGGATAATCCGCATCGAAATTTCTCAAATTATTGTATTCTTCCTCGCAAAAGGTTACGTATAAGTAGAGGTGAGATACAATGGGTTATAAAAAATTATCAAAAGAACAAGAACTTCAATTAGTTGAAGAATACAGAAAAGGTGCTCCAGTAGTGGAGTTAATGGCCAAGTATGGCTATAAAACTAAAAAGTCAATAACAGATAAGGTAAAAAAATATTATCCAGACGAATACGAAAATATCGTAAAAGAGGCGCAATCAGGTCGCCGCGGATACACATATTCTTTATCCGAATTAACTTCTCCATTTGACGCATATTTAGTGGGGTTATTACTCACTGATGGATATGTATTAAGCGATAGAGATGGTTTGGGTTTAGATATGACCGATGAGGATGTTATAGCATTTGTGGCAAACACAATTGGCACAAAATATACCTCTTATGATGTTGAAAATAAAAAAACTCATTATAGGGTATTGATAACCATTCCAGGTATTTCCGCAGAGGCAGAGAGGTTTGGTATTGTTCCAAGGAAGAGCAATATCGTGCCAGAACCACAACTTATGGAAAAAGAAAGAAAGTTTTTACCGTATATTATTCGTGGTATTATAGATGGCGACGGGAGCGTGGCAAAAACTTCTTATGGAGGCTCGCAATTCTTTATAGTGACAAAATCAGAGGTGTTTGCCAACTGGATAAAAAAGGTATTGGAAAACGATTTCTTTATGGATGATATATCTATTAGAATTAGTAGTGAAGGTATGTATCGTATAGAAACCGCTAACCAATATAATATATTAAAACTTATTGCTTTAGTTTATAATAAACCTTTTGGTATGAATAGAAAATATAATAATTTGAGAAAGACGTTCAGAGACTATAATAACGACGCCTTGTTAGATAAGGATGATGGTATAGTCCAGACCACAACAGAATAATCTGGCTTAGGAAACTAAGTGTGATAAGAACCAATCGCACACTCTTGCTTATTCATTAATTGGATTGCAAGAAATGAACCTTGCATTTAAGTATCCGATTATGTTCTGGAATTGCGCTTGTTTAATCAGTGATGCCGGCGGCGCTGAATCGGAAGATTCAACGGAAGAAACCGAGGAAAAAACAGAAATCTTCTATGAAGACTATGAAGGCTTTGAAGATTTTCTTGATGAAGACGAAGATGAAGAAGACGATGATGATGAAGAAGAAGCATCCAAAGAAAATAAAAAGAAAAAGAAAAAGGTAAAGACAGTAAACTATGGTAGAATAGCGACAGCTATAGGAAAAATCAAGCAATCGGGCGTCGATGTTGCTCCTCCTGACATCAATAAGTCTACCTATACTTTCTCACCAGATATCGAGAATAACACAATTAGATATGGACTCAGCGGGATTACAAAAGTTGGCGAGGAACTCGTCAAAACAATTATGGATGGACGTCCTTACGCATCTATTGATGACTTCCTTAGACGAATTAAAATCAACAAACCTCAAATGGTTAATCTTATTAAGTCTGGAGCTTTTGATTGCTTTGGAGACAGAGTGCAAATCATGCACAGATATATTGACGGTATTAGCGATGCTAAAAAGCGCATCACTTTGCAAAACATGAAAATGCTCATTGATTTTGGTTTGATTCCTGATGAGTATGATATGGAAAGACGCGTATATAACTTTAATAAATATCTCAAGAAAGCAAAGCTTGATGAAACTTATTTTGGTCTTGACGAAATTGCATTCAACTTTTATTCCGCACATTTCGATATTGACAAGTTAGAGCCTTGCGAAGATACCGAAAGCGGTTTCAAAATCAAGCAAACTATTTGGGATAACTATTATCAAAAGCATATGAATATTGTTCGCCCTTATATACAGAAGAACGCGGCGGACTTACTTGTAGCGGTTAATACGAAACTTACCCAAGACACTTGGAATAAGTATTGTCTTGGTTCGTTAAGCAAATGGGAAATGGACTCTGTATCTTTCTACTCACATGAACATGAACTTATTGATTTGGATATGGACAGATACGAACTTACAGACTTCGCAGATTTACCGGAGGATCCTATTATTGATAGAGTAATTCCCATTAAGGGTAAGCAAGTGCCTATCTTAAAATTATTCCGCATCTGCGGTACGGTCCTCGATAGAGATAAATCTAAAAAAACAGTAACCTTGCTCACTACCTCTGGAGTAGTAACTGTTAAAATTTTCGGAGGCGTCTTCTCGAACTACGACAAGCAAATATCCGAAAAGGGGCCAGATGGTAAAAAGCATGTAATTCAAAAGTCTATGTTTTCAAGAGGAAATAAAATTATTGTATGCGGCGTTCGTGATGGCGACTCCTTCCGCGCGAAGAAATATAGTAGAACACCTTTCCATTTAGTTGAACAAATTGTTGAAGTAAACAAAGATGGGACAATGATTACTTGTAGCAGGAGTGAGGGGCAATGATTAATCAAAAAATAAAAAGAGAACAAGACTTAACTACACAACTTATTAATGCAGACAAAGTATACGTTACGATGTATGGACTTCATAAGTCTAAAGATAGAATATTAGAAATAAAAACCTCTGATATAAGTCATTATGTGTTCGACTGGTATGGCGAGCCCGCATTTATATATGTTTGGGGCTTCCTTGGACCAGATTATAATGTATATAAAATGTCGGACTATGGTTAGACTTGGGCATTCACCGAGAAAGAATTAGTAACAGATGCGAGAGGAGAAGAGTAATGGATACAGACACATCAATAGGAAAAGTTGGTATAATAATGGGAATAAGATTTATAGAAATTCCCGATTTTCCTAACTACTATGTGTTAGAAGATGGAAGAATTTGGAGTAACTGGCGAAAACAATTTGTGTCTGAAGTAATAATGCCTAAAGGGTATCATAGAGTTGTTTTGTCCAAAAAAAATAAATCATATAACTTTTTAGTTCATAGATTAGTTGCGGAAGCTTTTATTCCAAATCCTGATAATAAGCCGTGCATTAATCATAAAGATTGTAATCCAGAAAATAACCATTATTCAAATCTTGAATGGGTTACTTATAAAGAAAATAACAATTATGCTGAACATGGAAAAAAGAATGGAGAGGCGCATTCTATTCCAGTTGCAAAGATAGATAAACAAACTAATGAAATATTAGAAACTTATCCAAGTATTCGTGCAGCGGCAAAAGCAAATAATATAAAGGCAACCAATATCGGTGCAGTTTGTTCTAAGAAACCACATTATCTCTCTGCTGGTGGTTATAAATGGGCTTATGTAGAGGAGGTGGTTTAAAAAATGAGCATTGGAATTATGGATGCAGATTTAGCAGCATATTCATTAGTGCCATTTAACTAATCTTGAGGTAATGAAACTGTCGGCTTATTATAAAAAGAAAGGGGAGATTGTAATCCTCTCCCCTTCCTTCACTCCCGATAAAAATACAAAGTTTATTTATCGTAAGGATTATAATGATGGAGATTTTCCCGCCGATCTAACACGAGCCTCTAACGTGGAATATGGTGGTTTAGCTTTCTCTAACAACATATATACGCCACTGCCCATTGAAATCGAAAGAATGCGACCAGACACAGAAATCTACCAAAAAGCAGAACAAATTATGTTAAATGCGGTTGGACGTGAAAGAGAAAAGAAGAAAATCTTTCAGAATATGATGACCGCAGAACATTGTAGACTATCGCTAGATGGTAAGACCATTTGGGATGAATATCCTCGTCAATTCAAGTTTCTCGGCAACGCGCGTAATCTCATGCTGCATGATTATGACTTGGGTGCAGTTAAAGGAAGTTTTGAAGAGGTTCAAAAAATATTGGCGCGAGCACGCACTGATGGTTGGGCAACCAAAGTGGGCATGAAATTTCCTGTCCAAGTGCGGGATGGACAGGCGTTATTAAATTGGACTTCTCTTAACAGCAATAGTACTTTTTATTCTTTGAGATTCGACGGCGTAATGGACAACGACACATTTAATGAATGGATCGGCTCATGTCGACAGCGCGCGGTCTACTCGCAAATGGAATACCATGTAACCGCACCATGGTACGAGCCGAACGAATTTATTAAAACCGAATTACCACGAATTTTTCGACAGGTAATAATTTCGCGGAGTTATCGCATATTTTTTTCACTTAAATATGATGAGGGTTTTTTCCCTGATCGAAGATGGGAAGATGTAATCCGTTTGTTTAATTATTATCATAATAGTTATTCAAATGAACCCCAAACTAAATATTATAATATGATAGCGAATGATACGATGTTTAATTTTGCTAAAAACTGCCAAGAGAGGCCGCGCGCCTATTATGGAGATGTGTTTAATATAAATCAAATACGAGAATTGTTCGCTTTTGTGCGCGAATATAATTATCCATTATTCAAGGATTTTTATGAGTGCACCGCAGAAAAATTAGGAGGTAGACTATGAACGGTCCCGAAATTTTCTCTTTGGTAAAAGCCAAGAGAAAGAAAATTGAAGATTTGCTTGACCCGACAACATTTGTGTTGAATAAAGAAATCGTAAAACTTCAAGAAGAAATCTATGCTCTTCAAGAGCAATGCACACACGAATTTGATAACAACCACGTATGCAAGTACTGTGGAAAGGAGGAAGCATGAATATCATACTATATAAATCTACCACTTGCCCGCAGTGCAAGGTTGTAAAGATGAAACTCGATAAGAAAGGGCTTCCATATACGGAAGTTCTTGTCGATAATATGGATGCCAGCGCGCTTGCTAAGGTAGGAGTAAAAGGTATCCCTACTATGTTCGTTGATGGTGAAAAGATGACTAATCAGCGTGAAATGTGTAAGTGGATTGATGCTCAGGAGGCACAGAACTAATGGCAAACGTAAATATTCGTCTTAGTAAAAATTTCACTACTCAATATAATAAAATGCAAGCTGAATATGGCGAAGAATTTGCTAAGCTGAATGGTTTTGGCGATTCTCAATTAAGCTATACAGACTTTATTGATAATTTCATTGATGCCGAAGCAGTAGCTGACTCATCCATCGATGGCTCTGCTAATGTCGGTAATAAAGATATGCGCACTCTAATGAATGAGATGCCTAAACCGCATAGAAAGCTTCTTGCGTTCAATAAGATTTATTATGAATTGAATAAGAAGTATGGTTTTAAAATAGCAAATGACTGGCTTCGTGCCGAATGGACGAAAGCTCTATATATGCATGACGCTGATACTTCAACTTTTGTTCATTATTGCTTTGCATACGATCTTAAAGATTTGGCAGAAAAAGGTTTGTTCTTCTTGAACACTTTCAACTATGAGCCACCTAAGCATTTAGAGACTTTTGTTGATTTTGTAAAAGAATATATCAGCTTCGTTTCCAATAGAAGCTCTGGTGCATGCGGCCTGCCTAACCTTATTCCATATATGTTCTATTTCTGGAAAAAGGATGTAGAAAACGGAGATTATATTCGCTCCCCCGAATATCATGCACGGCAACATATCCAGCGTTTTATTTATGCAGTAAATCAACCATATGTGCGCGACGGCATTCAGAGCGCTTTCACCAATGTTTCAGTGTTTGATACGCCTTACCTAGAAGCTTTGTTTGGTGGTGCCGAATTCCCCGATGGAACATTTATGATTGACTATATCGACGAAATCCGCGAGTTCCAAAAAATCTTTATGGAGGTTGTTGCAGATATTCGTGAAAGAAATATGTTCACTTATCCAGTTCTTACTATCTCTCTATTGAGGAAGAATGGAAAATTTGAAGATGAAGAATTTGCTCGCTGGGGTATTGAACATAATATGCGTTGGTCTGATTCGAACATCTTTATTGATGACAGCGTAACAAGTTTATCCAACTGTTGCCGTCTGAAATCTAACATCGAAGACCTTGGGTATTTTAATTCAATTGGTGGAACTGCTCTTAAGGTTGGTTCTGTTAAGGTTTCCACTGTCAATCTCGCGCGCATCGCTCTTGAGCATCATGATTCTGAGCAAGATTACCTTGTAGCATTGAGAGATGCAGTTGAACTTGATTGTAAAGTGCTCGATGTTGTTCGTCATATTATTCGCAGAAATGCTGAAAAGGGACTACTTCCTAACTTCAAGTATGGCTTGGTAGATTTTGAGCATTTGTATAATACAGTAGGCATTATTGGTGTTTATGAAACAATGAAGACTTTCGGCTATACTAAGGAAGACGAATTCGGCAATGTTTATTACACTGAGGCTGCTGATAAATTTGGTAAAAAGATTTTTGAAATCATTCACCGTACCAAAGACCAGTTCGCTCTTGATAAAGATTATAAAATTAACTGCGAACAAATTCCTAAACATCACTGGGAATGCGTGGCATAACGTCAAATAAACCACGAAAAATAAAAAGTACCACTAATTGACTTGGAGTTCCTTAGTATTCACAACAACTAAGGATAACAAGGCGGAAGCTATTAGGCGCCGTGAACGACTAAATGTGGAACCTCCAAATTGACTGAAAATATTGGAGATGCGATAGTCTAAACTCACTTATATATAGAAGGGTGAGAGAATCGGTCAGAGGTAACCAGACCACTTAAAGAAGCACCGATTCCGCCAAATAATTATAAGGAGTTTGATAAGAATGGATATAAAAAATAGTTCAGGAAAAGTAATAGGAACTATTGAAAAAATAGAAAACGGGTTTTTAATTCATAATCCACCAAAACCGGATTTGGTAATTGATAAATCTGAAATTGTTGAAAAGATAAACAATAAAGATGAGAGTGCGTTTCCCATTCTATGGGAAGAATATACTTTGTTAATAGGTGAGATTGCGGCGTTATATGGTATGGTTTATGCCACAACACGAAAACATCTTATCCGCGCTGGAATCAATACTAATTCTCACGCGGGCCGTCGTAATTCTTCTTATGGCAGAGAGTTCTCAGAAGAAAGGAAGAAGCACATCGGCGAAAAGAGCCGCGGCAGAGTTGTTCCGCCATATGAGAGGACACCGGAAATTCGAGAAAAGATTTCTAGGAGTTTGAAACAGTACTTCTCTACACACGAAATCTCAGAAGAGACAAGACAAAAACTATCCGACGCTTGGGTAAGAGGTTGCTACGAACACAGTCCAATGGGTAAGGGATATAGCGGATATTTCTTTTCAATTAAAAATCAAACCGATTTCTATTTTAGAAGTTTCTTGGAGTTAGCATTTTTGCTTAGACTTGAAACAGAAGAAAAAGTTCAATATTACCAAGTTGAACCATTCAAAATCAAACTCGAAAATAATCATTTTTATACGCCAGATGTTCTAATAAACAATTCTACACTAATTGAATTGAAACCATCTAAGCATTTGAATTACGAAGATAAAGACAGATGGAAATTAGAACAAAGAGGTGTAAAAGAATTTTGCGAGAATCATAATTATAAGTATCACGTTGTATATGATACAGATATTAATTTTGAGACAAACAAATTCAAAAGATGGTTTCTTGCTAATGAAGACGAACTAACCCAATATAATATTCGTCTTAGTAGAGAAATTATTTGGCCATAAAAGTAATAGAATTGGGTGAAAGTTGTGCAGCAAAACTTATGGCGGCTGACGAGATGCTTTATCCAGATACAGTAGTTAAAGACCTCCCTACTTATGGTAATCAGTTCATTCCTCTCGGTGTTAAGACAACACTCGTTGAGAGAATTCGTATCGCTTCTTTGTTTGATAGTTACTGTAATGGTGGTTCCATCGCACACATCAATATCGAAGCACCCTTTGCAACTTTCGAGCAAGCATGGGATATGGTAAACTATATTGCCGATCAAGGACTGACTTATTTCGCTTTTAATACAAAAATCCAAGCCTGCAAGCACAATCATGCTTTCTATGGGACTACTTGCCCTGTCTGTGGTGAGCCTGTAGACACAGAATATAGCCGTATTGTTGGTTTTTACGTTCCAGTTAAAACTTGGTCTAAAACAAGAAAAGAAGAATACGCTTTAAGGGAATGGGAAAATGTTGAAAAAATCCATTTACAAAATAGAAAATCTTAATAATGGAAAAATATATATTGGACAATCCATTCATCCTCATCGAAGATTAATAGAGCATATGTATATGGCAAGACACCATCTAGATGACTTGCCAATACATCTTGCGATTGCTAAATATAAAGAAGAAGCGTTTTCTTTTGCTATTCTAGAAGAGGACGTTGAAAATTATAATGAAAGAGAAGCGTATTGGATAAAATATTATAATAGTTTAGTTCCAAATGGATATAATATTCTTCCAGGTGGACAAAGTACACCAATATTAAAAGGCGAAAAGCATCCACGCAACACTTTAAAAGATGAGCAAGTTGAGAATATTATTGAATATTTATTATTTTCTAATCTTTCACAAAGGCAAATTGCAGGAATAATAGGAACAACAGAAAGAGTTATTAATTCAATTAACAAAGGTGAAACGCACTCTGTAGAGGGATATGTTTATCCATTGCGAAAAAAATTTTGTCATTATTCACAAGAAACACTTGAACAGATTTATTGGTTACTCGAACATAGTGATGCTTCTTTGGAAAGCATCGCTAAGTTCTTTGGGTTGACAAAAGGAAATATATCTCAAATAAATTTGGGAAAAATTCTTAAAACAGAAAGAGAATATCCAATTCGTAGCAAGGTTGGTTTGCCACGAGATAAACAAGAAATTTTGGCATTACTGTTTGAAAGAGAAAATATCCAATATTTAACCGAACACTCAAAAATTTTTGAAGATTAGGAGAATGTAAATGAAAATAATTGATATAGTTGACGTCGATTTTACTAATTATCGCAAACCCTCTATGTTTATTATAATGCCATTTTGTTCTTTCAAATGTGATAAAGAAAACGGTTGTAACTTATGCCAGAATTCGCATCTGGCACAAGAACCAGCTCTCAATGTCTCTGTTCGAAATTTAATAGAGCGATATTTAAATAATCATATTACGAAAGCGATAGTGTTTGGAGGATTGGAACCTTTTGATACTTCAGCAGAATTAGACCGTCTTATTAAAATATTGCGTTGGAACTATCGAAATAATGATGATGTAGTAATTTATACCGGTTACACCGAAGAAGAGCTTACCGCCAATCCATATTATGAGCAAATACTTAATTACGGCAATATTGTAATTAAATTTGGTCGCTTTCGTCCTAACCAAACGCCGCATTATGACGAGGTTCTCGGAGTAAAACTTGCCTCCGATAATCAGTATGCAAAGAGGTATAATTAATGGCTATTTATCAAAATCCAAATAAAGAAGAATTACAGGAAATAATCGATGCTGTCGCCGCAAATGAGGGTTATTGTCCTTGCGAAATAGAAAAAAATCAGGACACAAAATGTCCTTGCAAAAAATTCCGTGATAGCGAAGATGCAGATTTCTGTCACTGCGGCCGATATTATAAGATTCCACAACTCGAAACTCTGGCTCTTATAGCAGATATAACAGATAGTCACGCGGAATACGAACAGTGGGAAATGTTGCTTTCCAAACAAAATTTTGTAGTATTACCAGTATTATTTGATGCTCATAATATTTACAATCATAGCTCTGGTTATCAAAATCTTTGTCGCACAAAAATAGCAAGGGCAGATGCAGTTATGGTGTTAGATAGTGAAGCCGAGTGGGTAGAAGATATTACTTTGTGGGCGGAATCGATTAATAAAAAAGTATTAAAAAGGAGCGATATAACTCTATGAAATTTGAAAATGTAAAAGTATATGACTTGGAAGAGTCTATGATTGCTAGTGGCTATCCTATGCGCACTGAGTTGCTTGAAACTCATGCAGGTGATAAAGATATCAAACGATGCTTGAATCTTACTAAGGCATCAAATGGTAATGGCGCCCATGGTCAATGGATGACTGGTGTTCGTGTGGCTTTTGACCTTACTTGTACCAACAAGATGTGGGTTGAAGCAGAAAGATATCGTTTCTTGGAATTTGTAAGTAGCCAATCTACTATGCATAGAATTACCAAATTTAAAATTCGTGAACAATATAATCAGTATGTCGATCCTCGCGTGATTGATATTATGGAAGAGAAGGTCGCTGCATACAACAAGTTGGTAGAAAACAAACCAAGTCCTAATTCTGCGCCAAAACTACTCGAAGATTATACTAATCTGCTAAAAGAGAAGTACCTTGAAATCCTCTATACGAATCCGGCAGGTTTTGAGTTGACCGCGCGCATGACAACAAACTACCGTTGTTTGCTTAATATTTTTGTTCAAAGACACGATCATCGCCTTCCCGAATGGCGCGAATTCTGTCAGGAGCTACTCAAGTTGCCTCTCTTCAAGGAATTGGTAGATGCTTACTACGAAGGAAAAGTAGTTGCCGACTAAAATTTGAATTTTCTAAAAAATTATGATATAATAATTATAGAAAATGAAAAATAGGAGTATCAGAGAAATGAAATTATTAACCATCACTTCAGAATATAGAGCATATACAGAAGAAGAAGCAAAAGATTTTATCGAAACATTCCGTAAGGAGGCCCAAGAAAAAGGCTATACTGTAAAGTCAGCAGGGTGGGCACATAAGGAAAAATCTAAGAAAAAGGTCGTCGTTGCCGAAGCTTGGGTTGTTAAATGTGTTGCTGTTTATGATACAGTATGGGATGAAGGCGAAGGAGAAGAATAATGGAAGCAAAGATTTTATCCCCTATTAATACACCAGAGCAAGCTAAGCAGGCCGCCCAAAACATGGCTCAACTTTCTGCTGATCAGGCTGCTGAAAGAAAAAATATTCTCCAATCTGCAATGGAGGAATTAAAAAATGTCAACCCAGAACTGGGTGGATTTGAAGAAATTGCTGCTCTTCTTACTATGCCAGAAGACTAGTTCGCCCTTATTGCACCAGTTTTCTTACACGAACTGGAAAAATCTTTTAATAATGTAAATGACCAAATGGCAATGGTCCAAGCGATGAATGTCGCCGGCGTTAGAGCAGAAGATGCAGAAAAAGAATATCTTGCTATTTGTGAAGCTATAGATGCTCAAATGGGCGCTGATCTGTCGGCTCAAAAAAGAGATTTTGTCAAAGGCTTGCTTGCCATCACTTATAATGCAGTTAGTGAGGCAGAAGGCGTGACAAAACGTCATGTTCTAATTCCTATTGAATACTGCCGCCCCGATGCGAAGATGCCAACATACGCGCATCTTACTGACGCTGGTATGGATATCTATCTTACCGAAGATGTAACAATTCATCCTGGTGAAACAGTACTTATCCCTACTGGCATTAAGGTTGCACTTCCTCTTGGTTATGAATTATAGGTTCGTCCAAAGAGTGGCCGCTCGCTCAAGTCCAAGTTGAGAATTGCTAATACTCCTGGTACTATTGATGCCGGCTATCGTGATGAAATTGGTATTATTGCAGATAACATTGACCCCGTCATCCGTCATGCAGATATTGATGAAACTGGACGTCTTTATAACATTCTTTGGGGAAGTGATATCACACTTAGCAAGGGTGAAAAAATCGCTCAATTGGTGCTTAGTGAAGTACCTAAAGCGGTTTTCTATGAAGTAGAAAATGTTTCAACTATCGAGAACGATGGTAGAAAAGGTGGTTTTGGTTCTACAGGTGATAAATAATGGCTTTTATGAAAACTGATTATTTAAAAAAGGTTGAGTTTTTAACCCTTTATCCAAATGAAGAAGGCGACAAAACTTTGTTAGCAACAGCGATTACAACAGAAGGGTATCGCGTTCTATTATATGCGCCTTCGGTTAGCACGCCCACAATAGAGCTAGATAGCCGGCAAGAGTATGAAAAATATTATGATGCACGCAATATTCCAATAATGAAACTACCTGGCATGAGAACTCTTAAGATTGAGAATACAGCTTACCTCATGAAAAATCGTCATAATGAATGTGAAACTTGGTATATTAAGGTAGTTTATCTTGACGGGCCTCAAAGTAAACCTACCGTAAAGAAGGAAGAAGTCGAAAAACTTTTTGGTTGTCAGATTGATGGCTAAAATCAAGCTTGAGGACATTCAAAATGAGTTAAGCGCCGATGACTGGAAAGTTATTTCCACAGAATATATTAATCTGGATACAGAAATGACATTTGAATGTCCCGAAGGGCATCGTGTCTTTGTTCCCTGGAAAAAAATGCGCATAAAGCGCGAGTGTCCTATCTGCAAACAAAAACAAGAAATTAAACAAGACATGGAAGTTCAACCCAAGCCAAAGGGTGTTAAACGTACCCTCGCTCTCGATCAAGCGAGCAAAGTAACGGGATATGCCATCTTTGATGACGCAAAACTTATCAAATATGGTACGTTTACGACAACCGCGGAAAATGACATAGAACGATTTGCAATGGTGCGCGCTTGGTTGCTGTCTATCATATCTAGTTGGCGGCCGGATTATATTGGAATTGAAGGCGTTTAGTTCCAAGAGGAAGGCAGCGGGCAAAAGATGGGTGTCACTGTTTTTCAAACTCTCGCGCGCCTTCAGGGTATTTTAATGATTACCTGCTACGATTCCAAAGTTCCGTTTGAAATTTGTCCTACTAATACTTGGCGTCATTCCTGTGGTGTAAAGGGAAAAACACGAACCGATAAAAAACGTTCAATGCAATTACTTGTTCAACAATGGTACAATCTAAAGGTTTCTGAAGATGAGGCAGATGCAATAGGCATTGGCTATCACTTAGTTACCTTTATACAAAAAAATACTTCGGTTACCAATTGGGAAACATAACAAGGGAGGGTATTGTTACCCTCCCAAGCCTCATTTCTTTTTTTCGTACTCGTCACTTTCCATGTGCTCAATTCTTCTCTTCATTGCATGACACCAATCCATCATGTGGTCATATACTACTTCATCCATGCAAATCTCGCCTTTCCCGCGGTTTTCTTCGCACATTTTTTCAAAGTATTCATAGGTTTTTGGAAAACTTTCGTCTAATCTTTCTTTTGCAGATTCTATAAGGAATTTTGCTACTTCAGGATGAGATTCCCACAATTGTTCTGACCAATCAATCCACATTCCTGCGTCCTTGAGGTCATCCATCATCTTTTTATAAAGCGCTTTATATATTAACATAGGCGTTACCTCTCAGCAAAGTTTTGTTATATTTATATTGGCTACAGAGTAAGTTGCTGCTATACCAGTATTAGCAACAGTTAAATTCGTGGTATTGTCAATAGAACAGCAAGATGGCATGACTCTAATTATTGTTGCAAAAGTAACAGAGTGTTCATCAGTAGTAGCAGCAACCGTAGCACTTGCGGTTGCGCCTGGAACGGCGATCCCACCATTTAATAGCTATACTGTGACGTTTCCAGCAGCAGTATCGGTAATAGTTCCGTTAAAAGTAACGAAATAATAACCAGGTTTAGTTAGTGTAAAAGTTGGTGTGCCGTCGATATGTTTTACTGTGCATCCAGTTAAAACGCGAGTCGTATCAAAATTTAATGTACCGTCAGCGGCTACGGCTTGACTTATAAGTGAATAAGAATTAATCATAATTTTCTCCTCCGATACTGGTTTGTACTCTGGGAGTGGCGCTGTTAAGCGCCACAGCCACAGAAGCTAGAGGTTGTATAGGGAGAGCAAGTAATATAAGCGGGTTTTGCACAAGGTCTAATCTCGTTTACAAGATATTGATTCTGCGCAAACTGGCTCAGTTGGAAGTCACGAGCAAGCACTTCTCTGTCACGAGCCTCAAGCTTGTCACGAAGTTCCTGGATAGTGTTTGCATTGATAAGTGCGCGAGTTGCTTCGCCTTCTGCGTGAATAGCATTGGTGATTTCGCAAGTATTCTTACTATTCTCATAACGGACTGCATCAATGTTACGATTAGTTTCGCAGCAGCATTGCTGAGCAGCAAAACGATTTTCGTTAATGCCTTCGCGAGTCATGTAAAAACCATCTTTCATACCAGAATTGACCGCATAGAAGCCATCACACAGACCATTGGTGATTCCACGCAACTGAGCATTGATATCCTGGTTGTTGAAGCCCTCAAATAAGTCAGAGCGAGTGAGTGAACCTTGCATAGCGGCATCGCCGTATCCATTACGGTTGCCAAACAGGCCGCCGTTACCTAAAACTGCAAGCCATACAAGGTAAATAAAGGGGTTGTTCCAATCATTCATGTTGTTTCCATTCATTGCCATTACGTCGGCGGGTGTGAGATCATGAGACATATTTATGTCCTCCTTTATTAAATATTTTTTAATAATGCCATCTATCCTTACCGCGAATAGGGATGGGTGGTATTATTTTATAGCGATTTAATAAATTGAATACCACGTTGGATATCTTGTTCAGAGATACCTCGCGCACGAGCCATTTGTGCGAAATTATTTAAGGCAGCATCATTAAGAGTGATTGCAAATTGACGAAATTGCTGTGGATCAATTTGTGGTTGGAATTGCTGTCTATATGTAGGCTGAGCTTGTGCTGCTTGCGTATTTCTTGTAAAAGGGTTAAAGTAATCCATTAAATTTTCCTCCTTCATTGGTGTTGGTTAAGTTAGTAAGCAAATTTTCCAATTTAGCTATGCGCTCCTCAAGAGGAGATACACTCTACGTAGGCGTTGGTACTTGCGGATTTTCTTCTTTTGTATAAGGAGTAACTCTATAAGCCATAATTACTGGATTGCCATTTTGAAAAGATTTGATGTACATCAATTGTTCATTAAAGCAGATTACGACTGATAAACCAGTGCTACCGATTGGAACGTTTCCAATCTCGGTTGGCGTATTGATCGCATATACGCTTCCTTGAGGTTGTGGGAACATTTGTTGAATTTGCTGATAGTTGTATGTAGTTGGCTATTGACCATATGGGTTGGTGAAATTGTTCATTTTTTATCCTCCTTAATTCCTTCCAATTATAAGTAGCGGAACTAAAAAGTCAGTCTGGGTTCAAAAATCATTGACTTAAAAGTTTGGGGTAATATATAAAAGAATTATCCATTTTTTGTATAAAACATACAAAAAAAGGGAAAGGAATATTTTCCTCTCCCTTTTTTGTTTTCGTTTAATTACTCTTCAATGAAAGGCAGAACTGCAGCCATTTCTGTCATACTGAGTTCTATATCGCCAAAATCTTCAAGGTGGAATTTAATATCTGGCAGATTTATATCTAGCATTTGGAGTTCATGCATTGCAGCCATGCACTGCATATCTGTACCTGGACGAAGTTTGATTCCATTGCCATCTTCGGTAGATACTGGTTGGCCGTTTTCATCCTTTTCCCCATATTCTTGAACAATCGCTTGAAGCTTTTCACGATAGAATTGAAGCTCTTCGTCAATAGCTTTAGAAAGTTGTGCTAAACGATAGGCAATTTTCATAGAAAGTTTTTGTGACTTAACTGCTTCATAGAAAATAGGAAAGTTAATAATATCTTGCATCTTAAGTTGCATTTGTGTACACTCCTCAATTCTTTATCTTTCTATAATTATATTATAGCAAAAATTTAAGAATTTTGCAAATTTTCAAGCTCTTCGCGGAGTTGAACAATTTCTAGCTTAAGTTTTTCGATTTCTTGCTCTGCCGCCGTCATACGGGGTTTGAGTTTTTGAATTTGCCAAGTATTAAGTGCAATAAATTCTGTATAACGTAAACCCTTTGCATCATCTTCCCCAGAGTAATTGTCAACATAACCTCCAAAATCCTAAGTCGATAGTTTGCTCGATAAGAGCGCTTGTTCAACTTCTTGTGCAATAAAGCCACAATGCAATCTATTGGAAGTACCTTTGTTAAATTTATACAAACGTGGCTCTAATAAATCAAACATCTGTTCATATGAAGTATTGATTGAAGCGATACTGTTTTTTGAATTTCTGTCGGAAACATCTATAACCCCGCCATCCGCGGTGCCAAGATTTCCAGTCACTTTCCATGTGCCACCCATACCAACGTAGGTTTTATGATTTACTATCGAGCCGACATGACCTGTATTGTTTGCTAGATTAAATAGCAATGCTTGATAAGTAAGAAGTGTATAATAAGTGTCGTTATTGACCTTTTTCTTAATACCAAACGAAGAAGTTGAAGTTACAAAGCGTTCGGTGCCTGTAGAAGGAACGTCACAAGTTTTATTTTCAATATCAATTCTGCCATCACTAAAACTTGAACTCATTCCCGCTGCAGCTGTACTCAAAAAAGATGTCGAAATGGTACTTGACCCAGTTGTAAAGGTTATTGTTCTTTCTTGAACACCAGTAGTATCAAGTCCACCTGTTGCAAAAGTTTCGGTAATTGATACATTTATATCGAAAGAAGGACCAAGATAAGTTGTTGCTATGTTACCGCCCTAGTCTGAATAGCATCCCACCTTCACAATCGCCCTTTCCCTAGTACCTGTGACCACTTTAGTAGTTGTAGCTTTGAAATAATAAGTTACCTTTTTTGTTGTAGACGTGTTTGCTTCAGCAATCTTTATGACATATTTTGAATTATTTTCCAACTTGATTTCTGAAGTTGCTATTTGATCACTATATAAAGTCTTAATTGTTCCTTTTGGAGCCATCAGCTATGTAAGCGCATTAATTTGGCCAGCAGTCAAAACGCCTCCGTCAGCAGTCTTGCTTCCATCATACATAACCTCAAATACAGTGTTTCCATTATCGTCCTTACCAACTAATCCGTTTGGATTTAAATCTGTGGCGCCAAGTCGTCCTTTGGAAGCATATAATGCGCCGTCTTCCCTAATTCCAAAAGGTACCATTCCACTTACTACTTTACCAAGAAGGAGAACCCAACGGTCATCGCTAGAACCATTTTCAACTAAGGCGCTATCAGATTTGACACCATAGGGGCAGAGTACAACTGGATACTCACCATCCCGTAAGGAATAATAATCTCCAGGACTATTGTAATTTAAATGCCGATGGAGGGCAAGATACTTCTTAGTATCATTTTTAGTCATGGTTATCTCTTCAATGGAAAAAGCATTCTTTTTTTGCTCATCAGAGTCCGCTGGGCCAATATAACCACTTGTTGCAGTAATGTTGCCAGAGATTTTCGCAGCAGTAGCATATAAAGCACCATCGCTGGTAACTCCAAAGTTGTTTCCAGCAACAATTTTCCAGGAGATTTTGGTTGGTCCGCCACTAATTGGAGAATCAGAAGCATAAATGCCTGATGGGCACAATATAAAACTATCATCATCAATTTCATATAGACCATTCGAATTATTATCTGCTAAACCATAATATAAGCTTTGACAGGAATTATTCGCTCCCTCCAATTGGATAGAGCCAATTGAAAAACCAGCTATATAACCTTCCTTGGCAGTGACTGTACCAGATATAGTAACGTCACCATCCTTACCTACCAAGAATGTGCTTTCATTATCTTTAAATATTGAAATGAGAGATTCAACATTTTTATTATTATCTTTTCGCAAACCAATATGCACACGTGCATCGCCATGCTTAACATGCAATCCATCCCAAGTTAATGAAAAAGTTGCCACATTGTTAATTTCTTCCATTGGATTGCCATGATAGTCTTTACCAGTAGGATACCAATTAATTCCATTTCGGCCGCCATCGATTCCATATATACCAAACTTGTCAAAGCGGACAAATCTATTGGGATTTATGCTACTAATAACTGGTGTACCTTGGACATCAGCCCATTCCGCATCAAAAGCGGAGATACCAAAACTATCCCACCTGAATACAGGGTCGTTATGGTTCATTATAGAAATTTCACCAACATTAAGTATACCAGCGGTAATTAAATCTGCGGCAATTCCATCCGAAGTAAGTCCAGTCGTCCATTTAGTTTGACCATTTTTATCTTGCTTTGAAAGTAAAATGGCACCACCAATCATACGAATGCTATTACTAGGAGAATCTACGTCAGTAATAGTAAGTCCATCATCACCATAGGTTACACTCTGCTATCCAGCAAGCTATAGGCGTGCACCCGCGCCGGCAAGTGCATCAGTTACAAACTCATTCTTTCTTTCTTGTCCCGCCTCTGCAAGCGCGACCGCCTTATCATAAGAACCTTCCTTCAGTTGAGCAGATTGTACACTTGCAGTAATTTTTTGGAATAAATCTTGGAATTGATTTTTGAAAGTCTGTACCTTAATTTTATCTTGAGATGGATCGTCCAAATTTTCGGATATTTCTGTTACAACTATTTCTACTCGCTAGTCGCTACCAAAGAAATCGCTATCTTCTATATATGTTTTATCTCCGAGTTCATAACTAAAATCTTCATAGCCAGGTAATTTACTGATGTTAAGTACATTGACTGTATAAGAAGCTTTTGGATAGCATGAATTGTACATAACCGATAATGCATCTGCGTAATACTTATTATCATCTACATAGCTTTCTTCTATCCAAGTACCTTCTTGAATATAGCAAGAATAGGTAGAGAAAAATAGCTTATTGAGGGCTATTTTTTGATTGCTTAGATTACCAACTTCTGCAGTTAGTATATCATACTTTTCTTGAACATTTGAAAGCTACGCACCAAGAGCTTCGCACTCTTTATTGTACTTATCACTTTCAAGTTGATAAGTAGCATATTCTTGAAGAATCTTCTGTACGTCTGTTCTTTGTGTAAAATCTGCATCTTTTGCTAAATATTCAGGAATTGACTTATCTGTTGGCACCGTTGCTTGAAATTTATAATTACATTGTTCCAAGCCACCTTGTGCAGCTTTATATCCAGCTTGCGCAATTTGAAATTTTGCAGAAAGAGAAGTAATATCTTTAGACAGATTAAGAATAATTTCATTTCGTGCATCTATCTACTAGTTAATTGCTTTAATACGTGGGAAATAACCCTTTAAATTATACTCCTAGCCTTCGAGGATATCATCGCCACTCGCACCGTCATATACATACAACGTATTTAAGTAATCTTTTGCTTCAAGCATCCCACGATTAAAGAAATACTAAAAATCGTATATATAGTTTTCTCCAGTTGGATTAGCGCTCGCCTTCGCAATAGAACAGAATCCATTATTAGCAAACTCATTACTATTATTTTTAACAATTAGCTTAGTTACTATTTGCTTTGATTCAAAAGTCCTTTGTATATCTTTGAGATTTACGCTATATTTAAATCCTGCATCATTAGTTTTCCCTAAATAATTTCGGAATATAATCTTCTTTTCAAGCACCGCGCCATATTCATCATGATTAATTTCAAAGTCCAGCCAAGCCTCAAATTTTTCCGCAATAGATTGCAATAAATTAAAATAATTACTTTCTTTTCCTTGAATAGTACGTATCTTTTGCGCACCTTCTACCATTTTAGGAGTAAACTTCTCGTAATCCATTTGCTTGAGAATTATGGGTGCAGTCAATTCATCTTTATTAGTAATACCATTTATATTTTCTTTTGCAAAAAAATAATAGTTTGTATCAATTACTTGATTCGATATATTTTGCGCTTGATTTTCTGGTAAAATGATATTTCCTTTACTATCTCTTACTACTTTAAATAGGCTGATTGACTTGATGTAATATTCGCCTTCTTCGGCAGTTATTGCAAGACGAATTTCGCTATTTTCCTTAAACCATTTTTCTGTTAGATTATTTACACCATGCACAGCCTTAAATAACACTTGGACATTATTATCCTATGATGGATTAACCACTTTATCAAAATAAATTTTGGGATTAGTTGTAACTTTTTCGTAAAAATTATATTCCCCATCGCGTTGTGGTATATAAATGTATTCACCCAAATCAAAGTTTAAAGAAATTGGTCTTTCAGTCTTATCATAAGCTTCGTATATAAGCGCCCATTCTTCTCCATCTTCAATCCTACCGATGCTTAATCTATTGTCACGAGGACCTGAATTCAACACTAAAGAATTTGCTCCGTCAATGGTAAGTTTCATATAAGCAGAATATGTATATTTGGACATATTAGCGACTTCATCAATTACATTTATAAAGCCACTGTCAGAAAAACGCCCAGTAACACTCTCTACCTTTGCTGGTGTGCCAGATATAAATCTTGTCCCTGTCCATCCAGAAGTATTCTTAAATTGTGTGTTACTAATATAGTTCTAAATAAGAGTTGACGAAACATAATTAGTATTTAGATAACCGTAATACTCCTTACCATCTTTCTTATACACGTTTACATATCTATTTAATACTGGGACAAAAACAGATTCTTGTGTGAAGCCATATCTTTTCGCACGATATTTTCCACTAACGATTTCATTTTCAACGGTAGTTGTATTTAAACCATTAGGAAGATAGAACTTATTAGGTTCTGTCGCCTCTCCATATTTTGGATTATCAATAATATATTGGCAATTTTCGTTAGTAATTAGTCGATTATCGTCTTTGGTCAATTTACTTAAATCATCTACATAAATAAACTAAAATCTATATGGTTTATCTACACAAGATGAATAAAATGCCAAGATGATCTTGCCTGCAGGGATTATCACTTCATTAGGACTTACTTCAACTCCTTTTTTAAGATCGTTAACATCCTAATCAGTAACTTGATGTGCTTTAAGTGCCTGCTCAGTTCTAAGATAAATAAGAGCTTCCTCAATTCTTTCTACAAATGCTTCTGAGCTTTCAGATACCTTCCAATCAGTTTCTGCCAATACTCTCTCAGCAAGTTCTTTTGCCGTACCACTATTCTTATTCATTGAACTATCATCAAATTCAGCGCTAAAGCCATTTTTAGATAATTCTTGAACCAAAGCGTTTTCCAACTTATAGGTATATTGATAAGTTGAAGAATTTTCTTGAATATTTTTTATAATAAAATCATACCATTTTCCATCATATTGTAACTTTACTTTTCTTTCATTAACTAACCAGTCGTAAAAAGGATTGTTAATTTCCTCTCCGGTTATATTATCAATATAACGTTTGTATAACTAAAAAGAAAGTTCTTTTGTGCCATCGGTTTTTTGCGTTAACTTTGGAGAAAAAACTCTACATTGCGCATTCATAGTGCTGGAACCAATTACACCCAAGCGTTTTTCAACAAATTTTTCTCCATTCCATACATCTTCCCAGACTGAAATTTCATATGGCTTAGTTAAAATACTCATTATACTCCTCCATGATTAGTACTCTTGGGATGGGGCTTTCGCCCCATCCTTTATTAAGTATCTTTTTTACATAATGGCTCAATTTATTATCGCGTGCTTACTGCATTTACATTTCGATAAATTGCGTCTCCATAAATCATATCACGAATCTTATCGGCAAGTTGTTCAACATCGTAGTCATCATTGATACTATCAACATTAATTTCGATATCGAAGTAATTGTCACCACTCTTGGTTTTTCCACTAGTTTTAGACAAATCAGAAGTCCCTTGAAGAATATCAGCAAGAATATCACGAAGTTGCATAAAATTGGCAGAATCCGTTTGGTTAAGAACGATTTCTGGTTGAGACTTTGTGCCATCAAGCCACGCTGGACCAGTGTAATCTGCAAGGCCGCCTGTTGCATAAGCTTTCCCCATGGCGAGATGTAGTCTTTTCATATTATCTGGGATCGATATTGAGTATTTACCAAAGTTTATAGTAGATTTAACCACATTTGAAGCATCCCCTTGCGGAAAAATCGGCTCTATATCTTTCACTACGGGGTGAGTATCTTTATCAGCAGCTTCCCCTGAATTGGCTTTTAAAGTTGCGATATCTTCAGTGATACTTTCTGCTAAATCTGAAATAGTAGTTGCTCCATCTTCACCAGTAATCTTAACAAAATCCTAATAAATAGTGCCCTCTTTTGCTGCGTTGTTTAGCTCAATGGTAAAATCTTCAGCTTCAAATGGATTCATAGTACTTACGTCTTTGCTTAGCGCCGCGAGCTAACCGGCTTGAGTCTCTATAAAAGGTATGCCATTCACAACTTGGGTAAATCCTGCGTCAACCAATTCCTTTACTTCAGACCAAATTTCTGCACTATTGGCATACGAATCTAATTGCATTTGTGCTAAATCAATCTGCTCTTGTCTTTGTTCGGCAGCCTTTTCATTGGCATCCTGAAGACTTTGTAACTATTGATCAACCAAAGAATCGGTATACCCTTGCTTAGCCTCATCAATTTCTTTTTGTAAAGACGCAATCTCCATGGCATTGCCGCCAGAAGTATCACGCATTAAATAAGCTAAACGAGCCTCTTTATCGGCGATTTCGTTCTCGGTCTTCTCGTTATCGCGAGCCTGTCGAGCTTCGTCAATTTGTTTTTGCATCTAATTAACTAAAGCAGACTAAGCTTCTTGAATAGCATCATTAATTGCTTGAAGCTTATCAATCTATTCTTGTCGCTCTTGAACCAGGCCTTCTTTTACTTGATTATATATTTCAGAAGTACTGTCTCTGCCTCGTTTTTGAATTTCATCTACATTATCTTCAATATCTTCAAGAGCATCTTGGGCTTCTTTTGCGGTATCTGCCTATTCTTCAAGATAAGAGATGAATTCCTCAAATTTAGCACCTTCATCAGCATTCCATCCCGTATTATCAACCGCTTTCCAATCAACTTGGATAGTGTTCGTTTTTGTGTCATAAGTATAATATCGAGAATATTGAGTATTTTCTGATCGTTCCGTCTCAATATTTTTTAATGCGGCTTGCGCAATATCTTTTTGAACCTTTGCCTCTTCTTTTAACGAAGCAAGTTCTTGAGCCGTAATATCTGCTAAATCTTGTGCAGATTTACTACTGTCTTTTACTGCACGTTCATAATTTCGTTCGAGTTTTTCTCTTTCGCGAATCGCAGCATTCAACTTATGATTTAAATTGTATAGTTCATCATATGGATTTTCCCAATCTTCTGTTTCTTCCTATACCACGCCAGATTTTTGTGCATTCCTATTTTCATAGGCGTCCACAATTTTATCCGTATCGTTTGTATATTTATCAGCTAAATCAGCAGCAATATCTGAATAATCTACTTTATCAGTGGTTTTATTAATAGTTCCCTATAATTCAGAACGTTTGTTTTTGTTCATGCTTTCAATCTAACCTGTAGCTTTACTTACTAAAGCTTCTGTTCCACCAGCTATGCTGCCAGCACGGTTAGATTTAGAAATATTAACACCAGGGATAGCGTTTAAGATATCTATTACACCATTAATTAAATTATCAATGCCTTCAGCAGCAGCTTGCAATGCTAGACGAGAAGCAACAATGCTACCAGTGGCGTTTGCTTTAGCTATCATTTCACCCTGTTCAAGAGCGGACAATTCTTGAGCCGCTTTTACTTTAGGATCAACTAAACCATCAATCAATCCAGAAGAAGAAGAATTCTCCACTGCCGCACCGGTAGAATCATATACAACTTCCCCAGTTCTCTAAATGGTCTCACCATTAAGTTTAAAAGGAACATCAGTTAAACTACCAGCTATTCCTTTAAGTTCTTCTTTGGCTTCTTTATCATCCAAACCAAGCTCAAGTAATAATTGATAATTGGTATCAAGATCAAATTCACCAGCGGCCTGAGCGGTTTCGATAATTTGTTTACGCATATCCTCGCCGAGTAAGCCATCCTCTCCAAACAAATCCATAACTTGGACACCTTTGCTTTGCAAATCATCGGTTAGCTATTCTACAGTAGTGTGTAACTCTTCTGCCATAGCCTTGACTTGCCCTTCAGGAATGATAGTTTTCCCATTGATCTACATGGCCTCACTTAGCCAAGTTTGTAAGCCTTTTTCTATATCAATGGTCTTAAGATTATCCCCCAATTTAGCAGAGAAAGTTTGTGCATCAGCAATTAAAGCATCGGCCATCGCATCGCTCCAGCCCATGTCCATAATCTATTGCTTTAGATTTTCAACATTACCAATCTTTTCCAAGTCGAACTAAATAGCGCCATCCTCTCCAACACTGACACCTTCTAGCCCCTTGGCTGCTAATTGCTACCAGGTTCCATAAAGGTTCTCTCCATAGGTGTTAATTTGAGCCATTGCCTAGTCCATGGCGGTTTTCATATCACCAGCATTATCTTCGATTATTTTCTTCCAGGTATCTTCGCCTAAGAATCCCTCGATATAATCCTATAGTTGCTGATCGCCATATGCTCCCATGTCGTATAATTTCATAGCGGATTCGCGCATACTAGAAAAATACTCACTAATTTCAGTTTGAGAGCGAGACGGCTCAAAAGTATCGATAAACGCAAAACTGTCTTCAATTGTATTAGAAGCCGCATTCATTTCAGACAGTGCTTTGGTAAAGTTAGTAGTCGCTTCGTATGCAGAAATTATTCCGTCTTCTAACAGTTCGTAATAATGGCCCAATGCCGCAGCGGAAACACCGGTGGTATCCATCATGGTAGCTAATTTTTCGTTAGACTTAGCCATTTCTAAGATTTCAGTAGCTGCAATCTTACCATCTTCTGCAAGTTCCTGCAAAGTTTCCGGACTCAAAGATTTATAAAACTCATTCATTTGTGCAGTAGCAGAATAAGTAGCAGATTCCAACGCCAATGTTTTAGTAGCAAATTCTTGTAAAGCTATATTGTCACTTTCAAGCATTTCTTTTAGCGTCGCTGCGCCCTCAATAGAAGAACTCCAATTTATATTGTCATATTGATCGAAGAACTCTTGCTGTTGTGATAGATCAAAATCTTGGAACATATCAGCAAAGCTAATAGCTAATCCAGATCCGACTCCCGACAACATTTCATTATAAGTGTTAATAAATTGTTTAGCCTAATCATAAGAGCCAGCAAATTGCTTTGCGTCAATTGTAAAGTCATTATAAATTTTTTGAAGCTCAAAATCTATATCTTTTCGCTCTTGTTTTACCGTTTCTACTCTATTGTTCAAAGCCTTTTCAAGAATACCATCGGCAGTTTTAATTTCATCAACTTTGGTCTAAATAGTATTTAAATCTACGTCAAGGCTTCCGCTATATAACTCCCCAAGCTAAGCATTTTCTTCTTGTAGCTGATAAAGTTTATCAATATAATTGTCGCCTATTGCCGCAGCAGCATCAATCTCAGCAAGTTCTTTGGCTAATTGACTATCGTCCATTTTTTTAATCTAATCTGCTGTATATTGGTGGCCTCCTTTTGCCGCGAGCAATTGAGCCATATCAGCTTTTTCACTACCTTGAGTTCCAAGACCATATTTACCAAGTTCTAACAGTAGAGCATCATTGGTACTATCGTTGCCATTGGTCCACATGCCGCCCTTATTTTTCCATTTTTTATCAGCTTGAGCCTGCGATGCCTATTCCATTGCATCGTAACTATCTGCAAGAGAGGCAACAATACGTTCATGGTTAGCGTCTGCACGAGCTTCAAAAGAACCGGCCATACGCAGTGACTGCTGTTCATACATCTCTTCTTGCTTAGTAAGTTCGGCTAAGGTTTTTGCAGTAGCGTCAAAACTGTCCAAAGCGGCTAATTGTTCAGTGTTGGTTGAGCCAATAGATTTTCTTAGCTCTGCTATTGCTACATTATATTCTTGAGTTCCCCAAGTTAGTTGAGATAATTCTTTTAATGCTTCTTGATTCTCTGTGCCAACATTATAATCTAATTTCTTTTCTGTCGTTGTTATAGAAGTATATGCACCCTAGCTATTCTCAAGTTTATTGCCACGCATATCATAGTAGGTCGTAGTATATACATCTTTCATATTAAAGCCGCTCATTAATTTCTTCTATTCAACTGTATCGGCCTAACGTTTTGCAGCCACTTGTTGCGAAATAGCGGCTCGCCCTTCTTGTCCTTTAATAACTTTATCCCAGCCAACGCTGTTGATGGTCATTACTCCGTTCTCAGCGACTTGTAAAAACTATGCTAATTGTGGGTATGTGGCAATTAACTCAAGAACTTTTGTATTTAACTCAGAAACCGCTTCTTTCCAAGCAGTGGTCCCTTCAGTTAAATTATCAAGCGTATCAATCATTCCCTCGTATTCGTCACGAGAAGTCAAAAGTTGGTCATATACTTCCTTTGTTGCTTTTGCTGTCTCCTAAGCCTCTTTCGCTGACTCTTCAAGGGCTGCTAATTTGGCGTCAGGTTGGTTTGCTTGCCACTTTTTAAATGCAGCGACAACCAGAATTACAATTGCGACTAAAGAAACCAAAGCGGCTACAACCGCGAGAATAGCCAAAAGTAATGGTCCCATAGAAGCATTTAGTGCCCAGTTCGCAGCAGTCTGTAACCAAGTAGCCGCAGTCGAAGCTACTTTTGTACCAATACCGCCCTTGTCAGCTTTCCCCTACAGTTTCGTTGCTGCTGCATTTAATAATTTAGAAACTGTTTCTTGTAGAGTTGCTTTTTGTCCAAGCTTACTCACTATTTCCTAGGCAGCTTTCGCTTCTGTCAAATCATTAGTAGAAGCATATTCCGCAACATTTGCGGCAGTCACTCCTGCTTTAGCAAGAATCGCGGCAGTATCTGCAGAAACCCCTGCTACACTCAAGGCCGCAGCTTCCTTCTTTTCGTTATCAGTCAGTTCCATAGCAGCGTATAAAGCTCCTTCTGTTGCGATACGATTCATAGTGGCCTTGTTTGCTAGTTCTTCTGTTGTAGCATAGTGCTGGGTTAATACTGCGCTAGCTCCCTACTGGCTATTTATTTTTTGTTTTGCTGCATAACGAGCACTATCAATTTTCTACTCTTTTTCGAGAGCCTTGGTATAAGACTGCTAAGCTTTTAAAAAGGCTGGAGAACTAGCTTTATTTAAACCTTTCGCAGAAGCTTTCGCGGCGGTCCCAACTTTCTATAATTCTTTTGGAATTTGTTTTATAGAATTTTTCAAACTAGTAAAAGCGTTAGTTCCGGTTTGTTTAAGGGCTGTAAAAGTACCTTTAATGCGTCCCGCACTTTTATCTACCTACATTAAATTCTGTTCAAAGGCAGAAAGTGCTTTTGTCCCCAACACTAAAGCCCCAATGACCAATCCAATACTCGCGGGACCTCCCAGTCCTATCTTGTCAAATAATTCAACTACACTATTAATAGTGTTCATAAGTCCCGTTAGTAGATCCGCTCCCACTTTAATTGCTTTGTTGTCCATTAGGCTCATAGTAAAAGTATCCCAAGAGTTTTTTAACTGAGCAAGCTTAGTCTCAAGAGAATCCATTGTCTTCTCAAATTGTTTATTGCTCGCTCCCGCACTTGTATTAGCCGCAGTAACTAGTTCTTGGGTTCTGCTATAATCTGACATCATGGCAATAAAACGAGACTGTTGTCGAGAACCGGCGGCGATTGTTGCAATATAACGCTGCGTGTTAGTATCCAAGCTATCCCATTTGCTTGATAATTCAAGAAATACATCGTCTAAGTCGCGGAATTGTCCACTAGTGTCTCTTAAAGCTACACCGACAGAACGCAAAGCGGTTTCAATTTTGTTCGCATCAACAACCTCACCATCAACCTCTCCAATCTCTGCTGGGTCTTTTTTCAACTCTTGAAAACGAGCAATAACAGTTTTCATTGCCGTACCAGCGGTTTCGGCAGATTCACGAGTGGTCTCAATAATCTGAGACAAGAATGCCGCAGTTGTTTCAAATTCCATTCCTGCGGAGGCCGCGATGGAAGCAGTCTTAGTCATTGCAGAGGAAATTTCATCAACATCAGAGGCAGTAATTGCAGCTAATTCGGAATAAACATCACTAATACGCTATGCACTAGTTTCATTTAATTCCATATTAAAGCCACGAAGTGCAGCAGTCATTTTGTTGGTAGCATCTTCGGCATCCAAACCAGCAATACGAGCCATTTTTAAGGTCTCATTTGTCATCGCCGTAACTTCGTTACTCTTTAAACCTTGTTGATAATATAAAGTTGCTGCTTCATAGGCTCCTTGAATGGAAACTCCCAATGCGTTGGCTCGATCAGTATATTCCGGTAGTTGTTCCCAATAATCACCAACCGATAGGTCGGTTACAACTGCCATTTCGGTCATCGCTTTATCAAGCGATTTAACTGTTTCAAATGCGTTACGCATTGCATTTTGAGCAATATTAATCGCACCCTATAAGCCAAGGAACTATCCAATACGAGCCTTTAAGGCACTTACATCAGCAGTTCGTTTATCTAATTCTTTTACTTCTGCTCCAGCGCTCTTTAGTTTTACACCTAATTTGCTAGCAAACTCTCCAGTTTCTTCAAATTCACTTTGAATTGTATCAAGCCCTGTATCGATATCAGCAATGCCATCAGTGGCGAGCTAATTCATTGCATTATTTAATTCAATGAAATTCTGCTCAGCATAATCTACTGGAATATTAGATAAATCAACTCCAAGCTTTTCAGCCTCTGTACGTAACTTGGTATAAGCAGCTTGTATATCTTTTGCCTTATTCTTTTCAAACTCTTGATTAAGTTGTGTAACAGATTGCTATAACGCTGTAACTTTGCTGGAAGCTATAGCCGCGGCATTATTTGCTTCGTTTAGTTGCTTGCTATAGCGACGTTGTGTGCTTTCGGCATCAGTAATCGCTTTTGAGGCTTGAGAATATGCATCGCCAAGACGGGTAATCTCATTAGCAACAGCCTGGGCGTCGCTCAGCTCTAGCCCGGGGACAGCTTTTTTCGCTGCCATTCTATCTGCGGGCAAGTTTAATCCTGCTAATTCCTCTTTACCACCACCAGCTTTACGTTTGTCACCACCTGCAGCCTCGTATGCAGCAACAGTGGTTTGATATTTTTTAAGAGCGTCAATCTTGGCCTTAATCGCATCAGCCTCATCATGAGTACTATCAACTAAAGCTTTTTGCGCTTGAATCAGCGCTTGCTTTTCTTGCACACGTCCTTCAGCCTTTTTCAATTCTTTCTGTGCAGCAGCCAGGTCATTTTCAGCATCAGTCAAAGCCTGAGTCTTTTGTGCTGCTTGTGCTTGAGCTTTGGAGAAGGTAGCTAAAGCAGCACTTGCATCTTCAATTTGTTTTTTGAGATTTGGAGGTAGCAAATCCATTTTATCCGCTACATCCATGTTGCCAAGATTGTCAATAATAGAACTAAGTTTGCCTAAAGAGACACTAACAGCTGCGGCATCTTTTTGTAAATTAGCAAAAGCAGCAATAGATTCGATAGGTTGTGAAGCTTTAGTTTGCAATCTGTCAATTGCTTTCTCAATGCTTCCAAAGATTTTTTCTGCCCCTGGTGCTTTGCCCGCAGACATAATTGATTCCATACTCTTTTTAACTATATTGGCTTTCGCGATCAAATCATTAATTTCGGCATCAATCTAGAGCGTATAAGTAAAACCTTTTTTACTCATTCTTCTCCTCCTTTTTGCAAAATAAAATCAGCATTTAATTCATTCCCAAACTAAATGCTGATTCCGTCATTATATATCACTATCTATATCGTCGTTAAGGAAAATTAACTCCATAACTTTTTTCTGACCCCTTTCTCCCGTTGGCACAGCGACTGCATCCAGGCGACCGACCAGGGGGACCGCATCTTGGCCCAACCGCATAGATAAATTAGACAAAAGCTTTAGTTTTGGGATTTTAATAATACCCGTAGTAACTTGTCCAGTTATATCGTCCTTTACTCTCGTTTTTCCTTCTAATGAAAGGTAACCATTTGTGAGCTCGCGGCCAAAAGAAAGAATACTATATCCATTATCATAGTTATAATAATAATCCACTATGAGTTCTGTATATTTTAAATTCGTATGAATTGTGTCCCCTGTATAAGTAAAAGTTGTAACCTTTTCGCCAGTTGCTTTATCATAAACAAACATTGGTTCTACGATGTTATATTTTACTATTGCAGTTCCACTTTCGTCGGTTTCTACCACTTCTCTGCGATTGATATCAACAGTAGATTGTCCTTCTTCAGTAATACATTTGGCATTGGTCATTAATGTCAAATGTGATTTGGAGAAAACACCTTGAACAAGACTAACACGAATTTCTTTAGTTTCTTCCCACCAAACGTGGGCGCGATTGTCAAAACCGCCGTTTGCACTAATAAAATTCTTTTTTTCTTCAAAGATACCAATCTACAATTTATCAAAAACAGCGATGGTTTCGCCCACTTCTATTCTTCGGTCACCCATCTCTATAGGATAAGTAGCTTTTAGGGATACTTCATACAGTTCTTTGAAGCCAATATTATTATCCATAGTTTTTTTCCTTCATAAAAGTGGATGGCAGTTAAACCACCATCCACCTTGATTAGTTATTATTTAATCATGCGCCAGGGGTAGTTTTATCATCAAAAGCAATCTTTCCACCAGCAAAGGCGCTTTCTTCTCTTTCGAGTTCCATCATATTACCATCTTTATCACGAAGAACGCGAAGGGTCATACCAAATACGGAAGGATCGCCCTCTGCTTCCATGGTAAGAGTGACTTCAGAATTAATCTTAGCTTTGTGAATCTTAAATGTAAATAAATGGTCTTGACCATCATTTTCATTGCGTGCAAAAGTTTTACCTTCTACATAATAAGTGCCAGGAAATGTGTTGGCGCTAATAGTAATTTTCTTATCTTTGCCACCTTCTGCACTATTTTCAAACATGATAGCGAGAGTCTCCATGGAAAGTAATGCATCTTCAATAGTAAGAGTAACTTCACGACCATAATCCCAGATTATTAGAGGAGCATTACCCTTACCGCCACGAGCTTCTGCTTGCTCGGCAGTAAACTCAATATTAGACACTTTTAAAGTATCAAATACCATTACTGGTGTGCCAGTAGGTTTACCATTTGCGTCAAGCTTATAAAAAGCAACATCGGCAACTTCCTTAATGCCAAATCTTGTAATATCAGCCATTATAATAGCCTCCTTTATTGTTCTTTGTCAGAATTCCTAATCCAATACTTCGGTTTAATTTTTTTCGAGTCTGCGCCAGCAAGCAAACTGCGAATATCGATATCGTATTTTTCTTTTTCCTACGACATCTTCATAATCGGCCCAATTGCCGCATAACTCATCTCTCCGATATTAAGTGGCGTAATACCTATTCCCATACAACAAATTGCAACTAGACAAGTTTGTATGGAAATTCCATTGGAAGCCTATTGTTTAGCCTTAAGGCGATCGCGTGCTCTGGCCTTGGCTTTCATTGCGGTAATACGCGGGTCTTCATTAGGGTTGGGCGGCTCTGGTGGTTTGAGAGGTTTTTCTCCACAAACCTCACGTACCATATTTTGAAAATCAAAATATTCTTCTTCTTTGATAGTAATCAAATCGTCAATCTTTTCAATTTTTATCACAACTTCTTCTAAGTTACCGATAACAAGCATTTTTTGTTCATAGAAAAAATTTACTCGTTCGTGAATAAAAAACTCAAATGCCTATTCAGCAACTGCACGAAATTCTGCATTATGATAACAATTAATTAATAAAAATTCAAAAGGTGTAGGAAGGGTTTCCCCCTCTTCGATTTTTTTGGAGAGTTCATCCTATATATCATCTTGAGAAATGGTTAATACCTTCAAGAACTATCCATATCGTGGATTACTAACCACATCACGAACACTTGGAGGATAAACTTTAAATTTATTTTTGAAGTATAGCGGCTCTTTAATAAAAACAGCTGGATTATTCATACTCGGTGATTGTAAACATCTATCGATAGCCAGACATTTCATCGGTTAACAAGACTAATTCAAAATCGCCGCCTTTAATTTTGCCAAGTCCGTTAATAGTTTTTCCATTAAGAGAGTTTTGAATTTCACCCATAATGGCGAAGGGTCTTAGATTACTATCTTTAATAATCCATTGCGTCATTGGAACAAAAACATCAATAGCAATAGTCACTGTTTTATATTCAGAATTACCAGATAAACCTGCGGCTCTTGGAATATAAACAGCAATTACAGATTTACTATCTGTACGAGTTCCCACTTTAGGAATTACACAAATTAAATCATTAAAAATTTCCTGTTTCTGTTCAGCAGTTAAGGTAGTTTTATCAAGTGGATCAAAACCAGCATAATATAACAACTTTACCAAATTATCATTGGCTAATAGGCGAGAACAAATCTTCTGCAAATTAATGCCCAATTCTTGACAATTTCTTGCACCCATTATTGAGCACCTCCTTGCAACCAGAAGAAGTCTTCCTTATTATCACTGTCGGTTTGTGTGGGTTTTTCAGTTTCTTCACGTAAAGGTACCGGATCAACAGTAACATAATTCACACCAGGAGTAGAATTAATATCAAATTCAGTAACAACATAGCCTTGTGTAATATTACCTTGAGTAACTTCAAAATACAAATCACGACAAATTGTATCGTTTTGCGTGGTTATAAAAGTATGAAGATTATTATTCTCACTATAAATCGGTTTGCCCGTGGCGGAGCGCACAGCATCCGAAATTGCAGAAGTACCAGGCCCAGAAAAATAAGCCCACTACTCTCCATTCTTCCATTTTAGATAATGAGTCATTTTTAAGACGACATATTTGTTATAGCCGCTCGCTTCTATACGTTCTAGCCACCATACCATCCAAGGCGTAGTTGTTTCGTCTTTACTTTTAATCATTAACACGGTGCCACTTGGAATCTTTACGTCAATTCTGGTTAATAGATAACTCTATGTTTCGGAATAATCTTGTTTATATCGTTCTAAACTACCAGGGATTTTTTCTCCATTAAACTCAAAATCGACTCGATAAATAGTTTTATATAAATAATTGTCGAAATCTCTCTCGCGTTGATTCTAAATACGAGATTGATAGTCTAAACCATAACGATTTAAACGTTTCTGGTAGACTGTCTCATAGTAAGAACTCATTCGCTCTACTCCTTAGAAATCAAATTCATGCAATCAAAAATTGTAGTTCTAAAATACTTGTAAGACAAGTAGCGGAGTGAACTAACTTTATGAAATAATACATAGTAGCTAGCGGTTTTTTCCTCTTCCGGAAATCCCATTAGCTCTATAATGATGGAGTCTAAGAAAGCAACCCAATCGCGGCCTTTTTCGTATTCACAAAGCAGACCATATAATTGGCTCTTCAATCTTGCAGACAACGCATCATTAACAGTAAAACTAACTTTCAATCTACTTTAGAAGCTAATTTACTATAGCTAAAAGGTTTCCCTTTTCTTGAGCGATAGTAAATACTTTCAATTTCTTTTGCTCTCGCCAATTCTGACTCAAGCATATTTTGTAGCTTATCAAGCAAGTTGGCTTGTGAAAAATCTCTTTCCACATAAAGTGGTTTTACATTTTCCCAAGTCATGATGCAGCGATTAAGCCATTCACATTTCATAAAGTTTGCAATAATTTGAATTTCCTCAAGACTAAGGTCTCCGCTAAAACCAGTATCGTCATGAGTTAGGTCGACGCGAGGGAATTTAAAATGTGGCAGAGCCATTTCTAAGATCTGACGCCAATCATTTTCGGCTTCTTCAATCAACCAATTTTCCCATTCATCTTCAAGAATACGTGCATGAAACGCATCATAAACTTTATCATATGAGGTCATATTATACCTCCTGAGCTTTTCTATAGTGTTCGATCGCCTTCATAATATTTTTACCGGTTGCCTTAGAAAGAATATCAATTCTGTCCATTTGCAATTCGGTGTAATGCTCAACAGCATAGTCTGCAAGTTCTTCTAGCTGAGAATGAGAAAGTTTAGCAAGCGCCATTTTAACCTCGGCCGCAGGCATAGTTTTAATCAAACGAGTGAGAAAAGCATCAGTTAATATCACAATTTCGGTAGTTCCGTCTTCTTCCATTAAACCAACGTCTTTCAAAAATTCAATGTCGTTAGTAGTGAGCATGCCTTCTTTAAACAAAGCTTCTACAGAGGGATCGTAATAGGCCTGTAGTAGAGCTTTTCTATCAATAGGAAGCTTAGCACCTCTTTTATTCCAACTTTTTCGCAAAGGGATATCCGGCACATTAATTACCAAGGTAAAATCACTTGCACTTGTAACCATAACCATATTATTATCCATAATAAATCTCCTTTTAACTCCTGCCACTTGGGGCAATTTAATATTTTTTGAATAGAGGGAAGGGGAACTTCCCCTCCCCTCATTAGTCACGTTATATTATAGACCGAGAGAACTGTCGTACCAATTACTAGCATCGATACCGGTGTTCTTGTAGATACCCCAGTTGTTAAATGCAAGGATACCAACACCAATCTTTCTGTAGGTGTGGATCTCGATAGACTGATCAGGATTAACGACATCATACATCTGAGTGCCGCCTTCCATAGCAATCTTAACAATCTTTTCCTGGCCGGAAGGAAGAACGTAAGCAAACTGAGGATGGATCATAACTTGAGCGTTGTTTTCGTCAACAAAAGACTGACGAAGTTCAACGATTGGACAACCACGGAAGATACGAATACGACCGATGTTGTGAATAGCATCAATGTCATCTGGATGATAGATAGCTTGTGCACCGCTCACTGCAGGAACGATTGCGTCTGGGCCCATCGCTGCAACAAATTCGGGAGAAGCGAAGATGGTTGCGTTGCCGCCATAAACCTTAACAGTGTTGATAAGGGTCTGTAGCTTAGCTGCATCGTAGGAACCTGCATACTTGTTAGCGGTAGGCATTGCAGTATTTTCAACAGCAGACATAAGAGCCTTCTGAACCTCACCGTAGATACCGTCAACCTGAGCTTCAGTGAGAACGTCCATGAACTCGCTAAGAGTTTCTGCACCGTCCATCATACGCTCGAAATCGATAGAAACTGCACCACCGATAGCCTTCACAGGAAGAGTGAAGGTCTCTTCATCAAGACGGAAGGTCTCATAAAGACCGTTCAAGCCAACTTGAGTAAGGAACTTCTTAGCACGATTACGGCCGAGACCGCCTCTCTTGAAGAGCTTCTTCTCACCGTTACCAAGCTGGATAACCTCTGCAAAAGCGGACATTGCATCCATAACCTTGCCAGGGACGATTTCGTCAGCGTTTTCAATAATGATATCGTAGATATCATATCTGTTTTTCAAAAAGTTATTTACAGAACCAGTAAGGTTCTTAAAGCCCTCTGCGACAGCAGCATCAACGCTGGAAGTGCTGAATTCAGCAGGAGCAGTCTTTCTCGCAGCGTGGCGAGCCAATTCTCTAAGTTCGTTAAGAGTCATTGTACTTACCTCCTTTATCAGTTAAGACCCGCAAACTTAATTGCTTTCTGGCCATCAGGCATAGTGGCCTTAGCGTCGATAACCTAAACGTAAGCACCTTCGCGCTCGTTGGTGAGTTCGATGTAGCCCTTGAAGCCCTCAGTAGTACAGGGCTTGCCATACTTGTAAGTTTCGATTCCTGCGCTATCGTCGTAGCAGACAGTGTTTGTGGTGAATTTATCGGGAGTGCCGATGTAGCCAAGACGAGGAAGGAAAGTATTCTTATCAAGCTTGAAATGTTTCAAACCCTTCTCTCTTTCATCGTACATATGCTCAGTTGTGTAATTAAGAGCGATTACTTCGCCCTATGCGCCGGTAGGATAACCAACGGTGCGGGTCTTACGGTCAACAGCAAGAAGCATGCCGTTTTCAAGATACTCGATGCCTTCAGCCATCTTGCATTGAGCTTCGATAGCGCCGTTTCTGCGGAATGCGGCAAAATTAAGCTCGAGCTGGCCGTAGCCTTCTTTAGCAAGTTTAACAAGTGCCATTTTAAATGCCTCCAAAAAAATAATTAGTGTTTCTCGTATTTTGCGAGAATGTCATTGATTCCTCGGCCACCATCATCTTCTTTAGGAAGATAAGCGTTGGGCGCCGGAGCGGGTGTTTTAGAGAAGAGGTTGGGATTAGCCTTCTTAAGTTCGTAAGTAAGCTTCATATCAAGCTCTTCGATGGTATAATTATCAAGACTATTCATATAGCTTTCAATAACATCCTCGGAAAGTTGATCAATATAGCCATCTACGACAGCTTTCTTAGCCTCGTCTTCTACTCTCTTTCTATAAGCGGCGAGGTCATCTCTTTCTGCGGTAAGCGTTGCGATAGTAACTTTTAGCTCAGAGTTGTTACCCTCAACTTCTGTTACTCTTGCAGACGCATTGTCATAGTTAGAGCGTGCTTCGTCTCTCTCCGTTGTTAAAGTAGAAATTGTTTCTTCCAACTTTCCAACTTTGGTGCTATAATTAGAATTCTCAGTGGTCAAATTTTCATTTGTCTCAGTAAGAGTAGCAACCTGGCCATTTAGCTTATCGATAGTCGTATTCAAGTCTTCAACAGTAGTGTTGAGTTCTCCAATAGTATTGTTAAGGTTTTCAATAGTCTCTGCACTCGCAGCGATATTGGCTTCAACCTCAACATAAGTGCTTTCACCCTTGATGTTATTTAAAGCAGCTTTTTCAGCTTCGTTTACATCAATAATGTAGCAACGTTCTCTATTTGTAATTTCCAAAGAGTCATTTTCGTCGTCTTTTTTGTAGTAAATGCGTTCGAAAATATTTTCTGAATAATTTCTTACAATAGCATATTCGTCATAAATATCACAAATTGCATATTCAATCATCCAACCGCCAGCTTCGTTGAAATTAGGGTTCAACAGGTCGAATAAAAAGTCAAATTTCTGGCTGTCAGAGATCTTAAAGTTAATGCTAGGCATCGTGTCATTTCCTCCTTGTTCATGGTTTTGGAAAAGGTCTGTTCTCTTTTCATATTTCTCAAGTAGTGCAATTATATTAGATTCGTTTTCACGAGAATAAAAACTTGCACCCTCAAAGCAAGGCTCAACGTCATCGCCCAATGCTTGCAAACCAAGGAAACAACCATTAGTAAACACATAGGTTTTCTTACCATCGATGACTTTCCAATAACCTTCTAGTGTTTGACGGTATAGTTCCATTGACTCGCCCTTACCTTGGATTTGTCCAGCTTCTTTGTAAAGAGCCGTGTAGTAAAGAACATCGAAGCAAGCATATTCACGAGATACACCATCTTCATCTGTATGCCATTCCCAAGCGAAATTGGGGTTGGCAGGTACAATACCATAAATACGTCCCTCACTACGTTTTTGTCCATGGTCGGTATAGTCTTCGCCCGCACTGTCATAAATTCCTTTTATAGGAGTATACGGCGCAGATGCGATTAGTTTTTCAGCAAACTCTGGAGTGATGTAAGTTCCATTACGATTGCGTCCTTTATAGAACACTCGGCAACGGCCTTTGGAAATAGTATCACTAAACTTTTCCATTTCTCCATAAACGGCTACTTGGAAATTCGTAATTATTTCATCTTGCATTTAATTAAGAACCTCCTCCCGTTTTATCTAACGATTCCTCGTTTTTATGAGTCTTGTCTGCTTTTTCGTCTTCTTTTTTCTTTGGTCGGCCGCCCTCATCGATATCTGTTTCAATAGGATTTCCCTTTAGAGTCTTGCCATCACCATTTTCTTCTTCGCCCTCTCCTCCCGAACTGGAACTAGAGTTACTTTGCGTGTAAGAAGTTGATAGCGGTTTCAACTTGTCTCCTAATTTCAAAACATCGTTTTCTAAGTCTTTGATATTAACCAAATCCTTTTGAGTCAAGCCAAAAGCCAAAGCGGGCAATAAAGCACTGTATCCAGAGCCTACTAATTTAAATGTAGTGTCTGCAAAAGAGTTCGCATTATAATAAGTAACTGGCATAATCTAGTACTTAAATGTGATATTGCCGTTACCATAAATATCGTTCAAGATATTGGTAATAAAACGAGAAACTTTATTAGCAAAATACATCATCAAAGCCAAGTCATTATTGAGAGAAGTTTCCAAAGAAGAACTTCCAGTGGAAGCAAATACTTGACCAGTGACGCCAGCTTGCGCATAAATATTCTGTTCCATTCTTGTCAAAATGTTATCGGTTTTATCTGTGTTGGCGTTTGATGCGATTGCATCAACCTCGCCATAAGTAGTTAAAACACTGACATTCTTATTACCCTTCATCATATGAACGGTACCATTGTGGATCTCTTCAGCCTCATCTGGCTCAAATAGCAGTCTACCGTCAGTAAGGTGAGGAATCTTCTGAACGATAATTTTGCGAATTTCTTCAGCATCGCGTTCGCGCTGTGTCGCAACCGCTTCATCATATTCGATAGTGGCGGGAATAACGTTCAAGAATAAAGGTCTACCATCAAAAAATGGGAAACAAACACCTAATTCTTTTGGGATAATTAGCCATTTGTCTTTTCTTTTGCCCGTAGATAACTCTTTCCAAGCTTTCTAGACAATTTTGGGATACGCTGATAATGCAGCGTTGCGTTGCTCTTTGTCGATGATAGTACCAAAATAAGACACGTCAAATTCGACTACGTCATTACCATATATATCCTTAAAACGAGAACAAGCATAACCCGAAGGGAGATCAATCAATTGGAAGGTATTTTTGTCACCTTCGACTCTAAGACCAAAATAACTACCATCTACCAAGGCTCGCTGTGCAATATTTGTCAATAGCACAGGTAATTGCATACGTTCAACATAATCAAGAGCATTGTAATAGCGCTTTTGGATATGGGAGGTGGAGAGATTCTTACCGGTACTTGGATTAGGTATTAGTAAGCCCATATATTTCAAAAGGGTTGCATAATAAATAATGATCTGTTTGTAGTAGCCGTCTCGGTTGAAATAGTTTCGGGAAAGTTTTTGTTGCTCGATTAAAGAACCTGAAGTAATAATAGAAGCGACTTCTTCTGGAGAGTAGTCTTTCAATTTTGACATTCTGTCATAAACAGAATCCCAATTTCTTTTATATGTATGCTCATTCGTGGCTATCATCTTCTCTTTAGCTCGCGCAAAGGAAGTTAAATCGAAGTTACGAGTGCCGGCCTGTTCGGCAGCCTTGTTTTCTTCCATTATAATTCCTCCTCATATATTATGAAAAAAATGTTAGCTTGCGTGGTGCACCTTCGCTGTTACCCAAGCGCCTGCGACGCTTTTTTGTATATTCTTCCTCAAATTCCTTAATTCTCCATAGTCCATAGGCAAATGATGAATATTTATCCTTTGGATATCGAGGATTAATTTGTTCAAGAACAATATCTGTAGATACTCCAGTGCGCTTAAGGCGCAAGTTAGCCATTTCCTCAAACAATTTTGTGGTCATTTCATGTGGCATTAAACGTTCCACACGCTTGTATACCGACATTTTTTGACCAGCAACAGTTGACATAAGAGCATTTTTTGCTTCTTGCTCTTTTATCAAAAATCTAACCATACCACTGGTTAGTCTCGAATATGCGTTTCCGTGGATTTTAGAGTTAAGTGGGCCATTCGCCTTAATGCCATAAAGAATTTTTTGGGCTTCCTTGGGTTGGATAGCGTAATAATTTTCATCATTGTTAAAGGCATAAGGTGGATAAAACTCTCCGAATTCGTCGTATTGAGGCTTAATCATTTCGTCAGCTAAGCCTATACCCAGACCGTTAGTATCGATGACAACCTCACGAGGTTGGAAGTCTCGGATAAGACGTTTGATGTCTATCGCCTATTGGGTGAATGTTTTTGTTTCAGCGGTTCGCGCCAATACTTTGATATTAACCAAAGTTGCCCAATGCTTACCATTGTTATCTATATTAACACGGAAAACGCAAGCTACGGTCTGGTCATTTAAACGACCTACGTCCACTGATATTAAGTAGAAACAATTTGTTCCTACTCTAAATTTTGCGTGCGTTTCGGGATTTTTTATTTTTCTATATTTCTAGAGCTTATCAAAATTAAACCAAGATTCGTCGGAAGAACCAGACCAAATAGAAAGATACTCACGCCCAAAAGATTCTTCACTGTAAGAAGGAGAAGTCTTGAGCTTGTTGATATAGGTTTTATCAAGAAGTCCATGCAGAACGGGGACTCGATAGTCACATCCCATAACAAAACTACTATCGGGATGAATAATGGAATCTTCAAATACATCTAATAATAGATCATAAGCGAAAGATGTCTTTGTGCCAGCAGATGTCCATATATCTTCAGCACCGTTCGCTATACGGCGCCCGCTCTAAAAACTGCTGTATATTACTATACAGATGAGACTATATCACCACCCCGAAGGGTGTCCCTCCACTTCCATTGCCAAAAGCTTGCAATGTACTCTCTTTCGAGATAGTCGTTGAACGTTCCTTTTCTATAAAAGGCTTCGCTGCTGATTGTCCTTGCCATTACGCAGTGGGAGTTTCCAGCAATTCAAAGGGATTCATATTATATTTTTCAATATAATCGCACAATATTTTATTTTTGTCACTAAGATTGAGTTTTTGATAATCTTGGTAATAGTCTTTGTAAATAGCTCCATCTTTTATTGAAAATGGGGTTTTACTAATATCCATTCCAAAATTTTCGGCAATAGAGCGTAGAGTAAAAGGTAGCTTATAATCGCGAGCAATATAAATCATATATACTTGCTCTCTAGAAAACTTTCTACGATTAATATTTAATTGCTTCGTAAAATGATGCATAGAATTCATTAAAACAAATAATCTATCTTTTTCTGCTTGTGGTAATTTATCATATTCGTCACTATAATTATTATAGCTATGACGGGCGCGCACATTAGAGATAACTTTTACTGAAACACCATATATTTCAGCAAGTTTGGGGCCTTTATGGTTTAACTTATCGGTAACACTTAAAATTTCAAAAACTTCCTCTTTTGAAAGCTTCCCGGGGTTATAGCTCAAGTCGCCGCCAGGATTACAATTATAGCCATTATGATATGAATCAAGTTTTTCTATCCATTCTTGTTCATATTTTTTTATCTCATCTTCTGAACAATTATATTGAGCCAATATTTCATATTCAAAAGCATCATAACCATATTTATTATAGGCTTTTTGCAAGTGCGGATTGTCATGTTGATGATTTGCTAAATCATTAAAGTGACGATTTTTTCGTCTTTTAGGATTATTGGTTAATCCAACATAATCCTTATTATCTATCTTATTGTGAATTCTATAAATATATTCCATATTTGTCCCTCCTTATTATTACTATATATAAGTAGAAACAAACCCGAATAAACTCAATTATTTTGTGACTAAAAAATAGAATTTTATGAATATTCTCTGCTAATTTGGCTCTTTTGGATTTACCGTATTATCTGGCAGGCGACGTGAGACATTGAGTAGCGGGAGGACTATTTCATTAATAGGTTGTTCTTCGTGGTCACGCACCTCATCAATTAAGCCCCCATTACGACGTCCGCCACGCTGGGAATCAAGTGCACCGACAACGTCAAATTGACTACCATTCCTAAATTTCAAAGTAACATAATCTTTACCAAAATTACCTGGTGTATCGCTTACCTCGCCGCCAACTACTTCCTTACGAATTAGCGGCCAGTGGTCATAAATTTCAACAATCTTTTCTTTTGCAATTTGTGCAGACTAGTTTTTATTAGGCGCGCAGATAAATCGTTTAGTACCTGGAATAAAGATGCATTGCAACATCAAACCAAGAATAGTAATAAAAGATTTAGAGAATGCACGAGGCGCAGTTACATATATATCTTTATAACGCATCAATGCGCGCAACGTAATTCTTTGGTAAAAGAAAAGTTGAAAATTGGAGCCATCGGGAGTAATAAAGTCAAGAAATATATCGGGATAAGCGGTAAAGATAGATATCATCTATCCAATGTTATCCTTATTTTTATTTAGATAATCCTCATTGAGAACGATACCTTTTTCAATTTCAATTCCTTCACGATATCCTCGTTGAATTACTTCTGACTCCATAAGATCGTTCTTCTTTTTGAGTAGTAAATCAACATTACTCATCATCTTCGACCTCTGCCTTAAAGTCTTCATCTTCGCCTTCAATGACGACATCATATCCTTCTTGCTCGAAAGCGTCGAGGTCATATTTTTTATCGGTACCATAATAGCTTTCGTTTTCGATCTCAGCTGTATGCTTTAATGCGTCGAGACGACGAGTAATCTCTTCTCCAATGCTGGACTCATTAGTATACAACCTTTGATTAAAATTCTGGAAGTTCTTCATGGATTCGTCTACAATATCACGAGTAACGCCATCATAGAAAGTGTTACGCCATCCTTTCTTTTCAAGCCATTTGATCGCCTCTCCAAAAGTGTCAAAGTCGTTAATGTTCTTAACATTTTTGGGAGTAAATTCCGCAGCCTTAACAAGCTTATCATATGAAGCAAGCAACTTATCAAAGTCACTGCCTTCTTCAATACGTCGGTCAACCTCATAAGACATCTTGCAGATTTTCTTTGCTTGGTCGATTTGAAGCGCGCCATTAACATTCTGAGTGGTCATAAGGCCATGGAACAATCCCTCCAGATATTGAAGAGCTTCCTTGTCGTAATTGGCGCCCCATTTTTCCTTTAATTCGCGTTCGCGTTTCTCGGCTATCTCGGGCAGTTCCTCTTCAATCGTACCTGCCTCTTTCAGTTCCTTAAAGGCTTTGTAATAGTCAGACCATCCGATTCCCTCGTATTCAGATGCAAGAAAGATAGTCGCATAGCGGTAAAAAACTTCTTTGTCATTCATTTGACGCAATCTTTCCCACTCTTTTGGTATAAAAGGAATATCTGCCATCTGGCACATCTTATCAATATAATCCCAATCCCAGTCGTGGGCCGCAAGATCACGGTCCACACAATCATTACATATCGTAATTACGCCATCAGGAAAGAATAAAGATTTTGTGGGCGCGAAGCCTTCCTCACCAAACATCTAACCGCATTTGCAACAACTTTTGAGAGCAAAACTCCTTTTCTTTTTTATGTTTGGCTGTAATCCCATATTATTTCTCCTTTTTAGCAGCGCGCAGAATACGCAAAATCTGTCTACGCTTTTCTCTGTTTAATGAGTGGAATTTTACCAAACAATCTTCAATAATTGCTTCGCCGCTTCTTGGCATGGGCTTACCATTCTCATCTTTTACATCATCATAAAATACTTTTACTTCCAGTATTCTGGTCAAACCAATCAAGCTCGCGCCATTAAGGTGGGTGAGCAACTTGGCAAATTCTGTAGTATTTTTTTCTCTCGTATCAAATAACATAACCATTCTCCTTTATTAATCATTAATTGATTTATTACGTCCTTGGCGCGCTTCTTTTTCGCAACGCTTACAGCGTGATGTGAAGCCATCCTTGGACCGAGTTTTACGAGTGAAATTATCGGTATCACGCAGCAAGGTCTTGCCGCATCCCGTACAAGTCTTAAACTCTTCCTCAAAGAAGATATTACTCACCAATTTTTCGTGGTATGCGGCGGCCTCATTTATCTTGGGAATTATTCTTTGACGGAAGATGGTGGAGATATAGTTGGGTGTGTAAGTCTTTTTCCATTTTTTGTTTATTTCCAGCGCAATATCAGCATTCTTCACTTTTCTCAATTTCATGTCGAGAATCTCTCTTTGTATTTCACTAAGTTCAGCCTGATCAATATAAAAACGCAAAGTTTCCATTAGCGCAGGCAAATTTGATTCCAACTCTGCATCAACGGCCGCACTATCAAGCTCAAAAAACAGCTAAAACATTTCGTAAACATGTTCCAGTTCTCTGAAATCAATAAACTGTTGTTTAGGCCCTGGCTTATAAGCCTTCTTCTTCCAATAAAATTCCGAAGTTTCAGCTAGCATACTCTCATTAAAATTGGCAGGAATAATATCTTCCCAATTCCTAAAAAGGTATGCCCCTACCCCCTAATTACGTTTAACACCCAATGGTAGCACTTCAATATCCACATCCAAAACTGGTTCCTCATGAGGAAAATAAGGCGCAGGTGTTTCTTGGTTGAGTATCGTTTGCTAGTAAGAATCGCGCAATGTATATTGTTCGCGGCGCAGTTCTACCAGCTGATGGCGCATCTTCAAATATTTATATTGGTTCCAATGGTTTGCCTTTTCTTCTAGGGCGGCCTGCTCTTCTGGAGTGAACTTGTTTAGGAGTTCATCACGAGGAGGATTTTTTCGGCGATTATGCGCGAGTTCGTAGTAGTTGATCATTAAATCGAGCTCGTCAATTTGTTGGAATAGGCTCTTAAATGTGTCGACTAAGTAGTCGGGGCATTTGGAGAGAGCTTCCTTGCGTGAAAACACTTCACGTTTCACCTTAATTGGGGCAACCGTCTCTAAGGTAAGGAGTGATGCCTCGTTAAATGTTGGGGATTCCATAAGTTCTTCTAATGATTCGATATTACTATTTTTGTCCCAAGTACCATGCTTGGTTTCAATATCACATAAACCAGCCTATTTCGCATTGAGGCCAGTAACGGGGTCTTTGCCCCATAGTAAGTAATTGCCCATTGTTTCTAGTTCGTCTTCGGTAGGCGGTTTCTTCACAAACTCGGGGCGTTGCAAATATTCATTAAGAAAATTTACGCGTTCGTCCGTTGTGGTAAGTTTAAAATCTAATTGTAAGCGGTTGGTTCCTGCCATTTTATGTATCTCTCCTAATAGGGTCGTCTACATCGGTTAACAATAGTCGAGTAATGGACTGGATTATGTTATGTAGTAGGCGCCCGTTCTTGTTTTTCTTCAATTATATTATACACAAATTTGAGCGAAAAGTCAAATTTTGTGGAACGAAAAAATTATTTCGTGGAACGAAAAAATTACTTCGTGGGATGAAAAAATTATTTCGTGGAACGAAAAAATTATTTCGTGGAACGAAAATTCCAGGGCCCGCCCCGTCATTTTGCACAAATTTCTCCGCTCCCAAAACCTACCCCCTGTGCATTTTGTACAAAGCCCTGAGCCCTGAGCCCTGACCTCGCCTTAGTGCATAGTGGCCAAATATTCGGAGTCTCCGGATAGAAAACTTTGTGCAATATCACAACGAAAAAACTTAAAAAATTTTTGCAAAACCCCTTGACAAAATCGGGATTATGTGGTATAATTATGGTACAGTAAAGGAAAGGAATACATACTATGACTCACTTCTACCTCAACCCCAATTTCGTTCGCCAATACAAGAACAACGGACAGCATATGGAGCAATGGACCCGGTTCACCCTCACGGGCGAAAACGCTAAAGCTGACAACCTTGCGCACGATAAAGGTGCTGACTGCCTCGGCTATCAAATCAAGAGCGCACGGGCTACCGTGTGCAAGGGCACTGACATTCGCGCCTACCTCGCAACCGATATGGCTACCGCATATATCTATGCAACGGCTGATGGTATCGCCTATGTGATGACCCGTGTCGAGTACATTGAATTTGTTGAGATGTTCGGCACAGTAACCAGAGAGAGCACCGCCAACGGCGGAGCAGAAAAAATCCGCCTCAAGAGCGAAAGCTCTGCACTCCTCGCCTACCTCGCTGAGAGGGCATAAGCCCTCTCACCCGTGGCTGCAAATTGTTTACATTTGAGCTATTGACAAATCGGGAAAAATGTGATATAATATATATAGAAAAAGGAGGTTTTATTATGAAAAAGATTATTGATTTTATCGTGTTCTTGTTCACTGGCAAGGGCGACTTTGCAAAAGAGGCTATTGAGGCAGGAGCCATCTCTTATGAAGGGCAGGGCCGTGACAAATATGGCAAGTGAGGGCGCAAGCCCCTTGCCCGGGCAGCACGAAGTTCACAATTTATTTACAATTTAGGCATTGACAAACAGAGAACAATATGATATAATATATACAGAAAGAAAGAAATGAGGTACATAATAATGACTACTCTTGACAAAGCAATTCAGACCTTTGGATTTGAAAACCCTATCACCATCACCATTGCCACTCTTGAGGAACAGGGCAAGCATGAACTGGCAGAGCGACTCTTTGAGGAGTGCGCTAAAGATGCCTATGACGAAGATTTTGAGACCGATACCGATGAATGCGGTTTTGACCCTTATGAGGGCTGTTACACTTACGACTGTTGAAAAACAGTCGTTTTTGTTTTGGGCGAGATTGTTAAAAATTTAACAAGGCCGCGCCCGGGCGCCGTTCACAATTTATTTACAAATAACTTTGCAATTTAGTATTGACAAATAGCGTCCCGTGTGGTATAATAATTACAGAAAGAAAGAGAGGTACATAATTATGATGAACAAAACATTTGTAGAGCGGAAAATTGGCAAGAAAACTTACAAGGTGACGGGCGCAATCATCAACCGCACTGATGCCGAATTGTTAGACTTTTGCGATAACAACAATTTCGGCGGTCGTGTCAGAAGATACGGCGACTATGTCGCATATGTAACGGTCTACACCGACTAAAAAAAATTAAAAAAATTTTCAAAAGCCTATTGACAAATTGCCCGAGATGTGATATAATATATACAGAAAGAAAGAAAGGAAGTACATAACAATGACCACTATCACCCTTACCACCATTGAGAGAACATACGCCAATAACGGGCAACACGCAGAGCAAGTTCTTACTTATACCCTTACTCATGAAATTCGCAAGCACGATAAAGTGCCATTTGACAAGGGGTCAGATATCCCAGAATTTAAGATGTCGGTTAAGTCAAGCAAAGCAAGCCTTATGAGTGGTAACTGTTGCACGAAGGACACCAAAGAAGGAATCATTGAAGAATTCCTAAACCGCACCGCAAGTAAATGCTTTGCATATGTACTTGAAGATTTTTCCCTTGCTTATGTGATGAATGCGACCGAGTTTGCAGAGTTTTGCCGGGAGTTCAGCGGAATGTCAAGAGAGAGTTCTAAAAACGGCGGTAAAGCAAAGGTTCGATTCTATAAAGAGAACAACAGGACAAGGGAATGGTTGGCAAGTCATGTATGACTTGCCACCTTTTCGTCCCCGGCGCCGAGTGCCCGGGCAGGTCGCGTTCATAATTTGTTTACAATTATTTTCTCAAAAGGGGTTGACAAATAGGACTTTCTGTGATATAATATATATGTAAGATAAAGAAAGGAAGTACATACTATGACCATCAAGAAACTCACCGCAATGCCTTACGCACAGGCACACATTGAAATCGACAACGACTACAACATCAGCCTTTTCAGTTATGCAACCCTTGTGGCGACCATCACAAGAGAAGGTTGGCTGACAGTCTACGGCTTGTACTCTATGACCACACGCAAGCACATTTCCGCTTTTGTTAAGGAGTACACCAACGGAACGATTGACTACGCCAGCGCAAAGGCGGCATACGAAGGTAACTACCGCATCAACATCTACACCGGAGAAATTGAGGAGTTAGCGTAAGCTAACTCCTCGTGCCCGGGCGGGCCGGCGCCGAAAATTTTTTCAACTTTTTTCAAAAAGGTATTGACAAACACGGGAAAGTGTGGTATAATGTATACAGTAAAAGAGAGGAGGGCATAGCCCATGACGAAGTTCCCTATGGATAAGAGAGTAAAGGTTGACTCCAACGAACACTACGATTTCTACATAATGCACTGCGGTCGTGATTGGTATGTTGAAGCGTTCCCCATTGGAACGCTCGACCATACTCGCAAGACACTTGCAGGGTTCTCCACTCTCAAAGTCGCCAAAGAGTGCGTTGAGAGTTGGAAGGGTTGGCTGAAGCCGAGAGGGGTTATCAACTGACCCCTCGTGCCCGGGCGGCCGCCGAGTTCACAAATTGTTTACAAATTGGGTATTGACAACCCAGCCATTTTGTGGTATAATAGTGTCACAAAGGAAAGGACAGGTACATAACATGGCAAAAGCAATTTACTTCGATATGGACGGCACAATCGCAAACCTTTATGCAGTTGAGGGATGGCTTCCCATGCTAAGAGCGTATGACCCCGCTCCATATATAAATGCAGAGCCTATGGTGAGAATGGCAAGTCTTGCAAGAGTGCTGAACCGCTTGCAGAGAGAGGGCTACATCCTCGGCATAGTATCATGGCTGAGTAAAAAGCCTGAGCCAGCCTACGATGTGGCGGTCACCAAAGCTAAGTTGGATGGCTTGCAGAGCATCTGCCCTCTGTGCATTTTGACGAAATCCACATTGCCGCCCATGGTACTCCCAAGTGGAGCGTGGTGGAGTGCAAGGATGGTATTTTGTTTGATGACGAAGCCAAGAACCGCCAAGAATGGAAGGGCACGGCATACGATGTGCAGAACATTATTGAGGTGCTGAGGGGCTTGTAAGCTCCTCACGCCCGGGCGCGAGGTTCACAATTTGTTTACAATTATCCTATTGACAAATAAATAAAAATATGATATAATATATACACAAAGAAAGAGAGAGGCAAATAAAATGATTGTTTATAAGACATGGTACAGTCACCGCACTACCCCGATGTATAATACTAAGTACAAGTTTCAAGGTGTCTTCTTGTTTGGATTTATTCCTTTGTATATTCATCGCACCGTTATCCCTACCAATTCCATATAAGAGAGATAAATAAAATGGCTACAATTCAGCTGAACGAAAGAGGCAGAGAACTCTATCCCTATCTTGCCGGCGAATGGCTGGTGGTGTATGGTTTTAATTCTGACTGTAAACAATTTCTTGTGTGGGATGAAATTATGTGCAGATGGTTGTATATTTCTATTGCATTCTGTGAGGGTAGAAATGATGAGGCGGTCAATTGATCGCTTCTCCGCCCGCCCAAAATTCATAATTTGTTTACAATTATCCTGTTGACAAAATTGCAGTCTTGTGATATAATATATATGTAATCAAGGAAAGAGAGGAATTATTTATGATGTATCGTATTAAGTTGGACAACTCTTGCTGTGAGCCTTCCATCAAGATGGAATTTACCTTTGACAAAGAACATTTTGAAGAGGTAGCAATAATCGCAAACAGTGGCTTTAGGCAGGTGATGATTACTGATACCGACACTGGCGAGGTAATTTATAACCGCTATGTGTGCGATGAACATTTTAAACTGGATAACAGTTATCGGAATATTGCGGATTGCATCAGGGATTTGCTCCGCTACGCCAAGTATCCCAAAGGGCTTTAATGCCCTTTGGGCTGGCGGCCCGGGCGGCCGTTCATAAATTGTTTATAATTTATTTATAAAATATGTATTGACTTTTTATAAAAATATGTTATAATATATATGCAAAAATACAAAATTGTTTTTTTGGAGGAATAGAAATGGCTAACAATAGACACAAGAAAGATTATAGTGAAGATAAATTTGCGCGCCGTTACTACTGTCCACATGCGCGCTTGAACCAATTGCGCGAAGACAAGAAACGCGCAGAAAGAACTACACGAAGGAAAAGAAAAAATTTTTTGAGAAATTTTGAAAAGGGTATTGACAAATCAGACGAAATGTGATATAATATATATGTAATCAAGAGAGGACAAACTCTTAAAAAGCAGAAAGGAAATAGCATTATGGCTAACATGACGGAGAGAGAGTTCTATACTAAGGTACTCGCAATCGAGGGTATCGCAAAGGATTTGGCAGACTATGCCAACGAGGGCATCGCAAAGTTGGACGCTCGCAACGATAAGCGCAAAAACACGCAGACGAAGGCGCAGAAGGAGAACGAAGATACGATGAATACCATCGTGGCAACCCTTACCATCAATGGTGCGATGGTCGCAAGTGAGATTGCTTCTGCGGTAGGCATTTCCACTCAAAAGGCGTCGGCACTCTGCAAGTTGCTTGTCAATGGTGGCAAGGTCAAGGTTGAGGAATGTGAAGGTCAAGAACAAGGGCACCCTCAAGCAGTATTCCATCGTTGAGGTCAAAGCGGTTGACGAAACCGCAGACTAAAACAACGGAGAGGGGCAACCCTCTCCAACCCTTGGGGCAGTTAGCATAGACTAACTCATGCCCGGGCGCCGTTCACAAACTATTTACAATTTGATTTGCAAAAAATAGTTGACAAATCGCCAAAAGTATGATATAATATATATGTAATCAAGAGATGCCATCTCTATAAAGCGGAAAGGAAAAATGTTTATGACTATCACTTTGTGGACTGTTATCACAATCTGTGTTACTATTGTAACAATCTATGCTATCGATGCGTGGACGAAGACACGCAAGGGTAAGTGATGGGGCATAACCCCATCCTGCGGCAGGAGGTACATATTATGGAAGATAACTTTGCAGTATATCGTGGAGAGGTGTATTATGCAGACCTGTCACCTGTTATTGGTAGCGAGCAAGGCGGCCTGAGACCTGTACTCATTATCCAAAATAATGTTGGCAACAAGTATTCTCCCACCACCATCATTGCTCCCATTACAAGTCGCTTTACGAAGAAACCACTCCCAACTCATGTCCCTCTCTCAAATTGCGGTTTGGCAAAGGATAGCATTGTGTTATGCGAACAACTCCGCACCATTGATAAAAGGCGATTGAAGGAAAAATTAGGTAATATAGACGAAAGGGATAAAGTAGTGCTTGATAGGGCAATTAAAATCAGTCTTGGGTTAGTATAGACTAACCCTTGGCGCCCGGGCGCCGTTCACAATTCATTTACAAATCAAATACAATTTGTTAATTGACTTTTAGAATAAGATGTGGTATAATATATACAGTCAAGGGGAAGTCCACAAGACACCAATTAAGAGTGAATAGGTACACTGAGTAAAAAAATTCCTTCAAAAATTTTTTTGAAAAACCCCTTGACAAAACCACAGAAATGTGGTATAATAATAATGTCAAGAGGCGAGGGGCAAAGGGAAGCAAGTCGACACTTCCAACGCCTAACTGTTGTGGTGCAAATCCGCAAGCCCTTGAAAAAATTTTTGAAAAACTTTTCAAAAACCTCTTGACAAAACCACAGAAATGTGATATAATAATAATGTAATCAAGAGAAGGAAAACTCAACAAACCAAGAAAGGAAGGATACTTATGATGAACTACACTGTAACCATTAACCCCGCCAAGCGTTCCGTCACCGTTGAATACGAGGGATACAAGGGCACCGCTCGTTGCTGTCCTGACGACACCTTTAACCTCACTGTGGGCACGGAGTTGGCTCTTGAAAGAGCCAAGAATAAGAAGAAGATGGCAGAGAGCAAGACCTGCAACGGCTCTGTAATGGAGTTGGTCAAGGCTCTTGAAAAGGCTCTCCCCAAGGGTCAGATGGTTATTGTCGGCAACGGCAAAGAACTGACCGCAGAGCAGAAGGCATGGTTGCACTCTCTCACTGACTGCAAAGGCGATTATGACGATGGTTATGACGATGGCTATGCCGATGGGCATGACGGAGGTTATGACGAAGGGTACTACGATGCACTTAACGAGCATGACGAGTGCGAGAACTATGACAAATACGCCGATGCGATGCGCCGTATCGCAGAGGTTCTTGACGAGGTTGGTGACATCGACTAATTAAAAAGAGGGGTAGGAAACTACCCCTTCTTGCCGTGGGCGCGCCCGGGCCAAAATTTTTTTCAATTTCTTTGTCAAAAGGTATTGACAAATGAATGAAACTGTGGTATAATATATATGTAAGAAAGAGAGGTAATACATATGACAACCAAAGCAATCATTATTTTTATCGTTTTTAATGTTCTCAATGTAATCATCCAAACCATCAAATCTCTTGCAACTATCAAATGCGGGAAGAATATGGCGGCAATTATCAATGCAATCGCATATGGACTTTATACTTACATTGTGGTACTCACCGCAAGTGATGGAGTAAGTTTGTGGTTTAAGATTGTGGTAGTTGCACTCGCCAATCTTGTGGGCGTTTGGATGGTCAAGTTTGTTGAGGAAAAAAGTCGTAAGGATAAGTTGTGGCTTGTAAAAATCACGATTAATAAACGCTTTGCAAATAAAGCTAAATTTTTGTTGAAAAAAAGCAATATACCATTCACTTTTTATGATGTTGAAAAATATTATGTTTTCGATTGTTACTGTAATACTCAAAAAGAAACCAAAGAAGTAGCAGAAATATGCAAAAATTTTGAAGGAAAAATGTTTGCAACTGAAAACAAACTTAACTTATAAGTTAAGTTTGCTTTTCAAATATTTCCAATCTAATATATCATAGTCGGTATAGGGTATTTCTATAAGTTTGATTTTATGTTTTTGACAATATTCTCTTTTCATTTTATCGTGCTCTTGTGGTAAATTATTCCACGTGCCATGAACAGACTCCGGATTAAAATGTTGTATTCCCTAATACTCAATTAAACAAATTAAATTATCTAAATTATCAAAAATAGCAAAATCAAAGTATAGATAACTTTTATCCTTTAAATCTGAAAAATAAAATTGAGTTTTATATCTTACATTGTTTTCAAACAAAATAGAATTTATTTTTTTCTCTCCCTTTGAACGAACGCAACCACAAGAGATTATAGTACCGCTTTTTAAAGAATTTGAATTAACATATGTAATATTTCCACATTCACACTGGCATTTCCACACAACACAACCATCTGAGGCGCGTTCTTGAGTCTCTTCTAACACCAATAATTTATTAAACTTTTGACCAACTAAATCTTTTTTCATAGTTCGGGACATTACTTCTGCCCGTTTGCAACCACATGACGTAGTATGACCACTCACTAAATTATCGGTCTAAACAATACTAAAGCCACCACAATCACATTGACATTTCCAATAAACTTTCTTCTTATTTGGACGTTCTTCTTTTGGTAGTTCTTGAACAACAAGAAGTTTGCCAAAACGACAACCAGTTAGTTCTCTTTTTGTTCCCATATTTTTTTCTCCTTTTCTATCTTTCTATATATAAGTAATAAAATTGAGGTTATACTATAAAAAAATGAGGTTATGAATTTAATCATAGCAGAAGTGTCGTGATATGGACAGTTCATCATTCTGCATAAAGACAATCTAAAAGTACTTTGTCAGTGAAAGTAAGACTTTATGAGGCAGTTATATGACTGTCTCTAAGTCTGCCCGGGCGCGCCGTCGTTTTACACAAAACGAAGGTTGCAATTTGTTTGAAAGTTTGTGCAATATTCCATATTGACTTTTTGGGCGTTTAGTGGTATAATATATATGTAAGGTTGAGGGGCGGTTGAGTCGCGACCACCGAAAAAAATTTTTCAAAAAGTTTTGAAAAACCCCTTGACAAATACCGCAAAGTATGGTATAATATATATACAAACATAAGAGAAAGAAAGGAATTAACCACTATGTCTACTTATCGCAAAGACCGTAACAACATTATCATTACCCTTGATGGAGCGTCTGGCGACTACCGCCTTGATATTAACACAGGTATTCTCTATGGAGTGGAAGGTACTCCCATTAAGACTTGCCCCCGCAAGAAAGAGGTGGCTGGACTCTTCCCTTGCTGGGAAAAAACTGGTTCCAATCTTGGTCATGTGGTTAGTAGAATGATTGAATGCTCAGACAAGACCGCCACCTATATCGGCCTTGCTAATGTAATGCAGGCCGCTGATAAAATTGACGCTATTGGTCTTGACAATCTCCATCTTTCTAATGAGGACTATCTGTATCTTGCCAACAACATCAAGTGGGTACAGGCCTGGAGAAAAGAACACGAAAACGAGCCCTTCTACATCTATGCTTTCAAGACTTGGTGTGACTTTGAAAAAATCCGTAATCAACTTGGCTCTGTTGCTAACCTGCTCACCGCAGAAATGTATCACGAACTGCTCAAATACAATAATGATTACACCCTTGAAGAACTTAGTGTATGTGCCTACTACCTTGGCAGAGGTAAGTATTGGGAGTATCACAACCACAATGTGACAAATCTTGTTCGCTACATCACGACATGTCGTGTGATGGGAAAAGAGCCCCAAAAGGTTAACAATTTCATGAGAGAGTATTGCGAAACCTTAAAGGAATATGACCTTCGCAAACAGGAATTTGATGACAAAAAGATAGCAATCAACTATGCAAGACATAGTGAGGCTTGGAACTTTGAGTATGGTGACTATAAGGTATTTATTCCCTCTACTGCACAAGAGATTATTGATGAGGGTAAAAATATGCACCACTGTGTTGGCTCTTATGTTGACAGAGTGGTAGACAACAAATGTTATATCTGTTTCATTCGTCGCAAAGAGACCCCCAACGAGTGTTATATCACTTGTCAGGTTAATGCCGTTGGCGAACTTTGTCAGTATTTCCTCTCTTATGACCGCCTCATTTCCTCTGATGAGGATAGGGCATTTAAGGAAGCCTTTCGTCAACACTTGGCACAGGTGTGGGGTTAATTCCCCACACCGCCAAGGCGCGCCCGGGCGTTCGTTGAAGTGCACAAATAACTTCACCGCAATACCGCAAAACTTTGTGCAAATTGTATATTGACTTTTAGCAGATTGTATGGTATAATATATGCACAAGGTAAGGAAAGGAAGGTACTTAATATGGCTAAATCCAAAAAGCAACTCCACGAAGGTATCCGCAACAGGTTCATGAAAGCAGTGACGGACTGGTTGGTTGAACAGGGTGAGGAAGTCCTCCGTACCAAGTCCAACGAAATTGCTATCCCCTGTCTTGACGAGGACGGCAACGATGAATGGTGTGTAATCACCTTCAAGGTTCCCACAGGTTCTCGTGACGATGGCGAAGCCTACGATGGCTATAGTATGGCAGATGAGTATACCGCCAAGGAAGCCGACAAGGCAGAAAAGGCGGAGAAAGCCAAGGCCGAAAAAGAAAAGAAAATCGCAAAGGACAAAGCCCAACGAGAAGCCAAGGCAAAAGCCAAGGCAGAACATGAAACCAAGAAAGCAGAGGGATAACCCTCTGCCCACTCTTGGGCGCACTACAATAACCCACCAAAAATTTTTCAAAAAACTTTTTGAAAACCTCTTGACAAACTCCCACTTTTGTGATATAATATATATGTAATCAAGAGAGCCGAACTCATCAAACGGAGAAAGAAGGAAACTACCATGACTAACAGAGAGTTTTACACCGCAATCATCGCCAACCCCAATGTCGCAGAGGACATCAAGACTTTCGCTAAGGGCGAAATCGACAAACTTGACGCTCGCAATGACAAGCGTAAGAACACTCAGACCAAGGCTCAGAAAGAGAATGAGAGCGTTATGGCCTCTATTCTCACTCACCTCGCCAATGGCTCAGCGGTCGCTTCTGACATTGGCTCCGCTCTGGGTATCTCCACTCAGAAAGCCTCTGCCCTTTGCAAACTCCTTGTGAATAACGGCAAGGTAACTGTTGCAGACATCAAGGTGAAGAACAAGGGTACTGTTAAGCAGTACACCCTTGTTGCCTCCGACACTTCCGAAGCAGAGGGCGAAGCAGAGGGCGAAGCAGAGGAGGCATAAGCCTCCCCTCGCCTTAGGGCGAGGGCCCGGGCGTGAAATTCATATTTTATTTACAATTATCCTATTGACAAATGAGAGAAGATGTGATATAATATTAGTGTAAGAAAGAGAGGTAAGAACAATATGACAGTAAAAGAACTTATCGAACAGTTAGAAAAAATGCCCCCTAATGCTAAAGTCGTTTACCATGATGGCGACAATGGTTGGGTTGAGCCAAGCGTGGAATATACCACCAAACTTCGCAAGGATGTGTATGCTCCAAAAACAGAATACATCCATGGTTCATTCGTAGACATCACTGCGGACTGTTAAGAAAGAGAGGAAAACAAAAAATGGATGTTGTGTATATCGTAATGACAGAGGGCAGAGAAATCCAGGGAGTTTTTCGTGACAAGAACAGTGCTACCACCAAGGTAAATGCTATCGCTAAACAAAGGTATGGCATCACGCCCAAGTATACTCCGCTCGATTTTAACGGTGCGCTGACACTTTATGGCTGGATTAACACTGTATGGTGGGTAAGGAAGGTGTTGTACTAATGGATTGGTTTGATAATAACAGAAGACTTGTATGCCCTAACTGCCATAAGAGTGACGGTGTGTCACTTATATGGGCAGGCGGTTCATCTCATCTTGGACAGCATGAAGAAGATTTTATATGTAGCTTGTGTAAATGTGAGTTCACTGCAAAATATAAGATCACAGAAATTATTGCATTTAGGAAGGAGCAGAAAAATGGTTAAGTGTGCATTGGAACAAAAGAAGAGTAAGCAATCTCTACTTTTTTGTGCACATTAACGATTCGGGGCAACCATTGCCCGGGCGCAAACTCGTTCACAATTCGTTTACAAATAAATTTTCAAAAACCACTTGACAAATCATTCTCTTTGTGGTATAATATATACATCATCAAGAGAGAGGAAACCTAAAACCAATGAACAAGATTGACCACCGTATCCATTATATCATGATTATGGACACTGAAACTGCAAACACTTTGACGAGAGAAGATGGTTCACTTGATATGACCTCTGCATTTGTATATGATATAGGCTGGCAAGTAACTGACAAAAGAGGTATCGTCTATGAGCAGAAGTCCTATATTGTCAAAGAGATTTTCTTTGACGAAAAACAACTAATGCAGAGTGCCTACTATGCCAATAAAATTCCACAATATATGCAAGAGATTGCAGAAGGTAAGCGCACCGTTGCTTCCTACTACGAAATTCGTAAAGATTTTTGTAATACTATGCAACGATATAACACCAACACTATATGCGCCCATAATGCAAGATTTGACTATAATGCAACCAATACCACACAAAGATGGCTGACCAAGAGCAAATACAGATTTTTCTTGCCTTATGGTATAGAGGTATGGGATAGTCTAAAGGGCGCAAGGGCTGTAATTAAAGATATGCCTTCGTACCGCAAATTTTGTGAAGAAAATGGTTATATGACCAAGCACAAGACTCCTCGTCCTCGTTTGACCGCAGAAATACTTTACAGGTTTATTTCTAAAGATTGTAATTTTGTGGAAAGTCATACTGGGCTTGAAGATGTGGACATTGAACGACAAATTTTGGTTTATTGCTTTAAGCGCAAGGCAAGAGTTTCAGACTTCGTACTCTATGAAGCGGTCAGATGACCGCTTCGCGCCCCGGTCGTTCACAATTTATTTACAATTATTTGCGGGAACCCTATTGACAAATGAGGGCGAATGTGATATAATATGTATGTAAGAAAGAGAGGCAAATGATATGAAATTCATCAGCAAAGAGAGAATGGAGCGTCTTCAAGCCAATGGCTATAAGGTCATTAGATTGGGTAAGTTCTTCGCGCTGGTACGCAAATATAGTATCTATTGCATTAGTTCTTGGTGGAAACGAAATTTGCCTATCTATTGCTTGGTAAGAATCGAAAAGGAGGAAGAATAATATGAATACTGAACAAATGACAGAACTGCAAGTGGATAGAGTGGTATATTGAAAGATAAGGGGCAGAAAATGATAGTGGCTTTAATAATAATAATTGTTTTATGCTTTTTGGGGCTTCTGGCTTGTTGCATCGTACTCCTTATAGATGATGTTAGAGAATATAAATGGAGAAAGCGCATGAAAGAAAGGTGGATGAACGATGACTAAATATCCAAACTGCGGTTCCACCGCTTGTTTGTGGTTACGGTTGTGAGTTTGTTCGACAATTTGCCTTTGAAGGCAAATATATAGTAAATGACGAAGAGGGAAGTGAGCAATTACTTCCTTTTTGTGCATATTGGCCAATGTTCAAGCAATCACTACCCGGGCGCAAATTTGTGAACAAATCAAGTTTTTTATGTAAATAAATTTTGAATTTTTGTATCTGGCAGTGGAGGGACTAATATCAGTCTCTCCATATTCTTGTATTGCCGGGCCGAGCCCGCCCCTGTCCATCCATAAACGAGCTGGAAAATCACAAAGCAGCTACGCCTATCGCCTGCAAAAGCTGCAAAAAAGCTGCAAAAAGTTATAATGCAGCTGTAAAAAAGCTACTTATATATAGAATAATAAAGGAGGTAGATATAATGTATATCTATAAAATTACTCATAAATCTACGCACTAGGCCTATATAGGGCAAACAAAAAATTTCCTGGAAAGGTGGCGAGCGCATTTGGCTAGTAAGGACTTGCCAATTCAGAAAGCTTTAGACGAAGAAGGAATAGCCGCTTTTACCTTTGAGGTACTAGAGGAATGTACAGAAGAAGAAGCCGACGCCCACGAGGCGTTTTGGATCGACTATTACCATACCTACACCGCTGGATATAACACCAATGCAGGGAATGGCAATTTTAAAAAAGTAATAAGCGACGCAACTAAACCCGCTTTAGCAGAAAACAAAAGAGGAAGGACCAATTCGCCAGATGGAGTTGATGCCTATGATCCTAAAACTGGTAAGTTGGTAGCTCATTATGATTCAATTGCTGAAGCCAATCGCGCCTTAGGAAAAGAAGGAACCGGTAATATATCCGCGGTCTGCCGAGGTCGAGGACAAACCGCTTATGGATACATATGGAAGTATACCACTCCACAAAATAATTAAAAACTGCGATATAAGCTGTATTTGTTCATAATTTATTTACAAAAATTTAAAATAAAAAACTTGATTTTTTTTAAAAAATATGTTATAATATTTATATAGAAAAAAAAGAGAGAAAATTCTTTTTGAAAAGAAAAATTGAAAGAGAGAAAAGGAGAATTATTATGAGCAAGAAAGCAACCAATGACGCACTCAGAAATCAGTATATTGATGCAGTAATGAAGATGCTCGCAGACGCTGGTGAGGATGTTCTGCGCGTAGGTAGCAACGAAATTGCTATTCCGGTAGTCGATGCTGAGGGCGAAGACAACTATGTTGTATTCGTAGTCAAGGTACCTACTGGTAGCAGAGACGGCGAAGCATACGATGCGTATGGCCTGGCGCAGGAATATGAGATGAAGCAGGCTGAGAAGAAGGAAAAGGCTGAAAAGGCCGCAAAGGAGAAGGCCACCAAGATCACGCGCGATACCGAGATGCGCAGACAAAAGGCGGAAGCGAAAGCAAAAAGAGAGGGACAGTAACGTCCCTCTCAATTTTTGTTACTGGACTCTCAAAATTTATTGCTCTACGGTAAGTATCTTTTGCCAAATACTTAGCACTTCACTTTCCGGTATCTCTTCCTCATCATTTAGCATCCCCGCTACAAGACGACCTTCGGTATCTACTTTCACTAATGTATATCTAATGCACTCTCTGCCAAGTTGGTTAATATAGCTTACCTTGTTTAATTTGATAAGTTCGCTATGTTCCAAAACCGCCAATACCAACAGTAAACCGCTATCATCAATATGCTACTTCGCAAGCCCCAAAAGTTTTCCAAGCAAGGCTTTGGTAAAATCTACAGGTTTGTTTCTGTCAAGAATAGACAATCGCGCCAAGATAGCAAAAGTGGTAATAAGCAATGCTGGGTCGAGATAGGCGTTGAATGCCAGTAGATATCGTAGGACGCATACGTTCATTGGCACATATAGATGTGTTGTATTTATAATATACGCACCTTCATGAAAAGGTGCAATCTCTATGGCCCCTGTCTCAATTAACTTCTTGAAGGCAGCGGTCATTGTTTGAGGACTTTTGATGCCCGTTTCTTTCATAATCTTGACATTGGTAAAAGAATTCTTGTAAATGTAATAGTGATTTTCGTTATTGAAAGAATTCCATTTTGAATGCGCGAGCAGCCAATAGTATAAGGCCCACTATGATTTAGTGAGTGACCAGGCTTTCGGTGTAGTAGTGGCATCTTGTGCCGGAACGTTGCGTTTTTCCATTTTATTCCTCCTTCGACCCCATCTCAATTTTCGTTACTTGGGGTCTCAATTTTCGTTACTTAAACTCTCAAAAAAAGTTACTTGGAATCTCAATTTTCGTTACTTGGACTCTCAAAATCCGTTACTATTATCTAATAATAAGAAACTAATACGTTTGGTTCCTACATATATAAGTGCTGTTTTATCTCAAAAGGTATAAAAATTTGAGGCAAGAAAAAAAAGAAAAGAGAAAGGAAGAAGGTCGAACGTTTACTTGCCGCACATCGCGGCCGACCATAAATTTGCGCTCTTCGTAGAAATACTGACGTGGGCTGCGCCCGCGTCAGGCGTGCCACTACGTGGCCCGCATTAACAAAATGCGCGGCTTGTCTATGTCTGCACCGAGGTTCGTCTATGTCTGGACAGAGACGACCCGGCCGCAGTTTCTCATGAAAATTTAACATGGAGAAAATTTGATTTTCCCACAAAATTGTGATATAATATAAATAGAAATAAAAAAAAGAAAGGCCGCCACCGCAGTGACGACCTCTCGATCTGTGCTGATTACTCCGTATCAGCATCCGTATCAGCATCCGTATCAGCATCCGCCTTGGTATATGCCTTCTGAACTCCGCGCTTAGGTACCTTTACCTCGGTTACAGTAGCACGACCCTCGGCTACGAGTGCACGGAGCAGTGCGTTTGCCTTCTGGACAGAGATACCAGCAGCCTCGGCAACCGTGGAAGCAGTCTGAGCCTCGGAAGTGAGGATCTCGTTAGCGATCTGCTCCATGACGGGCGCGTTCTCAATTGCCTTCTTGGAAGGCTTGTTCTTACGAGCCTCATTAGTGGCGTCAAGCTTCTCGATACGAGCAGTAGCTTCAGCCTTGAGCTCTTCGGAGATGTTCTCCATGTTTGCGATTGCAGTAAGGAATTCACGATTAGTCATAGTATACCTCTTTCTACCACTGTACGCCGTGGCCGCTAAAATATTTTTTCTTTCTTCATCTTACATATATATTATATCATAGATTTGAGAAATTTGCAAATTTCGGTTGCCCCACCCCACACAAGGGTAGGAGGCGCCGCATTACAACGTATATTACTAAGTATTACTACTAAGTAAATCTACTAAATATCTCTCTCATCTTTTCTATATATATTATACTATAGATTTGTCTTCTTCTCAAATTTCCATGGGTAATATATTTTATTATATTTTAAATTTTT
>OBLI01000038.1_pt1 | contig 120855 bp, 86 predicted proteins | sample 1519701 | NCBI WGS metagenome assembly OBLI01 (sample SAMEA3663005, study PRJEB22513) | pig gut metagenome | biome: pig gut; feature: pig-associated habitat; material: faeces | place: France | collected 2012
GCCGGGGCAATTCGCTCGCCGAGGTTCGATACTCGACGTCTATTCATACGCCGGAGAACTTCCCTATCGCATCGACTTCTTCGACAATGATGTCGACACAATACGCACATTCAACGTCGAGACACAACTCTCCGAAGAGAAACTCGCCGAGATCTCGATCGTGCCCGCCTCGACATGCGACACCACCATCGGCATCTCCCTGCTCGAATATATGGGAGAGGATACGGTGGTGGCACACTCCGATCCCGACTACATAATCTCACGCATCAAAGAGATAACCACACAGACATTCTCACAGTCGGCGCTGATAGCCGACGAGGGTGATCCTGACGCCATGCAGAAGGTGGTCGATGCCGACGACTTCGAAGTCCGATTCCAACGGATGCGTCAGATATATTATGGACCGGGGAATGCTCCGGCAAGTTTCGGTGCACAGTCCACACTGCAATTCGACTGCACGCTCCAGAGTCTCTATCATAAGAACTTCGACTTGATAGCCGACTCCTTCGGCAGAATGCTCGCCGAGGGTTATCGCATCATGATACTCTCCGACTCCCCCTATCAGGCAGAACGTCTCAAGACCATCTTCGAAGATCGAGGCGATGATATCAAATTCACGCCGGTGGGGCCAACGATCCATGAGGGCTTCGTCGATAACACGAGCCGGATATGCTATTTTACCGACCATCAGATCTTCGACCGATTCCATAAATACAGTCTACGTTCGGACAAGGCACGCGCCGGCAAACTTGCTCTGTCGATCAAAGAACTCAACCAAATCGAGGTGGGCGACTTTATCGTTCATATCGACCATGGTATAGGGCGTTTCGGCGGGTTGGTCAAGACCGATGTCAATGGTAGGCCGCAGGAGATGATCAAACTCTTCTATCAGAACAACGACCTGGTTTTAGTGTCGATCCATGCTCTCCACAAACTCTCGAAATATCGAGGTAAAGAGGGGATACCGCCGAAGATAAGCAAACTTGGAGGGGGCTCTTGGAACAGGATGAAAGAACGCACCAAGGAGAAGATGAAAGAGATGGCGCGCGAGTTGATCTCGCTCTATGCACGACGCAACACTCTGCAAGGGCATGCCTTCGCTCCCGACTCCTATCTTCAGCATGAATTGGAGGCAAGTTTCATCTACGAAGACACTCCCGACCAGATGCGAGCCACACAGGCTGTCAAGGCAGATATGGAGAAGAGCAAACCGATGGATCGTCTGATATGTGGCGATGTCGGTTTCGGCAAGACCGAAATAGCGATTCGCGCCGCCTTCAAGGCAGCCACCGACGGCAAGCAAGTCGCCGTGTTGGTGCCTACGACAGTGCTTGCCATGCAGCACTATCACACCTTCTGCAGCCGACTCAAAGACTTCCCGGTGAGGGTCGAGTTCCTCTCACGCGCCAAGAAGCCGAAAGAGATAAAAGAGATACTCGCCGACCTCGAGGCAGGCAAAATAGACATCCTCATAGGCACTCACAAGATCATCGGCAAGAGTGTGAAATTCAAAGACTTGGGGCTACTAATCATCGACGAAGAGCAGAAATTCGGTGTCGCTGTCAAGGAGAAACTCAAGCAGATGAAAGTGAATGTCGACACGCTGACCATGAGTGCGACGCCGATCCCTCGCACGCTTCAATTCTCGCTGATGGGGGCACGCGACTTGAGTTCGCTCAACACCCCGCCGGCCAATCGTCAGCCTATCGAGACATGTGTCTCGACTCTCGATGACAATGTGGTGAAAGAGGCTATCGAATTTGAACTCTCGCGCAATGGACAGGTGTTCTTCGTCTCCAACCGGATCGAGAACCTCAACGAACTTGAGGCGAAGATACGACGTCTTGTGCCCGATGCAAAAATAGTGGTGGCTCATGGGCAGATGCCCCCCGAGCGACTCGAGCAGGCGATCATCGACTTCAGCAATCAAGACTACGATATTCTACTCTCCACCACCATCGTGGAGAATGGCATCGACATGCCCAATGTCAACACCATCTTGGTGAACAATGCCGACCGCTTCGGGCTGAGCGAATTGCACCAACTTCGGGGGCGTGTCGGGCGTTCCAACCGCAAGGCCTTCTGCTATCTGCTCGTGCCTCCCGGCAAGCCGCTGACAGCAGTGGCGCGTCGCCGACTTCATGCCATCGAGAGTTTCTCCGACTTGGGGAGCGGCATTCACATAGCCATGCAAGATCTCGACATCCGTGGCGCCGGCAATCTCTTCGGCTCCGAGCAGTCCGGATTTATTGCCGACCTTGGGTATGAAGCCTACCAGCAGATACTTCGCGAAGCCGTATTGGAACTCAAGACAGAAGAATTTGGCGACGAATTTAAGGAAGTGAGCGACAGCGACGAATTTGTGTCAGACGTGGTGATCGAATCGGATATGGAATTGCGGTTGCCCCCGGAATATGTGCCACAAGAGAATGAGCGCATCTCGCTCTATCGACGCCTCGACAACATGGATCGCGAAGAAGAGATCGAAGAATTCAGGGCCAACCTGGTCGACCGTTTCGGCAAGATACCGACAGTGAGTGAAGAGTTGATAAAAGTAGTGTCGCTACGCATGATAGCGAAGCGGCTTGGGATAGAGAGAGTTGTGATGAAGAAGGGTGTGATGCGTCTCTATTTCGTACATGACGACAATCGTGCCTACTACAATTCACCCGCCTTCGGGCGAGTGGTGGCATACGCACAGCATCACTTCAAAGAGTGTCAATTCAAGGATGTGACAGTCGGAGGGGTAATAACTCACTCCCTGATTACCGCCGGCGTGGAGAGTGTGTCGGCAGCCCTCGCCATCTTCCAAGAGATGGAGGGCAACAAGCCGGCATAGAAACTTACTCCTTGCGGCGAGCCGAGGGGAGGAGCGAGAGGGTCAGTTCATACGAACCGACCGAAGCCACTATCACAATCACACCGATGCAGACCCAAAGGATCATAGCGATAGCATCGAAATCGGGGGCAAAACGAGTCACGAAATCAGGCATCGCAGGTAAGGATACACCTTGGATCAGAGCCTCGAAATAGGGGATGTAAAGAGCCAGCACGAATCCTACGACAAATCCGACACAAGCAGCGAAAGACATAGCGATGCGGCTTCTCTGCCGGCGAGCCGTCAGATGCTTATGCACGATCTCCATATTGTCGATCTCACGCTCCACGCGATCCATAAACTGAAAACTCGACGAGAGGTCGGGATCAAAATCGGCAAACAAACTTCTTATATTGTCATCTTCCATAGTTTAAGGGGTCTAATTAGCGGTTTGTAATATATTACGCAGATGGACACGTCCGCGCGACAACTGTTGTCTGACAGCCTCTTGCGATATTTCCAAGGTCTGCGAGATCTCCTTGGCAGAATACCCCTCCATATAGAAAAGGAGGATGGTAGTGCGCTCATGGCTCGGGATCTTGGCGAGGGCTTGATAGAGGGCTTGATACTTGAAGGTATCGTCAGAGCGAGTCTCAGCCGTCATATTGAGGGCATCGTCATAATCGCTGAAGACACGCTGCGAACGGCGCTGATTCAGAAAAGTATTGTATGCTATACGAAAGATCCACGAACGAAACTTCTGACTATCCTTGCAACTATCCATGGCAAGGTAGGCCTTGACGAAGGCATCTTGCGCTATGTCGTCGGCAAGTTGCGTGTCGCCACAACAGAGGGCAGTGAGGAAGCGACGGATCCCTTTCTCACTACTCTTGACAAGCGATATGTATTCTTCGCGGTTCATCGAATCCTTACATTACGCCTCGGGTGTGTTATCATAGTCGGAGAGTGCAGACTCCCTCTTCACACTCTTGCCTGTGACAAAATATACTATCAGGAAACTTATACCAATGGCTGCGGAGATCGATCCTATCACTAATAAGTTTTTATGGGCTTCAGCAAAGAAAACAAGCAAGGACAATCCCAAGCCGATTAGAGTGAAGATGCATCCCTTAAGCAGGCGGCTGATACGTTGCTCTTCAGGTGTCTTGAGGGCTTGTTTTTTCTCTTTTTCATCTTCAAGGAGCCCGGCGAGTTTCTCGCCGTCGATGTCATTGGCTGACTCGATCATCTTGGTCAGAATTTTGGCTCGTTGATTGTCCTTGTTGATCTTGCGATAGTTGATGATGAATACGATACCTACCGGGAGGATTACACAAACAAGTAGGGTAATCAGTACTTCAGAAATGTTGCCATCCATAATTCTCGATGTTTTATTTAGGTTGAACTTTTGTTTTCTTTTTGCCCCCGTTCGGGAGGCTTTTCGTATATAAGACACACGTCGGGAGTGAAATGTGACTCAATCTTCAATAATTTTGAAAATATTTTTATTCCATCATCTCAACAGTCTCATCATCAGAACGATACTGACTTGGCTTGACGCCATATTGCTGTTGGAAACATTTGGTGAAATAAGAAGGAGTCTTAAAACCGACCATATAGCAAATCTCCGAGACAGTGAAACGATGTTGGCTCAGGAGCATGGCCGCCTTGCGGAGTCTCACCTGCTTGATATAATCGATCGGGGAGAGGCCGATATACTTCTTGATGAGTCGGTAAAGTTGTTTGGATTCGAGGTTAGACTTTTTGCAGAGTAGGCTGACATTGAGGTCGGGGTCGGAGATATTCTCCTCGATGATTTGCGCGATTTGCGCCAACTTTTTTTCGCTGACCGATTCGGCGGCAATCGGTTTGGACTCCGCCTCGATGATGGTCTCAATGCGCACATGCTCCTTGAGTTCACTGCGGCGACGCAGCAACTGGGTGATGCGTCCCGACAGCGTGGGGGCTTCGAATGGCTTGGTCATAAAGACATCGATGCCCTGCTTGATGCTTTCATTCTCCGTGCCGGGATCGGAGAGGGCTGTCAGCATGATGATCGGTATGCCGACGAGTCGAGGATTTTGTTTAAGGCTCTTCACCATATCCAGCCCCGACATGATGGGCATCATCTGGTCGACGATGATCAGATCGGGGAGGAATGAGGCGGCTATCGCCAGTCCGGAGCGACCATTATCGGCAGTGAGTGTAGTGTAATCAGTGGATAGAATTTCAGCCAGGAACTCCGAGATTTGGGCATTATCCTCGACGATCAATATCTTGGGACGATCGCTCTGAGACTGATCGACCATCCGGGTCACCTCCTTGGCAACCTTCTTCGACACCGGGAGAGAGACCACAAAAGAGGAACCCTCACCTTGGCGGCTGAATAGATCGATATTACCACCCATGGCCTCAAGATATTTCTTGATAAGGTATAGGCCGAGTCCGGTTCCCTCCTTGAGTTTGGCAGTGGCGGGGGATCGGAACATGCGTTGGAACACGAGTTGGCGGTCGGCTTCCGGGATGCCGACACCATCGTCGGAGACGACAATCTCGACATGGTCGTCGCGCATGCTGATGCCGCAAGAGATGGTGGCACCCGGTTCGGAATATTTGCAGGCATTAGAGAGGAGATTGGTCATCACCGACTCCAACTTCACGGCATCTGCCTCGATCATGATTTCAGCCGCCGAGGTGTGGAAGAGGAAGGTCTTCTGTCGGTTGTGCTCGCGGAATATCTCGAAGATGCCGGAGCAGAAAGCCACTACGTCGAATGTGGAGAGAATCAAGAGACTCTCGCCGCCATCCTCGATATGTTGCAACTCGAGTGTGCGATGGATCATGTTATTGAGGCGCACGGCATTGTCATATACCTTCTCGAGACTTCGGCGCTCATCGGGGTCTTTGGCTCTCTCCTTCATGATGCTCACCGGGCCGAGGATCATCGAGAGGGGTGTCTTCAAGTCGTGGGAGATCGTGGAGAGGAAAGTAAGTTTACGCTCCACATTCTCGAGGGTATTCTCACGTTCACGTTCATGGAGAGCCTTGAGGTTGCGTCTGCGGAGATACCATACGATCCAAGCCGTCACACCGATCACCAGCAGGGCGTAAAGCAGCAGAGCCGGGATCGAGAGATAGAATGGAGGCTTCACCCTCATGGGGATAGCGATCGGCTTTGAGCCTGAGCCGACAGTGCGGAGCAGGATGGTGTAATCACCCATCTTGAGGTCGGCGAACCGGATACTGTTCACTTCCTCGGGGAGTAGCACCCACCCACCGACGGTGTCAGCCTCATTGCGTGCCAGTTTATACATAAAGCGATCGACCGACTCGGGGGAATAATTGAGCGAACTTATCACCAACGACAGATTGCCATCGTAAGGGAGCACCCGGCGGTGCATACCCCCCATTATGTCGGAGAGGTCGAACGAACCATCCTCTCCCTCGGCCAGAATCATCCGGATTTTAGAGTCAGCCACATCAGAGGCGATATCGCTATTCACCTCGACGATCTCATCTATGCCTCCGAGGTATACCTTATTGCTCACGCGATCCTCGTATATGGCGGTATACGACTTCTGAGGGATGGGGAGCAGAGTAACCTTGAGGCTCTTGCCATCGATGCTCCAGACGCTGCTTTGGGTCGACACCCACATATCTTCCCCCACGCCCCCCATCGCCAAGATGGTCTCATCGCTATTGGTGTTGGGAAATCTCACCACACGCGGAGAAGTGCCGTCGAAGAGCACCACACCCCCGCGGAAAGAGCACCACACCCTCCCCCGATTATCCTCGCAGGTGTAAGAGGGATGCTCTCCGGACAGGGCATATATGTCATAGCGGGAAGAGCGATGGGTCGACAAGTCATATCGGATAATGCTGTCATCGCGGAAGAGGAGCACCCAAAGACAGCCATTGCCATCAAGCAGGACATTATTCACCAGGTCATTGCTCAAAGTCATATCGCTGCCATGCGTATCGGTGTTGTACGATCGGTCGGCTATCACCACATCTCCCGGTCGGCGGAACTTATCCTTAGCCACATAGTGAAGGCCATTCAAGAAACTGCCGACCCAGAAATGGTCGTTATCCTCAACGATGGCATAGACCCAATTGGATGTATGTCCACCCTTAGGGTCGACGATATGGAAGACTTCAAATCTGTCAGATGCTCTGTTATAGCGATTCAAACCGGCATCTGTGGCAAGCCACACCACCCCCTCCGAGTCCTCATATATATTTCGAATCTGATTGTGAGATAAAGCCCCGGGAGAGTCGTCATGGCGATACCATCGAGGGGCCTCCCCCTCGGCGATGCGGATCACACCGTTGGTGCCTCCCAGCCAGAGGTTTTGCTTCCGGTCGCGTAAGATCGAATGTATCTCATTACCCTCGCCCGAGTGTGTGAGCCGATTCAGGCGGATGCTGCTGATGCGCGTAGTGATTGAGGCTATCGAGACACCCCGTTCATGGCCTGCCCAGATATTGTGTTTGCTGTCGGCATATACACACCATATTTCATTGTCGGCGATCGAGAGTTCATCGCGCGAATCGTGGCGATAATGTTTCAGCCCATCGCTTGAGAGGTCGAACGCGCCATTGTCGGTGCCTACCCACACATGTCCGGCTTCGCCCGGGGCAAGGCTCTTGACATTGCAACTCTCCTCGAGGCCGACACGCTCCCAACTCTCCGATCCGGGAATATATCGATAGAGAGCCCCCTCGCTGCCGACATATATGCCATGTTTGTCGGGCGATTCGAGCATACAGTTCACGAAGAGCGCCCCTCCACCCGGATTTGCGATTCGCACGAAGCGCGAATGTCGCTGATCCCAGCGAGCCATGCCGCTGTAGGTGCCCACATAGAGCACGCCGCGGCTGTCGCGCAGCATCGAATAGACCGACCGATGGGGAAGCCCCGACGAATAGTTGAGGAGTCGCTGATGTGTGATATCATAATAGAAGATACCATTCAAGCCCCCTATCCAGAGATGATCTCCCTGCACCATCAGCGCTCGAATCTCTTTGGGCGAGTTCTTGATCATTTTGACGATACGACCCTGTCGATAGTCATAGATCATCAAGCCATTGTTGCTGCCGATATAGAGTTGACCATTATACTCGACGATGGAATAGATCTGCACACCCGCCAACTTTTCGGCATCTATCTGATGAGTCGAAATGCCATCATAGAAATAGAGGCCGCGGTTGGTGCCGAGCCAGATGATGCCCCGACTGTCGCAGAAGGTAGTGAACACCGCACTCTTCACACCCCCCACCCTGACATTCTTCCAAGTCAATCCCAACTCCGGCAATGCTGTGGCGGAATTGAGGGGCAAACACTCTATCATCAAGAGTGCCAAAAGAAGATAACGTAATGTTCGGATAAGTCGTCGGTCGGAGTCCATGATGGAGATGATTTTGGATATGCAAATATATCAAAAAATCCGTTGACTTGTCTGATATATTGCATAATAAATGCTCGAAAATGGCAGTTTTTTTGCATTTTGTCTGATTTGTTCTAATCTTTGTCTTATTTCATAATTTAATTTTTAAATTGACTCTTTATATTTGCAAGCGAAAAGATCTACCTCGGCGACAAGAGAGCCAGCCGAGGCAAAGAAGAGAAAACAAAAAACCTAAAATATAACAACCAATGATCAACTCAAGCGGCAATGTCGTGGTAAGGAACGTGCTATTGGGAATACTATTCACGATTCTCCTTATACCCGTAACGGCTAAAGCCCAAAATCAGCGGACAGTGACGGGTACTGTCACAGATGAGACCGGCGAGCCATTGATAGGCGCGATGGTCAAGATAACAGATCAAAATATCGGGACAGTCACCGATATAGATGGCAACTTTACCCTCAACGTAGGTGCGAACGCCAAGAGCCTCACCGTGTCGTATGTAGGCTATACGGCAACCACGGTAGCGATCACCCCGGGCGATATGAAGATTACACTTCGCAGCAACTCGGAATTGCTCGATGAGGTGGTGGTGATCGGATATGGTGTCAGCAAGAAAGAAGACCTGACCGGTTCGGTATCCGCCATCGACGAAAAGGACTTCAATCAGGGAGTCATCTCCTCGCCCGAAGAACTGATCAATGGTAAGGTGGCAGGTGTGCAGATCGTCAACACCGGCGGTTCGCCGACGGCAGGTTCGACGATTCGTATCCGTGGCGGGGCGTCTCTTAATGCCTCCAACGACCCTCTGATCGTACTCGATGGAGTGCCGATGGAGGTGGGTGGCTCGGTGAGCGGCAGCGGCAACTTTCTCTCGCTGATCAACCCCAACGACATCGAGAGTATGACCATCCTCAAGGATGCCTCCTCGACTGCTATATATGGTTCGCGCGCGTCGAACGGTGTAATCATCATCACCACCAAGAAGAGTCGCAATCAGGGTGTGAAGGTTTCCTTCCAGACCACCAACTCCATCTCCACCAAGACACGCACATCTGATATGCTCTCCACCGATGAGTTCATCGACGTGGTGAAGCGTTTCGGCACGGAGCGTCAGATCTCGCTTCTGGGTGATAGCCGCACCGATTGGAGCGATCAGATTTTCCACACCGCCTTCGGCACTGACAACAACCTCAGTGTGTCGGGACGTATCTCCTCGTGGCTCCCATATCGTGTGTCGGTCGGTGCTTTCTATCAAGAGGGTATCCTCAAGACTGACAATACCAAGCGCTTCACCGGCAACATCAACCTCTCACCCTCCTTCCTGAATAATGAACTTCGCTTCCAGGTCGGCGTAAAGGGCACCTACTCACGCAACCGCTTTGCCGACTCTGCAGCCATCTGGGGTGGCGCAACACTCAATCCTACCATCCCGGTATATTCCGGAGAAGAGGCCTTCGGTGGATATACCGAGGCTATCGACAATAGCGGCAATCCGGTGACCGGCGCCGTGCCCAATGCTTTGGGTCGTCTCGAGCAGTATAATTCGACTTCCGACGTGTGGCGAGTCATCGGCAATATCGACGCCGATTGGAGCATCCGTTGGGTCAAGGGTCTTCGCCTCCATGTCACCGGCGGCTACGACTGGTCGCATGGTCAGGGGCATGTCTATATCCCGGCTGAGGCTTACCTCAACTATACCTCCGGCGGTCGCGACTATGATTATGGTCCGCAGCAGAATCATAACCGCATCCTCACCATCTATGCCAACTACAATCGCGAATTCGAGGCTATCAAATCAAATCTGGATGTGACTCTTGGTTATGACTATCAGTTCTGGAAATACAGCACACCCTTCTATGCCATCCTCAATACTCAGGGTGAGCAGCAACAGACATCGGCAGCCACCGACCAGCGCCACGCACTCGTGTCGTTCTATGGCCGCTTGAACTATACCTTTATGGATCGCTATCTCCTTACCGCCACCGTGCGTGAGGATGGATCCTCTCGCTTCGCCAAAGACAATCGCTGGGGTCTCTTCCCATCTGTAGCCCTGGCTTGGCGCATCTCCAAGGAGAACTTCTTCCAGCCCATCAGACATGTGATGAACGACTTGAAGATCCGTGCTTCTTATGGTGTCACCGGTCAGCAAGATGGTATCGATAATTATGGCTATCTCCCGGTATACACCACCTCTCTCGATGGAGCGCAATATCAGTTCGGCGGTGTGCCGGTATACACCATCCGCCCCGAGGCTTACAATCCCGACCTGAAATGGGAGACCACCAAGTCTTGGAACGTCGGTGTCGACCTCGCATTCCTCGAAAACAGATTTACATTCTCGGCAGATTATTATACTCGCAAGACCGAGAACCTGCTTGCCACCGTGCCCGTGCCGGCAGGCACCAACTTCGACAAGATGATGCTCAAGAATGTGGGTAATGTCGACTCACAGGGTGTCGAACTCGCTTTGACAGCCAACCTTATAGACACCAAGGATTGGCATTGGAGTCTCACTGCCAACGCTGCTTGGCAACGCGTGCGCATCCGCAACCTCACTCTGAATCCCGGCAATCCCAGCCCCGACACCGGCGTTGGCCCCTGGATCGATACTTATCAGATGCAGGTATTCTCTACCGACTATGCTCCCTACGCATTCTATCTCTACAAGCAACTCTACGACCAAGAGACCGGCAAGCCCCTCGAAGGGATGTATGCCGACCTCGATGGCGATGGTCAGATTACTTCAGCCGACCGCTATCACTGCCACTCTCCATCGCCCGACTGGATCCTCGGTCTCTCTACTTCGCTCAAGTATAAGGGGTGGACTCTCTCCACTTCTCTGCGTGCCAATATCGGATGCTATGTCTTCAATGGCATGTCGATGAACACCGGCGCCTGGGAAACTATGAGTTATAATGACTATCAACTCAATAATCTCAACAGCAGTTTCTTGGATACTCAGTTCACTCGCCGTCAATATCTTAGCGACTACTACTTGGAGAATGCATCATTCCTCAAGATGGACAACCTGCAACTCTCCTACGACTTCGGCAAGATCTATAAGAGCCTGAGTCTCAACATCTCGGCGATGATCCAGAATGTATTTACCATCACCAAATACTCGGGAGTGGATCCGGAAAGTTCGACCGGTGTCGACACCAGCATCTATCCACGCCCCCGCACTTATTCAGTAACAATCGGACTCAACTTCTAAGCTAACGACAATGAAAAAGATAAATAAAATATTCGGCTTTATCATGGGACTCGGTGTGTTGCTGAGCAGCTGCACCGGAGATCTCGATCAGATGCCCGTGATCGAAGACACAGCCGACGACATCTATAGCAGTGCCGCCAACTATCGCGGTGTGCTTGCCAAGATCTATGCCTCCTACGTGCTCGCCGGGCAGGAACAGGGTGGCGACAATGGCGACCTCTCATCGGTCAATGGCCATGACCTCTCTCGCGGTTATTTCAACCTCCAGGAGGCTGCCACCGACGAAACCGCCAATACCTGGCTTTCGGGTAATAATCTCTACGACCTGACCTATATCTGCTGGAACGAGAAGGATTCCTGGGTGGCAGACACCTATTATCGTCTCTATTATACTATCGCACTCTGCAATGACTTCATCCGCCATAGTGCCGACGAGGAGATAGCCAAGTTTGGCGAGGCGGATCAAGAAACAATCCGCGAATATCGCGCCGAGGCACGCTTCATGCGAGCCTACAGTTACTGGATGGTGCTCGACCTCTACCGTCAGGGTCCGAAGGTCGATGAGACCACACCCGCCACCGGCTTCACTCCCGAGGCATTCACCGGCGTTGCGATGTTCGATTATATCGAAAGCGAGTTGAAGGCTCTCGTGGCTGAAGGCAGCCGTGAGGCTCTCGCCGAAGTGACTGAATATGGCCGTGCGGCTCGCCCCGCAGCCTGGGCACTCTTGGCTCGCCTCTACCTCAACAGCGGAGTATATCGCGGCGTGGTCGATACCAAGTATTACAGCGAATGTATCACCGCCTGCCATAAGGTGATCGGCAATGCCTCTCTCTATCTCGAACCGGAGTATCAGAAACTCTTCAATGCCGACAACTATAAGCGCAGCCATGAGATTCTCTTCTCGATGGTGTGTGATGCTACGACATCAGTGACTTGGGGTGGCGGCACTTACGTGACCTGCGGCTCTTGCGGCAACTCGAGCACTCAAGACCCGGCCAAGTATGGTCTATCCAGCGGCTGGGGTATGTTCCGCGCTCGCGGTGAGTTGGTGGCAAAGTTCGGCGATATCACCACTACTGCTGACTCTCGTGCCCTCTTCTATACCGACGGCCAGACTCAATACTTCAGCGGCCCGATCGACAATCAAGCCGAGGGTTATTTCTATGAGAAATTTACCAACCTCACCGACGCCGGCGAGCAGGCATCGAACACAGCCGCCGTAGGATGTTCGACCGACTATCCTCTGATCCGTCTTGCTGATGTATATCTGATGGCTGCCGAGGCATTCCTCCGCGGCGGTGGCGGTATCACTCGTGCCGATGCTCTCGACCTGGTGAATAAGGTGCGCCTCCGCGCATATCACGAAAATGCCGCCGGCAAGATCAGCGACACCGAGTTCACACTCGACTTTATCCTCGATGAGCGTGCCCGCGAGTTCTATCTCGAATCGTTGCGCCGCACCGACCTGATCCGCTACGACCGCTTCACTTCAGACTCCTATCTCTGGCAATGGAAGGGTGGCGTGCTCGATGGCCGCAGTGTCGATGCCAAGTACAATGTCTATCCTATTCCCGATACGGAACTTACTGCCAACAGCAATCTGTCTAACCCCCTTTATTGATCTGCAATCATGAAACTAAATAAAATATTCAGTATGGTCTTGCTGTCGGCATTAGCGGCTCTGTCGCTGACTTCTTGCGATAGCGATATGGACCTGGTATATGTCAATCCTGCCGACGACATCTCCTTGGGAGGGGCTAACGGTGATATCATCCTATCGTCCGAGCATCCTTCGGCACTCGCTCTGACCATCTATTGGAGCGGCGATGGCATACTGACCCTCACCGACCCCAATCTGCAAGCACCCATTAATGCCGCCGAGGAGCGTATCCAACTCTCGGGCGATGAGAATTTTACCAATCTCATAGAGATCACTGCCGGCAAGGGTGTGCGCCAACATCAATTCCTCTGCGAAGAACTCAATGCCCTCTTGGCTCGCCTCAATTTCGAGCCCGATAAGATGGCACCCCTCTATATCCGCATCGCCTCCTATCTGGCTGCCAATGTCGATCCGAAGTACTCCTCTGTTCTGAAGGTGAATGTGCAGCCTTATAGCGTGCGTCTGATCTTGGGATCGGTGCTCGACAAGAATGGCGTCGACACCGGTATGACCCTCGCTTCGCCCGAGGAGAATGGCATCTATGCCGGTTTCCTCGGTGTGGGCAGCTGGTATAACTGGTGGTTCCTCGATCCGACCAATGTGAAGTGGGGCAATGAGGGCCAGAGTGGCAAGACATTCTATGCATCGTCGGCTGCCGATAGTTGGAACTTCTGGTTCCCCGGCGTGGGTGGTTGCTATTATACCACAGTCAATACCGTCGAGGGATGGTGGAGTGCTCTTCATATCGACAATGTCACCGTGGCAGGCGATATCACCGGCGAGATGACCTATAATATGAAGACCAACCAGTGGACACTCGACTTCACTTCAGCCTCAGCCGGCACAGCCAATATCACCCTTTCGGGCGCCGGCAGTCTCTATAACAAGGATACGGGCGATATGGGTCCCGCCATCGCTCAGGATATAGCATTCGGCGGCGAGAGCGAAAATCTCACCTTCGGCACTACCGGCACCACCATCTCAGTCAGCGTGCCCGCCGGAGCCACTACCCTGATCCTCGACCTTACCAACCCGTTGGCTTATAAGGTGGGTTGCGGCGAGTCGGAAGAACCTGCCGAGATCGATCCTCATCTCTACTTCTCCGGATTGGTGAACTGGGATGGTTTCGACGACTATCTGACCCTCTATGACGAGTCCGGACTCATCTATGGCGGCGCTCATTACATCAACTCCGAGTGGGGATATCGTGTTTACACCATGGAGGATTGGGGCGCAGCCTATAAAGCCACCGACGGATCGACAGCACTGAGCGGAAGCCTCATCTTCGCCGAGTCTGATGGCAATATCCCCGCTCCCGAACCGGGTCTCTATGTGATGGACTTCGATATGAAGAACCTGACATATCAACTCACTGCCGTGGAAAGTGTCACCTTCGCCGGCCTCAACGATAACTGGGCGGAAACAAAAATGACACAATCTGCTGAAAATCCTGAAATATTTACCGCAGAATTCGTTAAAGAAAAAGAGACCCCTTGGGGAGTTAAGGTCTTGATCAACCATGACTGGAGCCTCTTCTTCGGTGGCGGCAATGGTGTCCTCATGTTGGGACACTCCGATTCGACCACCGGTTTTGATGGCGACAATGATTTGACCGTCGGAGAGACCTATATCCTCAAAGTCGATCTCGGCAAGCAAACATATTCATATTCTCTTAAATAATCACAATCGATGAAGATGACAACCATATTTTCGGGACTCGCATTGGCAGGCGCCATGCTGATCTCTTCCTGCACGGAGGAGGGTCCTGTGACAGATCCGAAACAAGAATCTCCTGAAGCCCCCGCCAAGGAGACAGGCTTTGCACGCGGTGCAGATGTAAGTTGGGTGACTCAGATGGAGTCGGAGGGGGAGAAATTCTACACCTTCGAGGGTGTAGAGACTGAGTGTATGCAACTTCTGCGCGACTTCTGCGGAGTCAATTCGATCCGTCTGCGTGTGTGGGTGAACCCCGCTGAGGGTTGGAACAGCATCGATGATGTTGTGGTGAAGGCAAGACGCGCCGAGCGCCTCGGTCTGCGCACCATGATCGATTTCCATTTCTCCGACACCTGGGCAGACCCGGGACATCAGCAGATGCCGGCAGCCTGGGAGGGTCTCTCATTCGAAGAACTGAAGGGAGCCGTTGCCACTCATGTCACCGAGGTGCTCACTGCTCTGAAGGGGGCAGGTGTCACTCCGGAGTGGGTGCAGATAGGCAATGAGACCACTCCCGGCATGATGCTCCCCGTCGGCTCGGTCGATAATCCCGCGCAACTCACCGCTCTCAATAATTCGGGCTATGACGCTGTGAAGAGTGTATTCCCCGAGGCTAAGGTGATCGTACATCTCGATGCCGGCAACAATCAGTGGATCTACGACCGCATGTTCGATATCCTCCAAGCCAATGGCGGCAAGTATGATATGATCGGCATGTCGCTCTATCCCTATTGGGCTGAAGAGGCAGGCAATGAAGGAGGCTGGGTCAAGATCGTGGATGATTGCATCGCCAATATCTCACATGTCAAGGCGAAGTATAATAAGCCGGTGATGATCTGCGAGATCGGTATGCCCTACGATCAGGAGGAACTCTGCTATCAACTCATCAAGCGGATGATGACTCAGCCGGTGGAGGGTATCTTCTACTGGGAGCCGGAAGCGCCGGCAGGCTATAATGACGGCTATAATATGGGATGCTTCAACAAGGGAATGCCGACTAAGGCGTTGAGTGCATTTACTGAAAAATGACTGATATGAAGATGCGACTTATCATAGCAATGGCTCTGATTGGAGCCATTGCCCCGGTCGCCGGGGCTCAGCGCCATGAGATGATGCTCCGCGAGGGATGGGAGTTTACCAAGGGGCGTCCTGATGCAGCGACACGCTGGCAGCAGGTGCGTGTGCCCCACGACTGGTCGATCTCCGGCCCCTTCGACCGCGCCAACGATCTTCAGACCGTGGCTGTATGGCAGAATGGCGAAACTGAGGAGACTGTCAAGACGGGACGCACCGGGGGCCTCCCCTTCATCGGGCAGGGCACTTATCGCACTCGCTTCTCGGTCGATGCCCTGGAGGGACGCTGCATCACTCTCCTCTTCGATGGCGCTATGAGCAATGCTCATGTCCGCGTGAATGGCAAGGAGGTGGCTTATTGGCCTTATGGCTATAACTCGTTCTATGCCGATGTCACCGAGGCGGTGAAGGTCGGCGAAAATGAGATGGTGGTCGAATTGGAGAATTTCGAGAAGGCTTCTCGCTGGTACCCCGGCGCCGGCCTCTATCGCAATGTACATGTTATTTCGACTTCGGCTATCCATATCCCGGTGTGGGGCACTTATATCACCACACCGACAGTCAGCGCCGAGGAGGCATCGGTGAGACTCGATATGGAGATAGCGGGAGTCGCCGAGGGCACACGGGTAGACGTGACGACTCGCATCCTCTCCCCTTCGGGCGAGGTGGTGGCTCACAATGATGCTCCCTACGTGGCTCACGGACAGAAGCATCATCAGAATTTTCTGATCTCTAACCCTGCTCTCTGGAGCCCCGAATCGCCGGCGCTCTATGTGGCTGAGACCACTCTCAGCGTCGATGGGAAGCAGGTGGATAGTTATACCACTCGTTTCGGCATCCGCGATCTGAAGTATGTCCCGGAGAAGGGCTTTTTCCTCAATGGGGTGGCTACGAAGTTTAAGGGTGTCTGCAATCATCATGACCTCGGCCCGTTGGGTACGGCGGTCAATCGTTCGGCACTTCGTCATCAGGTGGAATTGCTGAAGGATATGGGTGTCAATGCCATCCGCACATCTCACAATATGCCGGCTCCTGAGTTGGTGGAACTTTGCGATGAGATGGGCATGATGCTGATGGTGGAGCCTTTCGATGATTGGGGCTTCCGTCCCAAGTCACCCAATGGCTATGGAGCATTCTTCCGGGAATGGGCTGAACGCGACATCACCAATATGGTGAAGCATTATCGCAATAATGCCTCGGTGGTGATGTGGTCGATCGGCAATGAGGTGCCGAGTCAATGGGGTGAGGGTGGCGTCGCCGAACTCACTATGCTTCAAGACTTGGTGAAGAGTCTGGATGGCACTCGTCCGGTGACTTGCGGCATGGATCAGATCGGGTCGGTGCTGGATAATGGCTTCGCCGCTTCGCTCGATATCCCTTCATTCAATTATAAACCGCAATATTATGAGGAGATCTACGCCAAGATGCCACAGAAGATGCTGATTGGTTCGGAGTCGGCGTCTACGGTGTCGTCGCGTGGTGTATATCATTTCCCGGTGTCGTTCGAGAAGGAGCATAATGAGGTGCTTCATGCCGACCATCAGTCGTCGAGTTATGACAATGAGACTTGCTCCTGGTCGAACACTCCCGACATCGATTTTATGATGGATGAGAAGCCTTGGGTGTTGGGACAGTTCGTATGGACCGGCTTCGATTACCTGGGAGAGCCATCCCCCTACGACACGGATGCATGGCCCAACCACAGTTCGCTGTTCGGCATCATCGACCTTGCCTCTCTTCCCAAGGATCGCTTCTACCTCTATCGTTCGCAATGGAACACCCACTCCCCCACTCTACATATCCTTCCTCACTGGAATTGGGATGGACGCGAGGGTGAGATCACACCGGTGTTCGTCTATACCTCCTATCCGAAGGCAGAACTCTTCATCAATGGCAAGAGCCAGGGAGTGAGGGAGAAGAATGACTCGACACTTCAGACCCGCTATCGCTTGATGTGGAATGAGACCCGCTACGAGCCGGGAGAGGTAATAGTGGTGGCATACGATGAGCAGGGCAATGAGGCGGCTCGCAAGAGCATCCGTACAGCAGGCAAGGCTCATCACATAGTGTTGAGTGCCAACCGCACCACCCTCGCCGCCAACGGCGATGACCTGGCTTATATCACGGTGCAGGTGGCTGACAAGGATGGCAATATCCTCCCTGCCGATTCGCGACGCGTCAAGTATAGCGTTAAGGGTGCCGGAACGTTTGAGGCTACTGCTAATGGCGATCCGACCTGTCTCCTACCCTTCGGCCGACCCGAAATGGATCTCTTCAGCGGTGCTGCTACGGCTATCGTCAGAAGCGGTTCGACTCCCGGCACGCTCACCTTGACCGTATCCGCCAAGGGTGTAAAATCTGCAACAGTTTCTATTCAGGTTCAATAATACAATTCTCTTATAGGTTCATCCTATTCTATTATTTTTAAGTTTCTCAGAGTATATTTTTCTTTGGGTAAAAAAGATTGTTTTTAGGTCATTATTTTTCGGAAAACTTTAAAATCCATATAATGAAAGAACAAATATTAAGCGAATTCGGGAAGCGATTTTCAGAGTCTCCGGTGCTTTATGCCTCTGCCGGGCGCATTAACTTGATCGGTGAGCACACCGATTATAATGGAGGTTTCGTATTCCCCGGAGCCATCGATAAGGCTATTATGGCAGCCATAGCCCCCAATGATAGCGACCGCGTGAATGTCTTCTCGATCGACATCGACGAGGAGGTAAGTTTCGGTCTGCGTGAGGAGGATGCTCCCACACAGTCGTGGGCACGCTATATCTTCGGCGTATGCCGCGAAGTGCAGAAACGAGGCGGCGTGGTGAAGGGCTTTAACGCCGTCTTTGCCGGCAATGTGCCCTTGGGTGCCGGTTTGTCGTCGTCGGCAGCCTTGGAGTCTTGTTTCGCATACGCTCTCAATGATCTCTATAACGAGAATCGTATCGACAAGTTCGAGTTGGCACGCATCGGGCAGTCGACCGAGCATAACTATTGCGGCGTGAATTGTGGCATAATGGACCAATTTGCCAGCGTTATGGGTCAGAAGGGCAAGTTGATGCGCCTCGATTGCCGCTCGATGGAGTTCGAGTATTTCCCCTTTGCGCCTGAAGAATATGAGTTGGTGCTCATCGATTCGCGAGTGAAGCATGAACTTGCCGACTCACCCTACAACAAGCGTCGTCAGTCGTGTGAACGGGTAGCGGCACGTCTCGGCATCGAGACACTTCGCGATGCCGACATGGAGAAATTGGAGGCTATTCGCGATGAGATTTCGGCTGAAGACTATTCAAGAGCCAAGTTCGTGATTGAAGAGAAAGAGCGTGTGCTCGCCGTGTGCGAAGCACTGAATCGTGACGACTACGAGACTGTTGGCAAGAAGATGTATGAGACTCATCAGGGATTGTCGAAAGACTATGAAGTAAGTTGCGAAGAATTGGACTTTCTCAACGACGTAGCCAAGGAATGTGGCGTCACCGGCTCGCGCATCATGGGAGGCGGCTTCGGCGGTTGCACCATCAACCTGGTGCGCAAAGACCTGACCGAAAGATTCACAGCCACAGCCACCGAGCGCTTCAACGCCCGCTACGGCCACAAGCCCCAAATCTACCCCGTAGTCATCTCCGACGGAGCCCGCAAACTATAGAGGGCACTCCACAATTTTTTTGTACTACTAACATGTAGAGATGGATACTGTTTCTTTGAGTGTGTCTAAGCGAAGGCACACTCAAAGAAACAGTATCTTAATTTTGGAACTCTATGTAGATGCTTGGCTTAAAAGTGCGTTATAAGGAGTCGCTGATGATTTGACTCTCTTCGTCGGGAGTTTCAATCGTCGGATCGTAGCTTTCGTTAGGATCGACATAGTCGGGATCTTCTTGGCTCACCGACGTGTCTTCTACTACTTCGGTCGGGTTTTCATCTTGGTAGGTGAAGATCGGCTCTTCTATTACTTTCTCTTCATCCAGGATTGGATTGATGGTATCATCCACGAGTCCGGCATTGGGGTTGAGCACTCCGGAGTGGAGAGTTGTGGTCATCATCAGTATGCCGGTGACGAAGAATAGGATGCAGCTCACGGCGAGCATTGTGTCGATGCCGAGCAGGCGAGGCGAGTCAGGCTTATCGGGAGAGCCATTGATGGTTCGGACCACCAGCGAAATGATTGGCACCACCGAGAGGATGCACCAAGCGATGCATACTGTGCGAAGAGCGGATGCTCCCGCCTCCGGGCCCACCAGGCCGACCATGCCCATCATGATGCCGACTATGCCTAATGTGACCACTATCCATGATGCTAACGACAATAGGCAACTACGTGCCGACTCCCTTCCACTGAAATTTACATAGCGGTGGAAGAAGGGGCGTATGAAGTAGGTTTCGAAATAACCCTCATACACATGCTTGGGGTTATAAAATTCCTTGAAATTCATGCCTACAAATTTATAAAAAATATTTCATAAAGCGGAAACATTTTTCCATTAAGAACAAACCGATGCTATTTTTTGAGCAAAAGAGGACAATTCATGGGCGTTTCAGGCTTATTTAAGTAAAGATTTCAGCCTCATTTCAGTTTCAGACGAGTTCCGGGTTGATCCTTAGCTTTGGGGTTGAGGGCATGTAGAGATCTCATCTTTATGGCAAATCTCTGGGAGATGGCGTGGATAGATTCCTCCTCGCCGATCACCACCCTGCCGGGGTCACCGTCGGCTGCCTTATCTCTCTTCTCTTGAAGATATACCTCCTCCCATGGGCGGATCTCCATATCGAGAAGAGCATCGTTATATTCCATAAGTTTGCGCTTATCCATATTCAGTTCCTTGGCTATCGAGCCGTAGGTGTCGCCCGGATTGGCTATTACATAATACAATCCGAAAGATCGTCTCACCTTGTGTGAAGCCAAGAGAGTGCTCTGGATGAAGAGGGCGTTCTGCTCGGCGCGTTCATTATCATCGAGCCCATAATTATATAGAGAATAACGCTCGATGATCGACACGAGCCGAGCGGCATAATTGGGGTCGGTGGCATAACCACACTGCCTCAGAGTCTTAGCCCACGCTGTGTAGTCATGGCGATCCAGGGCGAATAGAGGCTGATACCTGGGGCGAAGCAGGAATCGGGAATGATCTTCGTAAGAATCCTCCACCTTGGGGTATGCTCGGAAGCACTCATCGGGAGCGTCGTCAGAGCGTAGCAGAGTATCCCCCTCCCACCCCTTGTGACACTTGATGCCGAAATGATTGTTGCCGCGACGCGCCAAGGAGGAAGTGCCGGCGCCCGATTCGAGCAGCCCTTGCGCCAGAGTGATCGATGCCGGTATGCCATACTTCTTCTCCTGCTCCACAGCCAAGTGTGCATACTGATCGATGTAATCACTATACCTATCCGCACGGATCGAACTGTAAAACAGGAGCAAAATCAAGAGACAAGACAGAGATCGTCTCCTCCCGGATTTATATTGAATAGAATCTCTCATCATCAATGATAATTTGGAAAATAATCTTCCAAATAATTTGACTTGGATAAGAGGAGATAGTTTATTGGCAAAAATGATATTTTTCGCGAAATAATTATATTAGTTGCATCTAAAACATTGTTGTGTAACATAAATTTATATTTATAATATAATTGAAATAAAAATCGTAAAGAAAAATAACATTTTTATTAGCAAAAAGTTTGTGAATTTAAAAATATTGTTTACATTTGCAACCGTAAATAAAAAATCAATAGCAATCATAATAAAAAGAAGGATAAACAGAATATTTGATATAGGTAAGGATGGAAGAATAATTGAATAACAAAAATGATATAACCTGGCAACAGATTGTGAATGGAACGAAGCCTCCGGACTCATACTAAATATAAAAGGATATTTAAATTGAATGATTGATTAATTAATAATGCGGATATGACTTTATGTCATGATGGATTCAGAAAAGTTGTTTTATTCTATGTGAATATGACGATTTGATTCAACCTAATTTTGATTTGATGGGAGAGGCCGATCGATGAGATTCGCCTCTCTCGCTTTATAGTTATATGTAACGAATGTTTTGTCTTAGGATGTGACCATATAATGCGCTCTTAACCTCGTGAGGGGGGAGTCGGGGTATCGGCGGGGAGCATGGGCAGGTTGGCGAGGAGTTGGCGATTCATGGCGCGGCGCTCGGAGTCGAAGATCCATCCCCATTTGCAGAAATAGCGACACATATTGACGATATGGATACGGAGCATCTTGATATTGCGGCGAGATGCGGCGGCATGATGGTGGATGATGCTTACTTCGGGATAGAGGATGGTGCGGTAATGCCGATGGACGCGGCGCGTCATATCGATATCTTCAGGATACATAAAGAATCGCTCGTCGAATATACCGACAGTCTCCAAAGCCTCTCGGCGTAACAGCAGGAACGACCCTAAGAGATAGGGTGAGTTGATAATGCGGTCATGGTCGGCGCGCACCAGCAGGTAGCGATCCATGCGACGCCGTATCAGCGACTTGGGGAGGAAGCGCTTGGCGAAAAGATCGACCGGCGTAGGGAGACAGCGAGCAGTGAGTTGAAGATCTCCATCGGGATAATATACCTTGGGCATCATCATCCCCACATCGGGGTTGGCGCGCATATATCTTACCATGCGGGTGATGACATCCTCTTCCCACCATGTGTCGGCATTCAGCACCAAGTGAGCCTCAGCCCCCGACTCCATCGACTGCCGGATAGCCACATTATGTCCGGCTCCATACCCACGATTTTCGACATGAGTATAAGAGATCCGGTCGGCAGCCTCATCAGCGCGAGCAGACTCTCTGATGCGATTTGCGATCTTCTCCACCATGTCACGCAGAGAGAGATCGCGACTATTATCGATGATATATAGGTGAGCCACTTCGGGCGATCGGAGCACTAACGAAGCACACCGATCCAACTCGGTCGGATCGGTGTGATGGGTTACTATCGATGCGGTGATCATGGCGATAGGGAATGATGAGTATTCACTCCTCCAAGGCAGAGGGTGTGCGATTTATCTGCTTACGGGGATTACGAAAGGTTTGAAACTATCTACATTAGCGGCGTCGGAGATGGTATAAAGACCGGTGGGCACCATCTTGCCGTCGGCATCGAGGAGATCCCAGAAAGCAGAGCGGCATTTGGCAGCCGGCAAAATGCGGATAGTGTTTTGACGAGCATCACGTACGCGGAGCACGGTTCCATCCGGGATATTATGGAAAGTCACTGTGCCACTGAAATTAGCGGTAACGGTGGTGGGGCTCACGAAGGGAGTCTCAGTGTCGTTGAGGTCGGGAGTGTCAACAGGAGCATCGACCTTGACTTCAGCCAGGCCACATTCTGTCGACATAAAAAGCGATTTTGTGTCGGGATTCCAACCTACAGCATATACCCTATCTGATGGGATAGGCGAGTTCTTTGTGGTATAATGAGCGATAATTTCAGAGCCATCAGGGCTGATTCCATAAAGGCCGCATTTGTATGTGGCTACCCAAATTCTGCCATACTCATCAACACAAAGATCATATCCCATAATATCCGGGATTATTTCGGCATGAGCGCCATCAATAGAGGTGGTTAATTTGCGAGCCTTGATAGTGCCATTGATTACAGGATCATTAGGGTTGAAAATGACGGTGCCAAAGAGGCAACCCACCATGACTTCACCGGTAAATGGATTCTCTTTTATACAGTAAGGCTTAGCGAATTTTAGAGACACCTCTCCTTCGATATCGAAGCGATAGATGCGAGTCATTTCATCATCAGAAGTATCATCAATAGTGCCTTTATGACGATATAAGCGAATTGAGCCCCCGGTATCGTCAGACCCTTGACCCGAAAGGATGAGCATATTCTTATTGTTGGGATGACGAAGGGCTGTTCCATATACCCAGAATCCCGGGTTTAAATCGTAAAACTTGACCAACTTCTTGACTCCGGGATCACCATCTATTTTCCCATTTTGCAGCACTTTAAGACGCTCCTCTTGTGGCCAACACAGGAGCACAAGATCTGTTTGGTTGGTGGTAATGCCAAAAACAGTGGAAACATAATACCAGAGATTGTTATCGCTGTCAAAGCCTAGGGTATAGGTCGGATTGAACGTGCTCCATGATTGAGCATCAAGGAGGTAATATGGGTTGAATGCATCTAATGTATGGTCGTTGGTCGAACGCATCAAGATAGGATCGTGAGAGGGATCGTCAAGATAGATGGAGGCATTGCCGGTCCATACCGAACTTGTATGCAAGACATTGGGCATAGCCGGATCTATAGCAAATCCCATTGGATCAGCAATGGGAAATTGTTGTCGATTGTTGACAAATACGGAGAGGGCTGTGTCGTCGGTTTGAGCTGTTTTGGGTATATAGAATGATGGCGCAAGATTATACCAAGTGCCGTTGCGATAAGATGAAACAAGCATCGGGAGGGTCTTGTTGGTGTTGGTGCCTCGTAGCATCGAGCAGACATTGACAGTCACAAGACCATATTCCGGAGAATATTGGAACTCGACATCCATCGCTGTCAAGGGGCATTGCGGGCGCATGCCGGCGGAGAGTCCCGACCAGGTGCTATTGCTATAGGTGTTGGTGTGGAAACGTCCACGTTCGGTGTTAAACCAGAATTTTACCCCATCGTAAGATGCTGAGAACTGTGAAACTCCTCCCGGCAGTGAAATGGTAGTGACGGTCGGAAGCGACGTGGCGTCAGCGGGGCGATTGATAAAATATGCTTTGGAGGTGGTGGCGAGATAATAGCCTGTAGCCGTGGCAGAAAGAGTATGCTCAAGGCGATTCACCACTGAAAGATTGGCGGCGCGGAGAAGTCCGGAGTCGCTTATCTTTTTGGTGGCTGTCCACTTATCGTTGCGATAACTTACGGTATAAATGACTCCGCTGGCGTTGAGGGTGGCAAAATCGTTGGCCCCCAAGGGCATAAGGCGTATTTGGTCGGTGGATGCGGTTGTCGACATTGTAGCGAAAGATCCGAAGCCGGTGATGTTGGCATCGATAGGGGCTGTGTAGAGCGAACCGTTGATGATGGCAACAAGGCGATCTCCCACGCTGCAAACATCGCTCACCTTCTTGCCCAGATCGATATTTCTTTTCACTTGCAGCGAATTGCCATCGATCTGCATAAATCCACATTCGGTCGATACGAACACATCGCCTGTGGCGGGATCGATAGTCAAGCCGCTGATCTTAGAACCGCCGGGGTTGATAATATTCTTGATATCATCGAAATAAGTCACCTTGCCGGCCTTGATCACATCGACACCACCATCCATATAACCCACAGCCAGAACATCGCCGGTCGGGTCGACAGCCACTATGCGCATATCGAAGCCCGAGAAGGGGGTGGTAAGAGCCATATCGACGATGCCGGCAGCCGGATTGTTCTTATCATAACGGAAGATTCCCCCCGACGGATTCGCGTAATACTGACTATATGATGTAGTATTATAGATATGCTGATGCACGAAGAAATATGTAGCATCAGGAGTGTCGAAGATCTTTCGAGGCAGATTATCGTATGCCGTATAGAGAGTCCATGCAGGATCAAGACCATCCAACTTGCGAGAAGCCTGAACCGAGAAGAACGAACAGATTGCCACACAGAGTGTGAGAATATGCAGGAAAGCAGATTTGGTTGTCATTATATAATATTCTGATAAGTTGACAAAAAAGAGTAAAATTAACTCAACATAATAACGCAAAAACCCACAAAAAATTGTATTAGAGCGCGTACGCGCTCTTAGAGTGCGTTCTATATTATTGGGGGTATTGCATGGTGAGGGTTGTGGTGGTGGGGGTGATGGCGAGGGTTGCCATAGAGCCGAGGGGTATGGGGAGGTTTTCGTCGACATGACCTACGGGGAATTGGTAGGCTATCGGGATTTTGAGGTCGGGAGCGAAGTCGGCGAGGAGCCGAGAGATCATGCTCTCCATGTCGGTGAAGTTGAGGTCAGGGCGATATTCGGTGAATTGGCCGATTATCAGCCCTTTGATGCGAAAGATAGTGTCGCTGAGGATAAGTCTTATGAGCATACGTTCCACGGCATATATAGCCTCAGAGATATCCTCTATGAGTAGAATCACCGGTGTGTCTTTGCCGGGGATTATATTGTCGGCGGCATCGGGAGCCAAAGGGTCGAAGGGGGTGGCAGCCAGTCCGTTGATTACGGCGAGATTTCCCCCTACAAGTATGCCTTGTGCTGTGCCGGGCTTCGAGAGTGGCGACGAGGGGATGGTATATGTATGAGGGAGACCCTTTCGGAGGATATCGAAGAGGGCTTGAGTGGTGTAATGATCGTCGGGGAGGAGGGTGAGGTGCTTAGCCATCGGGGCATGTAGCGACATGAGTCCGGCACGCAGGGAGAGGGCATGCAGGGCGGAGATATCGCTGAAACCGATGAGCCATTTGGGGTTATCTCGCAAGAGTTCAAACGGGATGTGGGGCAAGAGATGGTTGCAACCATATCCGCCGCGAGCGCAGAGGATAGCCTTGATTTCGGGGCGTCGATACGCCTCAATGAGGTCGGAAAGACGCTCGGCGTCGGAGGCGGCGTAAGAGCCGCAAGCATCCCCCTTGGCATGTGGCATCACCACCGGCACGAACCCCTCACGACGGAGATGTCGGCAGGCGCCATCTATATAATCGGGATTGACGATGGTGGCGGGAGAGATGATGGCGATATGGTCGCCGGGATGCAGAAGTGGTGGATTGATAGCCATATCAGATAAATGTCGGGAGAAAAGAGGGATGTTTTAAGGAATACGCTTTAAAGATCAGGAGAAGGGTTGGATTGTTACACCGGCGGCAGAGATGCGGGCGGCGATTTGCTCGAGTTCGGGGCGTTCCACCCTGATCAGATTCTCTTCGGGGGTGGAACGGTCGATACTATAGAGCATCACTTCGCGTGGGCGTATGGAGAGGTAAGCCTCGATCAGAGCCTCGATCTCCTCGGGCGTGGTGTTATCGACCGGAGTGCCCTCATGTTCGCCGCGCAACATCATGGTCTGGATGATGGCAGTACCTTCGAAACGGCGGAGTCGCTCCACGACACGCTCCACGGTGAAATTCGGGTCGTTGGGGCGGTCGATCAGACGCATCGTGTCTTCGATGGCGGAGTCGAGTTTGAGGATATTATTGTCGACGCGATCCAGGGCATCAGCCACACGGTCGTCGAAGATGCGAGTCGAATTGGAGAGCACGGATATTTTGGCCTCGGCGAAATATGCATCTCGCAGGCGTATCACCTCATCGATGATCTCAGGGAAGTGAGGATGGAGGGTTGGTTCGCCATTGCCGGAGAAAGTGATGACATCGAGCCGCTCGCCGGCGCCATGCATTTTTTGGAGAGTGGCTTTGAGATCGGCCGACACCTGCTCGATGGTCGGCAATCCGGTGGTACCGACCCCCTGGGCGTTATATCCGGCTTCGCAATATAGGCAATCGAACGAGCATATTTTGCCATCATTAGGCATAAGATTTACCCCCAACGACACGCCGAGGCGGCGTGAATGAACGGGGCCGAAAATCGTGGAATGAAATAATACGGTTTGATCTTTCATAGATGGATAAAAATTTAAGGAATGCGCTCTTATTGATTCTTGCCTGTCAAGAGGCCTTGCAGGTCATGAAGAGTGGTGAGTGCCTGGATGGGAGTGAGGTTGTCGATATTGAGACCCAAGAGGCGGTCTCTGATTTGAGAGAGGAGAGGGTCATCGAGTTGGAAGAGGGAGAGTTGGTAGCCATCGCGAGCCTTTCCGAGGTCGGCGAGAGCCGGCTTTTGGGAACTGCTTTCGGAGGCCTGTTCGAGGCGTTTGAGCACTTGGTCGGCACGTCTCACGATCGATGGGGGCATGCCGGCAAGTCGCGCCACATGGATACCGAAACTATGTTCCGATCCTCCCGGTTCGAGTTTACGCATGAACACGACTTTGCCATTGATCTCGCGGACCGAGACATTGAAATTGACGATCCTGTGGAAAGAGGCTGCCATTTCGTTAAGTTCGTGATAATGAGTGGCGAAGAGGGTGCGAGGGTGGGCGATGGCATTTTCATGGATATGCTCCACGATCGCCCAGGCTATCGAGATGCCATCGTAGGTGGAAGTGCCGCGACCCAACTCATCGAAGAGTATGAGCGAACGGGGACTCATATTGTTGAGGATGGCGGCAGCCTCATTCATCTCGATCATGAAAGTAGACTCGCCCGAGGAGATATTGTCGGAAGCGCCGACGCGAGTAAAAATCTTGTCGACATAACCTATGCGGGCACTTTGTGCCGGCACGAACGATCCGATCTGGGCCATCAGTGTGATGAGAGCGGTCTGACGTAAGAGGGCAGACTTACCCGACATATTGGGGCCGGTGATCATCATGATCTGAGTCTTATCGCAGTCGAGTGTGAGCGAATTGGAGATATAAGGTTCGCCGGCGGGGAGACGACGTTCGATCACCGGGTGACGCCCCTCGCAGATATCGGTGACCAAAGAGTCATCGACCACCGGACGTACGTAATGGTTGCAATCAGCCACATCGGCGAAAGACAATAGACAGTCGATATATTCGGTGGCGGAGGCATGGCTCTGCATATCGGGTATCAGTCTCATCAAACCGTCGACCAGGGAGGCGAAGATTTCCGATTCTATCTTATTGATATTCTCCTCGGCGTTGACGATTTTCTCCTCATACTCTTTGAGTTCGGGAGTGATATATCTTTCGGCGCTGACCATGGTTTGCTTTCTGATCCATTCAGTTGGCACCTTATCCTTGTGGGTATTTCGTATTTCGATATAATAGCCGAAGACATTGTTGAACCCAATCTTGAGAGAAGGGATGCCGGTACGTTCCGACTCGCGAGTCTGCATATCGAGGAGAGTCTGGCGGCTATTGGCGTGGAGGGCACGGAGTTCGTCGAGTTGGTCGTTGACCCCCGGGGCGATAGCGGCGCCACGTCCGAGAACGGCGGGTGCATCGGGGAGGAGCGTCTTTTCGAGAGTAGAGATAATCGAAGAGCAGTCAGCCATCTTCTCGGCGATTTCATGTAGAGGCTCGGAGTTGGATTGGCGCAAGATAGCGGCGAGCGAAGTAGTGGCGGCGAGCGAAGTGCGCAGGGCGACACAATCGCGAGGAGAGATGCGCAGAGCCCCCACCTTGGTGATAAGTCGGAGCAGGTCGCCGACACGTTGCAGGGCATCGAGGGCACGGCAGCGTGTGTCGGGGTCTTTGAAGAGGTAATCGACGATGTCGTGACGTCGGGCTATCTCCTTGAGGTCGAGCAGCGGGAATAGGATCCAATTATGGAGACGTCTTGCTCCCATAGGGGTGGAGGTGTGATTGAGCACATCGAAGAGCGAGAGGCCGTCGGGAGAGAGGGGTGCCACCAGTTCGAGGTTGCGCACCGTAAATGGGTCGAGAGCCACGAATCGGGTCGAGTCGATACGTCCCAAGCCGGTGATATGACGCAAGTCGGTGTGATGGGTGATATCGAGATAATGGAGCACAGCCCCGGCGGCAATCACGGCATCGGGGAGTCGATCCACACCGAAGCCCTTCAGACTCTTTGTGCCGAATTGAGAAGAGAGACGCACTTCGGCGGAATCGGAGGTGAAGATCCAATCATCGAGGTCGAAAGTCGCGCAGCGGTGGTGGATATTATCGTCACACCACTGGCGCAAGCCATTGATGCGGAGCAACTCCTTGGGCTTGATGTTGCAGAGGAGTTTGTCGATATCCTCTACCGAGCCTTGCGAGCAGAGGAACTCACCGGTGGAGATATCGAGGAAAGCGACACCGACCGACTGATGATTGACATGGATGGCGGCGAGGAAATTATTTTCTTTCGCCGAGAGGGAATTATCGTTGAGGTTGACACCGGGAGTGATAAGTTCGGTGATGCCACGCTTCACTAATTTTTTGGTGAGTTTCGGATCCTCCAGTTGCTCGCAGATAGCCACGCGCCGACCGGCTCTGACCAGACGTGGGAGGTAAGTGTCGAGAGCATGGTGAGGGAATCCTGCCAGTTCGACGTATGCAGCCTTGCCATTGGCGCGGCGTGTCAGAGTGATCCCCAAGATCTTGGAGGCGGCGATGGCATCTTCGGAGAAAGTCTCATAGAAATCGCCCACACGGAATAGGAGGATAGCGTCGGGATGTTTCTTTTTCATCTCGACATATTGCGCCATTAGAGGAGTTTCGACCGGTTTGCTCATAAATTAAATATAGTGCCGGAGAGAGTCCGGCGATAGGGATGAAATTTTTGATAATAGAGAGATGGTTGGACAATTATGATATCGGGAAGATATGGAGCATCCATATCGACATGCCGACATAGATGAGGAGGCCGACCACATCGTTGGTGATCTGGATGAAGGGTCCGGTGGCGAGGGCGGGGTTGATATTCAGTTTTTCGAGAGTCAGGGGCACGAGGGTGCCGAAGACTGTAGCGAAGATTACGACGGCGAAAAGGGATGTCGATACAGCCCAGACCAGAGCATACTGTCCCGGAGATGTGATGGTGATATATAGGAAGACGACTCCGGAGATGACCAGCGCATTGAGTAGCGAGATGAGGAGTCCTCGCCATATTTGGTTCCAGAAATCGGAGAGTTCGAGACGTCCGTTGGCGAGACCCTGGACCACGATGGCAGAAGCCTGCACGCCGACGTTACCGCCGGTGCCGCCGATCAGAGGGATAAAGAATGCCAGGGCTGTGACAGCTGCGATCTGGCTTTCGAAACCACCGAGTATCAGCGAATTGATAATACCACCGATAATTCCTATCAAGAGCCAAGGGAGACGAGCCTTGGTCTGCGCGAAGATCGAGTCATCGGCATCGATATCGGAGGAGATACCGGAGGCGAGCTGATAGTCGCGTTCGGAGTGCTCACGGATCTGGTCCATGACGTCGTCGACGGTGATCTGCCCGACGAGCCGCCCGATAGAGTCGATCACCGGCATAGCCACTAGATTATACTTTTCGAAGTCGATGGCTAAATCTTCGATAGGGGTATCGACCTTGATAGCCACCGGGTCGGTTTCCATGACATGCTTGATCTTCGACACCGAGGGGTGGGTGATCATCTTCTTGAGGGGGAGTACACCCTTGAGGCGCTGATCGTCATCGACGACATAGACATTATAGATATCGTCGAGATCTTCGGCCTGATGGCGCATCTCGCGCAGACAGTCGGGCATGGACAGATTCTCATTGACCGAGATAAGTTCCGTGCCCATCAGACCGCCGGCGGTGTCCTCGTCATATTGAAGGAGGTCGACGATATCGCCGGCTTGCTCCACATCCTCGATGCTTTGGATCACCTCCTCGCGGTCTTCTTCATCGAGTTCCTGGATCAGGTCGACAGCGTCGTCGGTGTCGAGCAGGTCGATGAAATGACCGATTTGCTCGGAGTCCATCCCTTCGAGCAGTTTCTTACGATCCTCCTCATCGAGTTCCATCAAGACGTCAGCCTTCTTCTCCTTATCGGGGATAAGTTCGAAGAGCCATTCAGCCTGATGGAGGTTAAGGTCTTGGAAAAGTTCGGCAATATCGGCGGGGTGTAGTTCGTCGATTTCGGGAAGGAGGGCATCGACATTACCCTGTTCGATAAGGTCGATGTAGCGGTCGATATCTTCGCGAGAAAAATCCTTCATAACGAGATTGGGGAGCGAGGTGCAAAATTAGACGTAGAGATTAATAATGGAAAGAAGAACCACCGAGGAACTCACGCAGGAGCGAAGTTGATGGCACTTGAGCTTCGGGGATATCGCAGAAGCAATTAAGGAGTCGTCGCAAGCGGTAAGCCGTGGCATACTCGGGGATGTTGTGAGGCACATTCTCGAGCAGCGGGAGAGCATATCGTTTCATCACCCCGAGTTCGAAGAGGAGCGACGAATTGAAAGTGGCGTCGGCATTCTCCTGAAAGGGGAAGATCCAACGCTCTTCGCCACGGCGGACACTGGGCCAACGGCGTATTGTGTCCTGGGGAGAGGTGTGGCGATATTTATTGTCGCGCACGATGCGACGCAAGAGTCGATTGTCGGAAGTGGAGATCCAGTTGTGATTGTCGATATGGAGAGTGGTCAGCGCCGAGACATACATCTTGAAGATGCGGTCGGCAGGGAGCCCTTCGCTCAGTATGGGGTTGAGACCATGAATACCCTCGATGATGAGCACATCATTCTTGTTGAGGCGTAGAGGGCGCTCCTTTTCCACACGTTCACCCAATTCGAAGCTATAGGTAGGGAGGTTGATTTCCTCTCCGCGGAGGAGTTTCTGCATATCGGAGTGGAAGAGGTCGAGGTCGAGCGCATAGATCGACTCATAGTCGTAATCGCCATTTTCGTCGAGAGGGGTATTCTTACGATTGACGAAATAATCGTCGAGCGAGATGAGCTTAGGCACCATCAGATTGGTCATGAGTTGTATGGCGAGACGCTTGGCGGTGGTGGTTTTGCCCGAAGAAGAAGGGCCGGCGATGAAAATCAGGGAGGCACCCTGCTCCATGATTTGGTCGGAGATGCGACCGAGTCGCTTATTGTGGAGAGCCTCCGCCACATTGATCAGGTCGGCGGCGCGCCGATTGGCGATAGCGTTGTTGAGTTCTCCGACGTAAGAGACACCGATGATGCTGTTGAATTTGAGATACTGGGTGAAAGCATCATACATCTTCGCCTGCTTCTCGGGTTGAGCCGGGAGCGAGGGATTCAGGCTGTCGGCACCGAGGAGCAGGAGGCCATCGTGCCAAGCCACCAAGTCGAATGCTTGGATATATCGTGTCGAAGGGGCCAACGGGCCGTAGAATGAATCGGCAAGCCCATCGAGAGTATAGTAGGAGGTATAGAGTGTGGAAACACTTTCAAGAAGTTTCACTTTGTCGTCGAGGCGCTGGCGGCGGAAGATTTCGATCACATCGGCAGTGAGTTTCTCGTAGCGAAGGAGGGGAAGATCCTTGGCTATAAGATCGGAGATATTCTGTTTGATTTGCTCCACCAGCGAGTCGGATATGGAGATGATATTGCCGGCCTTATCGAAGATACGACAGAATATGCCGTGAGATATCGAATGTTCATATCTGATGGAGAGCGATGGGTCGATATAATTCAATGCGCGATATAGGAGCATGCAGAGAGTGCGGGTGTAGGTGGTTTTACCCTCCGAGGAGGTGAGGTCGACGAACTCCACCTGCTTGGGGGTATAGACGTTGAAACCGAGGTGCTCCGGCTTGTTATTGACCAATGCGCAGATCGGGTCATAGTTTAGACCAAGATTAAGACCGTCGGCTATTTGCATAAGTGAAGTTCCGCCATCGATGTCGATGTAGGAACTTGTGTTGCGGCAATAAATTTGAACCTTCTTATCCATAAAAGCAAATTTTTCGTAAAGATAGCGATTTTTTGTCGGATTAAGTGTCTAAAAGAGGGTCAAATTTTGCTATAAAGCCCCAATGTTAACATTTTTTTTGTTAAGACTCCCGAATTATATTTTTTTGTTTGTAAATTTGCACATAATAAGAGCGTGTTCCTACGACCCTGATAGCATAGAGTGCGCTCTAATCCAATCATTCAGAGAAAAACATAACCGGACAGAAAATATGGGGAAGATAAAAGAGCGTCGCGCGGTGTTGATAGCGCGGTTTTCGCAATTAGGAGATGTGGCTATGGCATTGCCGTCGGTCTATGACGCATGTTATGCCAATCCGGGAGTGTCGTTTTACTTTCTGACACATCATCATCCGGCAGGGATTTTTGTAAATCGGCCTGCAAATCTCACTGTGTCGAGTGTAAATTTTGATAATTACCGTGGCATCACAGGGTTGTGGCGCTTGGTTCGGGCATTGATAGGTCGCTATGAAGTGACCGATTTCATCGATTTGCAGGATGAAGGAGAGAGTCGCAAGATGCGTTTCTATATGCGCATGTGTGGCGTGAAGGTGGGGTGTATCAACAAGGGCACACGCGCTCTGAATGAGTTGACACGACGAGTCAACAAGGTGTTGGTACAACTCAAACCGATGTCGGAGCGATATCGCGATGTGTTCTACAAGTCGGGGATCGCGTTGGCCAATGATTTTGATACGATCTGGGGAGCCGGACAACGAGGCGATGAGAGATTGTTTGCCGAGGTGAGTAGACCCAAGCGAGAAGGGGAGACATGGATAGCGATAGCCCCCTTCGCGCGCTATCGGGGCAAGATGTATCCCATCGAGCAGATGGAGCGAGTGATCGAGCATTTTGCCGGCAAGGATGGGCATCGTGTGTTCCTCTTCGGCTATGGCAAGAGCGAAGAGGAGATCGCCGAGCGGATAGCCCACCGCTATCCCGGGGTGGCAAACGTATCGGGCGAGCGTCTCTCGTTGGAGGCGCAATTATCCCTGCTGAGTCATTGCGACCGGATGCTGACGATGGATAGCGCCAACATGCACTTGGCATCGCTCGTCGGTCTGCCGACGGTGAGCGTCTGGGGCGCTACGCATCCATACGCCGGATATATGGGCTGGGGACAGCGCACTCGCGATGTAGTCCAACTTGACATGACATGCCGCCCATGCTCGCCCGTGGGCGATCGCCCATGCGAACGCGGCGATTACCACTGCCTGGCAGGCATCACTCCCAAGATGATAATCGAACGGGTCGAGAATCTATGATTCCCAACCCGTTGTTTTTTTTCAATCAGTTTTGCTTGGCTTGATACAGAGTCTATTATGACTCTTGGCTGTCGGCGAACTCCATCAGGTATGCCTTGATGAATTCGTCGATCTTGCCATCCATCACACCATTGACATCCGAAGTCTGATAGTTGGTGCGATGATCCTTCACGCGACGATCGTCGAAGACATAACTGCGTATCTGGCTGCCCCATTCGATCTTCTTCTTGCCCGCCTCGACCTTGGCCTGTTCCTCCATGCGATGTTGCAATTCTTTCTCATAGAGGATAGACTTGAGTTGGCGCATGGCATTCTCCTTGTTCTTGGGCTGATCGCGAGTCTCGGTGTTCTCGATCAGGATCTCCTCCTCTTCGCCGGTATAGGGGTCTTTGAACTGATAGCGGAGGCGAACACCCGATTCCACCTTATTGACGTTCTGACCGCCGGCGCCACCCGAACGGAAAGTATCCCACGATATGCGGGCAGTCTCGACCTGGATTTCGATGGTGTCATCGACCAGAGGGGCTACGAACACCGAAGCAAAGGAGGTCATACGTTTGCCCTGAGCGTTGTAGGGGGATACACGCACCAAGCGGTGCACACCATTTTCAGCCTTCAGGAATCCGTAGGCATAGTCCCCCTCGATATTGATGGTGACAGACTTGATGCCGGCCTCCTCGCCATCTTCGAGTTGGGCGATAGAGGTCTTATAGCCATGGCGCTCGGCATAACGAAGATACAGACGCATCAGCATCGATGCCCAGTCTTGCGACTCAGTGCCTCCGGCACCGGAGTTGATCTTGAGTACGACGCCAAGTTTATCCTCTTCGCGACGCAACATATTGCGAAGTTCGAGGTCTTCCACCTCTTTGAGCAGAGTCTCATACTGAGAGTCTACATCCTCCTCCGACACGAGTTCATCCTTGAGGAATTCGAGCGCCAGACGCAACTCATCGAGTTGCTTTTCGACAGAGGTATATGAATCGATCCAGAAATGGATTCCTTTAATCTTGCGCATCTGGGCCTCCGCTTTGTCACGATTCTCCCAGAAATCAGCCACATGTGTGCGCAGTTCCTCCTCTTCGACTTCGATCTTCTTATTGTCGATGTCGAGGTATCGCTTGAGGTCGGATACGCGCGTTTCGATCTGCTTAAATTGGTCGGTTGTTATCATGGTGCAAATTTACAAAATTTTCTCCGGTTTTCAACGCTCATTGGCAAGGATATATTTGTCGGAATACATTTGCTCGATGCGATCGGCGAAGTGTTTGGCGACTACCGAACGCTTCACCTTGAGCGTGTTGGTGATCTCTCCATCTTCGAGCGAGAAGGGTCGATTGAGCAGCGTGATGCGTTTGATTTTCTCATATCCGGCGAGGTCTTGCTGGTATTTTTCGATCTCGCTCATTACGAAGCGGACTGTCTCGGCGCGGTCGAGAAGATGGGGGTCGTTAGGGTTGATGCCTTGAGATGTAGCCCATTCACACAGTTGCGGCATGCATGGCACCACCAAGGCGGAAACGAATTTGCGACGGTCGCCTATCACGGTCACCTCTTCGATATATTTATTTTCGACGAGGCGCGACTCCATCTGCTGGGGTGCTACATACTTCCCATTTGCGGTTTTAAATAAATCTTTCACCCTTTCAGTCAGTACGATATGCCCTTGCTCAGTGAGGTATCCAGCATCACCGGTGCGGAAATAACCGTCGGATGTGAATGCCAGGCGATTGGCCTCGGGATTGTTGTAATAACCGGGAGTCACGGTCGGACCCTTGACCAGGATTTCGCCATTATCATCGATGCGCACATCGACGCAGGAGATAGGGCGACCGACAGTGCCGATCTGATAGTCGACGTATGGGAAGCAGGAGACGGTGGCTGTGGTCTCGGAGAGGCCATAGCCCACGAGCACGTTAATGCCGATGGAGTGGAAGAACTCGCATATTGAGTCGGAGATAGCCGCTCCGGCAGTAGGATAGAAGTTGGGATTGGGTATTCCGACAGCCTTCTTGAGGATAGAGAAGAGGCGATGATCCCAGAATTGATATTCCTTTTCGAGCAGGAATGGGGCTTTGATGCCACGGCGCTGATATTTGAGATTGCGGCGCTTGCCGACTTTCAGAGCCCGACTCACCATGGCACGTTGGATCCATGACATCTCTTCGAGTTTCTCTTTGACGGCAGCATATACCTTCTCCCAGAATCGGGGCACGCAACACATCAGAGTGGGGTGCACCATCTGTATGGTCTCGGTGATGACACGCGGGTCATAATTCACGGCGATGGTGATGCCGCGACAGATGAGGAAGTAACACCAAGCCTTCTCTAAGATATGACACATAGGGAGGAAAGACATGGAGAGATCGTCATCCTTGATGGTGTGGAGCATATCGAGGTGAGCCTGTATGGCGGCATCATAATTGTCGTGAGTGATCATCACCCCCTTGGGCTGTCCGGTCGTGCCGGAGGTGTAGATAAGGGTGGCGATATCTTCGCCCCGAGACTGGTCGATGTGCTGATCCACAAGGGTTTGAATCTCAGCCGGGGCATCCATGCCGAGTCTTACGAAGTCATCCCAGAAGATGGACACCGTGTCATCGGCTTCGAGTTGAAGGCCATCGTTCTTGAAGATGACGATTTTCTTGATATCGGGATTGCTCTTCCAGTGGCGATAGGCCAAGGCATATTGATGAGAATCTCCTACGAAGATGAAGCGAGCGCCGCCATCCTTGACGATGAAATCGAATTGCGCCTGGCTGCTGTTCGGATATATGGGGATGCAAGCGAGGCGATTGCGGTAAGCGCCGAACTCGGTGATGAGTATCTGAGGAGAATTGGGAGAGCAAATAGCAATTCTATCTTGGGGGTCGAGTGAGAAAGTGGCGAGAGCCTTGGCTGCCACTTTGACCTGGAGAGCAAATTCGCTCCAAGAGGTCGAGAGCCACTCACCCTCTTTGCGCCAACAGAATCGGTAGGCTTCGCGCTCTCCGATGCGGGCGGCTTGTCGGTCGATTATTTCTACTAAACGATTGGGCATAATGTCTACCGGGTTTGATTATGGACGAGTGATGTTCTTGTCGAGCATCTTGTGCTTGATGATCATGCGGAGGCATGTGGGGAGTGAGGCGACAAAAACGATCGCGATTCTATTGATAAAGCCATTGATATATTGCTTTTTGCCTTTGAGCATTTTGCCGATGGCTTTACGAGCGAATTTCTCGGGAGTTTGCAGAGCCCCGATGTTCACAGCGAGTCGTTGCAGGTTCTTTGGGAGCCCGAAGAGATCGGTGGCGATGCCGCCGGGGCAAGCCACAGTGACAGAAACGCCGCTGTCGCGCATTTCATAATGAAGAGAACGAGAGAATACGCGGATATAGGCTTTGGTCGAGGAGTACATGGCGATGCCGGGCATCGGCATCCAGCAAGACATCGACGACATATTGAGTATTCTACCCCCACCGCGAGCTGCGAAGCGGATGGCGAATGCACGGCTCAGCATGGTGACAGCCGTGACATGCAGGTCGATGAAGCACTGCAACTTGCCGAGGGGTGTCTCTGTGACCGGATTGAAAGAGAAGATGCCGGCATTATTGATCAGATAGTCGGGGTCAAGTCGGTTTTGATCCAAGTAGCCGATGATCTGCTCGGCGGCATCAGAGGCGGTCAGGTCGCAGAAGAAGGGGTAGGTGGCGACTCCGGCAGTCTCGGCGATCTCGGCGGCGTAGGCGTCGAGTTCCGCCTGCTGATTGGATATCATCACCAAGTCACACCCCATAGATGCCAAGGTGCGACAAAAGCAGAGACCGATGCCGCTACTGGCACCGGTCACTACTGCCATCCGACCTCTAAGTTTATCTTTGGTTTTAGCCATTTCTCTGTTTGATTTTTTCAATTTCCTTGACGATGCGTGGCGGAAGATTGGGACAGTGTTTATGGCATGCCATTTCACGAGAGTACATTCTGGCGATGCAATAGTTGACATGCTCGCATCCGCAGTGATGATTTCGGTCGCCGGCCTCTTTCATCTTGTTGACAAAATCGGGTTCGGCCAGGAGGGCGCGTCCCATCTGTATGAAATCGAAGTTCTCATCGTCGAGCACCTTGTCAGCGCTCTGCCGATCCACTACTCCACCGACATATATCAGGGGGAGATTCAACTCCCGGCGGAAGAGTCGGGCATCATCGAGGAAGTATAGCGGTTTGAATGGTTCTGTGGGTATCATGTATTTGCCGACGAGTCTTACCCCATATTTGAGCCACCAGAGTTTCATATAGTGAGTCATGGAGTATATTGGCATTTCGCCGCGCATCACATACATAGGGGCCTTGCTCACGAAGCCTCCGGAGAGGACTATGCCATGGACTCCGGCACGTTCGATCTCCTTAGCCACAGTGAGGCAATCGTCGATCTCGAGCCCCCCTTTGAATCCATCGCGCATATTGGTCTTGACGATTACACCCATATCAGATCCGGCTGCGTTGAGACTCTCTTCGAGACACATCTTCATGAAAGTCATACGATTATCGAGCGAGCCGCCGAATTCGTCGCGGCGATGGTTGGTATATGGCGAGAGGAATTGCGATATTAGATAGCCATGTCCGGCGTGGATCTCGACGCAGTCGAATCCGGCATCGCGGGCAGTGCGGACAGCGTCGCCGAAATATCGGGCTATCTGCTTGATCTCATCCTTGCGAAGGCCGCGACAGATGGTAGGCGAGTATAGATTGAAGCCGGAGGATGCCGCCACAGGGATGCTGCCGGTGGTGGATCGGTGGGTCATATTGCCGCAGTGTCCTAATTGGATAGAGGCTTTGGCTCCCTCGGCATGTATAGCGTCGGTGATATCGCGGAGTTGCGGCACTATCTCGGGGCGAAGCCATAACTGAGTGGTAAAAGAGAGCGCCGAACGGCAGATGCCTGCGTATGCAAGAGTGGTCATACCGACCCCGCCACGCGCCACTGAGACATGATAGTCTTTGAGCATCTGTGTCGGGTTGTTATCTTTGCCCATACCCTCGAATGCAGCCGAACGTATGGTGCGGTTGCGGAGTTCGATGGGTCCGATTTTGGCAGGGGTAAATAGTTTCATTGTCTGAACTTTAGTAGAATTGCCTTATCTTGTCAATAGAGATAAGGGATGATATATTTCCGGTTGAGTGAGCGATATTGGTCGCCGAATTCACTGATATATCGAGAGTGGATCGACTTGGCACGCGGCGCGAGGTTGGCAAAAGTCCAGACCACGAAGGCGACACCGCCGAGGCTCCAGGTCAGAATGGCATAACCGACCCATTCGGTGAGTTCTCCCAAGTAGTTGGCGGAGGTGACATATCGATACATTCCCCCTTGCGGGATGTAGTGGCGTGTGTCACCGGGGCGCCGGAGATGACGTATGATATGATCGGACTGAAGATTGATCAGCATGCCGGCGAAGAAGATGATGATGCCGACGATGAATTGCGGCGAGTATAGCCATTCTGTGGGATATGCATCTGCGGGGCTGACATAGAAGAGCCAACCACCGATCATATACACGTTGACCAAGTTGAAGAGCACTCCCATGGCGATGATGGCGATGGGCATACGTCCCTTCCCTCTGATCAGCATCGGGAAGATGAAAGAACGCTGGAAATAGTGGAGTTCATATAGGAGTGCCATCACGATGAGTGAGGTCTCGGCAGCACGATCGCTCAGGAGCCAGAAGAGAAGCATGGCTATGAAAGAGGGGGCTTCCATCAGCACCCACCCCAGGCGGTTGTTGAGGGTAAGTCCCCACTTCTTGTTATACATCATGCCATAGCCTGCAGTGATATACTGCAGGGCGAAGAAGACCACAACTGCGAGTATAAGCATCACAGCGATTACGGTGTCATATATAGCGCGATCGAACATAAGTCGTAAGCTTGCTGATTGTTAAGATTGTTTGTATCCGGAGATATGACAAACTGATAAAAAGATCTATCGGATAGAGGGTATTCAAAAGACCCCACTTATCCTCAAACTGCAAATTTACGAAAAAAAGCGATATTTAGCAAAAAAAATCCCAAAGTAGCCCTGAAAAGATTTGAAAATCAACCACCGATGCTGATGTCTTCAAGAGAATGCTATTGCAACGAGGGGAGGTGGATGTCGAAGCGGAGACCTCCGGTGGGTTGGTTGGAGATATGGATTTCTCCTTGGTGCACTTGGATGCTGTTTTTGACGATAGAGAGTCCGAGTCCGGTGCCGCCGGCAGCCCTGGAGCGACCCTTGTCGATGCGGTAGAAGCGCTCGAAGAGATGGGGCAAGTGCGTGGGGTCTACCCCGCAGCCATTGTCAGAGAAGGAGAGACGGATCATGCCGTCGCTGTCAGTGCCGCCGACGATCTCGATGCGATTGCCTCCGCTATAACTCAAGGCATTGTTGATCAGGTTGACAAACACCGATTCCAATAGCGAGGCATTGCCGTTGAGCGGCATTGCGCCGTGAGTGTTATTGGCTATGGTCACCCCCTTGTTGTGCGCCAATGGGGTCATATCGTCGACCACCGTGGCGATGATCTTGGCGAGGTCTACCGGTCGGCGTTCGATGGTTTGACTACCCTCGTCGATGCGAGTGATGGTCGACACATCGTTCAGCAGGTTGGAGAGGCGGTCGCAATTAGCAAGACAACGCTTCATAAAATCCTGTCGCTTGCTCTCCTCGAGATTGGGATAAGTCATCAGGGTCTCGAGGCACACGCGTATCGATGCCACCGGAGTCTTCAGTTCATGGTTGATATTATTGGTGAGTTGCTTTTTGAGGCGTACCTTATCCTCCTGCTCGCGGAGGGTGGCTTGATGCTCGCGGTCTCGTTCGGCGATGGCCTGTTGGAGCGAGGCATACAGACGCACGATATGAGCGGAGATATCGCCCAACTCATCGTGGCTGAACGGACGGGCATCATAGACCGGTTCGCCACGTTCGGCATTGGCGGCAAATTCGCGAAGGCGCGAGATATGATGTCCGATCTTGCGAGTGGCGATATATCCGAGCACACACATAATCAGCGTGATGCCTCCGATCACCCAGAGGAATCCATAGTCAGCCTTGAGCAGCGAAGAGAGCGACACGCTATAGGGGATGGCGGTGCGTACCACGATGCCATCCTTGCCGCGGCGCGCGGAATAGAAATAACTTGAGCCGGTGCTCTGGCTAAGTCGGCGCACGGAATAACCGGAGCCGACGGCGATGGCGCGGGCTATCTCCTCGCGGTTTTGATGGTTGACCGAAGGAAGACTATCGAGTGAATTATCGTAGATCACCCGGCCGGCGCTGTTGATCACGCTGACGCGGAGCCCGCCGACGGAATGATTGCTACAACTCTGCTCCACCGGGATTCCGGCGTCGATATCATCGAGGATTTCGCTATTGATCTGCTGAAGGCGGGCGTTGAGTTCTTCAGCCTTAAACTGCTTCTCGCGGTGATATTGGAAGATCACCACCGAGCCGACCAGAATCAGAGAATAAGCCACCAGCCATAGGAAGAGGCGGCTCCAATAGGGCACACATTTCTTAGAGAATAAAGCCATAGCCGTAACCTGATCGAGATTTTATATACTTGGCATAATTACCGATCTTGTGTCGGATGCGGGTGATATTGACATCGATGACACGGTCGACGACGACAACTTCGCCGGGCCAGATGGCGTGGATCAGTTCGTCGCGGCTGAAGATGCGCCCCGGGTCGGAGAGGAGCATGCAGAGGATCTCGAACTCCTTGCGAGGCATTTTGACTTCGACGCCGTCGACGATGCACAGTTTGCGCGAAGGGATGATCGACAGCCCCTCGAAGGTGATGGGCTTATCGCCCGTAGGGAGGTCGGGTAGTTGGCCATCATTCACACGACGGAGCACGCTCTTGACACGCGCTATGACATTGCGTAGCGTGTAGGGCTTGGTGATATAATCATCGGCGCCGAGGTCGAGACCATCGACCATATCATCTTCACTATCCTTGGCAGTGCAGAAGATGATGGGGATCCGCGCCGTGTTGGGATTATTCTTCATAATCTTCGCTAACTGGGTGCCGGAGATATCCCCCATCATTATGTCGAGGAGCACCAGGTCGAACTGCGAAAGATCGAGGGTCAGCACCTCCTCGGCGCTCAGAGAAGTGGTGACATCATAGCCCTCCGCCTCGAGGTTGAAACGCAACGCCTCGCAGAGAGTCTCCTCATCGTCGACCACAAGAATATGCTTCTTCATAAGCAGGTAAAGTGTTGAGACAATATGAGCGGATCATAGACGATCCTGTGTAGTGGTAACAAAATTAGCAAAAAAACAGGATATGATAGTGAAACAGGATTGAATTTAATAAAAATTTAACAAGGTGTGTCGGTGAGGAAATCTGCGTGGTAATTGCACTTCGATGGGTGTAATGTGCAATGGAGGGAAAGATAAAAATAGCAAAAAATACACATTATATATATAAAAGCAAAAAATGAATAAATTCATGTTGAAAAACATACTTTTTTTGTTGAAAAAATAGAAGAAAATTTTCTATATTTGTCTTCGAAGTTTGAAAAGAGCAAAATTATGCTTTACAGACCAACAGAGACTAATATTAATTTAACCAAAAAATACTGTAATAATGGCAAAAGTAAGAGGAGCGATCACCGTCAACATCGAAAGATGTAAAGGGTGTAACCTGTGTGTGGTGGCTTGTCCGACGGACACGTTGGCATTGCAGCCCAACGAAGTAAACGACCGTGGATATCACTACACCTACATGGCGAATCCGGAGAATTGCATCGGGTGTAGTTCATGTGCCTTGGTATGTCCGGATGCATGCATCGAGGTATACCGCAAGGTAGAAAAGTAAAACGACTAATCTCTAACCATCTAAGACAGATCAAGAAAACACAATCCGTATGAAAGAAGAGGTAAGATTAATGAAGGGAAACGAGGCGATAGCTCACGCTGCGATCCGCTATGGATGTGACGGCTATTTCGGCTATCCGATCACCCCGCAGTCGGAAGTGCTCGAGACACTCGAGGAGCTAATGCCGTGGGAGACCACCGGCATGGTAGTGCTTCAGGCTGAATCAGAACTTGCAGCCATCAACATGGTGTATGGTGGCGCAGCGACAGGTAAAGCCGTGATGACATCTTCGTCATCTCCGGGTATAAGCCTAAAGCAGGAGGGTATCTCCTATATTGCAGCAGCATCGCTGCCGGCATTGATCCTTAATGTGATGCGTGGTGGTCCGGGTCTCGGCACCATCCAGCCCTCACAAGCCGACTATTTCCAAGCCACTAAGGGTGGCGGTCATGGCGACTATCATCTTATCGTGCTTGCACCCTCTACTGTGCAGGAGATGGTAGACTTCGTCGGCCTCGGCTTCGACTTGGCATTTAAATATACCAATCCTTGTATGATCCTCGCCGACGGTATCGTAGGCCAGATGATGGAGAAGGTGGTGCTCCCCGAGCAGCGTCCTCGCCGCACTGAAGAGGAGATCCGCCAACAGTGCCCCTGGGCCACTACCGGCCGCAAGGATAATCGCAAACGTAACGTTGTAACTTCGCTCGAACTCGAATCCGCCAAGATGGAGGTGATCAACCATCAACTCCAGGAGCGCTACAAGAAGATCGAGGAGAATGAGACTCGCTGGGAAGAGATCGGCGTGGAAGATGCCGACTATCTGATCGTGGCATTCGGCACCATCGCCCGCATCTCTGACAAGGCTCGCGAACTCGCTGCCGAAGAGGGCATCAAGGTGGGCATCATCCGCCCCATCACCCTCTGGCCCTTCCCCACAGAGGCTGTAAGAAAAGCAGCCGAGGGCAAGAAGGGTGTGCTCGTGGTCGAACTCAACGCCGGCCAGATGATCGAAGATGTACGCCTCGCCGTGCATGACTCGCTCCCCGTAGAGCACTTCGGTCGCCTCGGTGGTATCATCCCCAGCCCCGAAGAGGTGGTAACAGCTCTCAAAGAGAAAATTATCAATAAATAATAATCACGCTCTATTATCAACGTTATGAATATCGAAGAAATAATCAAAGAAGAGAACAAGGTCTATTGCAAGCCTGAACTCTTGGAAGAGGTCCACATGCATTATTGCCCCGGATGCTCGCACGGCGTGATTCACAAGCTTCTGGCAGAGGTACTCGCCGAGATGGGACTTGCCGACCATGCTGTCGGTGTGTCGCCCGTAGGTTGCGCCGTATTCGCATACAATTATATCAATGTAGACTGGGTGGAAGCTGCCCACGGCCGTGCGCCGGCAGTGGCTACAGCCATGTCGCGTCTCTGGCCTGAGAATGTGGTGTTTACATATCAGGGCGACGGCGATATGTCTGCCATCGGTACTGCCGAGTCGATCCATGCCGCCAACCGCGGTGAAAACATCGTCATGATCTTCGTTAATAATGCCATCTATGGTATGACCGGAGGTCAGATGGCTCCTACCACTCTCGTAGGCCAAAAGACTGCCACCACTCCCTATGGACGTCGTGTCGATCTGAATGGTCACCCCCTCGAGATCACCAATCTTATGGCTATCCTCGATGGTACTTGCTACGTAACTCGCCAGTCTGTACACACAGCTGCCGCTGTCCGCAAGACCAAAGCAGCCCTCAAAAAGGCTTTCGAAAATGCCATCGCCAAGAAGGGTACTTCTGTAGTGGAGGTCGTTTCTACATGCAACAGCGGCTGGAAGCTCACTCCCGAAATGGCGAACAAATGGATGGAAGAACACATGTTCGAGAAATATCCTCTCGGCGACCTTAAAAACGTTTAAGACCAATCAATCATGAAAGAAGAAATAATTATAGCCGGTTTCGGTGGACAGGGTGTGCTCTCAATGGGTAAAATCCTTGCATATTCAGGTCTGATGGACGACAAAGAAGTGACCTGGATGCCCTCGTATGGTCCTGAACAGCGTGGCGGTACTGCCAACGTCACCGTGATCCTCTCCGACGCAAAGATCTCTTCGCCGGTGCTCGATAAGTATGATATCGTAGTGGCACTCAACCAGCAGAGTCTCGACAAGTTTGCACCCAAGGTCAAAGCCGGCGGCATCTTGATCTTCGACACCAATGGTATCCACAACCGTCCGACACGCGATGATATTAAGATCTATCCTATCGATGCGATGGAGGCTACTCTGGAGATCGGCAACTCGAAGGCCTACAACATGGTGGTGATGGGTGCATTGCTCAAGGCGATGACCTATAAATTGCCGATGGAAAATGTGATCAAGGGATTGAAGAAATCACTCCCCGAGCGTCACCACAAGTTGATCCCTCTCAACGAGAAGGCAATCGAAAAGGGTGCATCACTCATCTGATCAAATCAAATCTCAAATACCTAACTGAAGACGGGAGTATCAACCAAACTTGATACTCCCGTCTTTAATCCAAAGCACACACTCTGTGAAACACTACCACTATATAAAGTGGTGTTATAAAATGAAAAAGAGGTCTGCATCCCACCGATGCAGACCTCTTTCTTAATGGGGGGGATGGGATTATTTGAGTGTTCCGGCTTCTGCTTGACGGATCATCTCATCGTTGGCTGTGATGTAGATCTCTACACGACGGTTCTGAGCGCGACCTTCAGCAGTTTCGTTGCTGGCAACGTATTGAGCCATAGGTATACCCTTGGAAGTCATACGAGAAGAAGCAACACCTCTGCCGCCGATGAACGACTTTACGGCGTTGGCACGCTGGTTGGAGAGTTTCTCGTTTACCTCGAACGAACCGGTGTTGTCGGTGAAGCCGAGGATCTCGATGTTGGTGTTGGCGTTGTTACCGCTGTTGAGGTTCGAAGCGAAGTTAGCGAGATTAGTCTTGGCAGAGTTGCTGAGCTCGTAGCTGCCGGTCTTGAAGAGGATACCACCCTCGAAAGTCACGAGGATAGACTTGAGGCCGGTTTCGGGGTCAGTAGTTTCCTCGACAGTAGCAGCCTGTCCGAGTTCCTGCTCGAGTTGCTTCTTCTGCTTGTCCATGTGGTTGCCGATCAAAGCGCCGACACCTGCACCTACAGCAGCGCCGACACCTGCACCGATGGCAGCACCCTTGCCATCGCCGATCAAGGCGCCTACACCGGCACCTACAGCAGCACCGCTACCGCCACCGATCAAGGCACCCTTACCGGTGTTGGACATGTTACAAGAAGTTCCAAGAAGGAGTGTTACACTCACCAGACCAATTGTTAAAGTTTTGAAAAGCTTCATTTTGTTTAGGTTTTTAATTATTTGATAAGTTAATTAGTATTATATTTGGTTACATTACAGAGCACCTTGCTCCACGAGGGTGGCTACGCGGTCGATGATGGCATCCTCCTTATTCTTGTCGGGATGATATCCGGCACGAAGGTTTATGCCGAAAAAGCGTCCGAACGTTTGCCAGAACCCGGCGCGGAATGACCCGAGGAAAGCCTTCACGATATTAAACGAAGTTTGATCCGTCTCCCGATAGATAAGTTTGAGCATCACCTTGCCTTGATTCTTGGTCATCTTCTTGATAACAGGCTTATACTGTTCGAAGATGTCCTTCTCGAGCGTTTTAAGGTGTCGTTCTCGCTCTTTCTTGTTGGGAATAGTCTGGATATACTCGTAGGTCTCGCAGAGCGTAGAGAAGGCTAATTTCGCGTATGGGAGGGTGCGCTTGACATCGCGCACGGTCTTCCAATAAAATTCCTCCTCCTTTTTGTTCTTAAAGCGCATCGGCGGATAGACCGTGATGTTCTTGATATAGGTCATACGGCAAGTGTCGCCATACTCATCGACGAAATGCGTATAGCCCTCATACGCCTTCACGGCAAGACGCGGTGAGTTGTCGTCCGGGTCTTGCGCCGGCACTCGGTGGTTGCACACGACGATCGCCATCGCCAGGATTGCGACAATCATAGAGAATCGGGATCGTAAGTGTAGCATAATAGTAAAGAATGACAAAAAACATCTATCAAAGAGCCAGGGTCACCTCCTTGCCCATGTGGAATAGGGCATCGAGGATCGAGAGGTCGGGATCGATCAGGAGTCGCTTCTCTTGGCGGATCAATCGAGAAGAATCGACAGTCATCCTCATAGTGAGGGCATCACGATCGATCATCGAGAGTGCCAAGTCGAGGAGTCGAGAGTTGAACTCTTCGAGGGAGATTCCTTGGGAGTTGTCGTAGATCTCTTCGAGGCGAGGCATCAGATGGATAAAATAGGGAGCGCGGCCATAGATGGTGCGGATGGCACCGAGATGTTCGCGTCTCCACTTGCCATGCTCGGAGAGGATGGGGCAGGCATTCCGTCGCTTGAGAATGGCTGCACCCCCTTCTACCGGGATGGTGAGGATAGTGTCGGGGAGAAGAAGTCTGGCGAAAGACTTGCCCGACACTTCGGTTATTCTGTCGGCACCAAGGCGAGCGGAAATCTCGTCAGCGCCATGGCTTAGTTCGTCAAGATAGGTCTCCACCCATCGGAGGGTGGTGGTCAGAGGTGTTACCATTTCTTAGCGCTCTTGTCGGGATTGGGAGAGCGGAAGAAGCGGTCGGTGCGTACCTTGCCCTCGGTCCAGCCACGATCCTGGTCGAGCGACAGGATGATGAACACCGGAGATCCTACCACGTGGTCCTCAGGCACGAATCCCCAATAACGGGAATCGAGACTGCGGTCGCGGTTGTCGCCCATCATCCAGAAATAATCCATCTTGAAGGTGTAATACTCGGTTGGCTCGCCATTGATCAAGATTTTGCCATCTTTTACCTTGAGGTCATTGCCCTCATACACGGCGATGGCGCGGCGATAGATGGGGAGATTATCGAGAGTAAGATGGAGCGTAGATCCGCGTTTGGGGATCCAGAACTCACCCATATCGGGGCGAGTCCAGCCATAGTCATTGCCCAATGGGAATACCCCTCCGAGGTCGAAGAGTCCGGCATCGGCTTCGCGCACGAGTGGTCCGGCGATCTCGGGACGCTTCTCTAACTCAGCCTTCATCGCGGCGGTGAGGGGAAGATCGTAGACTATATTGCCGGCGATGTCGATCGGCTGATTGGCGATATCCTCCATGCGAAGGCCCAGGTCGCGAAGATCGTAGGGATTGATGCGCGACTTGACCGGGATGATGTAATTATATTGCACATTCTCCGGCTCGACGATAGCCTTGCCATTGATATAGATGATGTCATGAGCGATGCGGAGACGTTCGCCGGGGAGTCCGACGACACGCTTCACATAGTTCTCGCGGCGGTCGACGGGACGCCACACCACCTTGCCGAAGAGTTCGGGATGGTCGGCGATATATTGACGAGGCTGCTCGACACCTTGGCGTTGCAGATCGTATACCACCTGGTAATAATCGCGCGGACCGGTGTTGAGAGCCACCGTGTCGCCATTGGGGAAATTGAAGACGACGATATCCCCCCGCTCCACGCTGCGGCGGCCCGGGATGCGGTGATACTCGAGTTGAGGCTTGTCGACATAACTCTTGCAGTTGAGTAGCGGGAGGGTGTGTTGAGCCAATGGGAAATGGATAGGAGTCTGCGGCACGCGCGCGCCATAGACAGTCTTGTCGACCCAAAGGCGGTCGCCCACCAAGAGCGACTTCTCAAGGCTCGAGGAGGGTATCTCATACTGCTGCCCTACGAAGGCGAAGAGGAAATAGATCAGCACCAAGGCATAGACGATGGCATCGACCCATGCCATGATGGTGCGTGTCGGGTTGGGACGCTTCTTCCACCAGTTGTAGGGGATATACTGGGTGAGATAGATATCGAACAGGAGGGGATAGACGAGCAGAAGCCAGAGGTTGCCCATCAGCACCACCCAGCCGAAGAAGATTAGTGACACGACGGCAAACCGAATCCAGCGAGTCTGTTTGACGGCACGGAGGCGCTCACCGAAAGACTTGGATGTCTGTGCTGTAGACTCCAATTCGGGCTTTTGAGGTGTACCGATAGGTGTATTGTTATAAGTCATTTGAAGATGTCTTGATGGGTTATATCTGTGAGGACTTCGGGCATGGTGTGCCAGCCTGATTTGCCGGCGAGCCATTCGGCGGCAATCACGGCGCCGAGGGCGAAGCCTTCGCGCGACTTGGCGGAGTGGGTGATGATGATCTCATCGCAGGGGCTATCCCAGGTGATGGTGTGGATGCCGGGCACCTCGCCGCGACGTTCATGGCTGATCATCAGAGTGTCGGCGGGAGCATCGGCGGCGTTGGCACCCTCCTGAGGCTCAGCCCAGTGTCGGATGCGCGACGAAGAGTCGATGATCTGCTCTGCCAAACTCAGCGCTGTGCCCGAGGGGTGATCGAGTTTGTGGATATGATGGACTTCGGTCATCGAGGGGGTGTAATCCTTGAAACTCTCCATAATGCCGGCGAGATATTTATTGATTGCCATAAAGATGTTGACACCGATCGAGAAATTTGATGCCCAGAGGAGAGTACCCTCGCCGCGGTCGCAGAGTTCGTGCATGCGGTCGAGGTGCTGAGTCCAACCTGTCGTGCCGCTCACCACAGGCACACCGGCACGGAAGCAACGCAACACATTGTCGAGGGCTGTGGAGGGAGTGGTAAATTCGATGGCTACATCCGAACTGCGGAAAGCCTCCGAATCAAGGTCCTCGGTATTGTTCAGATCGATACGGCAGGTGATCTCATTGCCGCGCTCCAAAGCGATGCGTTCGATCATGTGACCCATCTTACCATATCCGATAAGAGCTATTTTCATGATTAGCGGATAGAATGATGATTAAGAAAGTGCTTTAAGATTCACCTTCAGATGAATGAATGGGAGAGTGTCGGGGAGAGAGGTCAGATGGTGAAAAATATGGTTAGAAGCCGAATGCGAAATTATCGACATACATTGTGATGCCGACAGTGCCGACGAAAGCCTCGCCGCAAGTGGTGGAAGCCATGACGAGCACATGAGTTGGAGTCGCATTTGCAGGCGCCCAACCCTCCTCTTGCACGGGCACGAGTTTACCCTTGGAGTTGTAGGCATAATAAGCCTTTTTGCCGTTGAGCAGGCCCATATAGGACTTGTAGAACGATTGGCCGGTGATATCGCCATAATGGATGGTGAGTTGATGGCCTTTGGTCAGAGGAATGCTTTTGTTGAAGCGTTCGCGGCCGGTGCCGACACGGAGAGCGTGAATATTACCCTTGGCATCTTCCCAGCGCTTCTGGAGGATGACATAGACTTCGGCTTGGTCGCGTCCCTGGAGGGTCTTTTTTGCGCCGGTGCCGGAGGCTTTAATGCGGGTATTGACGTTGGGCATATCGACTTTCAGGTCATATACCAGCGCCTTGGGGCGCTTGGTGTATGGCATACCCATCTCCATTTTGGAGTAGGGGCTGCTGGTCGATGAAATCGGCTCGCGGACCTTGCCCAGGAAGAGGGTGCCGGTGACCATCACCTCCATGTCGATCATCTTGAGGACTTTCACCTCTTCGATCTTGGTGGTGAGTTTTGCCATCTTATTGCCATTGACCACAGCCGGCTCCACCGAGTTGGTGGCCTTGCTGATGCCCATTACTTTGGCATATACATTGCTGGTGGCCCAGGGTGAACCACCCATATTGGAATATGCCTTATTGCCATTGATCGTCGTGGTCGGACCGATGGCGTAGATGGTTTTCTTCTTGCCGCCGATGGCGGAAGATTCGGAAATGTGGCGAGTCACCCAGTTGGAGAAATCGCCATATTTTATCTTCTCCAGAGTGAGAGCGGATGCCTGTGTGCCTGAGATAAGGAAAAGCAGTGACAGGACTAATAAATTCAGTTTACGCATAATGTTGCAAATTTAACAAAAAATTACGACATACTGTTGCTGTCTGACGATATAATTTTAGAGAAGAGAGGAAAAAGAGCCACAGGCTCGATAATTAGATTATAATTAGTTGTCAAGGTTTAGAACGCGCTCTAAAAAACGGCTGGTGTTGGCGGGGATGATCTCGGAGAGGTCTTCGCCGCGAGCACGAGAGAGTTGGTATATTATCTCTTCGATAGAGAGAGATGAGTTGTCGGTTTCGGCGAGGATATGGTCGGCGGGTACCATGCGTATGGTGTCGGCGTTGAAGAGTTCGCCGAAAGAGAGGAAGCAGCCGCAGCGTATAAGCATAGCCGCCACTTCCGGTTTGCCGCGGAAGCCATGGATAGCCCAATTTTGCGTCGGCTTGAGGTCTTTTCGAGCCCCGACGATGATGTCGTGGCTCTTGACGTTATGGACCACCAAGGGCTTGGCTATGCGCTCGGAGAGGTCGATATGATGTTTGAAGATTTGGATCTGACGGAACATCGGCCCGCCATGAGGGGTGAGGTCGATGCCACACTCGCCGACAGCCGCTACCCCGGGATCCTCGGCGAGTCGGTCGAGACGTTCGAAGGTGTCGGGAGTGATGTCATCGACAGTGTCCCAGGGATGGATGCCGACGCTGTAGAGTTGTCCCTTCTCGAGTGTGGGTGAGGGGGTGTCATTCTTGATGCAGATAGCCTTAATAGCATTGGGCTGAGGCTGCGTGTTGTGGGTATGAATGTCAATGATTTTCATAATAGTCTGTTTTTGTACCTGTAAAACAATCTAAGATAATAATGCGGAATTTTGAAAAAGAAGAAATGCTCTAAAGTTATAACTACGGGAACATCTCATTTGTTCTGAGATTTGCTATGAGCGGGAGGCACGGGGTCGTAACCGAATCCGCCCCAGGGATGACAACGAGCTATACGTTTTATGGCGAGCCAGGAGCCCTTGATGACGCCATGTATGCGGATAGCCTCGATTGCGTATTGGCTACAAGTCGGAGTATATCGGCAAGATGCCGGCAGCATCGGAGAGATGCAAAGTTGATAGAAACGTATGGGTAATATTGCTAACTTGCGGAGAGGATGAGACATGATGGGATAATTGATCTTCAGTTGTCGATATTTTGCACAGTATCATCGCCGGGGTGGGCAGGTGGGGGAAGTTGCCGGTCGACTTTGGCGGCGATTTTGGAGAGGATGTTACGCATCTTACGTTCGATATTGGCGTAGGATGTGAGGTCGTCGTGAAGATATATGAAGGCGATGCTGATGGATCGGGCTTCAGGGTTCTGTTCGATGGCGTCGCGCAGAGGGAGGCGATTGAGGCGGTAAGCCTCGCGGATCCGTCGTCTCATGGTGACACGGTCGACAGCATGTCTTAGTTTCTTTTTGGGGACAGTGATGAGCATCTGCAGGGCGCCGATGGCTTGGGGCACATCGAGGCGGAAAGAGTCGCTCATCTCTTGGGGTGAGAGGATACGATATGTGGCTCTGAGAGGATAGTCATAGATGGTTTTGCCCATAGAGAAAGCGGCGTCGATAAGGGCCTTATGACGCAACTTTTCAGGCTTGCCCATATTTAGTTTCCTCTCTAACATGATGCAAAGTTAACTCTTTAAAACGAAAAAAGCGAACGAGGGGGCTATTTTTTTAATTTTGATGGCTATTGACGTTGCGAGCATTGCGTATCAAGTCGGGCATTTTGGTGCGACTCAGTGAGCTGTGGCGGAGGATTCGGCGGAGACCTTCGGGGCAGGAGATGATCTGCTCAGGGGAGAGTGAGAGAATCTCTTCGACAGGCTCGGAGAGGGGGATAGGGAGGTCGGAATCCTCTTTGGGTCGATGCATGGGGCAGACCTTTACGCAGCGGTCGCAACCGAAGAGAGTGTGTCGACCTTCGGGGGTTGCCATGGCGTGGATGTGACGTGGGTCGCTCCATTCTCCGCGATGTTCGATGGTGAGATAACTCAGGCAGTGATGGCAGTCGATTGTGCCATCTTCGCGGAGAGCCCGGTCGGGGCAGGCTCGGCGGCATGCTCCGCAATGCAGGCAGCTCTCTTCTACGGGGTTGTCGGCGATCATATCGAGAGTTGTCACCACCTCGGCAAGGATCACCTCTCCCCCGACTCCGGGGATGATGATATTGCCATTATCGCCTCTGACGCCGATGCCGGCACGCTGTGCCCAATATCGCTCGAGGATAGGTGCCGAATCGACACAAATGCGCCAATCTTCATTCTCTACGCCCGGCATGAGCGAGGAGATGGCATGACGTATTCGCGACTTGATGAGGATATGATAATCGGGGAGGAGAGCGTAAGCCGAGATGCCGGGGAGCCGCGGGTCGCGCCGCCGTGGGGTGGCGTAAGAGAAAGCCATCGAGATGATGGAGCGGGCACCCCTCTCCAAGAGCAGGCGCGGGTCGAAGCGTATGGCGCGATGATTTGCCATATACTCCATGCCGGCGTTGTCACCCCGGGCGAGCCAGGAGTCGAAGCCTCGGCAGGTGACATCATCGACCGGAGCGGCTGTAGCCACCCCGACGGCCAGAGCGCCGGCATCGCGCAGTCGGGCTATTATTTCCTGTTGAAATCTGCCGGGATCTCCCCCCATCTCTCTGTCTCCCATTTTCTGATATTTACGGTGATGCGGTGGGTATTGAGCCATGAGAGAGCACGCTCCACGAGTTGAAAGCATTTCTCATTCTTGGGGCATCGCTCGAGTTTGGTGCGCACCTTGCGATTGCGGACCCACGACATGCCGGTCACCGAGTCGGAATAGATGGTGTGGCTTTCACCCTTGGAGAACATCAGCGAGAGGGCATGGACTATGGCGAGGAACTCTCCGATATTATTGGTAGACTTCTGGAAAGGACCTACGCGGAATAGTTCACGGCCGGTAGAGAGTTCGACACCGCGATATTCCATAGTGCCGGGATTGCCCTGGCAGGAGGCGTCAACCGCCCAGCCATTGAGGTCTATTTCGGGGAATGACATATAGTCGGGCTTACCGGCGCGAGGGATATTGCGGCGCATGGCGTTGAGCATCAGCGACTGCAATTCCGAACTTTCGTCGCGTTCAAAACCGCGGCGGAAAGCCTTGGCGGCAGCCTCGGCGCTGTCGAAGCCCTTGAAAGTGGCTCCGGGATAATTGTCGACCTGCTCCAAGGCGTCGTCGATATTGTCGTAGACGCCCGGCACTCTGCCGACCCACACTACATAATATTTCTTCAATGCCATCTTGTCGGGGGGAAAGTTAGAACCTGTTATGGTTCGTTGCGGAAATTATAATCATGTCGGAGGCGGTCGAACGCCTCGGGGTCTTCGCGGAGGGCGAGGGTATCGTAGATCGGATCGTAAGATTCGATGATACGCTCAGCCGAGATGTTGGGATCAGCCATATAAGGGGGCTCGAGACCCTCTTTGTTGATTTCTACCCCCATCACCTCTTCGACAGCCTCGAGAGCCATACGAGTGGCGCGTTGCTTCCCTTGAAGGGAATATCCGGCGATATGGAACGTGCCATACTCCACCATGTCGAGGATATCGGTGTCGACACGAGGCTCGAACTCCCAGGTGTCGATCACGGCGCGCAGTCTGCCGGAGGCGAGATGATCTCGCAGTGCGGCATTATCGACCACCGGGCCGCGCGCAGCATTCACCAGAATGGCGTTATCCTTCATCAGACTCAGTTCGGCATCGCCGATGAGATGATAGGAGGGATAGCGTCCGGTCTTGGTCAGCGGCGTATGAAGTGTTACGGCATCACACTCGGTCAGGAGGTCGCTGAGTGAAGCGTATGTGTCGAGAATACCCATGTGCTGGAGGGGAGGGTCGTTGATGATGATATGTGTGCCTATGGTTTCACCCCATTGACGCACTATCTTGCCGACATTGCCACAACCCACTATGCCCAGCGTATGGCGTCCGGGGTCGAACCCAAGCCGGAGCAAAGATGACCATACATACTGAGCCACGCCGGGGGCGTTACATCCCGGGGCATTTCTCACGATAATGCCTTCCCGGCGACACCAATCCATGTCGATCTGGTCGGTGCCGATGGTGGCGGTGGCTACAAGTTTTACCTTCGAACCCTCTAATAGATCGCTGTTGCATCGTGTGCGTGTGCGGATCAACAGGATGTCGGCATCCTTTACCAATTCGGGGGTGAATCCGAACTGATCGACGTAGGTCACATCAGCACCGATCGCCTCAAGACGACCGCGGAGGAAGGGTATATTTTCGTCTGCTATTACTTTCATGTCAATTGTCTATATCAAGTTGGTCGGCAACCGGACCTGCTGCCACTCCCCTACCCTATTGTATCACATCATAGCAGCATCAATACATACCCTCCGACATAGAGCAGAGAGATGATCAGAAGCCACACCGGTGCCCGGCGGATGTTCCATAGGGTGAAGAGATGGGCGAGTTGGATTGCCACGATCATATAGATAGTGGCGAGATAAGCGATGATATTATTGAAATCCACCAGCATGCAGATCAGCGACACGACACCGAGGAGATTGATCACCATATTGTTGAGGCGTCGCTGAGTGTTGCCGGCATATAGTTTTACCATATTGTTGAGTGCCATAATCAGACCGACGATGCATGTCAATCCGATATTGATCATACTCACCAAGATACCACCTGCGGAATAAGCCGAGTTGAAGATGATGCTGAATTCAGGCATGCGGAAGTTGGTGTAAGGCACTATACCCAAACCGATAGCCACCCAATAAGGGGCCACTAATCCCATGCCGAAAGCGATCAGCCCGCGGAAGGAGAAGCATTTGAGCATCACAGCCCCCAGGAGATAGACCACGATGAGCGCCAGAAAGGCATATTGGATCATCGAGCCCAAGGATATAATTGTGGCGATTAGGAAGAGTTCTTGAGTGGCATTGCTCTTGCGATAGCAGTCGAAGAGGATCATCAGGCATATCACATTGGCGATGGCGAAGATGAAAGAACTTGAGAAGCGGTCGCTGAGCCAGACATTGGAAGAACACATCACCAAGAACATCCCCATGAAGACGGTGTCGGAGCCGGTGACGAAGGTATACTTCTTGTTGGCGACATACAGGAGGATGGTGGTGGCTGCTATCATCGTCAGAGTGAGGAGATGCGACAGGAAAGGGGAAAGATTCCAGAGATTGGGAGAGGGCAAGAAGATGCCCAATTCCCCTGTGACTTGCGCCGGGCATGCGAAGATATAGACTCCCGCCACCATCGCGATGGCGGTGATGATCGAGAGGATCAAACCCTCCTTGCCCATGGCGTGTCGATGCATCATCTCTTACTTCTGTTTGCGTTTGCGGAAATGGACAGGGTTGATGACCTGGCTCTTATCTTCGGAGATGGTGGGACGCTTGGGAGTGTAAAGTTTGTTCTCGGAGCGTTTGTCGTTGAAATCCTTGCGACCCGGTTTGCCGCCGCGCGGCTTGAAGTCATCGCGACGGTCATCGCGATATCCCCCATCGCGACGGTCATCGCGACGATAGGAGGCGTTGCGATCTTCATGCTTTTGGGGCTTGCGATCATGCTGGCCGAATTTGCGTGTCTCGCGGCGCCACTCGTCGTCGGAGAGGCGTTTCATCTTGCGGGGACCATGCTCTTCGGGCTCGTCATACGACTTGATGCTGCCACCCTCGGAACGGAAGTCATTGTAGCGGCCATCGAACATCACATACTCGCGGAGCGAGCACTCGATGCTGCCATTGAGCAGTGGTGTCTTGGACGAGGGCTTCAAGCCGACCTTGTCAAATTCTTCACAATCCATGGCGATGATCCAGGCGGTCCATCCCTTGAAATTGCGTTTCAGACAAGTGCCGATGTTGCGATAGAGTTCGGCGAGATCGTCCGGTTTGAGGCGACGACCGTAGGGGGGATTGGTTACCAGCACACCCTCCTCGGGATTGTCGATCCATTCGGCGATGTCGCGGCATGAGAGTTCGATCATGTCGTCGAGTTGAGCCGACTTGATATTCTTCTGAGCGGTTCTTACGGCGTCGGGGTCGATATCGCCGCCATATATTTTGAAGTTAAACTCACGTTCGGCGCTATCATCGTTATAGAGCGTTTCGAAGAGTTCGGCGTCGAAGTTGGGCCATTTCTCGAAGGCGAATCCCCTGCGATAGATGCCGGGGTTGATATTAGCGGCGATCAGAGCAGCCTCGATCAGGAAAGTACCCGAACCGCACATAGGGTCGGCGAAGTCGCACTCCCCTTTCCAGCCGCTCTTGAGGATTATGCCGGCAGCGAGAGCCTCATTGATGGGGGCTTCGGTAGCCTCATCGCGATATCCTCGCTTGGAGAGGGGCTCGCCACTGGAGTCTAAAGAGATGGTGACCCGATTCTCGCTGATATGCACATTCAGGAAGAGGTCGGGGTTGGAAAGTCGGATGGAGGGACGCACGCCACATGTGTCTACGAAGTGGTCGACGATGGCATCCTTCACACGATAAGTCACGAACTTGGAATGGGTGAAATCTTCGCTATTGACTGTGGCGTCTATGGCGAAGGTGGTGGAGGGTGTCATATACTTCTCCCACTCGATCTCGCGGACCACATCATAGAGATCATCCGGATCGTAGGCGGTAAATTTCTCGATTGGCTTAAGAATTCTCAGGGCAGTGCGGCAACATAGATTGGCCTTATAGAGCAGTTCCAGGTCTCCCTCGAAACTTACCATGCGTTTGCCGATCTCTACATTCTCAGCACCTAATGATAACAGTTCGTCGCGCAACACATCTTCAAGCCCTTGAAATGTCTTGGCCACCATTGTAAATGTGGTTCCTTTGGTCGGGAATTGTGATTCCATTGTCGGATGATCTTGTTTTTATAAGATAAAAATTTCTGATTGAGTCAATAATTACGGAGAGAGGAGAGAGGCGGAGAGGAGAGAAGAGTGGAGAGGAGAGAAGAGTAGAAAAGTATTTTAATGTCTTGCCATGGGGCGACTCGCGGGGAGGTCAGATCATCCGAAAGTGATCTGAATGCTGTCGGAGTTGCTTGCCGGTTCGGGAGAGTGTTGGACCTTGAGATTATTTTCGCCGATGCTTTGGAGTTGGGTTTTAACGTAAGGTGGGCGATTGAGGGTCGGGTTTCGCTCGAGGAGAGCGATCACCTCCTGGTCGTCGAATTGCGAGGGTTTGAGCACGACATACTTGATACGAGCAGCCTCGCGTTCTTGTTCTTTGACCTTTTCGATGCCATAGACTTCGGCGATTTGGTCGGTTTCTTCGCGATCTTGATTGCGGGTATCAGCGGGTCTCTGCTTGGGCTCGGTGCCGGGGAATACCAATGGTCCGGGGTCGTTTTGGTTGTCCGATCCGTCGCTGATGGTAACATCGAATCCGGAAGCGAGCACAGTGATCTTCACCTTATCACCGAGCGTCGGGTCGTCACCAATACCCCACTTCACGTCGATGCTTGCCGGGAGTCTGCTGGTGAAATTGGTAATCTCGGTAATCTCCTCGGCGCGGATCGGGTTCTCCGAGTCTTTGGCGCACATCACCTTGAAGAGGAGACGCTTGGAGGTGTTGATATCATGGCTCTTGAGCAGCGGCGAGTGGAGAGCATTCTGGATAGCCTCGGTGATACGATTCTTACCTTCGCCGATGGCAGTGGCAATGATGGCAGATCCGCTATCCTTGAGCGTGGTCTTGACATCCTGGAAGTCGACGTTGATATATAGGGGCTCGGAGATAATTTCGGAGATGCTTCGCGCGGCATTGGCGAGGGTTTCGTCAGCCTTGCTGAAGGCGTTGTAGAAATTGAAATCCTTGTATAGTTCGATGATATTCTCATTGTTGATGATCAGGAGAGCATCTACATAATTTTTCATCTCCTTGGCTCCGGCGAGCGCCTTGATGATTTTCTTTTTACCCTCGAACATGAAGGGGACTGTTACGATGCCGATGGTCAGAATGCCGGCTTCCTTGGCGAGGCGAGCCACCACGGGGCCGGCGCCGGTGCCGGTGCCACCACCCATACCGGCAGTGATGAACACCATCTCCGTGCCATCTTCGAACAGGCGCTTGATCTCATCGACCGAAGCCTCGGCACATGCTTTGCCCACTTCGGGCATATTGCCGGCTCCGCGACCATCGGTGATCTCCTTGCCAATCAAGATCTTGGTGGGCACGGGTGATAACTTGAGTGCCTGCTGGTCGGTGTTGCATACCACGAACTTGATAAGTGGTATGTTCTGGTTGTACATATAGTTCACGGTGTTGCATCCACCGCCACCTACGCCTATGACTTTGATAATGGCTTTTTCGTTCTCGTCAATATCAAAATTGGTGCTGTCGGTTATATCGAGATTCATATCGTCGTCCATGATTCGAATTTTTTAGAATTTTATGATAAGCCTGAGAGCAAAACTGAACAAACTGAGGAGTCTTGGAGGGGCTGACTATTCGAGCAGATCACTATCGTCGACCTCGGGATTTGCAAAGATGTTGGTGATACGTTTTTTTGTTTTCTCCCAGAATTTATTTCTTGTCTTATGGGCAGTTTCATTCACCTTTTCATCTTTCTCCTCTTCGGGGTCAGGTTCATTGCCTTCGCCGGTGGGAGGGAGTTCCTTATGGTTGGGCAATTCGAGACATTCGGCATCATATTTCTTGGCAGCGGCATAGAGAATGCCGGTGACTTCGAGGAGTTCGCTGGTGGCTTTGGTGTCACCCACGGTGATGTAAGTGGGGAGTTTGCCACGGCTCACATTCAGTCCGGTCTGACGGGCGATGAGGTCGAGGATGCCATTGAGTTTAGATCCGCCACCTATGCAGATGATACCGGCGGGTATATCGCTATCCTTCATGCCGGCATAGTTGATTTGCTCGATGATATTTGCCACGATCTCTTCGGCGCGCTCCACGATGATATTGTTGACATCCGAAGTATTGATGCCGGAGAGATTGAGCGAAGTGCCGTTATTACGGGCCATTGCGTTGCCCATAGTGACTTTGATCTCCTCGGCACGCTCTTCGAGCACGCTGAGGCTTGTGATGTCGCGAGTTATGTTTCTGCCTCCGAGAGGGAGAGTGGCGAAATATTTGAGCGACCCGTCTTTGAAGATCGACACGGAAGTAGTCTCCGCCCCCATGTCTACGAGCATACAACCGAGACGTTTCTCTTCGTTGGTGAGCACGATATTCGCCGAGGCGAGGGCAGTTACCTCATACCCCAGGATGTCGAGGTCGAGTTTCTCCTCGATGGTGCGAGAGAGATTGCGACGTATATCGGGGCGGCATACGATCAGGTCGTAAACGGCGCGTATCTTATTGCCGACCGCACCCTTGGGAGAGAGTGTTTCGGTGGAGCCGACATGATATATGCGAGGGATGGCGTTGATCACGATGAGCGACGAATCGATGGCTGTATTGGTGGCTTGATCGCGCAATTTCCCGATTATCTCGTCGGTGATCTCAGTGTCATCGGGGAGGTTGAGTTCCACCTCCGTGCGGATGCTGCGCATCGAGCGGCCGGAGAGCCCGACATATAAGCCGGTGATGACTCTCGGGGCTACTACAGCCTTGCTTTGCAGACGCTCCAGCACCCGACGGATCCGCATGGCGGTCTCCTCCAGGTTCTGGATTATGCCATATTTCACTGTCTCCACTCCCCTCTCCTGTTCGGTCGAGAGGATGTCGAGACGACCATCGCTGTGCATCTTGCCCACAGCGGCTATCACTTTCGAACTGCTCACCTCGATGGCAGCTACATATCTATCCTCATTCATATCTTGTCAGCCTGTTTGCTCTTTAGGTTTGCTTATTTTTGGGTTAGCCTTGCGGCTTATGGTTCGATGTGCCTTGCGGCTTTTCGGTTTTTTTCTTGTTTTGGGTCGTGTCGACAGGGTTGTGGACTGTGCCATGCAGGTCACTCACATCGGCAAGCGTAGCCTCTTCGGGGTCGATCTCCTCCACATAGTCCTCGCCATGATTCAGTCGAGTCTTGTCGCGTCGTGTCGCCACTATCTGTCCTCGATATTTCACCGAGATTGTGTCATATTCCTCCCATCCCTTGTAGGGGATTACATCGCGATAGAAGAGTGTCAATGCTCGGGTCTTCTCATCCAAGCGTGTGGTGTCTCCGAAGTTGATCACATGCCCGCGAATCTTCGGAATCAAGATGATGTTGTGAGCATTCTCGGCGAAAATCATACTCACCAAGTCGTGGAGCATCGGGTTCTTGTTGATATACGACACGATGGGGATCACCTCTTTGGGGGCAAAACGCTTGTTGAAATTGCCGGTTACCACCGGGACATCGGTCATAAACTGGGCGCTTGAGGCAACATACTTCCCATCTTTATTGATATAATAGGAATCATTGCCGAAGAAAAGTCTCATCACCGGGATCATAGGCACGATCTCGACGATAAGTTCGCCGCGAGCCGACATCATGCAGTTGACGCTTTCGAAGATGTTGTCGCGCGAGAGGAAACGCTCGATATCGGCGATATCGATCTGATGTTGGGGCACACCGATGATCTTTTGGGGGTAGGCGCGAAGTCTCTCGCTGACGCCATGTCTCACGATAGAATCGATAGCCGGGGCGGCATCCACATCGACCACAATGTCAGTGCAGAGATGCAGGCTTGCACGTTGGTTGGCCCACACCCCCATTGCGGCGACATAGATCAGCAAGATCGCCAGGATGCTCCATTTCATTATTTTCTTGGCTATTACAGTCATAGGTATAGTCAAAGCGGGGCTCTGAGAGAGTCTCAGCGCTCCAGAAGGATTTGCTTGATATCGGGCAGCATTTTGTCGATATCAGCAGCACCTAATGTCATCAAAATTTCAAAGTTACTATTTTTTATCAGATCAAGCAAATCTTTTCTCTCGCAATATGCTTTTTCTTTGCATTTTACTTGGTCGAGGATGGTGTGAGAGGTGATGCCGGGGATGGGGAGTTCGCGTGCCGGATATATTTCGGGCATGATCACTTGGTCGGCGGCAGAGAGCGCCTCGGCGAAGAGTGGGGCAAAGTCGCGGGTGCGAGTGTAGAGGTGGGGTTGGAATATTACGGAGAGTTTCTTGCCCGGATAGAGTTTTCTTACCGATTCGATAGATGCTTTGACCTCACCGGGGGAGTGGGCGTAGTCATCGATCAGGATGGTGTGGGCATTGGTTTCCGACCCGTCGAGATAAATTTCGAAGCGTCGCTTGGCGCCGAGGAATGAACGGAGTCCGACGGCCACCTGCTCGGGAGTGGCGCCGGCAGTGATGGCGGCTGCGGCGGCAGCCACGGCATTGTCGATGTTAATCTCCACCGGCACTCCCGGTGAGAGCCCTTCGATGCGGAGTCCATCGGGGCCCACCAATGTGAAGGTGATGCTGCCGACACCGTAGGTGATATCCTCGGCATGCCAATCGGCGGCAGGGTCGTGAGCGCTATAGGTCATCACCTTGACATCGCTCTTCACATCGGGCTTCATCTTCAAGCCGGTGTGCAGGATTAGTGTGCCTCCGGGGCGAATCAGCGAGGTGAATATGCTGAAGGCTTCGAGATAATGCTCTTCGTCGCCATAGATGTCGAGATGGTCGGGATCGGTCGATGTGATGACGGCTATCGAGGGGGTGAGATGATGGAATGAACGGTCGAACTCGTCTGCCTCGATCACGCTGAACTCGGAGTTCTCTTGCAGCACGAGGTTGCTGTCGATATTGCGGAGGATACCTCCGAGGAAGGCTGTGCATCCAAGAGGAGAATTACGGAGGATGTTGGCGATCATCGAAGATGTGGTGGTCTTGCCGTGACTTCCCGCCACGCAGATGGCGTGAGAGTGGCGAGTGATGATGCCGAGCAGTGCGGCGCGTTTGATTACTTCAAAGCCGTTTTGGCGGAAGTATGCCAGGATAGGATTGCTCTCCGGCACGGCGGGTGTATACACCACCAGCGTAGTGTTCGGGTCGCGGAATTCGGCAGGTATTTCATCGGCAGAGGCATTGAAGGTAAGAATAGCCCCCTCCGCTTCGAGATGACGTGTGAGGTCGGAGGGTGTGCGGTCGTAACCTGCCACCCGGGCGCCATGGCGGAGATAATACCTCACCAGGTTGGCCATACCGATTCCACCGGCGCCCACGAAATAGATATTTTGTTTCATCTTTCGATTAGTTTTAAGACTTCATCGGCGATGCGTTCGTCGCTTTGACGCATAGCCAATTTGGAAATTTCCTTCTTCATCATGTTGCGACGGTCGGAGTCAGTCAGGAGTTTTAGAGCCTCGTCGACAAGCCGTAGACGTGCCTCGGCGTCGGGCACGAGGATGGCGGCATTGCGGCAGGCGAGAGCCTGAGCATTTTTGGTCTGATGATCTTCGGCGACATTGGGCGAAGGCACGAGGATGGCGGGCTTTCCGAGCAATTCGAGTTCGCTTATAGATCCGGCGCCGGCGCGAGATATCACGATATCAGCGGCGGCGTAGGCAGAAGCCATGTCATTGATGAAAGGGGTCACCACTACCCCTTGCAGTCCCTTGGCGGCATTCAGAGCGCGGTCGCCGAAATGCTTGCCGGTCTGCCAGATCACTTGTGCGCCACTATCCACGAGGCGCTTGACGCCCGCTTCGAGGCTCTCGTTGATGGTCAGAGCACCGAGTGAACCTCCGATGGCCAGAAGCGTCGGACGCTTCGGATTGAGCCCGAACCCGGCACGCGATTGCTCCGGATCGGGATCCTTGTCGAGCAGATCCTTGCGCACCGGATTCCCCAGTTTGATGATCTTGTCGGCGGGAAAGAAGCGCTCCATGCCGTCGTATGCCACACAGATGCGGTCGGCATGCTTGGCGAGAAGTTTATTGGTGACTCCGGCGTATGAGTTTTGTTCCTGTATCAGTGTGGGAACACCGGCGCGTTGAGCTGCCTTGAGGGTTGGCCCCGAGCAGTATCCCCCGACGCCGATGGCGATGTCGGGTTGGAACTCCTTGACGATGCGCTGTGCCATCGAGAGACTCTTGCCCAATTTGAGCAGGACACTGAAATTCCGAAGGAGGTGACGCCGGTCGAAGCCTGCCACCGGAAGCCCCTTGATGGGATATCCTGCAGCCGGCACCTTCTCCATCTCCATGCGATTTTCAGCCCCCACGAAGAGGATATCGGCATCGACACGTCGTTTCAGAGCATTGGCTATCGACAGGGCAGGGAAGATGTGGCCTCCGGTGCCGCCGCCACTTATCAGAATTCTATATTTTCGGTTCATTGTATTGAGCTATGTTGTATATGTTTATGTCTAAGATAAAAATGGGGTAGTGGTGACCCGCCATCACCCTTGGCGGCTGAAGTTTGCCGCCTGGATATCGTCGGGGAGAGCATTCTTCTCGGCGCGAATCTGGCGAGTGTCGTCGGAATGAACGGCAAAACGAGCCACAGAGAGCATAATGCCGATCGCCGCCGACATCACGATGATCGAGGTGCCACCCTTCGAGATCAGCGGCAATGGCTGCCCCGAGACGGGGAAGAGCCCCGAGACGATGGCCATGTGGACCAGGGCTTGGAACACGATCATCACGGCGCATCCCAAGATGAGGAATGCCGGGAATGCTCGCGAACATTTATAAGCGATTCTGCCGGCTCGCGCCAGAAGCAGAAGATATAAGATCAGGAGGAATGCACCCCCCACGAAGCCGGTGTCTTCGATGATGATCGAATAGATATAGTCGGAGAAGGCGAGAGGAAGTCGAGCACTCTCACGCGAATTGCCGGGACCCTGGCCGAAGAGTCCGCCATTGGCTTGAGAGAATTTCGACATGATCACTTGGCGATTGTCGTCGGTGATCGAATCGCCGGGATGGACACCTCCGAGGAATCGTTTTACACGCTGTATGTGAGTCCCGGAGCGATCGCCCGATTTTTTTGATTCGACGTTGATGATGGCACCACCGTTGGAGGCTTGCTGCATCTCGAGTTCCTGCCGCTCCACTACGCGGTCATATTCCGAATCATCGGGAGTGGCATATCGGAAGAGGTAGAGAGCCCCTCCACCCACGCAATATACCAGAATCACGATGCCGAATTTGCGCATCGGCACACCCCCGATCAGCATCATACAGAGGCTCACAAACATCAGCAAGATGGTGTTGGTAAGACCATTCTTCCAGAGGCATCCGGAGAATATCAACACCACGGCGGCAGCGACGATGATACCCTTGTTGGTGACGCCGCCGGGGGTCTGATTCTTGCCAAAGATTGAGGCTAAGAGACACACCACGGAGAGTTTCACGATCTCCGCCGGCTGGATGGTGGCGCCTCCAGGCAGGGGGATGGCTCGCTGTGCACCATTGATCTCACTGCCGAAAAATGAGGATATCAGCAGCAATATCAGAGAGACTATGCCGAATGCCCAAGCGAATTTGTTGATGATCGTATAGGGCGTCTTCTGAAGCCAGAGCACGATCCCCAAGCCTATCAGCAGGAACACACCGTGACGGATCAGAGGCATATAGACATTCCCTCCGGTCACTTCCGTGCTCGATGCGCTGTAAAGTTCGATTACACTGATCACGAGGAACATAATATAGATGCCCCAGATATAGGGATCGGGACGCCCCTTGATCTTGTTCATCGCCTCTTTCTGTGCAGTCTCCGCTTTAAGGGCCTTCTGAAGTTCTTCTTCCCTCTTCTTCTTGTCGCTGCTATCCCGGACTTCCTCGGGCTGAGAATTGTCGCGGATCTCTAATTCGTCGTATTCGTTGGTCATTTAGGTGAGGAGTTTAAGAGTCGGTTCGTAATAAAAACAAAAGGGTAGTGGTTTGTCCTTTTAGGGTTATCCCTTATACATGGCGCGGACTTCGGCCTTGAACTTTCTGCCTCGATCTTCATAACTGCTGAAGAGGTCGAAACTTGCGCAGCAGGGAGAGAGGAGCACCGTGTCACCCTCTTCGGCAAGTTCGGCACAAGCCTTGACAGCGTCGGAGATGGAGTGAGTGTCGCGGATCTGCGCCACCTTGTCTCCGAAGAAGTCGAGGAGTTTGGCATTATCCTTACCCATGCAGACGATGGCTTTGACCTTCTCGCGGACCAGGTCTTCAATCTCGGTATAGTCATTACCCTTATCCTTGCCACCCAGGATCAGGATGGTGGGTCGGGTCATGCTCTCCAAGGCATACCAAGTGGAGTTGACATTGGTGGCCTTGGAGTCATTGATATATCTGACGCCGTCGACATCAGCCACGAACTCGAGACGATGTTCCACCGCTTCGAAATCTTCGAGAGCATGGCGGATAGTCTCCTTCTTTATGTTAAGCAGACTCGCCGAGAGGCCTGCTGCCATCGAGTTGTAGAGGTTGTGAAGCCCGGTGAGTGAGAGACGATCGCGGGGAATCTCCCAGACCTCGGTCGGGGTGTTGAAGTGGATGATGCCATCCTTGACGTATGCCTTTGCTCCCTCCTGCTCGAGTTCGCTGAAGGGCATCTTGATGGCTTCGCTCTGCACATGCTTGATCTGCTCGCTCACGATCGGATCGTCCATCCAGTAGATGAAGTAATCTTCCGGCCCCTGGTTCTGCAAGATGCGGAATTTGGCGGCGATATAATTCTCCATTTTGTGGTCGTAGCGGTCGAGATGGTCGGGGGTGATGTTCATGATGATGGCTATTCCGGCCTTGAAGTCATACATATTCTCGAGTTGGAAACTGGAGAGTTCGATGACATAGATATCATGCTGCTCGCGAGCCACCTGAAGAGCCATGCTCTTGCCGACATTTCCAGCCAAGCCGACATTCAGTCCTGCCGCCTTGAGGATATGATAGGTCAGAAGGGTAGTGGTGGTCTTGCCGTTGCTGCCGGTGATACACACCATCTTGGCATCGGTGTAGCGACCGGCAAACTCAATCTCGGAGATGACCGGAGTACCCTTCTCGGTGAATTTCTTGACTAACGGTGCGTATGGGGGAATGCCGGGGCTTTTCACCACCAAGTCGGCATCGAGCAGTCGCTCTTCGGTGTGCCCTCCCTGCTCGTAGGGGATACCCTCCTCTTCGAGCATTGCCACATATTGGGGCTTGATCTCCCCCATATCGCTGAGGAATACCTCCATACCTTTGGTCTTGCCGAGGATGGCGGCACCGACGCCGCTTTCACCCCCACCCAGCACTACAAGTTTTTCCATAATTATTAAGATCGATTATCTGATTTTGAGTGTTACGAATGTGATGGCTGCCAGGAGCATGCCGATGATCCAGAAGCGTGACACGATCTTGTTCTCGTGCATCGGGTTGACCGGATGATTCCATTTCACCATGGCATTGGGGTCGGCTGCCTTCTGGAAGTGGTGATGAAGAGGTGTCATCTTGAAGATGCGCCTCCCTTCGCCATATTTGCGTTTGGTATATTTGAAATAAGCCACCTGCATTATCACCGAGAGATCTTCGAGGAAGAAGATAAGGCATAGCAGGGGGATCAGAAGTTCCTTACGGATCAAGATGGCGAACACGGCTATGATACCACCCAGCGTGAGGGATCCGGTGTCGCCCATAAATACTTGCGCCGGAAAGGAGTTATACCACAAGAATCCGATTAGAGCGCCGATGAAAGCGCCCGCGAACACCACGAGTTCCTCCGAGCCGGGGATATACATGATGTTCAGATAACTCGAATAGATGACATTGCCACCCAGATAGGCCATAATCAGCAGTGCGGCGCCGATTATGGCGGAAGTGCCTGCGCATAGGCCGTCGATGCCATCGGTGAGGTTAGCCCCATTGCTTACGGCAGTGACGGCTATCACCACCACGAGCACGAACACGAGCCAACCTAAGGTCTCGGCGCTGTTGTGGTCGGGAATCCAGGAGGTGAGCCACTGGTAGTTGAAGTTATTGTTCTTGACGAAGGGAATAGTGGTCTGCGGAGATTTGATCTCATCGGTGGAGTAAAGCACTTCGGTCACCGTCTCGTTGGCTACTACGGTCTGGCGTTCGAAGTTCTCACTCATCACGATCTGCGGCGAGAGCCACATGGTGATGCCTACCAAGAGTCCGAGGCCCACTTGCCCGGTGACTTTATACTTACCCTTCAGACCATCCTTGTTATGGTATTTCAGTTTGCGATAATCATCGAGGAAACCGATCATACCCATCCAGAGGGTGGCTACGATCATCAAGATCATATATATGTTGGCGAGGTTGCCGATCAGCAGACAGGGTAGGAGAGTGGCGAGTATGATGATGACACCCCCCATGGTGGGAGTGCCCTTTTTGCTCAGTTGCCCCTCGAGGCCGAGGTTGCGGACCTCTTCTCCGATCTGCATACGCTGAAGTCGACGGATGATCTTGTGACCGAAGATCAAAGCGATGATAAGAGCCAGAGCGAAGGCGAAGCCGGCTCTGAATGTGATGAAATATACGAGGTTACGCCCCGGCATATTCCATCCGTCGAAGGTGTCTATCAGCCAATAAAACATAGGTCAAAACGGGTTGAGATAGGTGAATAAGAAGAAGTTATGATCGGGCGGCGAGTTCTCGTTCCACCTCTTCGCGGTCGTCGAAGTGATGGCGCACTCCCTTCACCTCCTGGTATGGTTCGTGGCCCTTTCCGGCGATGAGGATAACCGTGCCGGGTGCTGCCATGCGGACTGCCGTCTTGATGGCTTCGCGGCGGTCGGTGATGCAGATGGTGCGGCGGAGTTCATCTTCGGTGAGTCCGGCACGCATATCGGCGATGATGTCGTCGGGGTTCTCATCGCGAGGGTTGTCGCTGGTGAGGAGTAAGAGGTCGCTGCGACATGCTGCTTCGCGTGCCATCATAGGGCGCTTGCCATGGTCGCGGTTGCCACCGGCACCCACCACGGTCGTGATCTTGCCCTCTGCACCCACCACTTCGCGAATCGTGTCAAGCACGTTGACCAAAGCATCGGGAGTGTGGGCATAGTCGACGATCGCTGTCACTCCATCTGCCGAACGGAAGGTCTGGAAACGACCTGCCACCGGCACCAAGCGACTCATGTTCACTGCCACCTCTTCACGAGGGAATCCTGTCAAGATCGCTGCTCCATAGACTGCTGTCAGGTTGTAGGCATTGAAACGCCCGGTGAATCCTACCTCGATCTCGTTGTTGTCAAGATCCAGCAGTGTGCCGTCAAGACGTGTCTCAAGTATTTTGCAACGGAAGTCAGCCTCGGCACGTAGCGAGTAGGTGTAGACCTTGGCGTGCGTGTTCTGGGTCATATACATGCCGACTTTGTCGTCGATATTGACCAATGCAAAGGCATCCTCGGGAAGGATGTCGAAGAACATTTTCTTGGCGTTGATATAGTTTTCGACTGTGCCATGATAGTCGAGGTGGTCGCGAGTAAGGTTGGAGAAGATGCCCCCCTTGAACTTCAAGCCGGCGATGCGGTGCTGCTGTGCGGCATGGCTCGACACCTCCATAAATGCGTAGTCACAACCGGCCTCGACCATCTCGGCGAGGAGTTCGTTGAGGGTCAATGGGTCGGGGGTGGTGTGAGTGGTGGGTATGGCACGATCCTGGATATAGTTGCAGACCGTGGAGAGAAGGCCGGCTTTGTAACCTTCCAGTTTAGCCATCTCATAGAGCAGAGTGGCTGTGGTGGTCTTGCCATTGGTGCCGGTGACTCCTACAAGTTTCAGTTTGGAGGAGGGATGACCATACCATGCCGATGCCAGCATGCCGAGGGCTTCGGCGGAGTTTGCCACTCTCACGTAGGTGATGCCCTTCTCCAGCGTTGAGGGAAGGTCCTCACATACGATGGCACCCACGTGAGTGCTTGCCACCACAGGGATGTATTTATGACCATCGGTAGTAACGCCTCTTACGGCCACGAATAGAGAGTCTTTCTCGACTTTGCGTGAGTCGCTATGCACGCCTATTATGTTCTTGTCAGTTTCTCCGATCACTTCGAGAGGCTTAATCTCCTCAAGAAGTTTTGATAGTTTGATCGTCATGGGTTTTATCTGTTTTTTCGTTTTTATTTCTTTATGGTTGATGCCCCCGGCTCATGTCGGGAGCATTTATAATCAATTCTTTTTTTGGGGTAGGCTCGATCACTTGGTGGAGAGATATAGTAGGATAGAGCCACCCCGCTTGATGGGAGTGCCGGGAGGTATCGACTGCGAAGTCACCATCCCTTGTCCTCGCGTCTTAACGTTCAGACCGATCTTTTCGAGGTGGGCTATGGCATCAGCGATGTCATAGCCTACGACATTGGGCACAGTGCCTTGCGGAGTGTCTGAGGCCGGTTTCAATCTCTTCATCGAGGTGATGTTTATAGCCTTGCCGGCAGCACCAAGGCATCTGGTGGAGGCGCTGATCACAGGAGAAGAGGGGGTCTTCTCGGCGGTGAAGGTCGAGGAGTTATTGAGCATGCCACGCGAGTACATCTTGATAGCCATGTTCTTGAGCACCTGCCCTGATGTGCGGTTGGCGGATGTGCCGGCGTTGGCGAGTATCAGCACGATGCAAGAGTATTGAGGATTCTCGTAGGGGAAGAATCCGGCGAAGGCATAACGGCGCTTGGCAGTGTTGTAAACACCATGCTCCACGGGGTATGCCGTACCTGTCTTGCCCACGATTTTGACGCGGTCGTCACGGACCATTCGGGCTGTGCCATGATCTCCCCACACTACTTCGTGGATACACTCTCTGACCTTTCGGGCTGTCGCCGCCGAGCAAATGCTGTCGCGGATATAACTGATCTTCAGCACTGAGTCGCGTCCATTCTCGTCGATAAGACTTCTCACCAAGTGGGGACGCACATACTTGCCGTCGTTGGCGATGGCGTTATAGACCGAGAGTGTGAAGAGGGGTGGCAATTCGGTGTTATATCCGTAAGCCTGACGCGCCAAGTCGAGGTGGCGTGCAGTCATGGTGATGTTGTTCCCTTTTGAGTCCTTGTCGACCAGACGACGTATGCGAGGTGTCTTCTCAAAGGCGATGCCAGAATGCATCGGCTCAAAGAATCCCAATCCCTTCAGACGGTCATACCATTTCTCGGGATGCTGGGCATAGCCACGGAAGATGACACGCGAGATACCGGTGTTCGATGACTGTTCGATGACTTGCTTCATCGTCTTGGGTCCGCTGCCATGAGGGTCGCTCGTCCGCATGAAAGGGCTGCAATCCACCATATCGTTGACACTCTTCACAAGACCATCTTCGAAGGCGATCATCAGCGATATCGGCTTCATCACCGAGCCCGGCTCGTAGGGTAGCACTGCCCTATTCATTGCCTCGCCGTAGGTGCCATCTTCGAGAAGTTCGATGTTGGAGATCGCTTTGATCTCTCCGGTCTTTACCTCCATCAGCACGGCTGTACCCCACTCTGCTTTCGATTCGACACATATATCCTTCAGTTCATCTTCGAGCATCTCTTGAAGGTCGATGTTGATAGTCGAGTGTATGTCGTATCCTCTCACCGCCGGCACTGAGATCCAGTTGCCGATGCCTTGCGTCAAGGCTGTCTTTTTGGCTAATCCCGGTTTGCCATAGAGGAGTGAATCCAAGTCTTTCTCAAGCCCGGAATAGCCATGTATCTCTTTAGTTTTTTGATCCTCATTCACACGTCCTATACTTAGACATGCCATATCGCCGTATGGATAGAGACGTGTCTGCCTCACCTCCTTGTAGAGAGGCTTGCATTTCTTGCCCAGTGTGCGCAAGAAGGGGAAGTTACGAATCCTATTGAAATCCTCCAGTCCCTGCTTCTTTGCCAAGCGCAGAGCACGATTACGCTTATCCGGATCTTTCTCAAATTCCTTTTTCAGACGAGTGTGCCACGAGTATTTTTGGAAAGAGTCAGGGGGCATCTTATCCAGATTGGGTCGACGAGGATAGTAGCGGTCGAGAGAGTCAGCAAGCGAGTCTACCGATGCCCAGGGGATCACTTTCATCTTTCTGATTTTGTCATGGCGAAGGTCTATTTTGATGTCGTAGAGTGTAAGATTGCATGCCAGAATGCTGCCATCATCTGCCAGGATGCTCCCTCGCTCTGGCGTGATAACAGTCATCTTGGATAGTTCTTTCTTCGCATAGTCGTTCCAATTTTTTGCCTCGATCACCGTGGTCTGGAATACTTTGAACATGATCATCAGACTCATGAGGGCAAATCCGATAGTGATCACACCATATCGGAATAGAATGTTCGCTTTGTTGTTTTTCTTCTTTGCCATGACTTTACTACTCTTGATTATTGTCGTCGATTAGTTGGTAGGGTGGTTGTTCCTGAAATTCCAATGGCAAACCTTTATCACTGACCATTCTTTTCATTTCCGATTCGCGAATCAATGACATGTAGGCTGCCTTCTCATGTAGTTTGTCACTCTCAGCAAGTTCCAGTTCTTTGGTGAGATTTTTGATTTCGACCATCTTGGTCTTGGTCTTGTAGCGAAGTCCCATCAATGAGATTACGATGGCAATGATGATGACCAGCAGCCATGCGTTGCTCTTGAAGAACTCGATAGAGATAGTTCTTCCATAACGCATTTCTTTCACCCATGAGTAATTGTTTTTATCCTTCTTACTCGTGGTATTCTTAGGAGTTTTTGTTCTGGCTGCAGGACTCATGACTTTTTTGTAATTTTGGGATTAATGAAGCAAAGTTAAGCAGTAATGTTTTATCTAATCAGTGTTTTGACGTTTTCAGTTGTTTTATCCTTTGCTATTTTTTCAGCTATTCTCAGTTTCGCCGACCTTGAACGGGGATTAGCCTCGATCTCAGCCTCTTCGGGTGTGATAGGGGAGCGGTTTATCATCTTCCACGGAGTGTCGAATCTGCCGTAGATATCTTGGATTATCTCCCCCTTCACGTTTCCGCTCTTGATGAAGTTTTTCACCATACGGTCTTCTATCGAGTGGTAGGTGATTATCGCTAATCTTCCCCCTTCCCTGAGAAGTCGAACAGACTGCTCCAAGAGCAATCTCAGAGATTGCATCTCGTCATTTACCTCTATGCGGAGGGCTTGGAACACTTGCGCCAGGTCTTTCTTCTCCGACTTCGGCGAGATATACTTTTTGACCACCTCCACCAGTTGACCGGTGGTATGAATCGGATTCACCTCTCTCGCCTTGACGATGGCTGAAGTGATATTGCCTATTCGCTTTAAGTCGGTGTAGGCATGGAATATCTGATCTAATTGCTCCTTGCTGTAGCCGGCGAGTATGTCTGCGGCCCTTTTGCCTCCCGATGTGTTCATACGCATATCGAGAGGGGCATCTGCTCGGAACGAAAAACCTCTATCCGCTTGGTCGAAATGATGGAAAGATACCCCCAAGTCGGCAAGTATACCATCCACCTTCTCCACGCCATGATACTGCATAAAGTTGGAGATAAACCGGAAGTCGGAATGTACAAATGTAAATCGGGGGTCGTCAGGGGCATTGGCGTATGCATCCATGTCTCGGTCGATGCCATAGAGGTGCCCATTTTTGCCGAGATGCTGCAGAATGGCTCGTGAATGACCACCACCACCGAAGGTGACATCGACATAGATACCATCCGGCTTGATCTCAAGCCCGGCGATGGTCTCTTTAAGCAATGCAGGGATATGATAAACTTCCGATTCCATTATCACAACTCACAGTTAGAAATAGGGTTTAGATTTATTTTACAAAGTTTGTACGAAGTACACCTCATAAATTTGTCGTAAAGTTAATGAAAAAATTGCAAATAATTTACAAATCCAAACAAATTTGTTTACAAAATTTTCAAAAATATTTTTAAAGCAAAGATAGGCAAAATATGGCACTAAAATTACAAACCTAACCTGCAAAATTTTCATTTGATAATTTGGTGAATAATAGTGCACGTTTGTCATCTTTTTGTTTATCTTAACTTATTTTGTTGAGGATGATTTTTTCGCCACTCAGCCCATACAAGGTCATTTTATTGTCTGTTACAACACATTTGTAGTCTGTCATAATCTCCACGTTACCATGCCTTTTGCATAGATAGATGATCTTATGCAGGGTGTTGTAGGTCCAATTACCTGTAAATACACCCTCAGGATCTTGTCCGAAGAGGTTGCCCGATTTCTCAAATGTAAATTGGTAGAGATTATCTTCGCTCTGCCAACTGCCGATAATCATTGCCACTACCCCATCTTCATCACCCTTGTCGCCATCGTTGCTGTTATCACCCACACCTGTGTCGCCATCGTCGCTGTTATCACCCACACCTGTGCCGCCATCGTTGTTTTGATTACCATCCGATATGCCGGGGTTTCCTCCATTCTCTTCACCGGGATCCCTTGGTCCTGTTGGTGCCTCTACCGATGATGGCTCGTCGCCGTTATCCTTGCTACAAGAGGTGAAAGACATTCCGACCGAGACCATCAACCATAGCATCAACATCAAAGATACACGATACAAGACATGGTGGGGTAGACCGCCTCGCCATGAACGAAGAAATATAAACGCTGCTCGTGACCTTAACTTAGAATTAAACATCCCTAAAAAAATTTGCCTGCAATATTACAAAAAAATCTACGACAATGCAAAAGATGTTATCTACAGCCCAAAGCCTGTTTTGAGTTAAGAACACGTACACGGTCTTAATATTTACGCCCAACCGATCAGCAAAATTTAAATTTTAAAATCTCAGCGCCTTAAATTGAAAAAAACTAAACTGCAAATCACTGAAAAATAACAAAATAAAGTCGATATCAATAACCACAGTAATTCGAATAAAATAAATCAATCTTTTATGGATTCTTACATTATGTTAAATAGAAGATGAAATTTAGTGATGTGCAGTTGTTTCCCTCTTTTTCATTTTTATTCTTCCGATTTTTTCATTACCTTTGTAGTTTGCGTGTGAGGACTTTATTCATCCACTTTTTAAGGAACGCGCTCTAAGGTCTAATCTATTTAGTTATGATTTCGTTTAATTGTCAGAATGTCGATTTGCCTTCGCTCGATTTCGATCGGGTCAGAAGATGGATTTCCCAAGTAGCATCTTGCCATAGTCGCTCGGTGGGAAGGTTGTCTTATATCTTCTGCGATGATGATTATATCTTGGAAGTAAATCGAAAGTTCCTTCAACATGATTATTATACTGACATTATAACGTTCGATTATACTTCGCGAAGTAGGATAGCCGGTGATTTAGTCATCTCTTTGGATACTGTCAGAACAAATTCAGAAGCCAATCATCAGCCCTACGAGCGTGAACTCTATCGTGTCATCATACATGGTATCTTACACCTCTGTGGCATCAATGATAAGGGTCCCGGAGAGCGTGAAATCATGGAAAAGGAGGAGGATCGAGCCCTCGCTATTCTCGATATTTTGGAGTAGATTTCACTTTTAAAAACTCTTTCTACTCTATTTTCTTTCAATTATTTTAGTCGAAATTCAGGAGTTTATATAGATAATGAGATTCGATTTTGATGTTATAGTTGTTGGTGCCGGCCATGCCGGTTGCGAGGCGGCAGCAGCTGCCGCCCGTCTCGGTGCATCTACGCTACTCATCACCAAGGATATGAACAGGGTGGCTCAGATGTCGTGCAATCCTGCTGTAGGTGGCATCGCCAAGGGGCAGATAGTCAGAGAGATAGATGCTCTAGGTGGCTGGATGGGAATAGTCGCGGATGAGACTGCCATCCAATTTCGGATGCTCAATCGTTCTAAGGGACCCGCTGTTTGGTCACCGCGTGTGCAGTCCGACCGCACTAAATATTGCGATCGTTGGCGCCAAGTCCTTGATTCTATTGAGGGCCTTTACCTCTTCCAAGATACTGTAGATCGTCTCTTAATCTCTGAGTCTGACCATTCGCTAAAGGGTGTCCAAACTGCTCTCAGTTTCGAGTTTCATGCCCCGCAAGTAGTGCTTACTGCCGGTACATTCCTCAATGGTTTGATGCATTTTGGACCTACCAAAATCGAGGGTGGACGTATCTCTGAGGACTCTTCCAAGGGTCTTACCGAGCAACTCGTAGGCCTCGGTTTTCATGCTGACAGGATGAAAACCGGCACGCCGGCGCGTATCGATGGGCGTACCATAGACTTCAGTTTGGCAGAAATTCAGGAGGGTGATAACCTACCTTACGAGAAGTTTTCTTTCCTTCCGGAGGTAAAAAGAACCCTTCGTCAGCGCCCTTGTTGGATCGTTCATACCAACCCTGAAGCCCACGAAAAGATGGTATCTCACCTTGACCAATCGCCACTCTATAATGGAGATATTAAGAGCATAGGACCCCGTTATTGCCCCAGCATCGAGACCAAATTGGTGACCTTTGCCGACAAAGAAAGCCATCAATTATTCCTCGAGCCGGAGGGTGAAACAACCCAAGAATATTATGTCAACGGTTTTTCAAGTTCTATGCCTTGGCCTGTTCAGGTAGAGGCATTGCAATGCATTCCGGCACTCCGTGACGTGCAATTTTACCGTCCCGGTTATGCGATCGAATATGACTTTTTTGACCCCACACAGCTCACGCATGACCTTCAAACCAAACTCATCCCCGGTCTCTATTTTGCCGGTCAGGTGAATGGCACGACAGGTTATGAGGAGGCTGCCGCCCAGGGTCTAATAGCAGGTATTAACGCTGCCAGAAGATCGCACAACAAGGGTCCACTTATTTTGACACGCGACCAGGCATATATCGGTGTACTGATAGACGACCTTGTGACAAAAGGAGTCGACGAACCATATCGCATGTTTACCTCGCGCGCAGAATATCGTATTCTACTTCGTCAGGATGATGCCGATGTTCGCCTTACTCCTATCGGTTTTGAGATCGGTTTGGCGTCTGATCATCGTTATCAGCTTCTTCAAGAGAAGATCCGTCAACGCGACGAACTGATAGAATGGAGTGAAAACTTCAGGGTAAAAATGGGTGACGAGATCAACCGATTCTTGACCGAAAAAGGCACCTCCCCTCTGACAGCATCATGTCGATTGGTGGATCTATTACGTCGACCTCAACTTGACTTTGCGACGCTGATACCGCAGATACGCCCCTTAGCCAGGAGGGTAGGGGAGATCGAAGAGGCACGGCGTGAAGAGATCATCATGGCAGCAGAGATTCTTATCAAATATGATGGATATATCAAGCGAGAAAGAGATCTTGCCGACAAGCAAACTCGATTAGAGCATCTTCATATCCCTGACCAATTTGATTATCTCTCAGTCACCACTATCTCGACAGAAGCCCGTCAAAAGTTGGACCGCATAAGGCCTGCTACAATAGGTCAAGCCTCCCGTATCCCGGGGGTCTCGCCGGCAGATATAAACGTACTCCTTCTCCTAATTGGGAAGTAAACAAAAGCCGGAATGCTTGATTTGATTCGGAAATTTATTTCTACATTAATATCGGCAGCCGGCAATAAATTGGATGGATAAAGCTCTTGTTCCACGTGGAACAAGAGGGGTGCAAATCACCGCTGTTCTAAAGAGTTAGGTGGATGATGAGTGTAAAAGGAATATAAAGTAAAACTAATAAATACAACTAAAATCTATTTCTATGGAAATTGAAGATCTCAAACTTAAGATCAGGGATATTCCTGATTTTCCCTCCAAGGGTATCATGTTCCGCGATCTTACCACCCTTCTGAAGGATGGCGAGGCGCTGACTCTTATGAGCGATGCTCTCGTTGATATGTATAAGGATAAGGGTATCACTAAAGTGGTCGGCATCGAATCTCGCGGTTTCATCGGTGGCTCGATTATGGCGTATAAACTTGGTTGCGGGTTTGTGCCCGCCCGCAAACCGGGCAAACTCCCCTCTGTGACTATCAAGAAGGCCTATGCCAAGGAGTATGGTGTCGATACCATCGAACTGCATAGCGACGCTATCAGCGAGAATGATGTCGTGCTCCTTCATGACGATTTGCTCGCCACCGGCGGTACGATGAGAGCTTGCTACGATCTCGTAATGTCGATGAACCCGAAGAAAGTCTATGTCAACTTCGTCGTCGAATTGACTGCCCTTAATGGTCGCAACGCTCTCCCCGAGGGTTGCGAAGTTACCTCTCTACTGAAATACTAAAATTCGATTTAATCGCAGCCACTCTACTTTCTATCTTATTTTGATTTCGCGAATTTCAGAGTGGCATTTGTGTCGAATCGATCGAATGTTGTGCGCAAATTAAAAATGATATTATACATATAATTCTTTCGATTTAATCGAGTCTCTTATATGTATAATGTAAATATAATCCGATCAATTCGAAAAATGGTAAAAGGGATGTGCCATCGTAAGATGTCTCATCCTTTTTTCTTATAAACTTCTCCCTTTTTCTTTTACTCTTCTTTGTTTAGCCGTCTCAATATTCATCACCCGTTTTCGTTATTATATTAAGAGCGCGTTCCTTAAAATTTTGAGGTCATAGGGGTGGATGTTTTTGAGCGCGTTCTTATCCCTCGTACTTATGATTGATAAAAATACCGATATAAACTCTACATCTTCGCAGGTCGATGTCTCTTCCAACTCAACTGAGCTGGAGGGTGTCGGTCGTATGATCGATCAAATCGGCGGTTTTGAACTCGAGATCACCCCCGATAGATCTCGTGAGGATCTGCTTTATAATCGCCCCGGAAGTCAACTGCGCGAGAAGATCCTCAATCTCCCTGAGTCGCCGGGTGTATATATGTATCTCGATCGCCGCGGCAAGGTGATATATGTAGGCAAAGCAAAACGTCTAAAGCGTCGTGTCTCAAGTTATTTCAATCGAATCCACGATATAACCCGCACCAATCTCTTGGTGCGTAATATCGTCGATCTCCGTTTCATCGTAGTCCCTACCGAGGAGGAGGCTCTCCATCTTGAGAATGCGATGATCAAACGCTATCAGCCTCATTACAACGTGCTCCTCAAGGATGACAAGTCTTATCCCTGGATTGTCGTAACCAAGGAACTGTTCCCACGCGTTTTTATGACTCGCGAACGTGGTCTCGATGCAAAGTATTATGGACCATATAGCAATCAGCAGGCTGCTCGCACACTGCTCGAACTGATTCGCGACACTTATCCTCTCCGCTCTTGTCGACATTCCCTCGATGAGAGAAGCGTCGCTCGCAATAAATATCGTCTTTGCCTCGACTATCATATCGGCAAATGTGGCGGCCCATGTTGTGCCAAGATCAATCCCGAACAGTATGGCGAGATAATCCGTCGAGTTCGCCAGATCTTGAATGGCGAAACCATCGAATTGGAGAGAATGCTCCTGCAAGAGATGACTCAACTTGCTGAGGTTTGGAAATTCGAGGAGGCTCAAGAGTTGAAGGAGAAGTATGAGATAATCCGTCGTTATAATGCCAAGAGTGTGATTGGCGACTCGGCGGTGCCTGACGCCGGTGTCTTCGCATACGTGGAGAGCGACGATAGGGCATACGTCACTTTTATGCATTTGCATCATGGGGCTGTGACTCGCAGTTTGAATCTCGAATATAGCAAGCGTCGCAATGACTGCCGCCGTGAAGAGGTGCTCTCTTCGGCGATAGGAGAGGTGATGGAGCGTTTCGATTATCGCCCCGAAGATCTTATCCTGCCTTTCATGCCCGATGTAGATTTTGAGGGAGTTCGAATCGTTGTGCCCCAACGGGGTGAAAAACGCAAGACCTTGGAGATCGTCGAGAAGAATGCAAGGCAATATATGAAAGATCGCGAGCGCGAAGTCGAGGCACTCAATCCCGACCGGAGTGTCGACCGCCTGATGGAGCGGATGAAGAGTGACTTCCGTCTGCAAGTCGAGCCTCGTCATATCGAGTGCTTTGACAATAGTAATATTCAGGGCACGAATCCTGTGGCGAGTTGTGTCGTGTTCAGAGATGGCAAACCGGCACGTCGCGACTATCGTCATTTCAACATCAAGACGGTGGTAGGAGCCAACGATTTTGCCTCGATGAAGGAGGTGTTGCATCGTCGTTATACTCGCATGATGGCGGAGGGTGAGGAACTGCCTCAACTGGTAGTGGTGGATGGAGGCAAGGGGCAGTTGAGTGCCGCCGTCGAAGCCTTTGAAGAGATGGGCATCCATGGTGTAGTGGCATTGGTGGGTATCGCCAAGCGACTTGAGGAGATCTATTTTCCGGGCGACACCCTCCCTCTCTACCTTGACAAGACCTCACCCTCGTTGAGAGTGATCCAGTCGCTTCGTGACGAGGCGCATCGCTTCGGCATCACCCATCACCGCAACAGGCGCAGTAAGTCACAGACAGTCAGTGAATTAGATAATATTAAGGGGATTGGACCCGCCACGGCGTCGACATTGATGCGTCATTTTAAGAGCCTTAAACGTCTGAAAGAGGCGGAGTTGTCCGAGGTGGAGGCGGTAGTGGGCAAGTCGAAGGCAGCATTGATCTTTGCGGCATTCTCGGAGAAGAAATCATGATAAGAGCGCTCTAAACTCGTTCTATTTGGGTAAAAAATAATAAAAGGGGGTGAAATATCGCGATAAACTGCGCGTATTTAATGAAATTTTTATAAATTTGCTACTCCGAAAAAAGCAAATGAAAAAAATACAGGAATTTCTACGTCCCGAGCTCGACCGGATGAACCAGATCATAGTCGAGACTTTGAAGACATCAAACAGAATCATGGATGATGTAGTGACCCGCTATCTGCAGGTCAAGGGGAAGCAGATCCGACCGACACTTGTGATATTGAGTGCTCGCATGTTTGGCGAGGTGACGTCCGAGGTGTTGTATGCCGGAGCGGCCTTGGAAATGCTTCACAATGCATCCTTGATCCATGATGATATAGTCGATGAGACGCCGATGAGGCGTGGTGTCGAGACGATCAACGCAGCCATGGGCAATCATGTTGCGGTCTTGGTCGGCGACTATTTTGTATCCAACGCATTGGCAGCAGGTATTCGCAGTGGCAATATACGAGTGATCAAGGCCCTCTCCGATCTGGGCAAGGAGTTATGTCTCGGCGAGATCGATCAGATGACTAATGCCGAACTTCATAAGCATGAAGAGGAGGGGTATTACAGCATGATCAAGCAGAAGACAGCCTCTCTCTTTATGAACTGTGTTAGACTTGGTGCCGACTTGGCGGGAGCTGATGAGGATGCTTGCGTGCGTTTGGTGCGTTATGCCGAATTGCTTGGCATGTGTTTCCAGATCAAGGATGATATCTTCGACTATTTCGACGATCCGAAGATAGGGAAGCCCACGGGCAATGATCTTCGCGAGGGTAAGGTGACCCTCCCCTTGCTATATGCCTTGCGCACGGCTCCGGAAGAGGAGAGGGATCAGATGCTGGCTCTCTTGGAGGCTGACAATCGCGATCGTACTTCTATCGAGACGCTGATAGGCTTTGCCAAGCGCAGAGGTGGTATAGAATATGCCTACAAGCGCATGAGAGACATGCAGAGCGAGGCAAAGGAGATTCTTGATACATTTGTAGACAGCGAACCTAAACGCGCCTTCAGCGAGATTTTTGACTATATCATAGCGCGTGACATGTAAGTACTCTAATGTTGAGACGGTGTATGATAGAGGGTGTGGCGGAGGCCGGTTGTGACGAGGCCGGCCGTGGTTGTCTTTGTGGTCCGGTGAGTTGCGCCGCCGTGATCCTCCCTCCCGACTTCGAGTCTGCCGAACTCAATGACTCCAAGCAGTTGACAGCCTCAATACGCGAGCAACTTCGTGTCAAGATCGAGCGTGAGGCTGTAGCGTGGGCTGTAGTGATGGTAGATGCCGAGGAGATCGACCATATCAACATCCTCAACGCCTCGATCGTCGGTATGCAGCGTGCTTTGGATGCACTGTCGCTACGCCCCGAACATATCCTGGTGGATGGCAATAAATTTCGCCCCTATCTTGATCCGCAGCGCATGATTGACATTCCTCACCACACGGTGGTGAAGGGTGACGCCACTTTTATGTCGATAGCTGCTGCTTCGATTCTCGCCAAGACCCATCGCGACCGACTGATGAAGCAATATGCCGAGCAATACCCCGGCTACGGCTGGGAGGATAACATGGGCTATCCCACCAAAGCCCACTACGAAGGAATCCGCCGCCAAGGCATAACCCCCCTCCACCGAAAATCATTCAAACTCTACAAATAATTCTTTCAGGAGATTGCTGACTTGATTAGTTAGGCTCTTGCTGTTGAACATTTCTTCCCAGCGGGTTAGGGCTTTTTCTCCCTTTTCGGCTACTTTGTCGGGATGGGAGATCTCTTGGGCTATGATTTGGGCATATTCCGCTGCCATCTTCTCTTCCGGCTCCCCTTTGCCGGGACGGAGCAATATGCCGGTTTCGGATGTGACAAGTTCCCCGACTTGATCCACATCTGTCGAGATCACCGGTATGCCATAACTCATAGCCTCGCCAAGACACACCGGCACACCCTCGCTACGGCTTAGTAAGATAAACCAATCGGGTGGTGTTGTGGCATATAATTTCTGAATCTCTTGATTGTCCATCACTCCGTGCATGATCACCTTCAAGTTGGGTCTTGTAAGGTTAGATATGGCTCTCTCCATGCTTTCCATCAGCGTGCCGGTGCCCATCACATGCCATACTATCTGCTTGTCGGGGAGAAGCCCTGACAATGCATCCAAGGTCCTCAGTATCAACAGTGGTTGCTTGATGCTCTCAAGACGTATGGCACTGGCAAAGGTGATCGTATCTATTCCGGCTGATCGGCTTAAAGTCCTGCGGGCGGCTTCTCTATCTTGACGCGACAGTGGAGCATGGGTGCGGGTCGATCCGAGATATATAGTGACAAAGCGGTCGCGATGACGAGGATATCGTTGCGACAGATACTCTCGACCCTCCTCGGAGATGCAGATTACTTTGTAGATATTCTCTAACAAAAGATCGCGAAGACTCTGCGATCTGAACACCACCGGCTCGATATCGAAGAGATCATAACGGTGGGCACGAGTCACTACCTTCCACCCCTCCTTGTCTGCCAGATGAGCCATGCCATAGGCGGCTTCAAAGGTCCATAGACTGAAAAATATCGTATCATCCGGGGTCATATTATGCCTTCGAGTCACCCTCTTGATGATGCGCGAAGTGACAACGGTATTGATGGCAGTCAGCACCCCTTTGCCCCATTGCTTCCATCCTCGAGGCTCATGGCGCATCCTCCATATAGCCCTCCACACGAAGGGGTGAAACAGATAGAAGATGCGGAGCAACTTGGAGTGGAGCAGGCGATCCTGCGCCATCGAGCGGTCGACACTTACCCCCGGAGGTAGAGACTCCTCATAACGACGGAGGCAAGGCTTAGGATCGGTGGGGAGCAACACCACTTCATCTGCCCACTTCAGCATGCTATGCAACTGAGGGTCGACGAATGATTTCTCGGTATATTCGTCGCCCGGATAGCCCTGGGTGGAGAATAGGATTCGTTTCATAACGCGTCGATAATCTTGCGGGCGAGTCGCTGAGTGAATGGAGAAGACATGATCCGGAGATAGATGCGAGTCTTGAGGGTGGGGGTGATGTCATATTGCTTGATGAATTGCGCCACAATCTCGCGATTCGAGCGGCTGTCGCATCTGAAGGCGAGGGAAGCGAGATACTCCATCCTGCGGCTGTTGAACTCGCGGACCTCATCGCCCGAGATGTTGAAATGTCTCTGCAACATCAGCGACTGCCTCACGACTCGGCGAGTATACTCGAACATTTGGTCCGGCTCCTTACGGTGAGACACCGAATCATGCCCGATGCTATAATGGAGGGTAATCTGCGGGAGTATCACCACTCTGCCGGCATGAGCCATGGCGAGGATGATTTGCAAATCTTCGCAAGCGAACTCCCGGTCGAGGCAGAGCGAGGGGTGACGGTCGGCAAAATCGATGATTAGATCGCGGCTATAGAGGGCGGTGCAGAGATGGACCATACGTCGCTGGGTCACGATGTCTGTCAGGAGTGTGCCCGGGGGGTAGAACTCCATGCCGCGAGGGGGAAGGGCATTGGATTGGCGCGATAACTCGCCGGTCTGAGAGTCGCGACACATCCAGTCGGTGGCTACCATCGACACGTCGCTATACTCGCGCACCACATTGAGCTGGCTCTGCAACTTCGTGTCGTCGACCCAGACATCATCGCCGGCGCAATCAGCTATCCAATTGCCTCGCGCACGGCGGATGCAATCAAAATAATTATCCACGACGCCCATGTTCTGTGGGCGTCGCAGATAACATATCTTATCCGGAAATCTGCGTGCATAGTCTTGGCATATATCGCCGGTGGCATCGGTCGATGCGTCATCACCGATCACGATCTCATATTCGACATCAAGCCGCTGTGACAAGATCGAATCGAGAGTGCGAGCGATGCTATCCTCCTGATTGTATGTTACGACTATGACAGAGATTTCTACCATTTACATTTCTTGTTTATGTCAGCGGGAATGGCATCCTTGTGTACGCCCACGCCGAGAGTCTTCTCCAAGAAGAAGGGCATCGACACATAGAGATAGCCATCATATATCTGATTGGTGTCCCAAGAATTTTTTACCTTATAATACTTATTTCCCTCCTGGTCGGTGGCAGTGCCCACGATCACCATGCCATGATCGTCGGTGGTCTCGAAATTATCGAAAGTCTTCTGTCGAGACTCTTGCGACACAGACTTCTCCTTGATGGGGCCTTTGATGTCGAACTTGGCGTCGGCGCGATCCTTGTCAGAGAGTTTTACCCAGCGGCTGAGTTCGGTGTCGGTCATATCCTTGGTATCCTTATCGTCGGGGAGGAGGGCATAGCCCTTGGTCCACTTGAAACCACCCTCCGACACGTCGGCAGCCCACATCACGGTCCAGCCCTTGTCGAGAGCATTGTCGACGATGCGTTGCATTTCCTCCATCGGCACGTTCATGCTGCGAGTCCATGCCCAGTTGTCGGGGATTTCGAGGATGAAACTCTCATAGAAGGGATGGTGGGTATAGCTGGTGATATTCACGAAATTCTCCGGCTCGAGCCCCATCTCCTTAGCCCAAGACTGAGGAGTGTATGTTTTGCCCTTATATGTAAAAGACTCGGGGAGGGGGCCAAGATAGGCATCGAGGATGCCGATCAGGCCGGGGAGCCAGGCGTCGGTGAGTTTGCTATTCTTTTGGCCGCGATTCAAGACAGCGCGGAGATATGCCTCCATAGCCTCTGCCATCTCATAGTGAGAATGCTTCGCTTCGCCATAGTTCAAGCCGGTGTAAGCCTCCTCGGGCATCGCTCCATACTGCATGGTCATGTTGAGCACATCGCCCCAAGAGCCACCCTGAGCGAAAGTGATGTTGCCATTCATGCGCATAAACTTCTTAGCCTTGTCGATATAGGCATGACGCACGATGAACATCTCCGAGATGTCCAATTCCGGGCCACCCTTGCGAAGAACATTATCCTCCAAGGTAGACACTCCGGAGAATGCCCAGCATGTGCCCGACTTGTTCTGATCCTTGACCGAACCGGTCTTATTGATCTTCACATCGGTGAAGGTGAACCCGGTAGAATCGGGGTTGACTACTTCCGGCTCGGCGGCGGGGGCCATACGATCCGTAGCGAAGAGAGAGGCGGCAATCATCGTTCCGACTGCCATGATTGATAATCTTTTCATGTGTAGTTTATGGTATTAATGAAAAATTTTCAGTAATCTTGGTGCAATATTAGCGAAAAATTGGCATATTGGCAAAAAAGTAAAGCAAATTATGCTTGAATAGTTGTAAGAATCGCAATAAAATCCTTAAATTTGCAGTCGAAAACAAGACCCATCATCGAAATAACGTATAGTCAGAATAATCAATACTTCAATTTTAATATATAGATTTTTATGGGAGGTTTTTTTGGTGTGATCGCTAATCGTCCGATAGTCAATGATTTGTTCTATGGCACGGACTATCATTCACATCTTGGCACACGATGTGGAGGTATGGTGACCTACGACGGAGAGAATGGCTTCAATCGCGCCATTCACAGTTTGAGTCGCAGTTATTTTCGTCCGAAATTTGAGGATGAATTAGACTCATTCCGGGGTAACTCGGGAGTCGGTTCGATCAGTGACACCGATCCACAGCCGATTATAGTCAATTCTCATCTTGGCAAATATGCCGTAGTGACAGTGGCGCGTGTCAACAATGCTCGCGCCATAGCGTCGAGTCTGTTGGAGCAGGGTATGCATTTCAGTGAGATGTCAGCCAATAAGATCAATCAGACGGAATTGGTGGCGCTTCTTATTAACATGGGGAAAGATTATGTCGACGGCATCAACCTGGTGTATAGCCGCATAGAGGGTTCATGCTCGATGTTGGTGCTCACCGAAGATGGCATCATAGCTGCGCGCGACTATTTGGGGCGCACCCCTATCATCATCGGCAAGGGGAAAGATGGATATGCCTTGGCGAGCGAGACGAGTTCATTTCCCAATCTTGGTTATGAATATGTCAGAGATGTCCTTCCGGGCGAGATCGTGAAGATCAAGGCTGATGGCGTCGAAGTGCTGCAGGAGGGTGCAAGCCGCGAGCAGATATGCTCTTTCTTGTGGGTATATTATGGTTTCCCGGCTTCCGACTATGATGGCATCAACACCGAATATGTGAGAGAGGCGGCAGGCCGTGCCATGGGTCGCGAAGACAAGACCGAGGCTGACCTGGTGTGTGGTATCCCCGACTCCGGAGTCGGTTTTGCGTTAGGTTATGCCGAGGGTAGTGGTATCCCCTATCGTCGGGCAGTGTTGAAATACACTCCGACATGGCCTCGCAGTTTCACTCCCAGTTCACAGGATCGACGAGCGTTGGTGGCAAAGATGAAACTGATCACCAATCGAGCGATGCTCCAAGGACGCGACGTGGTCTTCTGCGACGACTCGATAGTGCGTGGCACGCAACTTGGTGACAACGTGAATGTCTTCTTCGAGCGCGGAGCTCGCTCGGTGCATGCTCGCATCTCCTGCCCTCCGCTGGTGTATGGATGTCCCTACATCTCCTTTACCAACTCCGAGAGCGACATGGAACTTATCACACGCCGAGTCATCGGCGACCTGGAGGGTGATCCCTCGGCGCGACTCGAGCAGTATGCCACCACCGGCACACCCGAATATCAGCACATGGTCGATGAAATAGCCCGCAGATTGGGTCTTACATCGCTGAAATTCTGCAAGATAGAAGATCTTGTCGAGAGTATCGGCCTCCCCAAGGAGAGGATATGCACCTACTGCTTCGACGGCTGTGGAAAGATGCCTTGCCAAGCCTGGAAAGAGGACCACGGATGCTCTTGCAAGTGCTCTAAAAAATAATTATCAAAAAAGATTGTTTTTTTAGAGAAAAAAATTCTATATTTGTGTGTTTTATATAATTAAGAATAGTATCTATTATATGTATCTTTGAAAGATACGTGTTCTTTATGTTTTTTTTGTATATATGTTGACCATAAAAGAAATTACCGAGTTGAGGAAAACCGGAGATTTGAGTCGAGCATATAAAGAATGCTCAGTTATTTTGAAATCGAATCCCGACGATAAGTTTGCTCGTATATCGATGGCTTATTGTCTGAAAGGGATGATGGAACTTGCAACCGATCAGATGGATGTTCCTGAGTTATGCAGGTTGATTAGAGAATATGCAGATCTCCATCTTGAGGCAGTCGACGAGCATGAGATGAACCATAAGATCTCATGGGTGGTGCGTGGTTTTACGACGAAGTATGCCAACGACGAAAGATTGAACACCGCCATGATCGACAGGATCTTTGACGCTGTGACGAGTGTTGATTTCCTGGCGCCCCATCGCTACTATTCCGTATTGCTTGATGCCTTCTTGAAAGTCAAGGAGGTCAACGGGAATGTATGGCAGGGCTTGGCACAAATGGTGGAATGGTGGGGCTTGGAAAATCTTCTTGAGGAGGATTTCAAGAAGGTGCTTTTGGCGAATGGTCACTGGATGATCTCACTTGCCGAGCGAGTGCTCAGCGCATACGTCAAGGTGTTGCTCATTAAGATCGCCAAGGGGGAGCATGTGCAGGAGGCAGTGGCTTTTGCCGACAATCTTACACAGTTCGTGACTGATCATCCCGACATCAAGAATCTGAACTACTATCGTGCCAAGATTTATAAGGCTCTCGGCATGATGAACGAGGCTCGCACTGCCGCTCGCGAGTTCGTGAAGCAACGCCCCAAGGAGTTCTGGTCCTGGTCGATGCTTGCCGAACTGATCGACGACGATAAGGCGAAACTCTCTTGCTATTGCAAGGCATTGACATGCCCTTCCGATCCCTCTTTCCTGGTCAAGGTGAAGGCTGCCGCCGGTGTGCTGATGTATTATTTCGGCAATTATCCCGAGGCACGTCGCGAATTTGATGACATCATCGCCATCCACACCAAGAAGGGCTGGAATATCCCCCAGAATGTCGATGAGATCACCCGCCAGCAATGGTATCAGTCGACGGTGCCTTCTGCCAACAATGTCCCCTTCTATCGCGCTCACTGCGACCTGGCTGAAGACTTCTTCTATGGAGATATCCCCGAAGTCGGTGTCCTCATCTCGCATATCAACCATCAGAAGCAGGTGTGCGGATTCGTTACCGAGGATCGTCGCAACGGCTATTTCTCGATCAAGAAGAGCAAGGAAAATTTCGTGGAAAATCAGATCTATGCCGTACGATTCAACGGCGATATCCCGGTAGGCAAACCTGCCACTTTCTGCACTATCCGACGTGTGGTGGATTTCACTCCTTACGCCGGCAAACTCTTCCGCAAGGAGACGCTCGAAGTGACTCTCCGTCTCGGCCAGTCGTTTACTTTCGTAGGAGATGTATATATCGACGCCAAGATGCTCCCCGCAGACTTCCGCTCGGGCGATATCTTCGAGGTAATCTCCGTGCCTTACTACAATATCAAGCGCGACCAATGGAGCTGGCGTGCAGTCCAACTCAAACGCCCCGAGTAATCTGACTCGGCAGTAGTGTGATGACAAAATAATAAGAGCGCGTTCCATACGAATGCGCTCTTATTATTATTCTTATAATTGCTTCATCTTATCTGTGTAAGGGGATCTTCTCATATCTTGCCACTATGCCTATATAGAGTATCAGCATCGCCACTCTCACCATGTATGTGCCCCACATCGGGAGGAATCGCTCTGCCCCCATCCCGACGCCGTAAAGCAGCAACGTGAGCAGCGTATAGAGCGCCAATCGCTTCACTGGATAGTCGATAGGATAATAATGTTGTCCTGCGAAATAGGAGATCACCATCACCGAGAAATAACTGCCCAATGCAGCCCATGCCGAACCCAGATAGCCATCAGGTATGCCGATCGAGCGCACCAGCCAGATATTGAGCACCAACATCAGCACGAAGCATGTTAGCGAGAGATACATTCCCCACTCGGTGCGGTCGGTGAGTTTATACCACAAGGAGAGATTGAAAAAGACGCCGAAACAGAGCTCGGCGATCATCATGATCGGCACTACCTGAAGCCCCGGCCAGTAGGCGGGTGATACGAAATGCTTCAAAATCGGGAGAAAATACATCACTCCCAAGAAGATGAAGAGGCCGAAGATAACGAAGAATTTCATCGCATCGCTATATGCCTGCTTCTTATCATCGCCCCCCTCCTTGGCACGAGCGAAAATGAAGGGCTCGTAGGCATAGCGGAATGCCTGGGTGAACATCACCATCACGATGGCAATCTTGATATTGGCACCATATATGCCCACCATCGAGCGTGCTGCCTCATCTTCCCCCTTGAAGAGATAGGGGATAATGATCTGCCCCATATTCTGACTCAAGATACCGGCGACACCCAAGATGAGCAGTGGCCAGCTATAGCGGAGCATTTGACGCAAGAGCGAACCGCTGAAGCGATAGCGACGACCCGTGAGTTGAGGCAATAGACAGAGCAATACCACCAGCGAGGAGATGATGTTGGCGACAAAGATCCATCCGATGCCGAAGGCCTCCCCACCCATCGGCGTGTAAAACCAACCGATCAGCCATTCGGCATGTTCCACCATCCATGGACACACCAAGAGGAAGAAGATGTTCAGACTGATGTTGAGTGCCACATTCAGCAACTTGATGCCGGCAAAGCGAAATGCCAGCTTCTTGTATCGCAGATAGGCGAAGGGAAGATTGGAGAAGGCATCGATAGCCACCGTCACTCCCAATAGCCAGACATAGAGCGAATGTTGTGGCAAGAGCATCACATTCGAGATCGGCGCCAATAGCAGCGTCAGAAGGATGATGAACGCCAACGATGTCGAGCCCACCGAGATCAGCGATGTGGTGTAGACTCGCTCCGGATCTTCCTCCTTGTTGGCGAAACGGAAGAAGCCGGTCTCCATACCATAATTGAGCACCACGAGAGCCACAGCCGTGAAGCTATAGAGATAACTCACGATGCCATATTCCTGGGTCGGGAAGAGATAGACATAGAGGGGAACAAGACACCAATTAAGGAATCTCCCCAGGATGCTGCTGAGACCATATACGGCGGTCTCTTTGACCAATGTTTTAATACCCGCCATGATTTTTTATCTATAGATTAATCACGTGTTTTGTTAGTTTTGTAATATGTTCCTGAAAGGCAGGTGACAGTATATGACTGCCCACCTTCGATTTACTCCTCTTCGTCGAAGAGTCCCGGTATCGATGCCGGATTGTGGTACTCGCCGAGGCGTCCCAGATGCCGGTAGGCCAATTCGGTGACTTCGCGACCGCGAGGAGTGCGTTTCAAGAAGCCCTCCTTGATCAGGAAGGGTTCGTAGACCTCTTCGATGGTGCCGGCATCTTCGCCGATGGCAGTGGCGATGGTGGTGAGGCCCACCGGGCCACCCTTGAACTTATCGATGATGGTCAGCAGGATACGATTGTCGATCAGGTCGAGACCATATCGGTCGATATTGAGTGCTTCGAGGGCAGTGCGAGCGATGGGGAGGTCGATATGTCCCGAACCTCGCACCATTGCGAAATCTCGCACACGGCGCAGCAACGAGTTGGCGACACGCGGAGTGCCGCGGCTGCGGAGTGCTATCTCGCGGGCGGCATCATCATCGATGCCGATGTGCAGAAGCCGCGCCGATCGCTTCACGATGGTCAGCAAGAGGGCATGATCGTAATATTCCAGGTGACACTGTATGCCGAAGCGAGCTCGCAACGGCGCTGTCAGACTCCCCGACCGGGTCGTGGCCCCCACCAGCGTGAAGGGAGCGATGGAGAGTTGCACAGACTTCGCTCCCGGGCCCTTGTCCAAGAGGATGTCGATGCGGAAATCCTCCATAGCTGAGTAGAGATATTCCTCTACGACCGGGTGTAGACGGTGGATCTCGTCGATGAAGAGCACATCGTGAGGTTCCAACGACATCAAGATGCCTGCCAGATCGCCCGGCTTGTCGAGCACCGGCCCGGAGGTGGTCTTAAATCCGACCCCCAACTCGTTGGCTATGATGTTGGAAAGGGTGGTCTTGCCGAGCCCCGGAGGGCCATGCAGCAGGGTGTGGTCGAGGGCCTCCCCTCGCATGCGGGCTGCCGCCACGAATACGCTCAAATTGTCTATAATCTGCGCCTGACCGGTGAAGTCGGCAAAGGAGAGGGGGCGCAATGCCTTCTCGATGTCGCTCTCAGCGCCGTCAGGCTTCATGCGGTTTTGTCTTATATCGAAATCGTCTGCCATGATGTTGATTCGATCGGTGTAGAATTATTGTAGATGGTTCTTGCGAACCGTGTAAAATTAAAATTTACGACACTCGATGGTGGCTATATCCGATTCGAGTACCATCTTCGAACCGGTGGCACTCACCACCTTCAGCACACAGGGATTGGCAGTAAAACCAAAGGGGTAGAGTTCCTCGTCGGTCGGGCCATTGCGGAAATCGACGCTCAGGATATCTGCCTTCTTGTCGTAGGATATCACGCCGGTGCGCTTGGGAGAGGGTGCCGGATTGTCGAGTTGCAGCAATTCGATCTGGATGCAGATGAAGAGCGTCTTGGGAGTGGATATCTCATTGCTCCCCTTATAGGTGATGGTGGATATCTGCCAATAGCCATCGATCTTGCCATTGTGGGAATAGCGGCTGCACCCGAGTGATGAGAGCGTCAACACCGCCACTATCGAGAGTAATATTATGTATAAGGACTTACGCATAGTCAGATGTAGTAAAAATTACAAATTAAGAAACAAATTAGCATAAAGCATCATAAATTATGAATTATGCATTAATCATTAGAACCATCCGGTCTTGGCTATCGACACCATACCGCCGAAAGAATTTCCCAACAGCGAGCCATGATCAGCCGCCAAAGAGAAAGAGGCTTCCCAACCTTTCAGTTTCTTGGGATGATATTTCAGTTCGGCGAGCCAGCTGAAGTTGCTCTTGGGGTCGGTGAAGGGGACATAATATGTTCCCCAGCTGCGAGTATGGGAGAGGAGCACGCGATAGGAGAGTTGGTCGGTAGGATCACCCTTGAAACCCAGATGATGGGCGCGGATGCGAGTGGAGAGGAGATACATCCGATGGTTGTCGTTATAGAGAGGGGCTGTGAAGAGAGGATTGGCGATCGGTTGCCCCCAGTGCTGCCAACCATTGAAGATATAGTGGTCGTAATACTCATCGCGGCCCGAGATCTGATAATTGATATTATCGGTATGATCCCAATATACGGGTCCTGACTGATCTTTGGCATATAGATACTCATAGAGGACTTCGGAAACGAAAGGATTCTTCGGCAGGCGGCCATGCACGCCATACAGCCCGTCGTGGCGCGGATATTCCATAAAGAGCATCGAATGGTCTTCGAAGAAATGCTGGTAATATAGACGGACCATCCATCCGCTCGGGTCTTCCCATTTGAGCGACATGCTCCAATTGCCCAAGAAATTACCCTCGACATTATACCTTTCGCCACCGATTACATTATCATCGCCGGCAGCGAGAGGTATCATCGCTCTCACCCAAGCCTTGAAGTCGGTGGGGTTCTTGATCCACGTCTTATTGCCATCCTGGTTCCAGGTCTTGCCGCCAAACTGCGAATCGACCACGATGCCGAGTTCACCCTCGAGGGGGAATTTGCGGGCATTGCCGAAGCGGAAATAGATGGCGCGCGAGCAATAGAGCGTGTTCAGAGCATAACTATACTCGGGGTTGGCCCAACGCTTCACCCACCAGTTGTCGGTAAACATACCATAAGCGATATAGCCCTTCATGGCAAACATCTCCTTGCACCCCCACACATTGGCATAATCGAACACGCCGAGTCTCACCTGGGGTATAGGGCGAGCGTTCCATCCCTGGGTCAGCGATCCGGAGGAAAGGTCTTGGCACACGAAGCCATCATTGATCTCCTTGGCGCCCACCAAGAGGTCGAGACAGCGATATCTCACCTCGGCATATAGTTGCTGAGGCATGAAGATCGACTCGAAGCGATAGGCGACACCCATATCGATGCCGGCGCCCCAGGAGAAGGGTTTCTCCTCATCCATATCCTTGAAGGCGGCGAGACGGAGCCATAGATTATTACGTTTTGTACTCGAGAAGCCATAACGATTGGCGTTGAACCATAGAGGGTTGTTTTGACCCCCGGCAATGGTGGTGCCGATCTCGGCGCGATAGCGGATCGAATCATTCCACTCGGCCCGGGCTGTGATGCCGGTGAGCGTCATTACAGCCCCCAACAGCAACGTAGATGCATATTTTAGTGTCATAGAAAAATTAATTTCTTATATACAAAATATGGAGTCAAGAAGCAAAAATGGGAGAGAACACGACTCCAAGCACACAAATTTACAACAAAATAGAGAGAAAAACACGAAATTTTAATAAAAAATCAGAAAGATTTGGTTAAAAAGAAAAAAATTACTACTTTTGCAGTCGCAAAATGCGCCGGAGTTGTGCAGTTGCAGATTTGTGGCCCATTCGTCTATCGGTTAGGACGAGAGATTTTCATTCTCTAAAGAGCAGTTCGACTCTGCTATGGGCTACCATTAATAACTACCAAAAGAGATTTTTTAAGATGGCAAATCATAAATCATCATTAAAAAGAATCCGCCAGGCGGAAAAAAGAAGACTTGAGAACCGTTACTGGGCAAAGACAGCGAGAAATGCTGTGCGTCGTGTGCGCAAAATGACTGACAAGGCTGAGGCTGAAGCAGCTTACAACAAGGTGAGCGCTCTTCTCCAGCGTCTCGGTCGTAAGAACATTATCTCGAAGAATAAAGCCGGTAACTTGTGCAGCGGTCTCGCTAAGCACATCAACAAGCTCGGCTAAAGCATAGCGTGTATGACCCCCTCGAGGTCGTGAGTTCCGCTCCCCTCGATGAGACAGCGTCAGCACATTGAGTAGGCCCATTCGTCTATCGGTTAGGACGAGAGATTTTCATTCTCTAAAGAGCAGTTCGACTCTGCTATGGGCTACTTCCCCAAATCCATCCTATCCCCGAAAGTCGGCGTCAGCGTAAGCTGACTCCGGCTTTCACTCTTCTTAGAGCCTACTGATAGCCCTCTAAAACAAAGACTCCGAACCGCGACAACACCCATACCGGCGAAAAACAGCCGATAATCCGCCACGAACAACTAAAAACACTTCTTTGTGGCAAAAAATCACTGATAATTCGCCACGAAGACCCTAAAACACCCTCTCGTGGCGAAAAATCGCCGATAATCCGCCATGAATTTCAAAATATTTATTATATTTGCGACACAAAACATTCGAAACAATGAAAGAGAATATAATCGGCAGAGAACGAGAACAGCAAATATTGGAGGAACGACTATCTTCGGGTCGTGCCGAATTTATCGCTGTGTATGGCCGACGTCGTGTGGGTAAGACATTTCTTATCAAAGAGTATTTTGAAAAAGAGATGGTGTTCCAAACAGCCGGAATGGCAAAAGCCGGGAAAGCAATGCAATTAAAGTCTTTTTACAGCGACTTGATGTACTATGGTTTGCCCGCAGGCACACCCCGACCTCAAGATTGGATAGAAGCATTTTCATTGCTACGCCGACTTATCGAATCACATCCGAACCCACGGAAAGTAGTATTGCTCGACGAACTTCCCTGGATGGATACCCCAAAATCGGGATTTATTCAGGCATTGGAACATTTTTGGAACTCCTGGGCATCTTCCAAGCGCGACTTGGTGCTTGTAGTGTGTGGTTCGGCGACATCTTGGATGATGAACAAGCTCATCAACAGCCATGGCGGATTATACAATCGCATCACTTGCCGTCTGATGATAGAACCATTTACCCTGCGCGAAACAGAAAAACTACTTCTCTCCAAGGGATTCCATCTATCACGATATGAAATTGCGGAATACTATATGATAATGGGAGGCACACCCTTTTATCTCGATATGCTAAGCCCTGCCATGAGTTTGGCACAAAACATAGACACCCTGTTATTTAGTCCCACCGGCTCTCTACATGATGAATTTCGCAATCTATATGCGGCGCTGTTCAAAAACAGTGATGATCATGAGAAAGTGGTCGAAGCGCTGAGTCGCAAGGGTGTGGGGCTCACTCGCGAAGAATTGCTGAAAGCCTCCGGGTTGCCATCCGGAGGGGCATTCACCACTATATTACAGAATTTAAAATGGTGTGGTTTTATTAGAGAATATACCAACTATCATCATTCACGAGGCGAGCAGACCCTCTATCAGCTGGTCGATTTTTTCACGCTCTTCCATTACAATTTTTTGGTGGACAAGCAATCAAAAGCCGACAATACATGGACATCGATCCAAGTGAAACCTCGATTTGCCACATGGATGGGGCTTACCTTCGAACTTCTTGCACTGAGCCATGTGAATCAAATAAAGCAAAAATTAGGTATCCGGGGGATAAACACTCAGGAATATGCTTGGAGATGCCCTCCGACTCCATCAGGAGAGAAGGGTGCTCAAGTGGACTTGGTGATAGTCCGTGACGATCGTACGGTCAACCTATGTGAGATGAAATGCAGCATGACGCCCTATCATATCACCGAATCTGAGGAGATGAGTCTACGCAATAAAGTGGCACGATTTATGGAAGCTGACCAAAGAAAGCACTCGGTGCAACTCACATTTGTTTCCACATTTGGAGTGGAACGAGGAAGTCACTCCGGCATAGTAAACAATGAAATCACCCTCCAAGATTTGTTTGAATAAAAAGAATGGGCGTTCCACAGAACGCCCATTCTTTTTATTTTTCGGAACGGAGGATTTGGTAGTAGCGGTCGAGGACCTCGTGGGCGGCAGTGAACGATGACTGCTCGTTGTTGAGGATTCTCATCTCCTTCTGCTCGAGGAGGGCTCGAATCTCGGGGAGGCTGTAGAAGTGATTGCGCAGCTGCTCATTGATGGTCTCGAGCATCCAATATTTGGCTTGCTCATTGCGTTTGCGCTCGAAATAACCGGTCTTCTTGACATATTCGAAATATCTGTCGATCATATCCCACACCTTGTCGATATTGAGTTCATAATATCCGCTATAGGTAGTGACCTCGGGTTTCCATTTGCTGGGAGTCGGGGGAAAGAGCATCATTGCGTTGCGGAATTGAGCCGCAGCCAGGTTGGCACGGTCGATATTGTCGCCGTCAGCCTTATTGATGGCGATGCCGTCAGCCATCTCCATGATGCCACGTTTGATACCTTGTAGTTCATCGCCGGTGCCTGCCAACTGAATCAGCAGGAAGAAGTCGACCATGGAATGTACGGCGGTTTCCGACTGACCGACACCTACGGTCTCAACAAAGATATTGTTATAGCCGGCAGCCTCGCAGAGCACGATGGTTTCGCGAGTCTTGCGAGCCACGCCACCAAGAGATCCGGCCGAGGGGGAAGGGCGGATAAAGGCATTGGGATGCTGAGAAAGTTTCTCCATGCGAGTCTTATCTCCGAGGATCGAACCCTGAGTACGCTCGCTCGAGGGGTCGATGGCGAGTACGGCGAGTTTGCCACCCTGCTTGAGGACGTGGAGGCCAAAGACATCGATCGAAGTAGACTTGCCGGCACCCGGCACTCCGGTGATGCCGATGCGGCGTGAATTGCCGGTATATGGAAGGCACTTCTCGATAACCTCCTGGGCTATCTGTTGATGTGCGTCTACGGTCGACTCGACGAGAGTCACAGCCTGCCCCAGCACGGTGACATTACCCTTGAGGATACCCTCCACATATTCGCCGGGAGTGAGCAGGCGACGTCGCGCCACCGGACGACGATAGGGGTTAACACTGGGCTGTGAACTGACTCCGGAGTTGACCTGAAGTCCTTTGTAATCGGGATGATTTTCGGGGTGTTCCATATCTTTGTATTAGATTTTTCTGGTTTAAATTGTAAAGTTAAGGGATTTTTCGCAATTTTTCAAATATAAGAGTGCGTTCCCGACAAAAATAAAGCGCGTTCCTTAGGAATGCGCTCTTGTATTGAGAAAATATGGGGTTATTTCTTATATCCTGCCACGGGGATGGTGAGATGGGGATGCAGGGGGTCGTCGGTGATGACATTGATGGGGAATCGCCAGGGGCCGGCAGCGAGGCGGTCGACATCGATTTCGATCTTGATGCGAACGCTCTTGCCCGGTTTGATCTTGGCGGGGATCTTGCCAAATGTTATGGCCTCACTCTGCGAATATATCTTGAGGGGATGTAGTTCACCCTTGCCCTGATTGGTGATGGTAAACTCCCGCTTGATGCAGCGAGTGGTGGCAGGGTCGATGACTCCGAGGTCTACCGGATCGGGGGCGAGGAGGCAGATGGGGTGTTTGTCACCCTGTCGGCGCATCAGCATACCCTGATCGGGGAGCACGAACGTGCGGAAGAGGAGCGACTTGACCTCCTCTCCATCCACCATCAGATGGAGGGGCACCTCTACATCGCCAAAATCGCCATATTTATTTCCAACGAAATCGAGGCTATAGACGAGCACGTCGCCCGGACCTGCCTTAGTGGTGGTGGCAGTGACACATAGGGCGGGATGATCGGCTTTGAGCTGAGTGTCGATGCTATCCATGCTCACCGAATAGATCTTGAGGAAGACCAATGGCGAGTGGTCGGTCGTAACGGAGGGTACGGAGAGGATGGTATCGGAGAGGCGTACCTTTCCGGCATCTACGGGATATAGCGAAGAGAGGGACTCGGGAGTGCCGAGCACATTTCCTGAGATAACGATGGAGTGGGTAGAGCCATCGGAGAGAGCCACCCTGATAGTTTTGCGGAAGCGCCCGGGGCGCTTGGCAGGATCGAAAGTATAGCCGATATAGGCGGTATCGCCCGGGGCAATCAGATCGTCACTGAAATCAGAAGTAGTGCACCCGCATGTGGGCTTAACCGAAAAAATTGATATGGTATCAGAGCCTACATTGACGAAATGAGAGCGTGCCGAAACGGGACCTGCCACCTCTTTGATCAACCCGAAGTCATGATTCTTATCCAGCCATGCTATCGAATCGTGAGCCGAACAGAATAGCGAGGGGAAAACGACAAGAGCAACGAGCCAAGCGAAACGGCACACCGGAGTGAGGCAAGGTGCACCGGATGTAGCGACTAATCGAGGCAAGTGCACGTTCTTATAAAAGCGACGTAGAGTCATACGCGATTATTTATTAGGGTTGACAGTGCCGGTGATCTTGAGACGGACCTTCTTTTGCTTGCCGTTGGTGCGAACTGTTATCACCTTGGTGAAAGGTCCGGGGCGATAGATCGGCTTAAAGGTTACTTTAATTTTACCCGACTTGCCGGGAGCAATAGGTTGCTCGGGGTATTGGGGCTCGGTGCAGCCGCAGTCAGCCTTAGCATCGAGGATCACCAGGTTGGCATCTCCGGTATTGGTAAAATTGAATGTATGCGACACGGGGCCACCATGCTCTGCGATGACACCAAAATCGAAAGTCGACTCACTAAACTTGATCTGAGCCTGCTTTTTGGCAGAAGCATCGAATGCTACGACCGCCAAAAGAGACAGAACGACAATAGCCAAATACTTTTTCATAATAACCACTTGCTTTTTTTAATAGACCTTCGAAAGGCCCAAAGGTTTACAACTGCATTAAAAAGACATTCCTAAACTGACTGCCTTGCAAAATCTAAGAGCTCTAATTTTTGTGCAAAAAGCAGAAAGAGATCCAAAAGGATTAAAATGGAATAGTGCGTTTAATCCCTAATGCTCTTAAAATTTTTGGAACGCGCACTAAGCCATCGCAGGGACGCTTAACTATCCCTGCGATGTTTATTTGTAAGAACAAGCTCTTATGGGTGGTAATTGAGGTGGCATTGCCCTCTAAATTTGCGTAAAACGAGTAAATTTATTAATTTTGCCAATTCTCCTCAAGATAAAATGTCGCGATCTCTGTTGATCCGATCATAATTACCGGAAACGAATATGAAGAATTTAGTTATAGTCGAGTCTCCTTCTAAAGTCAAGAAGATTGAGCAGTTTTTAGGGCCCGATTATAAGGTGATGTCAAGTTTTGGACACATCCGTGACCTCGAGAAGCGAGGCATGAGTGTCGATATTGAAGACAATTTTACACCGAAATATGTCATCCCTGCCGACAAGCGGGAGGTGGTGAAAAGTCTGAAAGCAGCCGCCTCGAAGGCTGACACCGTATGGCTCGCAACCGATGAGGACCGCGAGGGAGAGGCTATAGCCTGGCATCTCTATGAGGTGCTCGGTTTGAAGCCGGAGAATACCAATCGTATCTGCTTTCACGAGATCACGAAGCCTGCCCTCTTGGAGGCTGTGGCGAATCCTCGCAAGATCGATATCGACCGTGTCAACTCGCAGCAAGCTCGCCGCGTGTTAGACCGTATCGTCGGTTTTGAACTCAGCCCGGTCCTCTGGAAGAAGATCAAGCCGTCGCTCTCGGCAGGGCGTGTGCAGAGTGCCACACTCCGCTTGGTGTGTGAACGTGAGATGGAGATCCGCAACTTCGTGCCGGAACCTTTCTATCGTCTCACAGCCATCTTTATCTCCCCTTCGGGTGTGGCGTTCAAGGCTCGTAGTCCTCAGAAGTTCAACACTCGCCAGGAGGCTATGCAGATCATCGAACTCTGCAAGGGTGCGCATTTCAGCGTCTCCGATATGGAACGCAAGCCCCTGCAACGCAAGCCGGCAGCCCCGTTCACCACATCGACATTACAGCAGGAAGCGGGTCGTAAACTCTACCTCAATGTCGCCACCACTATGCGCGTGGCTCAGCGTCTATACGAGGAGGGACACATCACCTATATGCGTACCGACTCGACCAATCTCTCCGAACTCGCCATCCGCGATATCGCCAAAACCATCACCGCCGATTATGGCAAGGAGTATCTCCAAACACGCCATTATCACACCAACACCAAGAATGCTCAAGAGGCTCACGAAGCCATCCGCCCGACATATATATCGAACAAGACTATCGAGGGGAGTCCGGTGGAGCAACGCCTCTATCAGCTGATATGGAAGCGTGCCGTAGCCTCGCAGATGAGCGAAGCACGCCTCGAGAAGACCACCATCGACATCGCTATGGACAATAGCGACACCACCTTCGACCTCCAGGGCGAAACGCTCCTCTTCGAGGGATTCATGAAGGTATATGGCGCATCGGTCGATGGCGAAACCGATGCGATCGCTCCCATCGACGATGCAAGCGAATCGGGTCTGCTCCCCGCTCTCTCTGTCGGCGATGCTCTCGGCATGCGCAATGTCACTGCCACCGAGCGCTTTACCATCGGTCCGGTGCGTTACACCGAGCCGGAACTCATCAAGAAGATGGATAAGATAGGGATCGGACGTCCCTCCACCACAGCCACTACCGTGACCACCCTTCGCACTCGCGAGTATATCGTTGATGGCGACAGCGAGGGTATGGAACGCAACTATAATGTCATCTCCTTAGATGGCGATAAGGTGACCGAAGTGGTTCGTACCGAACGCTATGGTGCTACTCGCGGTCATATCGTGCCGACTGATGTCGGTATGGTGGTGATCGACTTCTTGACACAACATTTCCCCGACATCGTCGACTATGGCTTTACGGCGAAGATCGAGGAGAAGATCGATGAGATAGCCGAAGGTAAACTTCCCTGGCAAGAAGAGATGGCAGACTTCTATCGTGATTTCCATCCCGGTGTGGAGCGTGCTGACTCGATGCGTATGGAGCATAAAGTGGGTGAACGTGTGCTGGGTGTTGACCCCAAGAGCGGGCGCCGCGTCTCAGTGAAGATCGGCCGATTCGGACCGGTGGCGCAGATCGGTGAATCTTCCGACGATGAGAAGCCACTCTTCGCCAGCCTTAACGAGGGGCAAAGCCTGCAGACCATCACTCTCGATGAGGCTCTCAAACTCTTCGAACTCCCCCGCAAACTCGGAGAATATCAGGATATGGAAGTCTCTGCCGCTATCGGTAGATTCGGCCCATACGTGCATCATGGCAAGCAATTCGTATCCATTCCCAAGGAGATGGATCCCTACACCATTACTCTCGACGAGGCTATCCGCCTGATCGAAAACAAGCAGGAAGAGGAGGCGAATCGTCACATCAAGTCATTCGACGAGATGCCCGGCTTAGAGGTGCTCAAAGGACGTTTCGGACCCTACATAGCCTACAAGAAAGAGGGAGACAAGAAAGCCACCAACTATAAGATTCCGAAGGGCAAAGACCCCGAAGCCTTGACCCTCGAAGAGGTAAAAGCCATAATGGAGGCACAAGACGCCGCCCCCGCCAAGCGCCGTCCCACCCGCAAGACCAAGAAATAACCACATGATCGTTCCATATAGATCAGAATTCAATCAGCAATGTCAAACATAAAGAGAGGGTTGACTTCATCTACAGAAGCCAGCCCTCTCACATTTTATTATTACCTCAACGAGCACCGAAAGAGAGTGCAATTTGTTTCAAGCTGAATGAAAAAGACAAATTGAAATCTGATGGCGAAGAACGACCCGGGAAAAGAACAATCTTGAAGTTGAAAATGTATAAATACATTAACTCTAAGATAAGAGAACTGTATCCGGATTTCAACATTGGGATTTCAACCCCTATTAAAGAGGACTCCGACAGATGGTTTCATATTTACAGGCATTGGAGTTTCAAACCTAAGCATCACACACGCAACCTAACTCGAACAAAAAGAGCAAAAAAATAGTCCTGCGTAACCTACACTTGTGAGCTACGCACTTTTCACGTAGCCGTTCAGTCACGACAGGATATTTTTCTGATGCAAATTTACAAATTGTTTTGTATCATTCAAAATAAAAACAAAGATTTTCTCAAAAAGTTTTTATATAGCAAAGGAAATCGCTGATAGAGATATCAGCAATTTCCTTTGGTGACCTCGGTGGGGCTCGAACCCACGACCCAATGCCAATTAATAGACACGGTGAGGCATTTGCTCTACCAACTGAGCCACGGAGTCATTTGCTTGCAATGTATAGTAACAAAAGAACGAACACCGAAAGAGAGTGCGCAAAAAATGGTATAACAAAAAAGAGATCGATTTTTATTCGATCTCTTTTAAGTGACCCCGGTGGGGCTCGAACCCACGACCCAATGATTAAGAGTCATTTGCTCTACCAACTGAGCCACGGAGTCATTTGCCGGTCGCGAACCTTAGTAGTTCCTCCCGTTTTGCGACTGCAAAGTTAATACCTTTTTTTATATTCTGCAAATTTTTTCGAGTTTTTTTCTCAAAAAATCTTGCAACACCCTAAAAATCCCTATTTTTGCCACCCGATGCGCCTCTTGTCTATCGGCGAAGGATCTTCGAATATACCAATTTGCGCATCCAATTGGGCATGATATACACCGTGCCGCGCATCAGACTATATCTCAAGGCCTCAAACCATGATAACATCTTGATGTCATGGAGCATCCACTGGAACTTGGCACTCAGACAGGCATACTTGAACCCTCCGCGACGGCGAAACATATCGGCAGAGGTCCGGAAATTGAGCAAATAGGCCGGTATATTGGCGAACTTCGCTCCATTCTGCCACATTCTTACCCAGAGATACCAATCCTCGAAGAGGGTGAAATGGATATATCCTCCGGCGGCATCTACTGCACTCTTCTTGAACATCACCGCAGGATGATTCAGCGGGTTGCGCAATTTTATATAATGCGAGATCTCCTCATGGGTCGAGGGCACCTTCTTGGTCGAAATCCGATTCGTCGGCTCCCCTTCAAACTCGCTCATCCAGCCACTGCAGACATCTATGTCAGGATGCTCTGTCATAAACTTAACCTGGCGCTCGAAACGATCCGGGAAACAGATGTCATCGCTATCCATGCGCGCCACCAACTCATAGTGGCAATGCTTCAACCCCTCATTCAGCGCGTTGCCCAATCCTCCATTCTTCTCGATCTTGACACTATGGAGATTGGCATGCTTCTTCCTATACTCCTCGATTACATCATATAATTCGGGCGTAAGAGGCCCATCCTCCACGAGCACTACCTCTGTGGGAGGAAGTGTCTGCTCGAAGACACTTTCGAGACTGAACCTTAAATTTGAGGCTTTCTCTCGCGAATATACGGATATAAGGACGCTAAATGAAGTGGTCGTGGTAGTGGTGGTAGTATTGTCGGAAAGTGATATATAGGTTTCATTGTTACAACGAGCGGCAGCCACCTCCGGATCAGGGGTGGCCACTTTCTTTAATTGATGTGTAGAAAGTGTCGTACTACTAAATTCGTTCATTATAATACTATATACAAAAATGATATAGAAACGCTATATTACTGATAATATGGCATTAGATCAGGATCAGATGCCACTATCACACTCCCGCTGAGGAAGAGGATAGAAGAAGCCTCTACCATTCTAACGCGAAACTATCGCATAAATTGCTAAATAATGTAAATTTTGTTAAAAAAGTAGATAAAATCGAGTCACTCAGCCGTCGAATACAGTTTCGATCAGTGTGCCTCCATCCAGTTATCGCTGATGCCTACCGAGGCGGTAAGAGCCACCTTGCCGGTGTAGGCTGCTTCCATACATTCAGCCACCACCTTCCGGAACACATCAACCTCCTCGAGGGGCACCTCGAAGTTCAATTCGTCGTGCACCTGCATGATCATCCTGGTGCGCAGGCCTTGCTCTCTGATGGCACGATAGATAGCGTTCATCGCCACCTTGATCACATCGGCGGCGGTGCCCTGGAGCGGTGCATTGATGGCATTTCGCTCGGCAAAACTTCTTACCGTGTGGTTGTGACTGTTGATGTCGGGGAGATAGCGCCGACGATTCATGCGCGTTTCGACATAACCGAGCTGTCGGGCAGTCTCAATAGATCTCGATATATAATTTCGGATGGTGGGGAAGGTGAGGAAATAATTGTCGATTATCTCCTTGGCTTCGCCTCGAGATATGCCGAGGCGCTGAGAGAGTCCGAAGGGAGATATGCCATATATGATGCCGAAATTGGCAGTCTTGGCATGGCGACGCTGGTCGGCGGTAACCTCTTCGAGGGGCACATGATAGATCTTCGAAGCGGTGATGGCATGGATATCCTCATTGTGAGCGAATGCATCGATCATGATTTGGTCATCGCTGAAGTCGGCGAGAAGTCGGAGTTCGATCTGTGAATAGTCGGCAGAGAGGAATCGGCAACCCGACGGCGCGATGAAAGCGCGACGTATCTCGCGGCCCTCCTCATCGCGCACCGGTATGTTCTGCAAGTTGGGAGCCGAGGAGGAGAGGCGGCCCGTGGCGGTGACGGTCTGATTGTAATTGGTGTGCACACGTCCGGTGGCGGGATTGATGGCTGCCGGCAGGGCGCTGACGTAGGTGGAGAGTAGCTTCTTGAGGGCTCGGAATTCGAGGATCTTCGCCACCACCGGATGCTTGGTTACCAACTTCTCGAGCACCTCTTCGCCGGTGGAATATTGCCCGGTCTTGGTCTTTTTGGCCTTCGGGTCGAGTTGGAGACGGTCGAAGAGCACCTCGCCCACTTGGGCAGGGCTGCTGACGTTGAACGCCCCCCCGGCGAGTTCATAGATCTCTTCCTGCATCTTGTCGAGACGTTGCTGCATATCGGCCTCGGTGCGGCGCAGTGATGCCGTGTCGATCAGCACGCCGGCAAGTTCCATGTCGGCGAGCACCGGCACGAGCGGATATTCGACACCCGTCAGCAAATCGACCATTTTCGACTCCTTGACGATCTCATCCAAGATGGGATGAAGACGGAATGTGAGATCGGCCTGCTCGCAAGCCCAGAGGGCACTCTTCGTGTCGGTGTCTTGGTCGAAATCGAGCGTGCCGGTGAGTCGTCTGCTCTGAGAGGCCTTCAATGGCGAAGGCTCCGGAGAATAGCGGAGATAGGTCTCGGATAGCGAGGCAATGTCATGTCGCTTCTCCGGCTGCAGCACATAGTGCGCCAGACTGATGTCATTAAAATTGCGAATCAGATCCTCGGGGTGGGTGTCTTTTCCCTCTTCGCGCACATATATCACCATATCGCGCTTTACACAGATCGACGTCTTCTCAATCTTCTCGGAGCGTAAGAGATCATAAATAAGATTCATCCCTTCCGGGAAATCTCCGGGGATGTAGAATGCCTGTCCGGGGGCGATGGCGATGGCTGTGCCATGATATAGAGCCATCATATCATTCTCCCCTTCGGAGAGGGTGAAGATGGCGCAACGATCGCATGTCGACAGGGCATGCTGCAGGGTTGCAAGCCCCTCCTTATCTTCAGCGATGGCGTAAGAGACCCGGCTCATATCGACTGTCGGGAAATTGGCGGCATCAGAGGCATCAGCAGTCATAGAACCGTCAGAGTCGAGGTCGTCGAAGAGTGATGGGGTAGGGGTGGAGGATTGAGAGGAGGACTTGGATTGAGTCGAGGCTTGAGCAGAGCCGTTGAGGCGGCGCGACACTCTGTCGGCGAGGCTCTTGAACTCCAACTCGCGGAAGATGGCGAAGAGTTTCTCTTGGTCGGGAGACTTCACCTCGAGTTCGGCGGGGTCGAACTCCACCGGTACATCGGTGCAGATTGTAGCGAGATATTTCGAGAACTTGATTTGCTCTACATTCTCTTTGATTTTCTTGCCGATAGCCCCCTTCACTTGGTCGGCATTTTCGATCAGCCCCTCTACGGAGTCGAACTCCGAGATTAGCTTGATGGCGGTCTTTTCGCCGACACCGGGGCATCCGGGGATATTGTCGATCTTATCCCCCATCAGGGCGAGCAGGTCGATGACTTGCGCCGTGCGCTTAAGGCCATAAAGGTCGCATACCTCCTTAACGCCCCGTATCTCAGGGTCTTGCCCTCGGTGGGAGGGCTTGTACTGGAAGATCGAGTCAGTGACGAGTTGGCCGAAATCCTTGTCGGGAGTCATCATATATGTGGCGAACCCCTCCTTTTCGGCGTGACAGGCGAGGGTGCCGATCACATCGTCAGCTTCATAACCCTCGACTTCCACCACCGGTATGCGGTAAGCTCTGATGATATCCTTGATATAAGGGATAGCCTTCCTGATGTCTTCGGGAGTCTCATCGCGTTGGGCTTTATACTCCTCGAACTCCCTCTTGCGGAAGGTCGGACCGGCAGGGTCGAAGCAGACAGCCAAATGGGTGGGGTTCTCTCGCTTCAGCAGGTCTTCGAGGGTATTTACAAAACCGAATATGGCAGAGGTGTTAAAGCCGTTTTGGGTGATGCGAGGCATACGTATCAGGGCGTAATATGCTCTGAATATCAGGGCGTAAGCATCAAGAAGGAAGAGCTTTTTCATAAGGGATTGCAGTGTATAAGATATGATATAGGCTCGGTGTTGAAGATCACCGAGCCTATATGATGAGAAAATTAGAGATTAGAGAGGCTGATGTTGGCGAACTCCTTATCGTTTTGAGCGCGCTTCAGGAGTGAAGGATCGAGTTTTACGGCCTTGCGGAGGTTGTTGATCACATTCACATTGTTGTTGGTGCGAGCTGCCACGATAGCTGAGAGATAGTAAGTGGTAGCATTGGGGTTCTTGATAGAAGAGAGGATGCTTGAAGCCTCGCTATAGTTCTTATCGAGGATTTGAGCTAATGCGGCGTTATTGGTCTTAGTGTCGCCGAAAGCGCGGATAGCCTTCTGGGTGTCACCCTGGTTGAGGTAGAACACGCCCATGGCGTCGTTGGCTTCAGGCACGCCGGCAGCAGCGCCGAAGAGTTCATTAGCTTTCGAGTAGTTGCCATCGAGCATAGAGATAAGGCCGAGGTTCATCTCGGGCTCCTTGGCCGAGGGGTTAAGGCTGTGAGCATATTCGAAGTTGGCTTGAGCAGCCTCATAATCGCCGGCAGCATATTGAGTCATACCGAGGTTGTTGTAGGTGCGATAATCCTTGGAGTGGAGTTCGGCAGCTGTGTTGTAGATCTCCATCTTCTTGAGGTTGTCGTCGGTGAGAGTGGCGAGATAGAGGAGCTCCTCTTCGGTGAGTTTGGAGGGATCGCTGTTGTAGATGTCGAGGAGTTCGCGGTCGCTCTTGCCCAGGGTGTTGATGGTAGCCATAACGCGAGAGTAGCGTAATTGGGGAAGGATCTGATCGGCGAGTTCGTTGAATACGGAAGAGAGATTGCGGATCTCACGTTCACGATCTTCAGGATCGGGATAGAGTTTGAGGACGCTGAGGATCAGGTCTTTATCCTGGATATTGCTGTTGGCCACGAGCTTCTCGAAGCCCTCCCAGTCTTCGGGAGTGAAGGCAGAGGTGAGTTCACCGAATTCTGTGATCTTATCCTTCTTGAGTTGGTTTTCGATCAGCTTGGAAGTGTTGACTTCGCGTTTCTCGGCCAGAGAAGTGTTGAACTCCACGGAGCCTTCGGGAGAGGCGTAAGAATTGATGGTGATGCCGGCGATCTCTTGGTTGGCAGTCTTGCTGGCTTCGATAAGTTTCTTGTTCAGGTCGATATATTCCGACTTGCCTGTCTCCTTCGACTGGATATTAGCCTGGTTGATAAGGAAGTGGATATCGGCGGAATACTTCTCGGTGATTACCTTCTGGAAATTGTCGGGAGCAGTGGCGGGAGTCACAGTCTTGGCGGAAGCCCAAGTGGAAGTGGCGAGGACGCCATAGCCGACTTTGAGGCGGGGGGGGGGATAGATTTTGCCATTCTGATCGACATTGAAATCGAGGTAGAGTTCGGAGTTAGCCATCTTGGGGATATACTTGGCAGCCAAGGGGATATTGACAGTGCCGCCATTGCTATAGCTTACCACCTGACCATTGGCGCGAACATCCTCACCCTGGATCAGCACGGGCTGGCACAGTTGCTCGCCGTAAGTCACGCCGTCGAGGGCTGCGGTGCTGCCCCAAGTGATGACCGGAGTCACGGTGACTTTTGCATTCTTGAGCATATACTTGGCAGGGATATTGCCATAGACATTGCCGGTGACAGTCTCACCTACAGTCTCGAGAGGGGTGGCAACAGTATTGAAATACTCGCTATTGAGCTGACCCAACTTCTTGGAGCAGCCACCCATAGTGATGAGAGCACCACCGAGGAGAAGATAAAAGAATTTTTTAGACATAACAGTATGAGTTAAATAGATAAAAATCAATACAAAAAGAACAGAAACGGGCGTCAAAAGGGGTGAAACGAGCCCCACCCGACAGTTCAATCTTCAAAGGTACAAAAAACCGCCCAAACAAACGACAAATAAAAGCAAAAAAATGCAAAAACCTCATTATTTACTCTTCACGGTATATGCCTTGATTTCGCTCTATCCCCTAAATTTCACTATCTCATCCACTGCCGATTTATTTCACTCATCCGAATTTTTAACGCTTGTTTCTGAGATTTTTAATCTGTTGAATAGTCCATTCCCTTTGATGGTTAGCAGGTATTTTTGCCGTGGGTGGCGTGGAGAATCAGGATAGAGCATAAACTGATTCTCTAAAGGATGAATTTGTTCGATACTTGTGGGGGTACTTGTGGGGGTACTTGTGGGGGTGTTGTCTACATATCCTATCAGCATATATCTATTTTTTAGAACGTTTCGTTCACCAAGAGTCAGATTGCGGAAGAAAAGAACCAAAAATGACTTGTCCGGCTCTAATACAACCTCCGTTGACCCCAGATGCCGCAAAAAGATTGCACTAGAACATGAGCGCTCTAAAAACAGAATTCAAAAAATGCAGCCATCGGCGTCTCGCCGGTGACTGCATTTGACAGTTTCCCTCTTGTCGATCATGATCGGTCGCCTTCCCTGGGTGTCAGACTGCCGATTATGACCCTGTTCAGAGTTAGACAGGATGGTCAACTGTCCGGGTTTCGATGTAATTTTGATTGTTGTTGCGTTTATCTATATCGGTCATAGTTTTGTCTATATCGGACATGGTCGTATCGTCGATCTCGTCCAGTTCATCGTCGGAATAGAAGCCGTTGGCGGGAATCGGTGCAACTCTCTTCTCATCAGAAGAGCGTCCGTCGAACTCGGTGTCATTGAGCTTGGCGTATGAACGGAGATACTTGCGGAGAGCAGACACCATCTCACGCGTCTCTTGCAACATACCGAGATATACATATAGCACACTCATCTCCGAGGGGTCGCTCGAGTGGATATTGCCGAAGAGATGATGATAAGTGGCGGAAATGCGATTCTTCATCTCCTCGCCACGTTTGCGCAATTCGGGGATGGCATTGTCATTGTCCTGCTCCATCATGGCGAGCACATCATCATAGAGAGCCAGCACGGCGGTGCGCAGATTGTTGTACTCCTCGACATGATCGGCAGGCAGAGGAAGGAAATTATTCTCGATATGCTCCTTACACATCTCGGCGATGCGGCGCAAGTTGTAGAGGATGCTCATGCAGTAATTGTTGGAGAGATGAAACCAAGTGTTCTTCTCCAAGGCAGTGTCGCGGCTGACACGACGCATGCCGAGTGTCTCTTTGCGACGATTGCTCTTGATCACCCTCTTCTCGAGCATCATCTTCTTGGCGGTCTTGGAGAGTGTGCCAAGGTTCTCATGGATGAATCCATCGGTGATCGAAGCATAATAGTCGCGCATACGAGCCAGAGTCTCTTGCTGGCGACGTGTGATATAGAGATGGGTGAGCTGCCAGCACTCCTCCTCATCGTTGGTGGCAAGGATGGTCTGGAAGAGCATATCACCCTCCTCTTCTTGTTGATTCTTCTTAAAGCGAATGTTGCTGCGGATTATCAGGCCTATGGTGATGATCGCCAAGACGATCATGGCGATATGGCCGCCATAATACATTGCCAATACTACTATCGAAGCCCCGATAAAGGCGGCGCCGGCAGTGATGAACCAACCACCGATCACCGAGATCACACCCGTGATGCGGAACACGGCACTCTCCCTGCCCCAAGCCTTGTCGGAAAGCGATGTACCCATCGCCACCATAAAGGTGACGAAGGTGGTGGAGAGTGGCAACTTGAGCGACGTGCCAAGCGCGATCAGCGCTCCGGCGAGCACCAGGTTGATCGAACCTCTCACCAAGTCGAAGGCGGCGCCTCGCTCCATGATCGAATCGTCGACATTGAAGCGCTTCTCATATTGACGCTTTATACGCTCCGGAGTGATGTGGCTGATGAAGGAACTGATCGAAATCGCCCACTTCACCAAGCGACGTGCCAACCTCGACGAACCGAACATCTCCTCGCCACCCTGCTGCGAACCGAGCCCGATCTCCGTCTTCGACACGTTGCGAGCCTTGCGCGAGGTGGCAAGTGATATCACCATGATAAGTCCGGCTCCGATCAGAAAGACTATCGGGGTATTAGACGGGCCATTGAGTGAGCCCATCATAAAGCTATGGGCATCGCCCGTGCCATTGGTTGTGAAATCCAGGAAGGAGGCAAGTCCCGTCAAGGGAACACCGATGAAGTTCACCAAGTCATTGCCGGCAAATGCCATCGCCAAGGAGAAGGTGCCCATCAGCACCACCACCTTCAGCACATTCACCTTCAGCAAGTGAAGCAACTGCATGAGCAGAGAGAAGCAGACAAAGCATCCCCCCAATATCAGCAGGGTGTTCTCTTTGATCCAACCCTTCACCTCAGGAGTCATAAAGGTAAGATCTTTCGCACCCTTGATCAGAAGGAAGTAGATGATGGCTGTGGCGCAGATGCCGCCGAAAATGCCGATCTTCCAAGTCAGATTCTTCTTGTAATTGAAAGAGAAGAAATAGCGGGTGAGGAACTGAACGATCGTACCGAATACGAAGGCAATAGCCACCGAGAGGAAGATGCCGATTATCACCGATAGCGCCTTGCCTGTGTTCAAAAGCTCGGGGAAGGTGAGCGAGGCATCTCCTGCCATCTTCACTACAGCGATGGCGAAGGTGGCTCCCAAGAGTTCGAACACCATAGAGACGGTGGTCGATGTGGGCATGCCAAGAGAGTTGAAGATGTCGAGCAAGATTATGTCGGTCACCATCACCGCCATAAAGATGCACATGAGTTCATAGAAGTTAAAATTCTCGGGACGGAAGATACCGTGTCGTGCTACATCCATCATACCATTGCTCATCGCCGCACCGATGAAGACGCCGATCGAAGCCACGGTGATAATGGTGCGAAACTTTGCCGCCTTCGTGCCGAGAGCAGAGTTGAGGAAATTGACAGCATCATTGCTCACTCCCACCGACAAGTCGAAGATCGCCAAGAGGAAGAGAAACACGATGATACAAAGGAAAAGTGTATTCATAAAATTTCATTCTTGCATTATACCGCAAAATAAGGTATAAAATGTTGCAAAAATATTTCATAATTGTAACACTTTTGTAACGTGGCAAGTTCGAATGGTGAGTAACTTTAAGGAACGCGCTCTTAGATCGCGTTCCTTAAAGTTTTTGGGGGTCGTAAAGGTCGTAAATACGACCTCTACGACCCCCAAATTTATTTAAGGAGTGCGTTCTTAGCAGTATCCCGGCTTTTTGAGGAGTTTGAACATGTTGCGTTTATAAGCTTCGACACCGGGTTGGTTGAAGGGGTTGACATTAAGCATATATCCGCTGATGCCACAAGCCTTTTCGAAGAAATAGATCAGGTTGCCGAGAGTCTTTTCGCAGAGAGAGTCGAGGACTATGCGGAGGTTGGGCACACCACCATCCACGTGAGCCATCTGAGTTCCGAGTTCTGCCATCTTGTTGACTTCGTCGATGCGCTTTCCTTCAAGGTAGTTGAGGCCATCGAGGTTGGCGTCATCGTGAGGCACGAGGCGATTCTCCTGAGTCTGAGCCACAGAGAGAACAGTTTCGAAGATGGTACGTTCACCCTCCTGGATCCATTGACCCATAGAATGGAGGTCGGTGGTGAAGTCTACGGCAGCGGGGAAAATACCCTTACCCTCTTTACCTTCAGACTCGCCATAGAGTTGCTTCCACCACTCGGCGAAGAAGTGGAGCTTAGGCTCGAAGTTAACGAGGATCTCGATCTTCTTGCCGTCGCGATAGAGGGCGTTGCGCATACGAGCATACACCTCGCAGAGGTTGTCGTCGCCCGAAGCCATGGTAGCCTTCTCCATCTCTACGGCACCCTCTACGAGAGCCTTGATATCGTGGCCTGCCACAGCGATGGGGAGCAATCCCACGGGAGTGAGCACTGAGAAACGTCCACCCACATTGTCGGGGATAACGTAAGTTTCATAGCCCTCTTGAGTGGCGAGAGTGCGGAGAGCACCCTTGGCCCGGTCGGTGATAGCCACGATCAGATCCTTGGCTGCATCCTTGCCGGCTTGCTTCTCGAGCATCTCCTTGAAGATGCGGAAGGCGATGGCAGGCTCGGTAGTGGTGCCTGACTTGGAGATAACGATGATGCCGAAACGCTTGCCCGAGAGGAGACGTTCCAATTCGGCAGTATAATCTTCGCTGATGTTTTGTCCGGCAAAGACCACCTTGGGGCAGCCCTGAGTCGGAGCGTAGTAACTTTCGAAATTGTCGGAGAGAGCTGTGATGACAGCCTTGGCGCCGAGGTAAGAGCCTCCGATGCCGATGCACACCACATAGTCGCAGTTGTCGCGCAGGCGCTTGGCTGTGGCGTTGATACGATCGATCAACTCAGCCGAGACCTCTGAGGGAAGATGAAGCCATCCGAGGAAGTCATTGCCGGCACCGCTGCCCTGTTGCAACACGTCGAGTGCCTTGGCGGCATCCCCTTTGGTTTGGTCAAATTGCTCATTGGCAAATTGTAGAGCTTTGTCAATGTTAAGTTCAAGTGCTTTCATTTTGAAAAAATGCTTAGAAATATTTAAGTCTAATAAAATTCGCTTCGGGTTAGGTGAATGTGCCGATGATGGCTTCGATAGCCTTGGAGGGGCGCACGTTCTTGTAGAGGATGTCATATACACAGTCGAGTATCGGCATGTCGACCTTCGCCCGACTGCGATTGATGCGATAGATGCACTCCGTGCCATAATAACCTTCCGCCACCATCTCCATCTCCATCTTGGCAGCCTTGACGCTATATCCTTTGCCGATCATGGAGCCGAAATTGTGATTGCGCGAGAAGCGGCTATAGGCGGTGACGAGCAGGTCGCCCAGATAGGCAGAGCGGCAGATGTCGCGACCCTCAAGAGGGGAGATCGCTTCGACGAAGCGTGCCATCTCTCTGATGGCATTGCTCACCATCATAGCCTGAAAATTGTCGCCATTCTTCAGCCCATGCAGGATTCCGGCGGCTATGGCGTAGACATTCTTGAGCACAGCGGCATATTCGATGCCGTCGACATCTTGCGAGAGGATGGTGTTGAGTTTTTTGCCATCGAGCAGTGTGGCGAAGTCGTGAGCCTTCTCGATGTCGCGACAGCCTATGGTGAGATAACTCAGCCGGTCGAGAGCCACCTCCTCGGCATGGCATGGGCCGCCGATCACGAGCATATTCTCCTGTCGACAGCCAAATCGGTGGCAGACATAGTCTGATACGATCATATCCGATTCGGGCACGATGCCCTTGACTGCCGATACCACCCGCTTCTCGGAGATATCGACCGTGATCCGATCGATAGTCTCCTTGAGATAGGGGGAGGGCACCACTAATACCAGCGTATCGGCGTGGCTGCATGCCTCGTTGATGTCGTCGGTGAAGTGGATACGCGATGTGTCTAAAGATATATCAGACAGGTAGACCGGGTTATGTCCATATTTGATGAAATCGTGGATGCGATCTCGTCGGCGCACGAACCATACGATCCGGTCACAGTTGTCGAGCAGCAACTTGGCAAGGGCTGTCGCCCAGCTGCCGCTGCCCACCACTGCTATATTACCCATTGAGTTCATGATAAGATTCTTGAGGTGATCAGAAATGTGGATGATCGGAAGAGATTACTCTTCGGCAGTCTCTTCGTTCTCTTTCTGTTGTTGCTTCTTCTCGGGGCGCATCTGCGGGAAGAGGAGCACCTCCTGGATGGCGGTTTGGCCGGTGAGAAGCATGGCGAGACGGTCCATGCCGATGCCCATACCCGATGTGGGGGGCATGCCATATTCGAGGGCGCGGATGAAATCACCGTCGATGATCATCGCCTCGTCGTCGCCCTTGTCGGCGAGTCGCATCTGGTCGACGAATCGCTCATACTGGTCGATCGGGTCGTTGAGCTCGGAATATGCGTTGGCGAGCTCCTTGCCATTGACCATAAGCTCGAAGCGCTCTGTGAGCTCGGGATTGTTGCGATGACGCTTGGTCAGCGGCGACATCTCGATGGGATAGTCGATGATGAAGGTGGGCTGGATGTATGTGCCTTCACACTTCTCGCCGAAGATCTCGTCGATGAGCTTACCCTTGCCCATAGAGGGGTCGGTCTCGATGCCGGCCTGACGGCAGAAGGCGCGTAGCTCTTCTTCGCTCTTGCCGGTGATGTCGAAGCCGGTCTTCTCCAGAATTGCATCGGTCATGGTGATGCGACGATAGGGAGCCTTGAAGTCAATCTCGTTGTCGCCGACCTGAATCTTGGTGGTGCCGTTGACATCCATGCAGATCTTCTCGAGCATGGTCTCGGTGAACTTCATCATCCAGTTATAGTCCTTATAAGCCACATATATCTCCATGCAGGTGAACTCCGGATTGTGGGTGCGGTCCATACCTTCGTTGCGGAAGTTGCGCGAGAACTCATATACACCCTCGAAACCGCCGACGATCAGACGCTTGAGATAGAGCTCATTGGCGATACGAAGATAGAGGGGGATGTCGAGCGCATTATGGTGAGTGATGAAGGGACGTGCCGAGGCGCCGCCGGGGATGGGCTGAAGCACCGGAGTCTCCACTTCGAAGTAACCATGCTGATTGAAATACTCGCGCATCGAGTTGAACATCTTGTTGCGCTTTACGAAGATGTCGCGCACACCGGGATTCACCACCAGGTCGACATAACGCTGACGATAGCGGAGCTCGGGGTCGGTAAATGCGTCGTAGGCCTTGCCATCTTTGAACTTAACGATAGGGAGGGGACGGAGGCTCTTGGAGAGGACGGTGATCTCCCGGGCGTGGATGGTGATCTCTCCCATCTGGGTGCGGAACACGAAGCCCTTCACGCCGATGAAGTCGCCTATGTCGAGGAGTTTCTTGAATACGACATTATAGAACTCCTTATCTTCGCCGGGACAGATGTCATCGCGAGATACATATACCTGGATACGACCATCGGCATCCTGGAGCTCCATGAAGGAGGCTTTGCCCATGATGCGTCGGCTCATGATGCGTCCTGCCACCGACACTTCGCGTAGAGGCTCTTCGCCATCTTTGAAGTTTTCCTTGATCTCGGCTGTGTGACCGGTTACTACATATTCTGCTGCGGGATAGGGCTCTATGCCTCGCTCGCGCATCGTGTTCATACTGTTACGACGCACGATCTCTTGTTCGCTAAGTTCGTGATTTGCCATTATATGATTTTTAAGTTTTTGCTTCTTGTTAGTTAGAGGCTCGGTCTAACTGATTTTTATAGATGTTTTTGACCTACAAAGTTAATAAATTGCCCGAATTAAAGCAAATTTTAGAGCGAGAGCTCAATAAAAAACAAGGAAGGGAGTGCCTGTGGAGGCATCCCTTCCTTATGTTAGTTCGTAAAAGTGAGTCTTACTTTACTTTCTTGAAGATTACGGCAGCGTTGTGTCCACCGAAACCGAAAGTGTTGGAAAGCACGGCGTTGATATCACGCTTCACAGCCTTGTTGAAGGTGAAGTTGAGACGGTTGTCCACTTCGGGGTCGTCGTCTCCCTCTTCATGGTTGATGGTCGGGGGGATGATGCCATCCACGAGAGCCTTAACGCTGAACACAGCTTCGAGAGCGCCGGCAGCTCCGAGGAGGTGACCGGTCATTGACTTGGTGGAGCTGAGGTTCATCTTATAGGCATGCTCGCCGAAGACTTCCACGATGGCTTTAGCCTCACTGCGGTCGCCCACAGGAGTCGAAGTGCCATGGAGGTTGATGTAGTCGATATCTTCAGGTTGCATTTCGGCATCCTTCAAAGCGTTCTGCATCACGAGCTTCGCGCCGAGACCTTCGGGGTGAGTGGCTGTGATGTGATAAGCATCAGCACTCATGCCGCCGCCGGCTACTTCAGCATATATCTTGGCACCTCTTGCCTTGGCATGCTCATACTCTTCGAGCACGAGAGCGGCAGCACCTTCGCCGATCACGAATCCGTCGCGTGTTCCGCTGAATGGACGCGAAGCGCCGGCGGGATCGTCATTGCGTGTGGAGAGAGCTTTCATGGAGTTGAAACCTCCCACTCCGGCGGGGAAGATAGCTGCTTCCGCACCACCTGTCACCACAGCATCTGCCAACCCGAGACGGATGGCGTTGTAGGCATCGACCAGTGCATTGTTCGACGATGCACATGCCGATACGGTGGCGTAGTTGGGTCCGCGGAACTCATGGGCTATCGAGATGTGGCCGGCTGCTATGTCGGCGATCATCTTCGGGATGAAGAAGGGATTGTATTTGGGTCCCTGCTCCTCGCCGTGGATCGCATAGTAGCCTGCCTCCTCTTCGAAGGTGTGAAGTCCTCCGATGCCGGCTGCAAAGATCACACCGACACGGTTCTTGTCTACTCCCTCTCCTTCGAGATCGGCATCTGCGATGGCCTCATCGGCTGCCGTCAACGCATACATGGCGTAGAGGTCTAATTGACGCATCTGACGACGATCAAAGTGATCTTCCGGCTTGAAATTCTTTACCTCACACGCAAATTGTGTCTTGAATTTCGATGCGTCGAAATGGGTGATGGGCGCAGCTCCACTCTTCCCGGCTACTGCTGCCTCCCAGCTGGTGGCTACATCATTGCCGAGCGGAGTTAGGGCGCCAAGCCCTGTCACTACTACTCTTTTTAATTCCATAGAGTATGAGGATGTTGTTTTATGAATGTGCCTCGATGTAAGCGATAGCGTCACCTACTGTCTTGATGCCCTCTGCATCTGCATCGGGAATGGAGATGTTGAATGCCTTCTCAAACTCCATGATCAACTCTACTGTGTCGAGTGAGTCTGCACCAAGGTCTTTGTTGAACTCTGCTTGGGGAGTTACTTCTGCTTCGTCTACTGTGAGCTTGTCTACGATGATCTCTTTTACTTTCTGTTCGATTTCAGACATGTCTTATTGGTTTTAAGTGTTAATAATTCTTTTTTTCTAATCCTCTAAACGGAAGTCCTGAATATCTTATAGCCCCATTGAAATCTTAATCGCAAGATCCTCGTTAAGACTATTTTCCGTCAATTCAGAATGCAAAGTAAAGCATTTTTTTCTAAATAAAGAAATTTTTCGCGAATTTTTGCACACAAAAATGCCTATTGTGCAAGTTTTATCGCATTTTGTCCTCTTTTTTACATATTTCTGCCTTTTTTTGCCTCTATGGCAACTACTTTTTTACTCCTCTTGCCCGGGATCACTTCGATGTATATCCCTCTGTCGGGTCGACTTATCTTTTCTCCTTGAAGGTTGTAGTATAGTTTTACCTCTTCGGAGGTGTCGTCGACTGTCGCGATGCCGGTGAAGATGGGCTCGTCGCTGCCATAGATGCTGAAGTCTTTGATTTTGACACCATATCCGGTGGCGGCTTTGCTTGAGATGAATCTTATTCGTGCCGTCGGGGTGGAGGTGTCGATCGTGCCGCTCTCTGCTTCGATTCGCTTTATGCCTGCAGCTTCGGCTCTCGCCATGGGGATGATGATGAAGTCGTTGCGGTTTTGGTCGATCCCCTCCGCTCCTCGGTAGCTGAAGATGTGGCGGTATTCACCGTCGTTCTCTGCCACTTCGAGGTCATAGTCTTGCGAGCAAGCTCCTTCGAATTTGATGCGTATCGCCGATAGATAGCGTATCTCTGTGCCGAAGTCTATTTCAAACCCGACATCGTAGGTGCGGTCGGTGTCGCTTTCGGCAGTGTTGTCATGGAGTATCCACAGGGAGTCGGTGTTGTCGTCGAAGGCGTTGGCAAGGTCGCTGCCGGAGTTGGTGCCCTCAAGGGGTGTCACCATGCTGTCGGGGTCGATGGCGATGCGTGGAGCATCGACGATGGTGACTTCGGCAGTGGGCGAAGTGATCGTTCCGTAGGTGGCGGTGATGGTGTATGTGCCTGCCTGCCGGGCGATGAAACTGTATGTTCCGTCGCTCTCGCTCTTCATTTCGCTCCCATCGGCGGGAGTGATGATAAAGTCGAGATGATCCACATCGATTGGGCTCCCCAACTGATCGAGCGCCGCTATGGTCGCCTTGATCGGTTCGCTGATATGACTCGCCGTGGAGGAGGTGGTGAGTGCTATTTCCGCCGGGGTGAGCCCTTCGCTGAGATTGTAGACACCCAATTCGTAGAACGACACTCCATATTGAGTGCTTCGTCCGCGGTTGGTCAGGCGTATGTAGCGTCCGGTTTGCGATTCGAAGCCGTATGATCGCGACAGTCTGTTGCCGAGGTTGCCATCGGTGATGTCGATGATGGGGTGATAGTTCTCATCGTCGTCGGAGACTTCGATGATAAATGATCGGGAGTATGCATTTTCCCAATCTATTTTTATGGCGTTGAAGGTGCGGATAGCACCCAAGTCGAGGGTCCAGGTTACATCCTCTTCGCGAGTTATCTCCGAGGCGGGAGCTTCCCAGCGAGTGGTAGGGTTGCCATCGATGGCAAGTTCGGCGGTCGACGCTGATCCGGAGCCTGACGATGAAGTGGCGTAGGCGCGGGCATTGCCTCCGACTTTTTCGCTGAGTGCCAGGTTGATCTGCTCCGGTTCGCAGACTTCGATAATCCCTTCAGCAGATATTTCTCCCGCTGTGACCATAAAGTGGTAGGAGCCGATTTGGTCGGCTATGAATAGGGAGTCAATTCTGCGTATGTCGGAGGTGGGCTCACCCTCGGAGTCGGTGAAGATGACTTGCCATGTGGTCGGATCGGGGTCGGCGATCGGTTCTTCGAATTGATTGAGCAGGCTGATGCCGAGGTCGAATGTCTCACCCTTGGCGACGCTGAGCGAAGCGGATGAGAGGGTGATATATGCCGGGAACATAGCCTCTTCGACTACGAAGTCTTTGCTGATTCGATGTGTGCCGGCGTGCAGTTGTACCGTAGCGCGAGGGTAGATGGCAGGGGTAAAGATGCCGGCGGAAGTGATAGTGCCCTGGTCGGGATCGCAATTCCATGTGATATCGGGGAGGTCTACCCATTGGCGACCGACGGTATATCCGCGGGCAGTGAGTTGGGAGGCTTCTCCCTGCTTGATAACAGCGGTCGGAGCGATGATGTCGATGCCGAGGAGGTCGCCGGTAGAGGCGTCGGTATATTCTCCGAAGACTTGGAGTTCCCAGAGGGATACTCCCCAGTTTTCTGACTGTCGTTCGCCGCAGAGGAGGCGGAGATATCTTCCGGTGTGCTCTTGGAGCAGGTGTTCATCCCAACCTCCGTCGCAGAAGATATCGGCGATATCGCGCCAAGACTCTCCATCGTCGGAGAGTTGGATCTTATAGCTCAGTGGATAGGCGGTTTCCCATTTGATTTTCACCTTGTAGATGGCGGCTTCTTTGCCGAGGTCGATGGATATCCACTGTCCGTCGGCGTAAGAAGAGGCCCATCGAGTTGACTCATCGTCGTCGACGGCGCAGGCGCCGGAGAGGGTGCCGCTTTCATCGGAGGAGGTGGTAACCGGGCAGTGGTAAGCCAGGTTGATCATGCTGATATATTGGCGTGGGTCGGCTTCGGAGTCATCGACCGGGGTGATGTCGGTGTGGTCGAGCGATTCGCGTCCCGACACTGCCATGCGTCGCGGCTGCACGTCGGTCAGGGTATATCCGTCGGAGAAGGTGACATCGATAGGTGTGTCGCCGGGGTTGTATGCGACGTAGGTCGTGACGCCATCTTTGACATATTTGCGTGCCGTGGGAATTGAGGCGTATGCTTGCCAGTCGTAGTCGCCATGGGTGGCATGGGAGTGGGTCACAAAGTATGAGATGCCGGTGGTGGCTCGGCGTGTGAAGCCATCGGTGTCGGCGCTATACATGGCGTCGAATTGTCGGGCTGCCGCTGCCGGGTCGCTATATTGGAGATAACTGAGGGCGACATTGCCCCAGTCGCCGAACGTTTCCCAAGACTGGTCGGTGTCGGCGATCATGCGGTTATAGTCCCAGGAGGCAAAGGCTTTATCTTCGCCCAAGTAGTCGAGACAGGGGGATATTGGCATCCATTGGATACCCTGCATGAAGATGGCGTCGTAGCCGAAGTATGTCCAATATCCCACGCCGTGACAGGTGAGGTTGGAGTTGTAGGGGTGGGGCCGGCCG